>LNFM01008111.1_pt1 | contig 16032 bp, 19 predicted proteins | sample 596031 | NCBI WGS metagenome assembly LNFM01 (sample SAMN04254537, study PRJNA301005) | activated carbon metagenome | isolation source: dual media filters at the Ann Arbor, Michigan drinking water treatment plant | place: USA: Ann Arbor | reverse complement strand
CGAACTCTTCCTCGGCGAAATCGGCCATGGCCACGATGGATGTTTCGTCAGAAACGTCGGTTGCGATGGCTGCGACGCTCAGGCCCTGGGCCTTAAGCTGTCCGGCGTACTCGTTGAGCGGCTCGGGCTTGATGTCCGCTAGCACCACGTTCATGCCGTACTGCGCCAGGCGCAGCGCGGTCGCTGCGCCGATGCCGGAAGCTGCGCCGGTGACGATGGCAGTCTTGCCTTGGAGTTGTTCTTTCAGCACGGGGAAGGTTCCTTCTGGTTCAAGAGGTAGCCGCCGTCCACGGGAATGACGGCACCAGTGATGTAGGCGCTGGCGCGCGAAGCAAGAAACACGGTCAAGCCCTGAAGATCCGCGGCCTCGCCAAGGCGGCCGAGCGGGATATGCGGCACAAGTCCGATGGCCACGTCGTCATCGTGCAGGCGGCCGTTGCCAATGCCGGTTTTGATGAAGCCGGGCGCGACGGCGTTGACGGTGATGCCATGCGGTGCGAGTTCAAGCGCGGCTTGCTGCACCAGCCGCACAACGGCGGTCTTTGCCATTGCGTAGGCGTAAGACACGAAGGGCTCGGCCTGCACACCTGCCACTGAGGCGGTGACCACGATGCGGCCACCGCCCTGATTTTTGTTCTTCATCAGCGCGGGCAGCACCGCCTGCAGGCAGGTGGCGGTGCCGTACAAGTTGATGTCCATTACACGGCGCCAGTGATCCATTGCTTGTGCCGCGAGTACGCCACTCTCGCGGCCCGCCTGGGTGCCGAAGCCAGCGCCACCACTGACGCCCGCGTTCGCAAACAAGGCGTCGAGCGCGCCAAAACCATCGACCAAGCGCTGGAAGTGCGATGCATCAGTGATGTCGCAGACTCCGCTGTGCGCGCGCTGCCGCTGCGAAATTGGTGTGGCTCCGAGCACATCCGCCAGCGCTGAGGCGTTGCGGTCCACCAGCAGCACTTCGGCGCCGTGCCTCAGCAGGGCATGCGCCATGGCGCGACCGATACCGCTGGCCGCACCCGTGACCACGCAACGATGCCCCTCCAGCTGGAACAGCGAACTGGTCTCCTCAGAGGGGGTCGACATTGCCGTGTCCCATGTAACTCGCCATGACGCGCGGATCTTTCGCGAGTTGAGTGGCCGGGCCTTCGAGCGTGAACTCGCCATGCGTGAGCACCATGGCCCGGTGCGCCAGACCCAGTGCGCGGCTGACGTTCTGCTCCACCAGCAGGATGGAGACACCCGCGTCGCGCAGTTCGCGCAATGCGCGGAATACCTCGGAGGTAAAGCGCGGCGACAGGCCCATGGACGGTTCGTCCAGCAACAAAAGTTGCGGGCGATTGATGATGGCGCGTGCCACCGACAGCATCTGCTGCTCGCCACCCGAAAGGTTGCCCGCCCTCTGGGTGCGGCGTTCGTTCAGGCGAGGAAAGCGCGCATACACCTCCGCGACTGCGTCCTCGAAAGACCTTGAGGAAGGACGAATTTCCCAGGCCAGCCGCAGGTTCTCTTCGACAAGCATGGTCTGCAGTGTTCCGCGCCCCTCGGGTACATGCAGCATGCCCATGCGCGCCAATTGGTGCGACTGGGTGGTGCGGATGTCCTTGTCGAGAAAACTGGCCTTGCCTTCCTTGAACGGCAGGAGGCCAGAGATGGCCCGCATCAGGCTGGTCTTGCCTGCGCCATTGGCACCGATGACAGACACCGTTTCACCCTCGCGCACCTCGAAGCTCACGCCGCGCAGTGCTCGAATGGGTCCGTAGCTGGCGTGCAGGTTGTCGACAGACAGCAGAACACGGCTCATACGCTGACCTCCTCTTCTTCTTCCGTCCCCAGATAGGCGCGCAGCACCTCGGGATGCTCCAGCACCGCGAGGGCGCTGCCTTCAGCGATTTTTTTGCCATAGTCCATGGCGACGATGCGATCCGACAGCGCTCGGATCAGGCCCATGTCGTGCTCGATCAGCAGGATGGACGGCACGTGGCTGCGGATCTTCTGGATGTCGCGTATGAGCTGCTCCGTCTCGGCCTCGTTCATGCCGGCGGCGGGTTCATCCAGCAGAAGAAGGTGCGGGCTACCGGCAAGGGCACGGGCGATTTCGAGCCGTCGCGCATCTCCGTATGCAAGCGAGGCGGCGAGGGCGTCAGCGCGGTCGGCCAGTTGCAACTGTTCGAGCCAGTGCATGGCCGTGGCGATGTCGGCCTTGGACGTGCCGACGCGAAAGAACGAACGGATCGGTGAACCGCTGAATGCCTTGAAGGCCACCAGCACGTTTTCCAGAACCGTCATGCGCTTGAAGAGCCGGATGTTCTGGAAGCTACGGCCAATGCCGAGCCGCCCGATCTGGTGCATGGGCAAGTGGCTGATCTCGCGACCCTTAAGCTCGATTTGCCCTGCCGTGGCGCGATAAAAACCAGTGATGGTGTTGATGAGCGCGGTCTTGCCGGCGCCGTTGGGGCCAATGACGCCTAGCAGCTCGCCGTTGGCGACGTGCATATCAATGCCATCAAGGGCCTTCACGCCGCCGAAGTGCTTGCTCAAGCCGCGCACGGACAGCACAGGGTGGGAATGAATATCGGGGTGGGCGCTCATGTGGCGGTAGCTTTCTTAGCGCGGCTGGTGCGTGTGCGGAAGGACAGCAGCCCTTCGGGACGGAACAACAGCAAGATCAGGATGGCAAGGCCGAACACGGTGGGGCGCCAATCGGCCAGCACACGGAAGTACTCCGGCAGCAGAGTCATCACAGTGGCACCTAGCAGCGGGCCCCACAGGTTGTTGACACCACCCAGCACCACGTAGAGCACCACGTACACCGAGAGCAGCACGTCGAAGCTCTCAGGTCGTACGAAATTCATGTAGTGGCCGTATAGCGAGCCGGCTACAGCGGCAATGGCGGCGCCCGCCGCAAAGCCAAGAAGGCGGATCTGCGTGACGTTGATCCCTATGGCGGCCGCCACGCGATCGTCCTCGCGAACAGCGTCGAAGATGCGTTGTAGCGGGCTGCGTGAAAGCCAGAACAACAGGGCGCCCACGACCACCACGGCGAAAAGCACGGCCTGCAAATCGGCGCCCATCATTCCGCCGAAGCCCGATACGCCGCCGACGTACTCGACGTTCTCCAGCAGAACGCGCACGCAGAAGGTGATGCCCAGCGTGACGAGAATGAGGTAGATGCCGCGCAGGCGAAGCGCGGGGTAACCAATCACCGCAGCAATGGCGGCAGCACCCACGGCGGCCAGCAGCGTCGCAGGTAGAAAGGGCAAGCCGAACTTGACGGTGAGCACGCCTGCGCCATAGCAGCCCATCGCCATGAAGGCGCCCTGCGCGAATGACAAGCTGCCAGTGAGCAGTGCAACGTAAACACTCCAGGCGAGCAACACGTTGATCCCTGCGAAGAAAAGATGGTCGAGGGTCATACGCGCTGCTCCTGGTTGTGCATGCCGCCACCGAAGAGGCCACCCGGGCGGAACATGAGGACGGCGATCATGGCGACCCACACCGTAACTTCGACAAGGCGACCGAGCCCAAACAAGAACATCAGCGCCTCAAGAACACCGATGAGAAGTCCCCCGACCACGGCACCGCGCAGGTCGCCCAAACCCCCGATGGCCATGATGGCCAACGCCTTCAGGCCGAAGGTGAGGCCGATGTCGGAACTGGCGGCGCCGCCGCGCAACGCAAGCAGCAGGCCACCCACTGCGGCAAGCGCCGACGAGATGAAGAAAACGGACTGGGTGACGCGCTTAACGTTGATACCCAGCAGCGAGGCAGAGGTGCTCGATTCGGCGAGCGCGCGGATTTGTCTACCCATTCTTGTCCGCTGAAGCACCAGGTGCAGCGAAGCCATCAGCGTGAACGTGACACCCAAGATGACGAACTGCAGGTTCAGCACCGACACGCCGAGGATCTGCTGGCTGTTCTGCAGCCAGCCAGGGGGCAGCGTGACCGGCATGGGTTCGGTACCCCACCACTTGTGCACGAGGTCAGTGACGATCAGTCCCAGCGCCATCGAGGCCAGCGCGGCGGTGATCTTGGCGTCTGCGCTGCCGAAACGACGGAATGCGATGAACTCGGTGAACAGTCCCATGACGCCCCCCACTAGGAACACCACCAGGAATGCCAAAGGCAGTGGCATGTAGGCGAACGAAACCAGCGCGGCGAAGCCGCCGAACATGAAAACCTCGGGGTGAGCGAAGTTGAGTTTGTCGAGTACGCCGATGACAAGTGAGAAGCCGATTGCCACCAGCGCATACATGGCACCGCTGACGATGCCGTTGATGATTTGTCCAGCCAGCATGGTTGTGACGCTTTCCTGATGAATCAGACGGAACGAAGGAACTGCAAAAGGTCATGCGTAAACGCGGCCTGTTGCTCGAACTGCGGAAGGTGGCCACATGCGGGGTAGGTGCGCACTTGAGCGTGCGGCAGCAGACGCTGGAACTCGCGCACTTGGGTAACTGGCAGCACCCGGTCCTCATCACCCCAGGCGATGAACACGGGCATGGTGAGCCGGTGCAAGCGCTTGTGCAGCATCGGGTGGTGTAGGCGGGGCTGCCATCCCAGGCGTGTGACTGTGTGGCGATTTTTGGAGGCAGTCTTTGCATCATGTGGCGCAGCCAGCGCGGCTTGCACGAAGGTGTCGTCGTGAAAGGTGTTGCACACGAGTTCCGCTGGCGTCCAGCGGAACATGTTGTGCTGGACCCCAGGCGGGGGCGGTGCAAGGCCAGCGCTGCCAACTAGCGTGAGCGAGGCAAAACGCTGTGGTTGACGGATAGCAAGTTCCATGGCTAACCACCCGCCCAGAGAGCTACCCACCACATGCATGCCCTCTATGCCGGATTTTTCTAACCAATCCAGATAGAAATAGGCCAGATCGTCCATGCATTCCAACCATTCAGGATCATCGGATTCGCCGAATCCTGGGTGTTCAGGGACCAGTACATCCCAATCGTTGGTGAATTTTTCAAGAAACATGGGCACCTGCGGTACGCCATTGGCTCCATGCAGATAAAGTAAGGGCGATCCTTTGCCAGCACGCCACAATTGCACTCGACATCGATTCACTTCATGCCTGTTGAGCGTAAAAATCAATTTCATCTCCATGCGTTTTTATACTTGTGTCATTTGAATCGACCGGTCTAAAATGAGACGCTCTGATTCTTTACACACCGACTGATTTTTCTTTTCCGCAATGTCCAATTCTCAGCCGCCCCCGAACAATCTTCACCTGTTCCCTGGCCATCTGTTTCGTCGGCTTCACCAGATAGCAGTCGCCAAGTTCAGCTTGGAGACAGAGCGCTTTGGTCTGACTCCTTTGCAGTGGGCGGCGCTGGCAGCTATTGAGCGCAAGCCTGGGGTAGATCAGAGCGCGCTGTCGCGCGATGTCGCTCTGGACACCTCGACCGTGGCAGGTGTCATTTACCGCTTGGAAGCCCGCGGCCTGATCAGGCGAGATGCATCGACCGCCGACCGCCGTCTGCGCGTGCTGTTCCTGACCGAAGAAGGTCGCGACCTGCTCGCGCGGGCGACTCCCGTGGTGACGGAGATGCAAGATTGGCTGCTCGATCCATTGAATCCGGAGGAGAGGTCCAGATTCATGGAGTTGATGCTCAGACTCGTCAATCGAACGGATGTCGATTGACAAAGAAAACGTTAGGCCGGGCATGATGTCCTGGCCTTGTCTGAGCAATGAGCTGCGGGCAGTTTTTCATAATCATCGAATTTGACCTCCGAAGTCAGCATCCAATAATCAAGCAATCCGAATGGCCAGGTCTGAGATGCGCGACCCGCTGCGTTCTTGTACCAACTGCTGGTCCGTGCGACACCCCAGGCCTTGGTCAAATTACCCTTATCTACAAATTCGTTATACTCATTGAATGGTTCCATTTTGCAATCAAGCGCGCCCAGCCGATGGTCAATCACGTATTTGATTGCCTTCAGCGAATATTCGACCTGACATTCTGAAGAGAATATTGCGCTGCCATTGACCACCACGGCGGTATTGGGGCCGCCCGTCATGAACAGGTTGGGGAATCCGGGCACCGTGACGCCGACGTAGGCGCGGCAGTCGCCCTGCCACCATGCGTGCAGGTCGCGGCCGGCGCGACCCACGATTCGTATCGGATGCAGGAAGTCTGATGACTTGAATCCAGTGGCGCACACGATGACGTCGACCAGGTGCAACTGGCCGTCCTGTGTCGCAATGCCATCGGTCTTGAGGGACGAGATGGATTCGCTCACCAACTGCACGTGTGGCTTCCGAAGCATTGCGCCCCACACCCCGTTGTCGCGCAACATGCGTTTACCGCCTGGGGGATAGTTCGGTGTCATTTTGGTCAACAGGTCAGGGCGATCGCTGAACTGGCGCTCCAGAGCCGCAACGCATTCCTGACGCAATTGTTCATTGGCCCGACCCACCGACACTGGATGATCCCAATCTGGCTCGGCTTCCACCAGCGGCAGACGACCCTCAACTGCGACCCAAAACTGCCAGAAGCGGAACCAGCGTCCGTAATAGGGAATGTGTTTGAGCAACCACATCATCCCCGGCTTGATATCGTCGTGGTAATTTGGCGTGGGCAGCATCCATGGAGGATTGCGCTGGAACACGGTGAGGCTTTTCACCTCGTCCACCACTGCCGGGCCGATCTGGAACGCACTAGCGCCGGTACCGATGAGAGCCACCCGCTTACCTGCGAGATTGAGGCCCTCCGGCCACGCGGCCGAGTGCACGACCTTGCCCTCGAAACTGTCAAGGCCCTTGAAGTCCGGGATACTGGGTCGATTCAGGATGCCTACTGCGGTGATCACGGCGTTAAAGCGGATCACGTCGATGTGGCCTTCCGCGGTGCGCACGGTCAGCACCCACAGCGAACTCGGCTCGTCAAAAACCATGGAGATGACCTCGGTCTCGAACCGGATGCGCGGGCGCAACTGGGCTCTGGTCGACACGCTGGCCAAGTACTTCTGGATCTCGGGCTGACGCGAAAACTGTTGCGGCCAGTCCTGTTTCTGAGCGAAAGACAAACTGTAGGCATAGTTCGGCGTGTCGAGCCGGCACCCCGGATAGGTGTTCTCCCACCACACGCCGCCAACTTCCGTGTTTTTCTCAAACACGCTGTAGTCCAGTCCGGCCTGTTGCAGTCGGTAGGCAGCCGCCAGACCGGAGACACCGGCGCCGATAACGGCCACCTTGAACTCAGTACCAGGAGCGATGTTGTCCAGCGTCCAATCGGGTGCGCCAACGTCCTGCGGAATGTTGAGTTCGTGCCGCAGTAGCGGTAGGCAGCTGTCCTGGTCAGGCTTGATGATGAAGCGCACAACACGGTCGAGTACCTCGGATGAGGGATCGGCCGGGAAAGGGCTACCCGCATCGCGAAACTCGATGATCTTGCGCGTGGCCAACTGGCGTGCTCGGGTGAGCGCTTCAATGCTCATGCCGCCTTGAGGCGAAATGGTGGAGGTCATAGCCGGGGTAGGCGGCTTCAGGTCCTCGCCGATCAACTCGAAATCCTTCGTCAGCATGGCCAGCGCAGCCAGCAAGGACGGTATGTCGGCCTCGTCCACCGCGCGGCGGATTTCATCATCGGAAGCCACGATCTTCGCCACTTGGTCGAAGGTGGTCATATCGTCCATGCGCGGGGCATCGTTGGTCGAGGTTTGGTGGTTCATCAATGGTTTCCTATGGCTGGTCACATCCCAGAGAGGGGGTGAGACAGTTCGCTGTACGACTCAACTCTTGAGTGAACACAATTTGTGTGTACTGAAGACTTTGGCTGAATATACCCACGGCACAAACATTTCAGAGATAGGGAATACCCGGCGTCGGTGACGGCCGGTGCACGGCCTCCAGACCTGGCTATCCGAAGCGGCGAAGAGCTCTTAGGATCGGCGGCACAACTGGTGTAAACCACATCGGTGCTGCGAAATTCCGTGTTTGTCAGCGTTGAGGGCTACAACGGAAGCCCGAGCATCGCGCGCAGTGCCTTGTTGCGCGAACAGCTCGAGATCGGATTTGCGCGAGACGCGGCGCTTCTGCGTGACGCATGTGTTCATGCCCTTGGGCGACAAGGTCACCGAAGCGATGCACTGCTGGCGGCTCGTGGACTCATGCGTGCGGACAGCATCCTCGACCGTTTGCCTCATCCATCCGGTGCGAGCGGCGAACGTATCGCCTACTTTTTGGGACGGAAGGCTCGGCACGAACTGTCTGCCAAGACATCGCCGCACAAGATTGACGAAGCCCGGTCCCGCATGTTGACCCGCATCGCCTCCCTCACCTGAAAGAAGCAACCCATGCGCCAAATGTCAGAGACGACCAGCCAGGAAATCATCACCATTGCTCGAGGCCGAATGGCAAGCCGATTTCGCAATTCATGACCATCCAACACGGTCACTGCAAAAACCACTTGAGCCGTGCCGCCAGTAGAGCGTCACTACCTCCCGTGCCACGTCGGCACAGGAGCCCTCTCAATGAAACGTGCATCGTCCAGTTCCGTCAAATCTCATCCCCGCTCGAAATCCAAACCAGCACCCAAAACCCAGACGCTGCGGGTCACCTCGAACCCTCCCAAGTCCGTCGCTGCACCCCGCAAAACCGCTTCACCCAAACCCACCGCACGCAAGCGCTGTGTATCCGCATCAAGCACCGCTCCAAAACCACCTCGGGCTGAAGCCGTCCGTACCAAGGGCACCGCACGCACTCCACGGGCTGCAGGCACGGCATCCCGTCAGTCCTGCGCCCCCCCGCGCCCTGTCGCGTCCGCAGCCCCAGCGCTGCGCGCACAGACCAAGCAGGCCCAGCTGATCGAAATGCTGGTGAAGCCTTCGGGTGCTTCCATGGTCCAGATGATGGCGCTCACCGGGTGGCAGGCCCACACCGTGCGCGGCGCCCTCAGCGGCGCCCTGCGAAAGCGATTGGGCCTGGATGTTCAGGGCCAAGTGGAGGAGGGCGTGCGCATTTACCGGATACACAGCCGCGCCGGTACAGATGAGGCAGCACGCTCATGAACGCCCTGGACGATTTGCTTTGCTCTGATCGGACGTTGCTGACCTCGCGCTGGCAAAGCGCATTTCAGTCCGATCCACCCATCCGGTTGCACATCGGTCTGCTGCGCGGCGTGCTGGCTTGGCAGGCTCAGTTCGAGGCCCAGTTCGAGGCCCAGTGGAAGACCCATGGCCTTCAAGCTCCCGCGCACTCACGCCCCACGTCCAATCAGGCCGCCCAAGCCCTGCGCCCGGGCACCCGTTTGCTGCGCGAATGGCACGGTGCGACCCACGAGGTGCTGGTGCTCTCCCACGGCCTTGAGTACGGCGGCAAGACCTACAGGAGCCTGAGCGCAGTCGCCCGGGCCATCACCGGCACCCATTGGTCTGGTCCGATTTTCTTCGGCATCAAATCCTCAACGAAACAGAAGGTCGAAAGCTGATGGCCTCCAATATGCTGAGCAGTGCCGCAGGCGCACAGGTTGCCCATCCCACGCACTCCAACCATCCCACGCCCTCACTGGCGTGTGCGATCTACACCCGCAAATCCTCAGAAGAAGGGCTGGAGCAGGACTTCAACTCATTACACGCCCAGCGCGAAGCGTGTGAGGCCTTTGTGTTGAGTCAGAAGGGCCTGGGCTGGGCACCCCTGCCCACCGAGTACGACGACGGGGGCTTCTCCGGCGGCAACGTCGAGCGCCCAGCGCTCAAGCGCCTGATCGCCGACATCGAGGCGGGGCAGGTGAAAGTCATTGTGGTCTACAAGGTGGACCGCTTGACCCGCTCGCTGGCCGACTTCGCCAAGCTGGTGGATCTGTTCGATACCAAGGGGGTCTCGTTCGTCTCGGTCACCCAGCAGTTCAACACCACCACCTCCATGGGGCGGCTCACCTTGAATGTGCTGCTGTCTTTTGCCCAGTTCGAGCGCGAGGTGACCGGTGAGCGCATCCGCGACAAGATCGCTGCGTCCAAGCGCAAGGGCATGTGGATGGGTGGCGTGCCGCCGGCCGGCTATTGCGCCGTGGGCCGCACGCTGGAGCGCGAACCCATCCATGCCGACCGTATTCTCGAGATGTACCGCCTGTACCTGCAGCTCAATTGCATTCGCAGGCTGAGCATCGAGGTGCAGGCGCGGGGTTGGCTCACGCCCGAGCGTCCGAACAAGCGCGCAGGCTATGGGGGTCACAAACATTTCAGCCAAGGTCACCTGCACCGCATCCTCAGCAACCCCATCTACGCCGGCCTGATCCACCACCACGGACAAAATCATTGCGGGCAACATCCCGCCCTGGTGAGCATGGACCTGTGGACCCAGGTGCAGGAGCGCTTGGAAAACAACCGTCAGGGACACAAGGTGCAAATCCGTGCCCAGAGCCCCAGCCTGCTCAGCGGCAAGCTGTTCGACGAGACAGGCCGCCGGCTGATCCCCGCCCACACCACCAAGCGCAACAAGCGCTACCGCTACTACATCACCCGGGCTGATGATCCCGGCGAAACAATCCGCTTACCCGCCGCCGACATCGAGCGCGAGGTGTCCAAGGCGATTGTGAACTGGGCCGCCAAGTCCCACCAGGTGATCAGTGCAACGGGGTGGGCCGATGCCCAACAGGCAGACCACGTGCTCAAACAGGCCCAGCGGCTACAGCAGGCGTTGCAGCAAGGCGTGCCTGGCCATCCTTCTGCATCTCCACCCGGTGCTCAGCCGGAGCAGGATGTGATCCACCTGCGGTCGTGCGTGAACCGAGTGGAAGTGGCCCCGGCGTGCCTGCGCATCACGCTGGATCTGGTGGGATGTGGATTGCAGAAGGTCGGCGTTGAACCCAGGCAGACCACCATTGAGCTCCCGCTGGAGCGCAAACGCAGCGGCATGGCGGTGCGCCTGGTCATTGGCAGCGATGAGCCGGTGAAACAGCCATCGCGCAGACCCGATCCAGGTCTGGTGAGCTTGATGACGCGTGGCAAGGCATGGATGAAGATGCTCACCACCGGTGGCCGGTCGATCGAAGCCATCGCCGAGCAGGAAGGGCTGAGTGCGCGCTACGTCAGCCGGGTGATCAACGTGGCGCTGCTTGCGCCCGACATCGTGCAGGCCCTTGAGCGGGGTGACCATCCAATCGATCTCAATGCGACCAAGCTGGTCACTTCGGTGCCATTCCCGATGGATTGGGCAGCGCAGCGGCAGCTGTTGGGCATTGGCAAACCGCAGGGGGCAGCGGCATGTGGCTGATCACACGGATGGGCTTTTTCAGCGTGGTGCGCAAGTCCACCGATATAGAGCGCGGGACATTGACAGTGCGTGCGCGGGTGAACATCCCAGATGCACGCTCGCGTGAGTCGATCTATGACTCGTTAATTCTTGGACCATGTAACTTCATCAGCGTCGAGCGGCGCAAGCTGGCCGTAGCAAAGTGGCTACCCCCGCAGTAAACATCCCCCATTTGTGCAAATCCCACAGGGCCGAGGCCTTCTGATGATCAGGACGTCTGATAACCTGACATGGAGACATTCACCTGCCGCCAATAGGGCCCGATTTCAGATCCGTTTTTACCTCCTTGAAAGGAATTAAGTGGCTTACTTCGACCTGAAGCGCTCCGTCAATCAATACATGTTCAACTTGCGCGGAGACAATCATGAGGTGATGCTAACAAGTGAGCGTTACACCACCAAGCAAAGCGCCCAAGAAGGCATTGCGTCCGTGAAGTTAAATGCTTCGTATGATTCCAAGTACCGGCGATTGACCTCTTTATCGCAGAAGCCGTACTTCACTCTTGCTGGAGCAAATGGCGAGGTGCTTGGTACCAGCGAACCCTACTCATCTTCTTCTGCGCGAGACGCTGGTATTGAGTCGGTCAAGAAAGGGGCGCCATCCGCTCCTACCAAAGACAATACCTAGCCTTGTGCTCGCGTTACTGGGGTTAAGGTTGGACTGCTGGGACAAGGGACAGCGAATATTCTGAAATCCCAACATTGAGACATCTGCTTGTCGGCAGTGAATTTCTTCAAGGTGCGGTTCACTGCGCTCTCGGGTAGTCAGATCGAGCAGCTGTCGTTCACATCACCCAAAAAAATCCTCCCCTCGCTCGCACAACCCGAGGTCGTGACCAAAGAATAGCAAGGGTCACCCATAACGCGCGAGCCGCCATGACCCTTGCCGCAACCCCCACTCTCAGCCGCGCATTCCATCGCCTGGGCAAACAGATCCGTCGCGCCCGTCACCGCCGGTGCTGGACCCAACGGGATTTGGCGTTACAGACAGGCCTGTCGGTGAATGCTGTGTGCCGCGTTGAGCGTGGTGATCCGGGCGTCGCCCTGTCGATTTTGATGCGTGGCGCAATGGTGCTGGGCCAGCTGCGCGCGTTCAACCGGCTGCTCGAATGCTGGGTGGGACAGCCTGTTCCCCGCCGCTCTGGCAGGACGTATTTCCCAGTCCAAGGGGTGGCGTACTCTGGCGCCACTACGCCTGCTTTTTTAGCCTCTGGGTACAGCCAATCTATCCATTCAGGCAAGGAGGCTCACCTCAACATTTTTGGGGTATCGGCCCAGGTGTCGCCCGCGAGCTTTGCCGCAAGGGTGCTCAAGCTGACCAGCGATCGGGGATTTCTCGACACTCGTCATGAGGGAAGCGGAGCGCTGGGCAAGCAGATTGGCGTGCGTGCGCCTTACTGCCTGCCATGTCCGGATGGCTTGCAGCGGTATTTCTCGGGCTCGGCTCCAGGCAATCCGTCGTCTGCGCGGCCCACACTCCCGAGCAAGGAAGGCCTCCTCCAGATCGCAGAAGCGGTTCTGGCATTTGAGTGCGGAAGGGCGGACATTGCACAGTTGCAACTGCTGCTGTTCTGCACCACTGCGCTGGGCGGGTCTCGGGCCAAGTGCAGCTGGATGGACGAAAACGGGTCCTTGCGCATCGCGAAATTTTCCAGCGGTTCCGAAAGCCTGTCGCTCAACCGGGCGGAGGTGTTGACCATGCGCATGGCCAGGATGGCCGGGATCGACGCGCTGGATGTTCGGCTCCTGGACCCTATCAGGACACCCATTCTGGTGGCCCCACGCCTGGACCATTTGCCATGCGGCGAAGACAGAGCAGTCCCGTCCGCCCGCAGCCTTCTGCGTGCCGATGAGAACGACGCCGTTGATCTCCTGGCCTTGCTCGAACTCATGAGGGTCCATGTGCATCCCGAGCATTTCGCCGCCGACGTGAGGCAACTCTGGCAGCGCCTGACCTTCATGTGCCTCACCCACCATGCCGGCGACTGCTTGCGCAAGATCGAGTTCATCTGTGCTGGCGAAGGATACTGGCGTCTGGCTCCCGCCTGCGGGCTACGGGTTCACACGGGCTCATTGGATGATCTCGAAGGAGATCAGGAATCAGGGCTGGGGCTGCATCCAACGCCCAGCGCTTTGATGACAACGGCGGACGCCTTTGGCATCGGGTTGGCGCAGGCCTGCGATTACCTGCGCCGGCAGGTCACTGTCCTCTCGCAATGGAAGCCCCTGGCCTCTCAGGCCTTTGTCAACATGAGTACTTGGGACCTCGCCCGGCTTGAGGTGCCCATGTTCAATTCACAGCTGATGGGCACCCGCATGCAGCAAAACGCCCGGCGGGGGTACGACTCCCCCATACGGTGAATTTGCAGGTCTGTAGGGCTGCAGCCGAACCTGCACCGTCAGCACAGCGGTGACTACCCACCTGCAATGAGTCGGTCCACGATGATCACGTCGTGGGGGCTGTTGAGCACCGTTTGAAGCTGCGACGCCGGGGAAAGCATGACCGCTTGCGACTCCCATCCCATATCGGCCGGGTGGCCCCCGACCCGCTCGGCGAGGTAGTAGCGCGTGAAACTGGTGCTGCGCCGCACGTCGATCAGGTGTTGGATCAGCCGCACCTGCAGGCCGCATTCCTCAAATGTCTCGACCAGCGCTGTGGCCTGTGCGGATTTGCCCTCCAACCCGCCCTTGGGAAACGTGGCCTGGTAGCCGCCGTAGGCGTTGCTGGGGGCCACGAGCCACACGCGCCCGTCCACCTCGCGGATGACCACACCAGCGGCCGGCTTGCAGTCCGCAGGTACCACGAAGTCGGGTTCGTCGATGGAGTGCTCCGCCGCCAGCGCCTCCCAATCGGCCACAGTTTGGGGCACCTGTACCCAGGGCACAACCGGGATGCCGTTGACCTCGGCGGGCATGGGCCCACCCGGAATCACGCCAGCGAGGGCGCTCTGATCGGACCAGGCGGCCAGGGTGGAGGCTTCGCTCGGCCGATGGAGCTGCACAGGCCGGCCTTGGTCATCGGGCCGTGGATGCAGGAAAGGCGTCGAGGTGTGCGGCTGAGTAGGGGGCATGCTCGTCATCTAAGCGCCTGGACCGCGCTGCAGTCGGTACAGCACGTCCCAGACTTGGTGGTAAAGGTGCGCGCGGGCAGGGCCCTGGCGGGTTTTGACCTCATCCTTGAAGTTCGAGTAGTCCAGGTTCTCGACGAGGCGTGCCATGGCCGCCGCCACGGCGGATTGCGGCGCCGTGGCACGGAAACGGTAGTCGTTGATCTGGCTTTCTTGGATGGCGCCGAGCTCGGGCAGGTACTGCGCCTGCAGCGCTTCCAGGTCTGCGCGCATGGAGACTGAGGCGAACCGACGTGCGACGCAGCGCGAGCTGAAGATTGCTCAGAAAGAACTGAAGCTGGCACAGGAGACTGAGGATGCGCTGGACACGCGCGGCTTGGGCCTACTGGCTGAGGCGCGGACTGTGGGTATTCCCTTCAGTAACTCGCCAGGCCGTGCCGGGCCGAGCACGGACGGAGCCGAGAGCGACCTGGTCGCGTCCCTTCGTGAAGTCCTTAGTTGGCGGCCGGGGCAGGTAGCACTCATGGCCGAGAATGAAATGGCGAAGCTCCAGGCACGCCGTTCAAATCTGCGGACAGAGCGCCGCCAGGTCCTGGACCAGATTGCATCGGCGCAGAGGTATGTCAAAGGCGCGTCCGACTTCCAGACCGAGGCCCAGGAGCAGCGTTCCCGCCTTGAGTCTATCAATGCGCTGCCGCGTTCGTCGACCGGCGCGTGGCAATGGCCGTTCCTGAAAGAGGAAGACGCCCGCATGGATGGCTTCGCCCAATCGCTGATGGCCGAGCTATCGAGCCTGGACGGCGAGCTTGCCCGCGACGACCCCACTCGCTCGTTGTTCAGGATTACCATTTTGGGAGATAGCTCATGAAGATGGCCAATATGGACCTCTTTAAGGTCGGCAAGGCACAACGCGGTCGCACCGTGCCAACCGCGATATCGCATCAAGCGCTGCTGGACAAACCGAAGGAATGCAGAACTGCATTCAGGCGATGCTGCATGTGCCGCGATGCCATACGACGGCTGGGAAGGAGATTTCTGGAACGCGGCTGACCTGATTCTCCAAAGCATGGACATGGACCTCCAGGAGTGGCTGGGCGCGGATGCCAAGGCGCCGAAGGCTCTCCTGAAAGCTCATCGCCATGCCGAAGTCCGCGCCGCGAAACAGCGGGTGAAGCACCATGCATCCCAGTTCAAGGAGTCAGAGCACGGGAAACTTGGGCGTGACAAGCTCAAGGCCTTCCTGGCCGCGACGCACAACCTACCGATTAACACCGACCTCTTCCGCTACGTGTACTCGGAATACTGGAGGACCGACTGTCCCGCGTGCAAGAGTTGCGGATTCGTCGCTGGCGACCTGAGCTGGGAGGATAGGGCGGAGGATCAAGACGATGCCGACTATGGCGACGAAATCATCGAGCGTGGATACACAGCAACGGAGTTTCACTGCCCGACCTGCGGCTTGGCCTTAATTGGAGGCGTTGCCATCCATGCAACCGGCATCGACGAGGAATACGTCAAAGTCAGTGTCGAGGAAATCAGCTACGAGCCAGAGTACGGCAACGACTAGCGCGCTCGCCAGAGACTCCGACGCCGGTCAACTAAGGCTTTGAACGACCGCTTAAGGTAAGCGTCCGGCCACCCCATCTTGACGGGGCTCTATAAGCGCAGCTTGCGCATCCCGGCGTTCACGGTATTGAGGTCGAAGCCTGCGGGGTCG
>LNFM01008110.1_pt1 | contig 16033 bp, 16 predicted proteins | sample 596031 | NCBI WGS metagenome assembly LNFM01 (sample SAMN04254537, study PRJNA301005) | activated carbon metagenome | isolation source: dual media filters at the Ann Arbor, Michigan drinking water treatment plant | place: USA: Ann Arbor | reverse complement strand
CGTTGCCGATCAGCGCCAGGTCCACCGGCTTGCCCAGGCCCAGGCCGTTGGTCAGCACGGCATAAATCAGCGTGGCCACAATCAGGCCGACCAGGATCAGCAGCCGCTGCAGCATGCCGCGTGTCATCACCGCCACCAGCGCGACGCTGACAAAGGTCACCAGCTGCATCCAGGAATCAAAATTGCTGGCCGCCATGTTCTTGATCGGGATGCCGGCCAGGTTCAGGCCGATCACCGCGACCACCGCGCCGGTCACCACCGGCGGCATGAAGCGTTCGATCCAGCCGGTCCCGACTGCCTGCACGACGGCGCCAATCAGTGTGTAAAGCAGGCCGCAGGCGATGATGCCGCCCAGCGCCACGCCGATGTTGGCGTTGGGCCCCTTGCCGGCATAGGCGGTGGCGGCAATCACCACGCCGATGAAGGCGAAGCTGGAGCCCAGGTAGCTGGGCACCTTGCCGCCGGTGATGGCGAAAAAGATCAGGGTGCCGATGCCGCTCATCAGGATCGCGATGTTGGGATCGAAGCCCATCAGGATGGGCGCGAGCACCGTGGCGCCGAACATCGCGATCACGTGCTGCACACCCATGACCGCGGTTTGCGGCCAGGGCAGGCGCTCGTCAGGCCCAATCACGCCGCCTTGCGACAGCACCGAGCTGCTTTTTTCTGTCCAGGTAAACATGCCCATCATCGTCTCCTCTTGTTGAAGTGCGGCAATGATAGGGCCTCGAACAAGCATGGTGCACGCGGCGAAGCGCGCCTCAGACCAGAAAAGCAGCGACCTCCTGCAATACCGCATCGTCCTTCAGCAGGTGGCGGTGTCCCAGATCCTGGGTGGCCAGCAGCCGCGCGCCGGGGATCGCCTGGCTGAAAGCCACGCCGTCGGCGAAACGGTTGATGCTGTCGCGCCGGTCGTGCACCACCAGCGTGGGCTGGCGGATGCGCGGACCGACCGCCTGCGGCTCGAACTGCGGCATCAACACGCCCTCGCGCGCCTCGAAACGCTTTTGCATGGCCGCGCGCGTGCGCTCGCTGAGGCCGAAGACTTTGGCAAACAGCCGCGTGTATTCATGCGGCGAAGCCGGCGGCGCCAGCAGTACCAGCTTGCGCAGTGCCAGCCCCCGGCTGGCGGCAAATGCCGCGGCGTTGGCGCCCAGTGAGTGCGCGACCACCGCGTCCAGCCGGAAGCCCTGCTGTTGCAGGCGGGCCGCCGCGTACTCGATGGCGCGCGCAAACTGCGGCAGGTTGCTGGTGGGGCCGGTGCTGCGTCCGTGCGCCGGCATTTCGAGGATCACCGGGCGCAAGCCCTGGGCCTGCAGGCGCCCGGCCAGCGCCAGCATCTGGCCCGCATGCCCGCCCCAGCCGTGTACCAGCAGCACCACCGGCCCGTGCGGCGCGACCGGCCGGCTGTACAGCGTGATGCTGGCGTTTTCGAAGGGCCAGGCCGTGACGGACCAGTCGGCAGGCCAGGCGCGGCGCCGCGCCAGCCAGCGCGGCGGCAGCGGTGTGCCGAACAGGCGGTAGGCGGCGCGCACCGCGAGCGCCGGCCACAGGCGTTGCGAAGCGCCCAGGCCCCAGCGGGCCAGCCGGGCAAGGGGGCTGAGATTGTAAAAAGCAGCGGTGGCTTCAACAGGACTGCGGGTCATGGCATTTCCTTTCAGTACCAGATCCAGTCGCGGTTGCTGCGGGGCACACCACGCAGCGATTCGCGGACGGCGCGCGCTGCGTGCACGACAACAAACAGGCCCAGGGGAACGATCAGGAGCAACATGGCATTTCCTTCTTTCTTCGCACGATTGTGCGAAATAGGGGTGAACAAAAAGCCCTTGTGGGGCATCACTTCTCGCCAGGTCTCAGGCCTGGTAACTGGTTTTCAGGCGCTGCCAGCTGGCCTGGGCCCGCTCGGCGGCGCGCTGGTCGCGCAAAAAACGCGCGTCGTGCAGCAGGCCCATGGCGAGGGCGCTGACTTCACAGACAAGTTGTTCGGGGTCGGTGTCGGCCTTGAGGTGGCCGGCATCGACGGCCTGCTGCGTGGTGCGGCGCAGCGCGGCGCGCCAGCGCGTGACTTCCTGCAGCAGCACGTCGCGCAGCTCGCCTTCGCGGTCGTCGAGTTCGAAGGCGCCGGCGGTGTAGATGCAGCCCGACTTGACCTCCACATCGCGCATGCGCACGATCCAGCGCTGCACGATCGCGTCCAGCCGCGGCAGGCCCTTGGGCAGTTGCATGGCCGGCACAAACACGTCGGCGATGAAACGCCGGCCGAATTCCTCGATCACGGCCTTCTGCAGCGCCTCGCGCGAGCCGATGCGCGAAAACACGCCGCTTTTGGACAAACCCAGCCGGTCAGCGACGGCCTGCAGCGTGATCGCTTCCAGCCCGTCGGCCGACGCGAGGTCCAGCGCCGCACCGACAATCGCGGCGCGGGTCATCTCGCTTTTCTGGGTTTTCGCATCCATGGAGAAATATTAGCACGAGTGTGCTAAACACGTCAACAAGGCGGCGCAGCGCCCGAATCCGGGCATTCCCGCTGACAGCTGCGGAGCCCGGCGCGTTACCCTTGGGCCATGACCCGCAACGATCCCCCCTTTATTCCGCAGATCCGGCTGTACCAGAACTGGCTGCAGGAAACCCGCGGCCTGAGCTTCGCTTCCTACGACGCCCTGTGGCGCTGGTCGGTGACCGACCTGGATGCCTTCTGGCAAAGCATCTGGGACTATTTCGAGCTGCAGTCGCCGACGCCGCACAGCGCGGTGCTGGCTGTCAGGCGCATGCCGGGCGCGTCCTGGTTTCCGGGGGCGCAGTTCAACTACGCGCGGCAGGTGTTCCGCCATGTACAGAAGGCCGATGCCGCCGGCTTTCCGGCGGTGATCAGCCACAACGAAAAAAGCCTGGCAGCCGGCTTGCCGCCGCGCGAGCTGAGCTGGCCCGAATTGCGCCGCCAGGTGGCCTCGCTGGCGCTGCACCTGAGGGACCAGGGCGTGCAGCCGGGCGACCGCGTGGCGGCTTACCTGCCCAACATTCCCGAAGCCATGGTGGCCTTCCTCGCGGTGGCCAGCATAGGCGGCATCTGGAGCATCTGCGCGCCCGACATGGGGACCAACGCCGTGCTGGACCGCTTCCGGCAGATAGCCCCCAAGGTGCTGATCGCCTGCGACGGCGTGAGTTACGGCGGGCGCGACTTCGACCGCACGGCCGTGCTGGACGAGCTGCGTGCCGCCCTGCCCAGCGTGCAGCATGTGATCGTGCATGGCAACCTGGATGCTACAAAAACAATAGCTGGCTGCGAAGATCTGACAAGGGCTACAGCCCGAAATGATGCTGAAACAGCGGCGTTTGAGCCGCTCTGGCTGCCGTTCGACCATCCGCTGTGGATTGTCTATTCCAGCGGCACCACCGGCCTGCCCAAACCCATCGTGCACGGCCACGGCGGCACCGTCGTGGTGGCGCTGGCACTCAAGACCCTGCACAACGATGTCGGCTGCAGCTACCACCCCAACTCCCGGGGTGAACGTTTCCACTGGTACAGCTCGACCGGCTGGGTCATGTGGAATGCGCAGACCAGCGGCCTGCTCAACGGCACCACCTGCTGCATCTTCGACGGCAACCCGGGCGGCAGCAAGGAGCAGCCCGACTGGACCACGCTGTGGCGCTTCGCCGCCCAGCTCGGCGTGACCTTTTTCGGCGCGGGCGCGGCCTTTTTTGCGAACTGCATGAAGGCGGGCATTGATCTGTCGGCTTGCGGTGATCTCGGTCAGGTGCGGGCCCTGGGCACCACCGGTTCGCCGCTGTCGGAAGAAGCGCAGCGCTGGGGCACCGCGCAGTTTGAAAAGATTGGAACGCCTGACATCTGGTGGTGCAATATTTCCGGGGGGACGGATTTCGCAGGCGCCTTCATCGGCGGCAACCGCGAACTGCCGCAGGTGCCCGGTGAGATGCAATGCCGCCTGCTCGGCTGCGCGGTCGAGGCCTGGAATGAAGCCGGTGAGCCGGTGGTCGACGAGGTCGGTGAGCTGGTCTGCAGCCAGCCGATCCCGTCCATGCCGCTGTACTTCTGGGGCGACGAGGGCAACAAGCGTTACCTGTCGAGTTACTTCGACATGTACCCGAATGTCTGGCGCCATGGCGACTGGCTCAAGGTCACGCCGTCGGGCAGCTGCATCATTTACGGCCGCTCCGACGCGACCATCAACCGCCACGGCCTGCGCATGGGCACCAGCGAGCTGTACAGCGCGGTCGAGGCCTTGCCCGAGGTCATCGACTCCATGGTGGTGGACCTCGAGTACCTGGGGCGGGAGAGTTACATGCCGCTGTTTGTGGTGCTGCGCGAGGGTATGACGCTCGACGAGGCCATGAAGGCCCGGCTCAACAACGCGATCAAGACCGCGCTGTCGCCGCGTTTTGTGCCCAACGACATTTTTCAGGTGCCGGAGATCCCGCGCACCCTGTCGGGCAAAAAGCAGGAACTGCCGATCAAGAAGCTGCTGCTGGGCCAGCCGCTGGAGAAGGTGGTCAATCAGGACGCCATGGCCAACCCGGGCTGCCTGGACTGGTATGTGGCTTTCGCCGCGCAGCGCAGCGCCCGGGCCTAGGCGGCCACCGGCTTGCGGTTGACCAGCACAATGCCGAGCGCCACCAGCACCAGCGCGGCCAGCAGGCTGGGCGTGGCGGTCTCGTTCAGCCACAACACGCCGAACAGCAACGCAAACAGCGGCGTCAGGAACACAAAAACCGAAATTTTGGTGGCCGGGTAACGGCCCAGCATCCACATCCAGGCGAGGTAGCTGGCGAACGCGCCAACCACCGTCTGCAGCAGCAGCGAGGTGGCGGCAAACGGGCTGAAGTCCAGGGACCAGCGTTCACCCAGGGCCAGCGACACCAGGGGCAGGGCGACGGTGCTGACCGCGATCTGGTAGAGCAGCAGTTTCTCGGCCGACACGCGCGACAAGGAGGAGGCGCGTATCACCACCGTGGTCAGGCCCCACAACATGCCGGCCACGAGCGCCATCACATCACCGACCCAGGTGGAGGCCGCACCCGCGCTGAAACCGTCGCGCAGCGCAAAGGCCACGGCCGCAAAGGCGCAGGCCAGGCCGGCCCACTGCACCGGCCGCAACTTTTCGGACTGGACCCAGATCGGCAGCAGCGCCGCCACCCAGAACGGCGAGGTGTAGAGGAACACGGTCAGGCGCGACGCGCTGGTGTACTGCAGCCCGAGGTAGAGGCAGGCAAACTCCGCAGCGAACAGGCTGCCCGCCAGCAGCCCGGCGCGCAAGCTGCCGTCGGCGGCAAACAGCTTGATGCCGCGCCAGGCGCACCACAGCAGCAACAGCACGGTGGCACCGGCAAACCGGATGGCGGCCTGGAAAGCCGGCGCCACTTCGGCCAGTGTGGCCTTGACCAGCACCTGCTGGAAGCCCCAGAACAGGCAACAGGCCAGCAGCAACGAAATGGCCAGGGGATCGAGGTGGGTTTTGCGTGCGCTCATGGGCCTGCATGGTAGCCGGATGCAGCGCCTGCTGCCCGCAAGCCGGGCTACAGCGGATGTTCGGTGTAAAAGCGCCCGCCGTGAAACAGCAGCGGCGCGGCGCCGGCGCGGTGGCTGCAGCGCTCGACCTCGCCGACAAAAATCACGTGGTCGCCTTCTTCATAACGGCTGCGGTTGAAACATTCGAAGACGGCGGCCGAGCCGGTCAACAGCGGCGCGCCGCCCACGCCCTCGGTCCAGTCGACGCCGCTCCAGCGGCCTTCGCGTTTGCCCGCGAAGCGTTCCGCCAGTTCTTTCTGGTCGGCCGCGAGGATGTTGATCGCGTAGTGCGAGCCGGTGCTCAGCGCGGGCAGCGAGCCGGCCGCACGCGCCAGGCTCCAGAGCACCAGCGGCGGCGCCAGCGAAACGGAGTTGAAGGAGTTGGCGGTCAGCCCGATCAGCTCGCCGCTGTCGGTGCGCGCCGTCACAATCGTCACCCCGGTGGCGAACATGGCCAGCGACGCGCGGAACTCCAGCGGTGAAAAACTCGGGTGGCTGGCCTGGCGGGAGCGAACGGGGGGAGACATGCGCCTAATTTACCCTAAGCCCCGCAAGAGATGCGGCAGGCGCCGGGGCGCGACATGCGGCGCTTAGAATTTCACCATGCACCTTTCCCTGATTGCGGCGCTTCTGGCGTCCCTGCTGGTGACAGTCCCCGCCCAGGCCGCAGGTCCCTGCGACGAGTTTGTGCGCAAGCTGCCCAACGTCAAACGCAGCCTGTGCGAAGCCGCCCGGCTCGAGGCTACCGCCGCGCGTTCGGTGCGCGGCCAGACCCTGTGGAAACGCGACATCCAGCCCGACGATGCGAACCTGCGGGTGCTGGTGCTGGGGGCCATCCACGGCGACGAACTGTCGTCGGCCGCGGTGGCGCTGCACTGGATCCAGCTGGCCGCGCAGACGCCGGCGCCGTGGTCGCAGGCCATTCACTGGCGCTTTGTGCCGGCGCTCAACCCCGACGGCCTGCTGTCCACGCCGCCACGCCGCGTCAATGCCAACGGGGTGGACCTGAACCGCAATTTCCCGACGCCCCACTGGGAGCGCGATGCGAAGGTCTACTGGGAAAAACGCACACGCAAGGATCCGCGCCGCTGGCCGGGGCCGAAACCGCTGTCGGAGCCGGAATCGGCGTTTCTGCACAGCGAGATGCAGCGCTTCAAGCCCAACCTGATCGTGAGCATCCATGCGCCTTATGGCGTGCTGGACTTCGACGGACCTTCGGTGCCGCCGAACAGGCTGGGCCGGCTTTATCTGGACCAGGTCGGCATATTCCCGGGCTCACTGGGCAATTACGGCGGTGTGCACAAGGGGGTGCCGGTGGTGACCATCGAGCTGCCCAATTCAACGCGCACCCCGCTGGATGCCGAAATGCGCCAGATGTGGCTGGACCTGATGCGCTGGATGAGCGAGCGCATGGGCGCGGGCGAGCCCGCGCGTTCGCCGCGGGTGCCGGTGCCCTGAGCTGCAAACCACCAGGCCTCAAGCCAGATCAGCCTCCAGCCTATGTCATTCTTGGGCATTCAGCTATCAAATCGGTAGCAAACGGCAGTTAAGGGCGTTTGAGCTTGTCGTAGGCCGCATCCATGGCCGGCTGCTTGCCGGTGTCCTTGAGGCCGCGGCCCAGGTCCTTGCTGGCCTGCTCGACCCGGGGGTCGGGCGTCTCGCCGGTCATGCCCACCGACTGGTCCCGTTCGTGTGGCAAGGCCAGACTGGCTTCATCGGATGCATCGGCCGGGGTGTCGGCGTGAGTGGTCCGCGCGCGGCCGTCCGCCGGGGTTTTTCGCGGCATGCCTTCACTGCTCCCGGGTGCTTCGGCCGGGGAACGATCGGGGTAAGGGGCGGGTGTGGACTTGGCCATGAGGTTGTTTCCTTGCGGTCGGCACGACCGCGTTGCTGCTCAATATCGCTGCAACATGTCTGGCCGGCTGTCAGTGCATTCGGCCGCGCGGTGTAGGAGGCTGGCGGAGCCGCGGCGCCAGCGCTGTTCAAGCCGCTCCCAACGTACTACGATCAGGCTACATCCCACCGTCGCCGCCCGTCGTTCTGGACCATGCGGCGCCTTGGCGGCGTCCCTGCAAAAAAACACAAGGCATTGGCATGCTGAGTTCCTGGGGCTTGCGCTCCCGTCTTGCGCTGTTGGCCGCCATGGCGCTGATGCCCGTGCTGGGCCTGCTCGCCTGGATGGCGTCGGACAGGGCGCATGAGGCCGTGCTGCAGGCCCAGGCCCGGCTGCAGTCCCAGACCCTGCTGCTGGCCGCCAGGCAGCAGCCTCTGGTGGAAGCCGCGCGCCAGATGTTGGGGGGCCTCGCGCTTTCCCCGCCCATCCGTGCCGGCCAGCATGGTGGCTGCACCGAACATTTGCGCAGCCTGCAGGCGCTGCAACCGGCTTATGCGGAGCTGGGGGTGGCGGGGCCCGATGGCCTGCTGCTTTGCCATTCGCAAGCCGCCGAGGCCGGCACCCGCACCGGCCATGCCGAGCTGGTGGCAGATGCGCTGGCGCGGCGCCAGTTCGTGATCGGCGGCCATGCCAGCGGCAGCAGCAGCGGCAAATCCGGGCTCGCTCTGGCCATGCCGGTGTTCGGCCCGGGGGACACACCGGTGGCGGTGGTGTTCGCCGTGGTGGACGTGCATGCCTTCGGTGCGGTGTTGTCGATGGCGGCCCTGCCGGTCGACACCCGCGCGGTGCTGCTGGACCGCCGCGGTGCCTCGCTGGCGGCGCATCCGCCCGGTCTGGCGCGGATGGGCAGCCTGCATACCGACCCGGCCATCCGGGCATTCCTGCCCGCGGCCCAGGTGGGCGTGGGACAGGCGCCTGACGCCGACGGCCAGCCGCGCCTGTACGCCTATGCCCCGGTGCCCGGCGCGGCGCAGGAGGCGCTGTTCGTGGTGCTGAGCCAGCCGGGCGCGCTGGTGGCGGCGGCGTCGCGCCGCTTGTTCCTGGTCGAGCTGGCGCTGCTGCTTTTCACGGCTGCTGTGGGCATGGCCTGCGCCTGGTGGCTGGGCCAGCGCCTGATCATCCGGCCGGCCCACGCCATCCTGCGTGAAGCCAATGAACTGGCCATCGGCAACCTGGCGGCGCGTGTCGAGGTCGGGCCGGGCTACCGGGGCGAGCTCGGGCACCTCGCGCGCACCTTCAACCGCATGGCCGACTCGCTGCAGCTGCGCCGGGGCGAGCTTGATGCGGCGCTCGCGCACATCGGCAAGGAGCACCGGCTGCTGGACCTGATCATCAACAGCATGAGCGAAGGCGTGCTGGCGATCGACGTCGAAGGGCGCTTCCTGCTGTTCAATGCCGCCGCACGCAAGACCTTTCCGGTCAACGAGGCCGGGATGTCGCTCGCCGAGTGGCGCGCCGACCACGAGGTGGTGCTGGCCGACGGCAGGACCGTCTGCCCGCCGCAGGACCGGCCGCTGAGCCGTGCCGTGCGGGGCGAGGCCATGGACAACTGGGATGTCTTCCTGCGCCGGCCCGGTGTCCGGGACCGCATACTTCGCAACAACATCCGCCCGCTGCGCGACGGGGCGGGCCGGCTGGTGGGGGGGCTGGTGGTGTTCACCGACATCACCGACCGCAAGCTCGCCGACCTCGAGCTCAGGCGCGTCCACCGGGCGCTGCAGATGCTGAGCCGCTGCAACGAAGCGCTGACCCGCATCGACGATGAAACCGCGCTGCTGATGCAGGTCTGCCGGCTCGCAGTGGACGTGGGCGGCTACCGCATGGCATGGGTCGGTTATGCGCAGGACGACGCGGCGCGCACGATTGTGCCCATGGCCCATGCCGGGCATGAGGGCGGTTACCTGTCCTCCATCACCTTGACCTGGGACCCGGCGAACGAGACCGGCCGCGGCCCGGCCGGGCAGACCATACGCAGCGGCGAGGTTCGCTTCACCGAGGACATCACGCGCGGCGACAACCAGTTTTTCTGGACCGAGAAGGCCCTGCAGCAGGGTTACCGCAGCGCGGTGTTTCTGCCTTTGCGCGATGCCCACCGCAGTTTCGGCCTGCTCGGCCTGTATTCCGGTTCGGCCGAAAAGCCGGCTGCCGAAGAACTCACGCTGCTGCAGGAACTGGTGGACAACCTGGCTTTTGGCATCGGCAATATCCGCTCGCGGCTGGAGCGCAAGCAGGCCCAGGACGAGGTCTTGCGGCTCAATGCCGAGCTGGAGGAACGCGTGCGGCAGCGCACGGCGCAGCTCGAGGCGGCCAACCGGGAGCTTGAAGCCTTCTCCTATTCGGTCTCGCATGACCTGCGCACGCCGCTGTCGGCCATTGACGGTTTCAGCGGCCTGCTGGCCAGGGACATCGCCAGCGGCGAGCTGCCCGGCGCGCGCGGCAAACATTACCTGAACCGCATCCGCGCCGGCGTGACGCAGATGGGCGAGCTGATCGATGCCTTGCTGGCGTTGGCCCAGGTGTCCCGAACCAGCCTGCGCATGGAGAGCGTCAACCTCAGTGCCGTGGCCGACCGGCTGGTGGCGGGCTACCGCGAGCGCGAGCCCGGCCGGCTTGTCGAGGTGGAGATCGAAGCGGACATGTGGGTGCAGGGTGATGCGCGTCTGCTGCAGCAGGTGCTGGACAACCTGCTGGGCAATGCGTGGAAATTCAGCAGCCGCGAGCCGCAGGCCCGCATCAGTTTCGGGCGTGCGCCGGACGCCGGTGAGGGCCTGCAGGCCGTGTATGTCGTGCGTGACAACGGCGCGGGTTTCGACATGGCCTATGCGGAAAAACTGTTTGGCGCCTTCCAGCGCCTGCACACGCTGAGCGAATTTGAAGGCACCGGCATCGGCCTGGCCACGGTGCAGCGCATCGTGATGCGCCACGGTGGCCGGGTCTGGGGTGAGTCGGCGCCCGGCCAGGGGGCGGCGTTTTATTTCAGCCTGGGCGGTGCGCCGGCACCGGCGGCGCCTGACCCGGGCTAGAAGCTGGCTTGTTGCAGGGTTTCCCGCAGGTTCTGCGCCTTGACCGCGTCAAACATGCCCTCGGCGCGGGCCAGCACCTCGCCGCGCCGATTCACCACCACTGCGTAGACCTGGTCGGTGCCGTTCAGGGCTGCAGAGCGCACAAACTCATCGCGGTTGGTGAACACCGGCATCATGCGGGCCCGTTCGTCGTCGGCCGGGTAGTGGTTCAGCAGCTTGTTCTCGATCGCGCTGCGCCCGGCGGCGCTGCCCGGGTCGTTGAGCACCGGCATGCGCAGCCAGGCGATGGAGTTGTCCTGCCGCAGGTTCAGCCCTGTGACCCAGCCGTCGATATGTTCTTTCTGCGCGCTGCGAAACGCGATCAGCGCCAGCGTGCGTTCCGCCGGCAGGCCAGCCGGCACATGCACCGCCTGGCGGTCCAGCGTGCGCGCCATGAAGGCCGGCAACTGGCCCATGACGCTGCTTTCATTGGGCGAGGCCCAGGCCAGGGCGAAGGCAGCACTGGCTGCCAGCAACCAGGCGAAGGTGGAGGTCCAGGTGGTTTTCATGATTTTCCTCCGGCACATTCGGCAGCGGATCGGGCCGCTGCTTCCTCCACGCAAGATACATGCAAAGGCAAAACGGCAACACCGCCGTTTTGGAACAAAGCGTGCATTACTGTTTGGTATTGTTGTGACCTTCAGGTTTCAAAATAAGCAACAACCTTGTTTTAAGACGCCTGTGGCTAAAATCACGGCATGAGCACTCGCAGCCTTGCCGCCCCCCCCGCCGCCATCTCCCCGGCCAAAGTCTCCTTCAAGGCCCAGATGCTGGCCGTGCGCGAGGACGCCATCATCCATGCCGTGAATCGCCTGCTGGCGGAAAAAGGCTTCGACCTGATGACGGTCGACCAGGTGGCGGCCGAAGTCGGCATCGCCAAGGCCAGCCTCTACAAACACTTTCCCAGCAAGGAGGACCTGGCTGCCGCGGCCATGGTGCGCGTGATGCAGCGCGCGCAGGCCTTTCTTGCCAGCCTGCCGGCCGATGCACGGCCGCTGGACCAGCTCAAGGCCATGGTGCGCTGGATGCTGAGCCTGCAGCTGGCCGGCGAGATGCCTTCGCTGCCGCACCACAACTCGAGCCTGCGCACCACCCTGGTCAACAACAAGGCCTATCTCGACGGCCTGATGCAGGTCAGCGACCAGCTCGGCGGCTGGATCGAAAAGGCCCAGGCCGACGGATCGCTCAACAGGCAGCTGCCGCCCGTGCTGGTGCTGTACACGCTGTATGCGCGTGCCTGCGATCCGGTGCTGGAATTCCTCAAGGCCGGTGGCCAGCACAGCGATGAAGAAGTCATCTCGCTGGTGCTGCAGACCTGTTTTGAGGGGCTGAATACCCGCTGACGCCCTTCATTGTGCTATTGATTCAATAGCTATCAGCCCTTGTCCGGCATGGGCCGAGGGCTGATTTTGATCAACAAATCGGGTTTGAACGCATCTTGCTCGCCCTTGCGCGCATAACCCAGCGGGTTGGCCACAACGCGGCAGCCGTTTTTCACATAGTCGCTGGGGCAGTGCAGATGCCCATGCAGCCACAGCTGCGCCTGGCCCAGCAGCTCGTCAAGCGCATTGCAAAAACCCGCTGTCCCCGGTGCCAGGCCGTAACGCGGGTCGGCGCTGAGCAGGCTGGGCGCAAAGTGAGTGACCACCACGGTGGGGCCGTCGAAGGGCTGGGCCAGCGCCTGCCGCAGCCAGGCCTGGCTGGCCAGCCCGCGTTCGCGCACCGCCGCGGCCAGCACCGGCTGGCCATTCTGGAAGCTGTGGTTCTTGCTCAGGTAGAAGTTGGCAGCGCGAAAGGCTTTTTCGCGGTTTTTGAGCTGCTCACCCAAGGTCATGTCGCCGGCCGCCGCTGCAACCGCACCCAGTGCGTCGAAGTCGGCCCACAGGGTGCTGCCGATAAAACGCACACCCTGGATCACCACACTTTGCTGCTCCAGCCAGACCAGACCCAGGCGTTCGCAGGTCTCCCGTAGCCGCGTGTGGGTCGCGTCGAAATCCAGACCGTCGTATTCGTGGTTGCCGGGAATAAACAGCACCGGCGTCGGCCAGCCGGCCCCGCCCTGGGCCACCGGCAGCGGCGAAAACCGCGCCAGCCCGAAGTCGCTGCCGCTCAGCAGCGAGCCCGGCTGGTAGGAGCCGATGTCGCCGGCCAGCACCAGCAGGTCGGCGCCCGGGGTCGGCTGCGCGGTGAAATGCGGGTTGGATTCGAGGTGCAGGTCGGACAGGAGCTGGATGTTCACCCCGCCGATTGTGCGGGATGGCGAGACGGGACCGGGCGGCTGCGGCAGCGACCCATGTCCGCGACGGGTCAAGCCATGCCGGTTCCGCATGGAAAACAAGCCGGGACCGCCTTGCAAACCTAGGGAAAACCCTTAATCTTGAACCATCGCAACTTTTTCACCCTGGTGGTGACTTCGACATGAACCGCTTTTTAGCTCCCCTGTTCCGTTTTCTGGCCGCCCGGCGCAGCGCTGCTGCCACGCCCGGCGTGGCGCGCCAGCTGATGGAGCGCGCCGGTGACCGCGCCGGCCGCAACCCGCGCCAGGCGCGCGAACTGCGCCGCGCCGCTTTCGCCTATCTCAGCGTCGTTCGCTGAGCCGCCTCACAGTTTCACGGCGGCGCCCTTGACCGCCGGCGCCAGCACCGCCACCTGATCCCTGACAAAGCTGGTGAAGGCCGCCGGGCTGGTGGCTTGCGGGGTGATCCCCAGGTCCAGCATGCGTTTTTTGACCTCGCTGCCCGCGAGGATCTCGTTGCAGGCCGCGTTGAGCCGCGCCACCACGTCGGCTGGCATGCCGGCCGGGCCGCTGAGGCCGAAGAAGTTGTCCAGCACCAGCCTACGGTAACCGAATTCGACCACGCTGGGAACGTCCGGCACCAGTGGCGAGCGGCTGGCCGAGGTGACCGCCAGCGGCACCAGCTGACCACTCTTGAAATAGGGCACAAAAGCCGTCAGCACATCGATGCCCACGGGGATCACGCCCGCGATCAGGTCGGTGGTCATGGGCGCGCCACCGCGATAGGGAATGTGCACCAGGTTCACGCCCATGGCTTTTTTCATCAGCTCCCCATAAATGTGTCCGATGGAGGCCGGTCCGCCCGAGCCGAAGTCCAGCCGGCCCAGCTTGCGTGCCTGGGCTTCCAGGTCTGGCATGGTCTTGATCGGTGCGGCCGGGTTGGCCATCACCACGCAGGGTGCGTTGCCGATCAGCGCGATGTGGCTGAAGCCCTGAACCGGGTCGTAGGGCTGCTTTTCGAGTGCAAAAGGCCCGATCGAAATCGGTGTGGAATTGCTCAGCATCAGGGTATGGCCGTCGGGCGCCGCCTGGGCAACCAGCAGGCCGCCGACACTGCCGCCGGCGCCGGGCCGGTTGTCCACCACCACGGCCTGTCCCAGCTTTTTGGCAAGTTGCTCGGCCATCACCCGGGCCACGATATCGCTGGCGCCGCCCGCCGGAAAGGTCACGATGATGCGTATGGGTTTGTCGGGCCAGGCCGCCAGCGCCGGAAGGGCGATGGAGGCCGCGCCTGCGGCCAGGGCCTTGAGCGCGGTCCGGCGCGGGGTGGAAGTCGGGGTGCTTGTGTGAAGATGCAGCATGGCGGTGTCCTGGTACAGCGGAGAGCGGACAACCAGCAAAAAACATGCCCCGGACTGCAGGGCGTCCGCTTGCGCGGCTCAGGCCGAAAACGCCTTGTCAGCGGCCCGTTCCAGGGCCTGGCGCAGCCAGATGTGGGCGCTGCGCTGCTGTGAGCGCCGGTGCCACACCGCATCGACGTGCACCGGCGAAACATCAAACGGCAACGGCCGCAGTACCAGCTGGTCGGCGATGCCGGTGACGCGCACAAAATGCCGCGGCAGCACGGTCAGCAGATTGGAGTTGGCCACCACCCGGCCGGCCGTGAAAAACTGGTTGACGGTCAGCACCACCTGGCGCTCGCGCCCCAGCGAGGCCAGCGACTCGTCAATGAAGCCGTAGGGCCGGCCCGAAAAACTCACCAGCATGTGGCGCGCCGCGCAAAAGCGGTTCAGCGTGAAGGGCCCGCTGGCCAGCGGGTGGCCGCTGCGCATCACACACACATACTCCCCGTCGTACAGGCGCTTGTGCATGAAAGGCGTCGGCTCGCCGCTTTGCGCGCGCGCCGTCAGGTCGGCCAGTACCGAGGGGAAATAACCGACCGCGAGGTCGCAGTTTTCCTCGTCCAGCAGGCGCCGCGGGTCGCGTGTGGTCAGTGGAACCACGCGCACCGAGACGCCAGGCGCTTCCTGCTCCAGCGTGTCCACCAGCCCCGGGATCAGCTCGGCAGCGGTGGCGTCGGCCATGGCCAGCACAAAGGTGGTGTTGGCCGTGGCGGGCTCGAACTCGTTGGGCGCCAGCGACTCCTGCAGCTGTTGCAGCGAATCGCGCACCGCCGGCCAGATCGCCAGCGCCCGCGGTGTCGGCGCCATGCCGTGCCCGCTGCGCTGCACCAGCTCGTCGCCCAGGGTCTCGCGCAGCCGGCGCAGGGCATTGCTGACGGCCGGCTGGGTCAGCGACAGGTTGCGGGCGGCCCGGGTCAGGCTGCGCTCGGCCATGACCTCGTCAAACACACGCAACAGGTTCAGGTCCAGGGTGCGGAAATTGGGTTGGCTCATGGGTTTTGTGACGACCTTGTGGATTATCACTGTTGTGAATGATAAACATCATAAAGATAAAGTTGAGTAACATCAGTGATAACCCTAATATTCGTCTGTGCCCAAACCAATACCGGGGATGGCACTCATCAAGGGGAACCATCATGACCAGCTTCGTCAACACCAAGTACTCCACAGAGCACACCGGCGCCGCCCGGGTTGAGTCGGCACTGCACGCTGCAGGCCAGCTGCGTCAGGGATTTTCCGGCACCCGTGGCCTGGCCGCGCTGCTGCTGTCCGCCATCGTTGCCTCCATCATGGTGGTGGCCTACCAGGTCACGGACAGCGTCGCCGAAGGCCATCTGCTGGTGATCTGGATGGCGCTGTGGGCCGTCGCTTTTGCCGGTCTCGCGCTGTTTGCCGGCACGGCCCGCAACCTGGCCGCCCGCACCGTTGCCGCCATGGACGCCTGGTCGCAGACCCTGGCCGAAGCCCGCGCCGACGTCCGCATGTGGGAAGCCGCCCGGACCGATCCCCGCGTGATGTCCGACCTGCGTGTCGCGATGGCCCGCCAGGAAGTGGCCGCTGACGAAGCTCCTGCGCTTGTTGCCGCAGCCGCAAGCACCGGGGCTGCAGCTCCTGCCGCCGGCCTGACCCCGCGCGCCGTCCGCCTCGGCGGTCATGAGTTGCGCGCTTTCCAGCGTTATTACCTCTGAACCCGCCCAGAGCCTCCGCTGCGGCGGGCATGAAAAAAGCCACCGGATCGGTGGCTTTTTTTGTGTCCCCGCGATGGGCAGGACACCGGAGCCGCCAGCGCAGGTCGTGCGCGGGGCTCCGCTGCGGCAAGGCGCCGCGGCCGGTCAGGCCGCCAGGCGCTGCTCGATCGCAGCCTTGGTCTCCTCCAGCTCTTTCGGCAGGTGATGTTCGAGTTGCTTGAACAGC
>LNFM01008109.1_pt1 | contig 16035 bp, 14 predicted proteins | sample 596031 | NCBI WGS metagenome assembly LNFM01 (sample SAMN04254537, study PRJNA301005) | activated carbon metagenome | isolation source: dual media filters at the Ann Arbor, Michigan drinking water treatment plant | place: USA: Ann Arbor | reverse complement strand
CGGCCGTGATCTCGGTGATGCGCTTCTTGGCGAACTCGGCCTTGTCGGCATCGGTGCTGGCGATGGTGATGGTGCCGTCTTCGCCGATGTCGATGGTGCAGCCGGTTTCCTCGGTCAGCGCGCGGATGGTGGCGCCGCCCTTGCCGATGACGTCGCGGATCTTCTCGGGGTTGATCTTCAGCGTGTACAGGCGCGGCGCGAACACGCTCACCTCGGTCTTGGCACCGCCCACCGATTCGATCATCTTGCCCAGGATGTGCAGGCGCGCTTCCTTGGCCTGCGCCAGGGCGACCTGCATGATCTCCTTGGTGATGCCCTGGATCTTGATGTCCATCTGCAGCGCGGTGATGCCGGCGTTGGTGCCGGCCACCTTGAAGTCCATGTCACCCAGGTGATCCTCGTCGCCCAGGATGTCCGTCAGCACGGCAAAGCGGTTGCCGTCCTTGATCAGGCCCATGGCGATGCCGGCCACGTGCGCCTTCAGCGGTACGCCGGCATCGAGCAGGCTCAGGCAGCCGCCGCAGACGCTGGCCATCGAAGACGAGCCGTTGCTCTCGGTGATCTCCGAGACCACGCGAAGCGTGTAGGGGAAGTCTTCCTTCTTGGGCAGCACGGCGATGAGCGCGCGCTTGGCCAGGCGGCCGTGGCCGATCTCGCGCCGCTTGGGGCTGCCCACGCGGCCCGTTTCGCCGGTGGCGAAGGGGGGCATGTTGTAGTGCAGCATGAAGCGGTCTTCGTAGTCGCCGGCCAGCGCATCGATGCGCTGCGCGTCGCGTTCGGTGCCCAGCGTGGCGGCCACCAGGGCCTGGGTCTCGCCGCGCGTGAACAGGGCCGAGCCGTGGGTGCGGGGCAGCACGCCGGTGCGGATCTCGATCTGGCGCACGGTTCGGGTGTCGCGGCCGTCGATGCGCGGCTCGCCGGCCAGGATCTGGCCGCGCACGATGGCGGCCTCGATGTTGAACAGCAGGCCCTCGACCTCGACCTTGTCGAACGCCAGCTCCGCGGCCTTCAGGCCGGCCAGCACATTGGCCGTGACTTCGCGGCAGGCCTGGGTGCGCGCCTGCTTGCTGCGGATCTGGTAAGCGGCGCGCAGCGGGCCTTCGGCCAGTTCATTGACCTTGGCAATGAAAGGCTCGTTCTTGGCGGGGGGCGTCCACTGCCACTCGGGCTTGCCAGCATCGCGCACCAGTTCATTGATGGCGGCGATGGCCACCTTGCCCTGCTCGTGGCCAAAGACCACGGCGCCCAGCATGATCTCTTCGCTCAGCTGGTCGGCCTCGGACTCGACCATCAGCACGGCGCCTTCGGTGCCGGCCACGATCAGTTCGAGCTGGCTATCGGCCAGTTGCGTCTGGCCCGGGTTGAGCACGTACTCGCCGTTGATGTAGCCCACGCGGGCGCCACCGATGGGGCCGTTGAACGGGATGCCGCTGATGGACAGCGCGGCGCTGGTGCCGATCATGGCGGCGATGTCGGCCTGCACCTCGGGGTTGAGGCTCAGCACATGCACCACGACCTGCACTTCATTGAAGAAGCCATCGGGGAACAGCGGGCGGATGGGCCGGTCGATCAGGCGGCTGGTCAGGGTTTCCAGTTCGCTGGGGCGGCCTTCGCGCTTGAAGAAGCTGCCCGGGATCTTGCCCGCGGCGTAGGTCTTCTCGATGTAGTCGACGGTGAGCGGAAAGAAATCCTGCCCCGACTTGGCCTCGGTCTTGGCCACCACGGTGGCCAGCACCACGGTGTCGTTCATGCTGACCAGCACGGCGCCGGTGGACTGACGGGCGATCTCGCCGGTTTCCATCGTGACCGTGTGCTGGCCCCACTGGAACGTCTTGGTGACCTTGTTGAACATGCTCATGCGTTGTCTTCCTTGAAGAGTGGGCAGCGCAATGCCATTCCAGCGAAGCCAGCGCCTGCTGCGGCAGGATGACGCCCTTGGAATGACACAGCCAATGCGGCCCGGGGTTGAAACAAGCCGGAAGAGGCCACCGCAGCGCGACGGCCCCGCTCCTGTGGACTTACTTGCGCAGGCCGAGCTTGGCGATCAGCGCGGTGTAGCGCTCGGCGTCCTTGCCCTTCAGGTAGGACAACAGACGCTTGCGGGCGTTGACCATCTTCAGCAGGCCGCGACGGCCGTGGTGGTCCTTGGCGTGGGTCTTGAAGTGCGGGGTCAGTTCGTTGATGCGCGCGGTGAGCAGCGCGACCTGCACTTCGGGGCTGCCGGTGTCGGCTGCGCCGCGGGCGTGGGTCTTGACGATGTCGGCCTTGACGGCGGTGGCGAGGGTCATGCGATTTCCTTGGAGGGTCTTGATGGAAACCGCCACGCCGCGCGCGCGCCCCTGCCGGGATGACGCGCTGCCAGGTGGTTTCCGGTCGTCTACTTGCGGATCACCAGTGAAACCGACCGGTGCCGTGCCTTCCCTTGCCACGCAGGTACTGGATCAGCACCTGGCGCAAGGAACCCGGCATTATAGCCCCAGCGCCGCGCGCAGCCGCAGCAGACCCTGGTCCAGGCGCTCGGGCTCGCGCGAGGCAAAGCACCAGCGCAGCCAGCCTTCGCCTTCTTCGCCGAAGGCCGCGCCGGGCGCCAGACCCAGGCCGTGCTCGGCCACCAGGCGCCGCGCCAGGGCCAGCGAATCGTTCTCGCCGGCTACCCGGAAGAAGGCGTACATGCCGCCCGGCGGGCTGGCCACGCTGATGCGCGGCAGGGCCTGCAGGCCGGCCAGCAGGCGGTCGCGGCGCGAGCGCATGCGCGCAGCCAGCTCGGGCACGAAGCCCTCGGCCAGGGCCAGCGCCGCCAGCGCGCCGCGCTGCACGAACACCGGCGCGCAGGAGCTGTTGAACTCGATCAGCTTGCCCGCGGCGTCCAGCGCCGCCGCCGGCAGCACCATCCAGCCCAGGCGCCAGCCGGTCATCAGGAAGCTCTTGCTGAAGCTGTGCACCACGACCAGCCGGTCATCGGCCGCTGCGATGTCCAGGAACGAAGGCGCCGCAGCGCCGCCGCCGTAGTACAGGCGCTCGTACACCTCGTCGGCCACGATCCAGGTGCCGGTGGCGCGGCAATGCGCCAGCAGCGCCTGCTGCTCGGCGCGCGTCAGGGTCCAGCCGGTGGGGTTGTTGGGGGCATTGAGCAGCAGCACGCGCGTGCGCGGCGTCACCGCGGCCAGCAGCTCGTCCAGGTCCAGTTGCCAAAGCCCGCCCTGCGGGTGCAGCGACACCCGCTTCACCTGGGCGCCCAGGATGGCCGGCTGCGCCGTGAGATTGGGCCACAGCGGCACCACGGCCACGACCTCGTCGCCCGCGCCCAGCAGCATCTGCATGGCCAGCATCAGCGCGGTCACGCCCGAGGAAGTGACGGCGATGCGCCCCACATCCACCGGCCCGTGCAGCGCGCTGGTATAGGCGGCGATGGCCTGGCGCAGCTCCGGCAGGCCCAGGTTGTGCGAATAGAAGGTCTCGCCGCGCTGCAGCGACGCGGCCGCCGCCTCACGCACCGGCGCGGGCGTGACTTCATCGCTCTCGCCGAACCAGAAGGCCAGCACGTCGCTGCGGCCCAGGCCGGCGTTCGCCACTTCGCGGATCTTGGACGCCGGCAGCGCTTCGATGGCCGGGCGCATGAATTCCAGCGGGAGCCTACTCATAGGTCGATCTCTTGCAGCGACCAGCGCGGCCGCACGTCGAAGGCGCCGTCCAGGCTGCTGCGGGCCAGGCCCTGCTGCAGCCGCAGGGCGGCGGCCAGCGCGATCATGGCGCCGTTGTCGGTGCACAGTGCCAGCGGCGGGTAGTGCACGCGCGCGCCGATACGCGCCGTGCCGTTGTCCAGGGCCGCGCGCAGCGCGCGGTTGGCGCCCACGCCGCCGGCCACCACCAGGCGCTTGCGCCCGCTGGCCACCAGCGCGCGCAAGGACTTGGTGACCAGCACGTCGACGATGGCGGCCTGGGTCGATGCCGCCAGGTCGGCGCCACGCGCCTCGAGCTCGGGCCCGAGCTTGCGCGCCTGCGTCATGACCGCGGTCTTGAGCCCGGCGAAGGAAAAGTCCAGGTCGTGGCTGTGCAGCAGCGGGCGCGGCAGCGCAAAGGCCTTGGGGTTGCCGGCCTCGGCCAGTTGCGCCAGCGCTGGCCCGCCCGGGTAGCCCAGGCCCAGCAGTTTGGCGCTCTTGTCGAAGGCCTCGCCAGCGGCGTCGTCAATGGTCTCGCCCAGCAGCCGGTACTCACCCACGCCCAGCACGTCCATCAGCTGCGTGTGCCCACCCGAAACCAGCAGCGCCACGAAGGGAAACTGCGGCGGATCGTCGGCCAGAAAGGGCGACAGCAGATGGCCCTCGAGGTGGTGCACACCCAGCGCCGGCCGGCCCAGGGCGGCGGCCAGCGCCACCGCGGTGCCCGCGCCCACCAGCAGCGCCCCGGCAAGCCCCGGGCCGCGCGTGTAGGCCACCAGGTCGATCTGGTCCAGGCTGCAGCCGGCCATGCGCAGCACTTCGCGCGTCAGCGGCAGCACGCGGCGGATGTGGTCGCGCGAGGCCAGCTCGGGCACCACGCCGCCGTAGTCGGCATGCATCGCGGCCTGGCTGTGCAGGGCCTCGGCCAGCAGGCGCGGCACGCCCGCGTCGCCGGTCTCGACCAGGGCCACGCCGGTCTCGTCGCAAGACGATTCGAATCCCAGCACTTTCATGGGCGCCGAGTCTAGGCGACGGGCTGCCCCGGGGTTGACCCGCTAGCCAGGCCGCTGGGGCGCGGGCTAACCTGCCCCGCCCGTCCAGCCGCAAGCCGCAACGCCCATGAGCGAACACCTGCTGATCCTCGACCACGTGCTCGCCCACGCGTCGCGCCAGGGCGGCCGCATCTACCTCACGCAGCCAGTGGCCGGCGGCCCCGTGATCGACTACACCTGGGCCCAGGTGCTGGACCAGTCGCGGCGCATGGCCGCGCACTTGCAGGCGCGCGGCATTGCGCGCGGCGCGCGCATCGCCATCCTGTCCAAGAACTGCGCCCACTTCATCATGGCCGAGCTGGCCATCTGGCTGGGCGGCTACACCACGGTGGCCATCTTCCCCACCGAGACCGCCGACACCGTGCGCTACGTGCTCGAGCACAGCGAGGCCAGCCTGTTGTTCGTGGGCAAGCTCGACGCCTGGCCGCAGCAGCAGCCGGGCGTGCCCGCCGGACTGCCCTGCATCGCTCTGCCGCTGGCCCCGGCCGCAGCGGCCACGGCCTTCGAGACCTGGGACGCGCTGGTGGCGGCCACCCCGCCCCTGCCCGGCCGGCCGGCGCGCGCGGCCGATGAGTTGGCCATGATCATCTACACCTCGGGCTCCACCGGCCTGCCCAAGGGCGTGATGATCGACTTCGGCGCCCACACCCGCGCCGCCGAAGGCATTGCCCGCGACACGCGCGAACGCGTGGGCGCCGCCACTGAGAACCGCATGCTGTCGTACCTGCCGCTGGCGCACAGTTTCGAGCGCTCGTGGGTGGCAGCCGCGTCGCTGGTGGACGGGGGCACGCGCGTCTTCTTTGCCGAATCCGTCGACACCTTCTTGCAGGACCTGCAGCGCGCGCGGCCCACGCTGTTCATCTCGGTGCCGCGGCTGTGGCTCAAGTTCCAGCAGGGCGTGTTCGTCAAGATGCCGCCGGCCAAGCTGGACATGCTGCTGCGCGTGCCGCTGCTGGGCCGCGTAGTGGCGCGCAAGGTGCTGGCCGGCCTGGGGCTGGACGCCGTGGTGCAGGCCGGCAGCGGCTCGGCGCCGATCCCGCCCGAGCTCATCGCCTGGTACCGGCGCCTGGGCCTGCAGCTGTTCGAAGGCTATGCCATGACCGAGGACAGCTCGTACTCGCACAGCTCGCGCCACGGCTTCGCCGAGCCGGGCTGGGTGGGCGTGCCCCTGCCCGGCGTGCAGGTGCGGCTGAGCGAGGCCGGCGAGATCCTGATCAAGTCGCCGGGCCAGTTCTGCGGTTACTACAAGGACGCGGCGCTCACCGCCGCATCCTTCACCGCCGACGGCTTCTTCCACACCGGCGACCTGGGCGAGCGCCGCGCCGACGGCATGCTGCGCATCACCGGCCGCGCCAAGGAGCTGTTCAAGACGGCCAAGGGCAAGTACGTGGCGCCGGCGCCCATCGAGAACCTGCTCAATGCCCACGCCATGGTCGAGCTGTCGCTGGTCTCGGGCGTGGGCCAGCCGGCGGCCTTTGCGCTGGTGGTGCTGGCCGAACAGCTGCGCCCGCAGCAGGCCGACCCTGCCGTGCGCCAGCGCGTGCAGGCCGAGATGGCGCAGCTGCTGGCGCGCGTCAACGCCCAGCTGCCCGAGCACGAAAAGCTGCGCCTGCTGGTGGTGGCGCGCGAGCCCTGGTCGATCGAGAACGGCCTGCTCACGCCCACCATGAAGCTGCGGCGCGCGCGCATCGAAGCCGCCATCGCGCCGCAGGTGCCGGCCTGGTACGCAGGCGGTGCCGGCGTGCATTGGCAATGAGCGCCAGCCCGCCGGCACGCCATGGCGGCGACGCCGTCGCCGACGCGCTGGTGGCGCAGGGCGTGCGCTGCCTGTTCACGCTGTGCGGCGGACATATCTCGCCCATCCTCAGCGCGGCCAAGGCGCGCGGCATCCGCGTGGTGGACGTGCGCGACGAGGCCACCGCGGTGTTTGCCGCCGACGCCACGGCACGGCTGTCGGGCCTGCCCGGCGTGGCCGCGGTCACCGCCGGACCGGGCATCGCCAATACCATCACCGCGCTCAAGAACGCGCAGCTGGCGCAAAGCCCGCTGGTGCTGCTGGGCGGCGCCGCGCCCACCGCGCTGCAGGGCCGCGGCGCGCTGCAGGACATCGATCAGCGCCCGCTGGTGCAGCCGCACGTCAAACGCTTCTTCAAGATCCGGCGCGTGCGCGACCTGGCCCCGGCGGTGATGCAGGCCTTCGAGATCGCCCAGGCCGGCGTGCCCGGGCCGGTGTTCGTGGAATGCCCGGTGGACCTGCTGTACGACGAGGCGCTGATCCGCCAGTGGTACGCCGACGCTGCGGGCAAGGGCCAGGCGCTGGCCGACCGCGCGCTGCGCTGGTACCTGGGCCGCCACGCCGAGCGCATGTTCGCCGGCAGCCATGCGCGGCCCGAGCTCAAGCTGAGCGCGCTGCAGACGCCCACGGCCGGCCGTGGCGCGCTCAAGGCGGCGCTGGCGGCGCTGGGCCGGGCCGAGCGGCCGCTGTTCGTGATCGGCAGCCAGGCCTTGGTGCTGCCGGCGCAGGCGCAGCGCCTGGCCGCCGCGGTGGCGCGCCTGGGCGTGCCGGTCTACCTGTCGGGCATGGCCCGCGGCCTGCTGGGGCGCAGCCACCCGCTGCAACTGCGCCACCAGCGACGCAACGCGCTGCGCGAGGCCGATTGCGTGCTGCTGGCCGGCGTGCCCTGCGACTTCCGGCTGGACTACGGCAAGCACGTGCGGCGCAGCGCCACGCTCATCGCCGCCAACCGCAGCGCGCGCGACGCGCGCCTGAACCGCCGCCCCGACATCGCCGCCATCGGCGACGCCGGTGCCTTCATCGACCTGCTGGCCCAGGCCGCGCCCAGCTCGTCCACCCCGCCCGCGCGCTGGAGCACCTGGCGCGACACCCTGGCCACGCGCGAGCGCCAGCGCGAGGCCGAGATCGACCAGCAGGCCGAGGCCCAGGGCGAACACGTCAACCCGCTGGTGCTGCTGCGCACGCTGGAGGCCGAGGCCGGCGCGCAGGCCGTCTTCGTGGCCGACGGCGGCGACTTCGTGGCCACCGCCAGTTACGTGCTGCGCCCGCGCGGCCCGCTGTCCTGGCTGGACCCGGGCGCCTTCGGCACGCTGGGCGTGGGCGCGGGCTTTGCGCTGGGCGCGGCGCTGGCGCGGCCCGAACAGCGGGTGTGGATCATCTTCGGCGACGGCGCCTGCGGCTGGAGCCTGACCGAGTTCGACAGCTTCGTGCGCCAGGGCATCCCGGTGGTGGCCGTGGTGGGCAACGACGCCGGCTGGACACAGATCGCGCGCGAGCAGGTCAAGATGCTGCACGACGACGTGGCCACGGTGCTGGCGCGCACCGCCTACCACGAGGTGGTAGCGGGCTTCGGCGCGCAAGGCCTGCTGGTGCGCCACCCGCACGAACTGCGGCCGGCGCTGGCACGTGCCCGCGAATTGGCCGACCAGGGCCATGCGGTGCTGGTGAACGTGTGGCTGGACAAGACCGAGTTCCGCGAGGGATCGCTGTCGATGTAGACCGGCCGCGCACCCCGCAGCACGGGCGCGCACCAGCAGCGGGCACGGCAGCCATCGAATGGTGCACCCTTGCCACCACAGGCCGCCCCGACGCAGGCACGCGGCTTGCTGATAAATGAACGACACCTGTCCGGGTGTCTGTCTATCTCCTCAGCAGGGCAGGAGCCCGCGTACAGCCTCCCCAGTGCAAACCGGGGGGGCTGCTTTTTTTGACTCAGTGGTTTTCGCGCGCGTGGTTGATCGAGTAGCGCGGAATCTCGATGGTCACGTCCTGGTTGGACAGGATGGCCTGGCAGCTCAGGCGCGAGGTGGGCGTCAGGCCCCAGGCGCGGTCGAGCAGGTCTTCCTCGCTCTCGTCCATCTCGCCCAGCGAGCCCATGCCCTCTTTCACGATCACGTGGCAGGTGGTGCAGGCGCAGCTCATCTCGCAGGCGTGTTCGATGGGGATGCCGTTCTCCAGCATGGCTTCGCACAGCGAGGTGCCCGCGGGCGCCTCCAGCGTGTCGCCCTGGGGGCAGTACTCGGGGTGGGGCAGGATGCGGATGATGGGCACGGTCAGACGTCCTCGACTCGGCGCCCGGCCAGTGCCTGGCGGATGCCCTGGTTCATGCGGCTGGCGGCAAAGGCTTCGGTGCCTTCGGCCAGGGTCTTGACGGCGGCCTCGATGGCCGTGGCGTCGGTGCCGGCGGCGATGCGCAGCGTGTCCTGCACCAGCGCGTCGATCGCCTGACGCTCGTCGTCGCTCAGCAGCGCGGCGTCGGCGGCCAGCGCGGCGCGCGTGGCCAGCACCATGCGTTCGGCGTCGACCTGGGCCTCGCGCAGCGAGCGCGCGGCCATGTCTTCCTCGGCGTGGGCGAAGCCGTCCTGGAGCATCTGCGCGATCTGATCGTCGGCCAGGCCGTAGCTGGGCTTGACGGTGACCGCGGCCTCGACGCCCGAGCCTAGCTCGCGCGCCGAGACGCTCAGCAGGCCGTCGGCGTCGACCTGAAAGCTCACGCGGATGCGCGCCGCGCCCGCCACCATGGGCGGGATGCCGCGCAGCTCGAAGCGCGCCAGCGAGCGGCATTCGCTGACCAGATCGCGCTCGCCCTGCAGCACGTGGATGGCCATGGCCGTCTGGCCGTCCTTGAAGGTGGTGAAGTCCTGCGCCTTGGCCACGGGGAGGGTGCTGTTGCGCTCGATCACGCGCTCGACCAGGCCGCCCATGGTCTCAAGCCCCAGGCTCAGCGCGATCACGTCCAGCAGCAGCAGTTCGCCGTCCCGGGCGTTGCCGGCCAGCGCATTGGCCTGAATGGCTGCGCCCACCGCCACCACCTCGTCGGGGTTGACGTTCGTCAGCACCTCGCGCCCGAAGAGCTCGCTCACCGCATGGCGCACCAGCGGCATGCGCGTGCTGCCGCCCACCATCACCACGCCCTGCACTTCCTCGCGCGCCACCTTGGCATCGCGCAGCGCCTTGCGCACGGCGGTGAGCGTGCGCTCCACCAGCGGGCGGGCCAGGGCTTCGAGCCGCGCGCGCGTCACTTCCACCGACACCGCGCCGCCGGCCAAAGGGGCCGCCCAGGTGGCCGTGTCGGCCGCGCTCAGCGCTTCCTTGACCGCGCGCGACACCACCAGCGCCTGGCGCTTGTCACGCGGGCTCTGTGCCACCACGCCGGCCTGTGCCAGGGCCCAGTCGGCCAGGGCCTGGTCGATGTCGTCGCCGCCCAGGGCCGCGTCGCCGCCGGTGGCCACCACCTCGAACACGCCGCGCGTCAGGCGCAGCAGGCTGATGTCGAAAGTGCCGCCGCCCAGGTCGTACACGGCGTACAGGCCCTCGCTGGCGTTGTCCAGCCCATAGGCCACGGCCGCGGCCGTGGGCTCGCTGATCAGGCGCAGCACGTTCAGGCCGGCCAGCTGCGCCGCGTCCTTGGTGGCCTGGCGCTGCGCGTCGTCGAAATACGCCGGCACGGTGATCACCGCGCCGAAGAGATCGGCGTCGAAGGTGTCCTCGGCGCGCTGGCGCAGGCTGGCCAGGATCTCGGCGCTCACCTCTACCGGTGACTTGTCGCCGTCGCGCGTGGCCAGCGCCAGCATGCCCGGGCGGTCGACAAAGCGGTACGGCAGGTCATCGCGGCCGGCGATGTCGGCCAGGCTACGGCCCATGAACCGCTTGACCGAGACCAGCGTGTTCTCGGGGTCCTCGGACTGCGCGGCGCGGGCATCGAAGCCGATCTGGCGCCGGCCGTCGCCCAGGTAGCGCACGGCCGAAGGCAGCAGCACGCGGCCCTGGCCGTCGGGCAGGCATTCGGCAACGCCGTGGCGCACGGCGGCCACCAGCGAATGCGTGGTGCCCAGGTCTATGCCCACGGCCACGCGCCGCTGGTGCGGGTCGGGGCCTTGGCCGGGTTCGGATATCTGCAGCAGGGCCATCGGGTTCTAACGTGTGGCGTCCAGGGTGTCCAGGCGGCGTTCGATGTCCTGGCGGAAACGCGCCACGAACATCAGCGCGCGCACCTGGGCGGCGGCGGCGGCGGTGTCGCCGCGGGTGTCCAGCATCTCGGTGAGTTCGGCAAACAGCGCCTGCTCGTGGCGCGCCACGTCGGCGTCCAGGCGCTCGACGGCGGCGCTGTCGGGCGCGTCTTCCAGCGCTTCGCGCCAGGCCATCTGCTGCATCAGAAAGGCCGCCGGCATGGCCGTGTTGCGCTCGGCATCGATGGGCGCGCCGGCCAGTTCACACAGATAGGCGGCGCGGCTGAGCGGGTCTTTCAGGCGCTGGTAGGCCTCGTTCACGCGCACCGCCCATTGCATGGCCAGGCGCTGAGCGGCAGCGCCTTCGGCGGCAAAGCGGTCGGGGTGCACCTGGGCCTGCAGGTCGCGGCGGCGCGCATCCAGTTCGCCACGGTCCAGCGCCTGCCGTCGGGGCAGTGCGAAGAGCGTGAAATCATCGTCGCTGAGCTTCATGTCAGTACCGCCCGGCCGTTCCGAAGGTGCTGACGGCCCCCTCGGGGGGCAGCGAGCGAAGCGAGCGTGGGGGTTTCATTGGATGGTCTTGCCGTAAAAAGCCGACAGCCCATTGTCGGGGTAGCCGCCGAAGGGCCCGCGCAGCGCGTAGCCGCAGCGCTCGTACAGCTTCACCGCCTCTGTCTGATGGCGGCCGGTCTCCAACAGGGCAAGCCGCAGGCCTGCGGCGCAGACATCCTGCTCCAGCGTGGCCAGCAGGCGGGTTGCTATGCCCTGCCCGCGCCGCGCCGGGTCGACCACCATGCGCTTGATCTCGGCATAGGGCAAAAGGCCGGTGTCGGGTTCGCCCGGCATGCGTCGCCAGGCGCCCGCGGCGATGGCCTGGCCGGCGTCGCGCGCCACATAGAAGGCGACGTCGGGCGCCAGCAAGGCCTGCACATCGAGGATGTGGTTGGCCTCGGGCGCATACAGCGTGGCCAGGTAACGGTCCAGGTCGTCCAGCAGCACCTGCACGTCGGGCTGGTCGGGGCGTTCGCGGCGGATGACGAGGCTCTGGATCATGGCAAAGGCGCAGCCGCGACACCACGGCGCCGGGCGGAAGAAGCCCGCGCCATGGCGGCGCGGCCGGGGGGTCAGATGCGGAAGGACTCTCCGCAGCCGCAGCGGTCTTTCTCGCGCGGGTTGTAGAACTTGAAGCCCTCGTTCAGGCCTTCGCGCACGAAGTCGAGTTCGGTGCCGTCGAGATAGGGCAGGCTCTTGGGATCGATCAGCACCTTGACGCCGTGACCTTCGAAGATCACGTCCTCGGGCGCGATCTCGTCGGCGTACTCGAGCTTGTAGGCCAGGCCCGAGCAGCCGGTGGTCTTGACGCCCAGGCGCACGCCCACACCCTTGCCGCGCCGGCCCAGGTATCGCGTGACATGCCGCGCTGCGGCCTCGGTCAGGGTGACAGCCATCGAATCAATGTCCTGCCGCCACGGTCTCGCCGGCCACGCCGTGCTTGGCCTTGTAGTCCTGCACCGCCGCCTTGATGGCGTCTTCGGCCAGGATGGAGCAGTGGATCTTGACCGGCGGCAGCGCCAGCTCTTGCGCGATCTGCGTGTTCTTGATGCTCACCGCTTCGTCCAGCGTCTTGCCCTTGACCCATTCGGTCACGAGCGAGCTGGAGGCGATGGCCGAACCGCAGCCATAGGTCTTGAAGCGCGCGTCCTCGATCAGGCCGGTCTCGGCGTTGACCTTGATCTGCAACTTCATCACGTCGCCGCAGGCGGGCGCGCCGACCATGCCCGTGCCCACCGAATCGTCGCCCTTGTCGAAGGAGCCGACGTTGCGCGGGTTTTCGTAGTGTTCGACGACCTTTTCGCTGTATGCCATGTTGATGCTCCTGAGTACTGTGTCGGGTTCTAGTGCGCTGCCCACTGGATGGTGCTGATGTCCACACCGTCCTTGAACATCTCCCACAGCGGCGAGAGTTCGCGCAGCTTGGCCACGTTGTCTTGCAACGTGGAAACGGCGTAATCGATTTCCTGCTCGGTGGTGAAGCGGCCGATGGTCATGCGCAGGCTGGAATGCGCCAGCTCGTCGCTGCGGCCCAAGGCGCGCAGCACGTAGCTGGGCTCGAGGCTGGCGCTGGTGCAGGCCGAGCCCGAAGACACGGCCAGGCCCTTGACGCCCATGATCAGCGACTCGCCCTCGACGTAGTTGAAGCTGGCGTTGAGGTTGTGCGGCACACGCCGTTCGAGATCGCCGTTGATGAACACCTGCTCGATGGTGGAGATGCCCTTCAGCAAGCGCTGCTGCAGCATGCGAATGCGTTCGTTGTCGGCGCCCATCTCGGCCTTGGCGATCTCGAAAGCCAGACCCATGCCCACGCACTGGTGTGTGGGCAACGTGCCGCTGCGCATGCCGCGCTCGTGGCCGCCGCCGTGCATCTGCGCCTCGAGCCGCACGCGCGGCTTGCGCCGCACGTACAGCGCGCCGATGCCCTTGGGGCCGTAGGTCTTGTGGCTGGCCAGGCTGAGCAGGTCTACCGGCAGCGCGTTGATGTCGATGGCAACCTTGCCGGTGGCCTGTGCGCCGTCCACGTGCAGCACGATGCCGCGTTCGCGGCACAGGGCGCCGATGGCCGGGATGTCCTGGATCACGCCGATCTCGTTGTTGACCAGCATCACCGAGACCAGGATGGTGTCCTTGCGCAGCGCGTCCTTGAAGCGGTCGAGGTCGAGCAGGCCGTTCTCCTGCACCTCGAGGTAGGTGACCTCGAAGCCCTGGCGCTCGAGTTCGCGCGTGGTGTCGAGCACGGCCTTGTGCTCGGTCCTGACGGTGACGATGTGCTTGCCGCGGCTGCTGTAGAAATGCGCCGCGCCCTTGATCGCCAGGTTGATGCTCTCGGTGGCGCCGCTGGTCCAGACGATCTCGCGCGGGTCTGCGTTGATCAGCCCGGCCACCTGGGCACGCGCCTTCTCGACGGCTTCCTCGGCCTCCCAGCCCCAGGCGTGGCTGCGGCTGGCCGGGTTGCCGAAGTGTTCACGCAGCCAGGGGATCATCGCGTCCACCACGCGCGGGTCGCACGGCGTCGTCGCGCCGTAGTCCATGTAGATCGGGAAATGCGGGGTCATGATCGAGCGCGGCCCTTTACTTCGAGAAGGCGCCGCCCAGGGCGAACACCGAATTGGGTGCGGTGACCTTGATCGGCTTTACCACCGGCACGTTGGAGATGGCCCGCTTGACCGGCGATTCGTCGATGGCCACGCCCTTGGCCAACTGCTCGTCGACCAACTTCTTCAGCGAGATCGAATCGAGGTACTCGATCATGCGGGCGTTGAGGCTGGCCCACAGGTCGTGCGTCATGCACTTGCCGGTGTCCTCGCCCATGCAACCTTCGCGGCCGCTGCAGCCGGTGGCGTCTATCGGTTCGTCCACGGCCACGATGATGTCGGCCACGGTGATCTCAACAACCACACGCCCCAGCGAATAACCGCCGCCCGGGCCGCGCGTGCTTTCCACCAGTTCGTGGCGGCGCAGCTTGCCGAACAGCTGTTCGAGGTAGGACAGCGAAATCTGCTGGCGCTGGCTGATGGCGGCCAGGGCCACGGGGCCGGCGTTGGCGCGTAGCGCCAGGTCGATCATGGCCGTGACGGCAAAGCGGCCTTTGGTGGTGAGTCTCATGGTCAATCTCCAGGCGCAAGGGGCGCAGCGGCAAGCAGGAAAGTCCGTCAAGCTGCCCGCCCTGCGGGTTGCGAACACGAACCTGACTAATACGGTCAAGTATAGCTTAAGTTGACCGATTTGATCAAGCTTTGCCCGGCGCCCCCGCCCGCAGCGGCAACTCGCCCCGCGCCAGGCGCGGCACCAGGCGGGCGCAGGCGTCTTCCACCAGGTCCAGCACCTGATCGAAGCCGGCCGGACCGCCGTAATAGGGGTCGGGCACCTCGTGGGGCGCTTGCGCGCGGCCGGCAAAGGGCAGCAGCAGGGCACAGCGGTCCACGGCCTGCGCGGGGGCGCGCTGGCGCAGCCAGGCCAGGTTGTCCTCGTCCATGGCCAGCAGCCAGTCGAAGCGCTCGAAGTCGGACGCCTGCACCGGCCGGGCGCGCAAGGCCGACAGGTCGTAGCCGCGCGCCGCGGCGTGGCGCATGGCGCGCGCATCGGGCGCCTCGCCGGCATGCGAGCCGATGGTGCCGGCCGAATCAACCAGCACCGCGCGGCCCAACCCAGCGCGTGCCAACTGCGCGCGCAGCACGCCCTCGGCCGTGGGCGAGCGGCAGATGTTGCCCATGCAGACCATCAGGATGCGCAGCTGCGCGCCGCCGGTCTCGGGCTCGGCGCCGAAAAGCCGCTGGACCAGGCGCTTCATCGCGCGGGCCCCGGGCCACCGGCCACCAGGGGCACGGCGTCGTGGACGCTGGCGCCGAAGGCCTGTTCGCGCAGCAAGGCCAGCTGGTCGCGCACGCGCGCCGCCTTCTCGAACTCGAGGTTGCGCGCGTGTTCGAGCATCTGCTTTTCGAGCAGCTTGATGCGCTTGCCCAGGTCGCGCTCGGACATCGCTTCGACCTCGGCCGCAGCCTGGGCCGCCTTCAGGTCGTCCTTGGCCGTCTTGTCCGAGACCACGCCGTCGATCAGGTCGCGGATGCGCTTGTTCACGCCGCGCGGCGTGATGCCCTGGGCCAGGTTGTGGGCGATCTGCTTGGTACGGCGGCGCTCGGTCTCGCCGATGGCGGCCTTCATCGATTCGGTCATGCGATCAGCGTACAGGATGGCGCGGCCGTTGAGGTGGCGCGCGGCGCGGCCAATGGTCTGGATCAGGCTGCGTTCGGAACGCAGGAAGCCTTCCTTGTCGGCGTCGAGGATGGCCACCAGGCTGACCTCGGGCAGATCCAGGCCCTCGCGCAGCAGGTTGATGCCCACCAGCACGTCGAAGCTGCCCAGCCGCAGGTCGCGCAGGATCTCCACGCGCTCCACCGTGTCGATGTCGCTGTGCAGGTAGCGCACCTTCACGCCGTTGTCGGACAGGTAGTCGGTCAGCTGCTCGGCCATGCGCTTGGTCAGCGTGGTGATCAGCACGCGCTCATTCTTGACGACGCGGTCGCGGATCTCCTGCAGCACGTCGTCCACCTGGCTGGCCGCCGGGCGCACTTCGACCTCGGGGTCCACCAGCCCGGTGGGCCGCACCAGCTGCTCGACCACCTGGCCGGCGTGGGCCTTCTCATAGGCCGCGGGCGTGGCCGAGACGAACACCGCCTGGCGCATCTTGCGCTCGAACTCCTCGAACTTGAGCGGCCGGTTGTCCAGCGCGCTGGGCAGGCGGAAGCCGTACTCCACCAGCGTGGTCTTGCGCGCGCGGTCGCCGTTGTACATGCCGCCGAACTGGC
>LNFM01008108.1_pt1 | contig 16036 bp, 17 predicted proteins | sample 596031 | NCBI WGS metagenome assembly LNFM01 (sample SAMN04254537, study PRJNA301005) | activated carbon metagenome | isolation source: dual media filters at the Ann Arbor, Michigan drinking water treatment plant | place: USA: Ann Arbor | reverse complement strand
ATTGCAGGAGCGTACCCGATGAAGAAAAAAGACCCGGATGCCGTCGTCACACCGACCGTGCAGGTGATCGAACGCATGTTCACCCTGATGGATGTGCTGGCCTCACGCGAGGAAGCGATTTCCCTGAAGGAAATCAGTGAGAAAACCGGTCTGCACCCATCCACCGCCCACCGCATCCTCAACGACCTGGCCACCGGCCGTTATGTCGACCGGCCGCAACCTGGCACCTACCGCCTGGGCATGCGATTGCTCGAACTGGGCAATCTGGTCAAGGCGCGGCTCAATGTGCGTGACGCAGCCATCGCGCCTATGCGCGAACTGCACCGTTTGATCCAGCAGCCCGTCAACCTGAGCATGCGCCAGGGTGACGAAATCGTCTACATCGAACGCGCCTACAGCGAGCGCTCCGGCATGCAGGTGGTGCGCGCCATCGGCGGACGGGCGCCCCTGCACCTGACCTCGGTGGGCAAGCTGTTCCTGGCTGCCGACGACCCGCAACGCGTGCGCGCCTATGCCACGCGCACCGGCCTGACCGGTCATACCAAGAACAGCATCACGCAATTGCCCGTACTTGAGCGCGAACTGGGCAAGGTGCGCCAATACGGCACGGCGCATGACGACGAGGAACTGGAGCTGGGCGTGCACTGCATGGCAGCCGGCATCCACGATGACCAGGGCAAATTGGTGGCCGGCTTGTCGATCTCGGCGCCAACAGGCAGGCTGGACAAGGAATGGCTGCCCAAGCTGCAGACCGTGGCCAGCGAGATCTCGCGCATGCTGGGTTACCAGGCCGGGATTGAGAAACGCTAAAGGGCGCCGCAGCGCCCCTTTTTCTTCGGTAAGGCCGGATTCAGGCGGTCAAAGGAAACGCGGCTGATCAACGTCGGTCTCATTGTCTGTGACAGGCACCGCACCCAGCGGCTTGGCCGGAATCGACTCCACCCACCGACGCACGCGCTCGGCATCACCGAGACGGCTGAGTTTGCCTGCGGAATCCAGGAACACCATGATCAGGTTGCGGCCCGCCACCCTGGCCTGCATGACCAGGCACTGCCCCGCTTCGGAGATGTATCCCGTCTTCTGCAGGCCGATATCCCAGGTCGGATTCTGGACCAGACGATTGGTGTTGTTGAACATGAGCTTGCGGCGGCCCACGGCGACCTGATAAGCCGGAGAGGTGGAGTATTCGCGCAACAGACTGTCGTCGGACGCCACGTTAACCAGCACGGCCAGGTCCTTGGCACTGGATCGGTTCTTGCTAGACAGGCCCGTGGGCTCCACGAAACGAGTGTCTTGCATGCCCAGCAACTGGCCCTTGGCATTCATCATCTCGACAAAAACCTGCAGGCCACCGGGATAGGTCCGGCCCAGGGCATGCGCCGCCCGGTTCTCGCTGGACATCAGGGCCAGGTGCATCAACTCACCGCGACTCAGGATGGAGCCCACGCGCAGGCGGGAGGTGCTGCCCTTTTCAGTATCCACATCCGCCTGGGTGATGGTGATCATCTCGTCCAGCGACAACTCAGCCTCGCTGATCAGCAAGGCCGTCATGATCTTGGTGAGGGAGGCGATCGGCAGCACGGCCTCTTCGTTCTTGCTCAGCAAGACCTCCTGGGTCTCCTGGTCGATGACATAGGCCACGCTGGAGCGCAGGGACAGGGGATCGGCAGCGCCATGCAGGCCAGCGCGCATGCCATCGGACAGACGGGCCGGTCGCACGACGCGGGCCGCCGGGCGTTTGGCATGGGCCTTGCGCTTGGCTTGCTGCTTGGTCTGGTGAGCGGACTTGACCACCGTGGGTTTGGCCACGTTCTGCCCACCATTAGCTGCGGCGGACGCCAGCCCGGACGCGCCGGCCAGCATCACGAACAGCGACGCGGTCCCAACCCAGATAAAACGATGTAAGTGACTCACCGGTCCAACCTTGCAAAGAGAAAACGGTGCCATGCGACCATGGCACCTTCTAAAGCAAGGTTATACAGAAAATATCAAGCTGGATCAACCACTTGTGTGGCTTTTCTCAACAAACTCTTACATATATAGGCAATAACCCTAGCCCTGAGCCGCCACTCGATCAGCTTTGCTCTGCAACTTGTTGAGTGCACTGAGGTAAGCCTTGGCCGAGGCAACCACGATGTCGGGATCCGACCCGACCCCATTGACCACACGACCGCTGTTCTGCAGGCGCACGGTCACCTCCCCCTGGCTTTCGGTCGAACCACTGATGGCATTGACCGAATACAGCACCATCTCGGCACCGCTCTTCACGTGTGACTCGATGGCCTTGAGCGAGGCATCCACCGGACCGTTGCCATCCGACTCGCCATGCACTTCCTTGCCCTCCACGGTGATCACGATGGAGGCATGCGGCCGTTCGCCGGTTTCGCTGTGCTGTGAAAGCGAGATGAAACCGTACTGTTCCTTCTCGCTGGTCACGCTTTCGTCGCTCACCAGGGCCAGGATGTCCTCGTCGAAGATCTCACTCTTGCGGTCGGCCAGCTCCTTGAAGCGGGCGAATGCCGTGTTGAGCTCGCCCTCGCTCTCCAACGCCACGCCGAGATCCTGCAGGCGCTGCTTGAAGGCGTTGCGCCCGCTCAGTTTGCCCAGCACGATCTTGTTGGCGCTCCAGCCCACATCCTCGGCACGCATGATCTCGTAGGTGTCACGTGCCTTGAGCACGCCGTCCTGATGGATGCCGGAAGCATGGGCGAAGGCATTGGCGCCCACCACGGCCTTGTTGGGCTGCACCACGAACCCCGTGGTCTGGCTGACCATGCGACTGGCCGGGACGATCTGGGTGGTGTCGATGCCGACTTCCAGGTTGAAGTAGTCGCGGCGGGTCTTCACGGCCATGACGATCTCCTCCAGGCTGCAGTTACCCGCGCGTTCACCCAGTCCATTGATGGTGCACTCGATCTGGCGCGCACCGCCGATCTTCACGCCGGCCAGCGAGTTGGCCACCGCCATGCCCAGATCGTTGTGGCAATGCACTGACCAGATCGCCTTGTCGGAGTTCGGCACGCGCTCGCGCAAGGTCTTGATGAAGTTGCCATACAGCTCGGGCACTGCATAACCCACCGTGTCCGGGATATTGATGGTGGTCGCCCCTTCCTTGATGACCGCCTCGACCACGCGGCAGAGGAAGTCCATCTCGCTGCGGTAGCCGTCTTCAGCGCTGAACTCCACGTCGGCCACCTGATTGCGGGCAAAACGAACGGCCAGCTTGGCCTGCTCCAGAACCTGCTCGGGGCTCATGCGCAGCTTCTTCTCCATGTGCAGCGGGGAGGTGGCGATGAAGGTGTGGATACGCGCGCGGTTGGCACCCTTGAGGGCTTCGGCAGCGCGCGAGATGTCGCGGTCGTTGGCGCGCGAGAGCGAGCAGATCGTGGAGTCCTTGATCGCATTGGCGATGTTCTGGATCGCCTCGAAGTCCCCATTGGAGCTGGCGGCGAAACCGGCCTCGATCACATCCACCTTCAGGCGTTCCAGCTGGCGGGCGATGCGCAGCTTCTCGTCCTTGGTCATGGAAGCCCCGGGAGACTGCTCGCCATCACGCAAGGTGGTATCGAAAATGATCAGTTTGTCAGCCATCTCAAACTCCTGTTCGCCTGCAATTCAGAAACAACAACCGTAAAACACAAAAGGCCCGCTGCGTTTGCATACGGGCCTTTGATGGGAATGTGCGCGCGCTACCGATTCCGCCCGTGTTGGCGTCCAAGCAGTAGGGTTAGCGCGAATAAATTCATGGCTTCAATGTATCACAAAAGAAACCCGCGTCCATAGACACCACCTATACCCGCCTTAGTGGTGCAGCCCACGCTCTTCAGGTTCGTCCTTGGACGTGCTGATCACGCTGACCGGCTGCCCCTTGACCTTGCGCCAGGCATAAACCATGTAGCCGCTGATGCCATAAAGAACGAACACCCCGAACAGCACCGCCGCCGGATCGATCGTCACGACGGCAAAACCCAGCACGATCAGAATGACCACCGCGAACGGCACACTCTTTTTCATGCTCAGGTCCTTGAAGCTGTAGAAGGGCACGTTGGTGACCATGGTCAGACCGGCATACAAGGCCAGTGCAAACATGAACCAGGACACGCGCGCACCGTCCACGCCGAAGTCCGACATGATCCAGATGAAACCCGTTACCAGCGCAGCGGCAGCAGGCGACGGCAGGCCCTGGAAATAACGTTTGTCCACCACGCCGGTATTGACGTTGAAACGCGCAAGACGCAAGGCGGCACAGGCGCAATAGACGAAAGCGGCCACCCAGCCCCAGCGCCCCAGCCCCTTCAAGGCCCATTCATAGGAAATCAGCGCAGGAGCGGCACCAAAGGAGACCATGTCCGAGAGCGAGTCCATCTGCTCGCCAAATGCGCTCTGGGTATTGGTCATGCGGGCCACCCGCCCGTCCAGGCTGTCGAGGACCATCGCACAGAAAACGCCGATGGCGGCCAGGTCGAAACGGCCGTTCATCGCCATCACAATAGCGTAGAAACCACCGAACAGCGCCGCCAGCGTGAACAGGTTGGGCAGGATGTAGATGCCTTTGCGGCGCTTGCGCACCACCACAGCTTCCGTCTCATCAGGACGGATGTTGTCACCATCATGCATGGCACACCTCCGCCATGCACGGGAAGGTCTCTGGGTACAGGTCTTGAATGTCCATGGCGGCAAGTGTAAGGCAGGCCACGCCTACCGAGGAAAAAAAACAAGGCCACCGAAGTGGCCTTGCGGGAAGCGGCTGGGCCGATCAGTTGCGGGTCTGGTCCACCAGCTTGTTCTTGGCAATCCAGGGCATCATGGCGCGCAGCTGGCCGCCCACCTTCTCGATGCTGTGCTCAGCCATGTTACGGCGGCGGGCCGTCATGCTCGGGTAATTGGTACGGCCTTCCAGGATGAACATCTTGGCGTAGTCACCGTTCTGGATGCGCTTGAGGGCATTGCGCATGGCGGCGCGCGACTGCTCGTTGATCACCTCGGGTCCGGTCACGTACTCGCCGTACTCGGCGTTGTTCGAGATCGAGTAGTTCATGTTGGCGATGCCGCCCTCATAGATCAGGTCCACGATGAGCTTGAGCTCGTGCAGGCACTCGAAGTAGGCCATCTCGGGGGCGTAGCCGGCCTCGACCAGGGTCTCGTAACCCATCTTGATCAGCTCGACAGCACCGCCGCACAGCACGGCCTGCTCGCCGAACAGATCGGTCTCGGTCTCTTCCTTGAAATTGGTCTCGATGATGCCAGCCTTGCCGCCGCCATTGGCCATGGCGTAGGACAGGGCCAGGTCACGGGCCTTGCCGCTCTTGTCCTGGTGCACCGCCACCAGGTGCGGGACGCCGCCACCCTGGGTGTAGGTGTTGCGCACGGTGTGGCCGGGGGCCTTGGGCGCCACCATCCAGACGTCCAGGTCGGCGCGCGGCACGACCTGGTTGTAGTGCACGTTGAAGCCGTGGGCGAAGGCCAGCGAAGCGCCCTTCTTGATGTTGGGTGCCACGTTGTTGGTGTACACCTCGGCGATCTGCTCGTCGGGCAGCAAGATCATGACCACATCGGCCATCTTGACGGCGTCATTCACTTCCATCACGGTCAGGCCAGCCTTGCCGACCTTGTCCCACGAGGCTCCGCCCTTGCGCAGGCCGACCACGACCTTCACGCCGCTGTCGTTCAGGTTCTGGGCGTGGGCATGGCCCTGGCTGCCGTAGCCGATGATGGCAACGGTCTTGCCCTTGATCAGGCTCAGGTCACAGTCCTTGTCGTAGAAAACTTTCACTTCTTTCTCCTTGGTAAAACTTGAAAATCAGACGCGCAGAATGCGCTCGCCGCGGCCGATGCCGCTGCTGCCGGTACGCACCGTCTCTAGAATCGCGCCGCGATCGATCGCCTCGAGAAAGGCGTCGTTCTTCGACTGGTCGCCGGTCATTTCGATGGTGTAGCTCTTGTCGGTGACGTCGATGATACGGCCGCGGAAGATGTCGGCCATGCGCTTCATCTCCTCGCGCTCCTTGCCCACCGCACGCACCTTGACCATCATGAGCTCGCGCTCGATGTAGGCGCCTTCGGTCAGGTCCACCACCTTGACGACCTCGATCAGGCGGTTCAGGTGCTTGGTGATCTGCTCGATGACGTCATCCGAACCGGTGGTCTGGATGGTCATGCGCGAGAGGCTCGGGTCCTCGGTCGGCGCGACGGTGAGGGATTCGATGTTGTAACCGCGGGCCGAGAACAGGCCCACTACGCGGGAGAGCGCGCCAGGCTCGTTCTCCAGCAAGACTGCAATGATGTGTTTCATAGATGTGGATTCCTCTTTTCGCCGCCCTCCCCCGGTCGCGGTAACAACCAGGCTTGACGGGCAATAGATTCGTCTTGAGTTGAGGTGCTGCGGCCTGGTCGGCCGCACCCGCTTACAGGTCTTCGGCCCCCAGCAGCATCTCGGTGATGCCCATGCCGGCCTTGACCATCGGGAACACGTTCTCGGTGGGGTCGGTACGGAAGTCCATGAAGACCGTGCGGTCCTTGAGCTTGCGTGCCTCGCGCAGTGCCGGCTCCACGTCTTCGGGCTTCTCGATCAGCATGCCGACGTGGCCATAGGCCTCGGCCAGCTTCACAAAATCGGGCAATGCGTCCATGTAGCTACTGCTGTAGCGGCCGGAGTATTCGATCTCTTGCCACTGGCGCACCATGCCCAGGTAGCGGTTGTTCAGCGACAGGATCTTGATCGGCGTGTTGTACTGCAGGCAGGTCGAGAGTTCCTGGATACACATCTGCACCGAGCCCTCGCCCGTCACGCAGAACACCTCGCTCTCGGGTTTGGCCAGCTTGATGCCCATGGCGTAGGGAATGCCGACGCCCATCGTGCCCAGGCCGCCTGAGTTGATCCAGCGGCGCGGCTCATTGAACTTGTAGTACTGGGCTGCCCACATCTGGTGCTGACCAACGTCGGAGGTGATGTAGGCCTCGACGTCCTTGGTCATGTTCCACAGGGTCTCGATGACGTACTGCGGCTTGATCACGTCCATGTTGCCGCGGTCGTACTTCAGACAGTCGCGCTTGCGCCAACCGTCGATCGCCTCCCACCAGGAACCCAGCGCACCCGCATCGGGCCGGACCGCGCTTTCCTTGATCATGGCGATCATCTCGGTCAGCACATCCTTGACGTCGCCCACGATCGGGATGTCGACCTTGACGCGCTTGGAAATGCTCGATGGATCGATGTCGATGTGGATGATCTTGCGCTCGTTCTGCGCAAAGTGCTTGGGGTTGCCGATCACACGGTCGTCGAAACGCGCACCCACGGCCAGCAGCACATCGCAGTTCTGCATGGCATTGTTGGCCTCGATCGTGCCGTGCATGCCCAGCATGCCCAGGAACTTGGGGTCGGTGGCCGGGTAGGCGCCCAAGCCCATCAGGGTGTTGGTACAGGGATAGCCCAGCATGTCCACCAGGGTGCGCAACTCGGCCGTCGCATTGCCCAGCAACACACCGCCACCGGTGTAGATGTAGGGCCGTTTGGCCGCCAGCAGCAGCTGGAGCGCCTTGCGAATCTGGCCGGCGTGACCCTTGCGCACCGGGTTGTAGGAGCGCATCTCGACCGATTCCGGGTAGCCCGCGTAGGGGACCTTCTTGAAGGAGACGTCCTTGGGGATATCCACCACCACCGGGCCGGGGCGGCCGCTGCGGGCAATGTGGAAGGCCTTCTTCATGGTCTCCGCCAGGTCCTTGGCGTCCTTGACCAGGAAGTTGTGCTTGACGATGGGACGGGTGATGCCCACGGTGTCGCATTCCTGGAAAGCATCCAGGCCGATGGCAGCGGTGGGCACCTGGCCGGTGATGATCACCATCGGAATGCTGTCCATGTACGCCGTGGCAATGCCGGTGATGGCGTTGGTCACGCCGGGACCGGAGGTCACCAGCGAGACGCCCACGTCCCCGGTCGCGCGGGCATACCCGTCGGCGGCATGCACGGCAGCCTGCTCGTGGCGCACCAGGATGTGCTGGATGGTGTCTTGTTTGTAGAAAGCGTCGTAGATGTGCAGGACGGCGCCGCCGGGATAACCCCAGACGTACTTCACGCCCTCGGCCTGCAGCGCCTTGACCAGGATCTCGGCGCCACGCAGCTCTTCGGCCTGGCCGGCAGCACTGGCTGCCGCGGCGGAAGTCATTTCAGCCTTGGAAATTTCCATGATGAACCTTTGTGAATTTCTCTAACGAAAAACCTTGGGTGCCCCTTCACAAACGCTTGTGGCATCGTGTCGGGACTTGAGATCAAGGACATGGGCGCCATGGATAGCCGCGCCGGACCGTGACCCGTTTGCTTTTTGATTCGCAGGCGGCATTATCGCACCGCAGCAATCAAATTGGCGTCCGCAGCTCGATAAATGTGCGGGCTCGATGCCATAATCCAGCCCAAAAGCGGTCCTTCAGGACCATCTTGCCCCTCAGAGAGACCCTGCGCCCCCTGGTTCCAGCCCTTGGCCACCGAAACCGAACTGTCCGAATTTCTCAAGAGCGTGGAAAAACGCGCTTTCAAGCGTTCGGTCTACCACGTGCGCAACGATGAGTCGGCGCTGGACATCGTCCAAGACAGCATGATGAAGCTGGTGGAGCACTACAGCCACAAGCCGGCCGATGAGCTGCCCATGCTGTTCCAGCGCATCCTCTCCAACACCACCCTGGACTGGTTTCGCCGGCAAAAGACGCGCAATGCCCTGTTCTCGAACCTGAGCGACTTCGAATCCGATGGCGAAGACGGCGACTTCAATCTGTTGGAAAATCTCGACAGTTCGGACAGCGCCACCCAGGTGGAAAGTGCCGAAAACTCGACCCAGCGCGCCCAGATCCTGCAGGAAATCGAACTGGAAATCCAGCAGTTGCCAGCCCGTCAACGGGAAGCCTTCCTGATGCGTTACTGGGAGGAACTGGACGTGGCAGAAACCGCCGCGGCCATGGGCTGCTCCGAAGGCAGTGTAAAAACGCACTGCTCCAGGGCGGTCCAGGCTCTTAACAAAGCCTTGAGGGCCAAGGGAATACAACAATGAAACAGACGCCTATCAACAGCCATCTGTCCGCACAGGACCGCTACGGTCGCCAACTGGCGGCCCGCCTGGATGCGGCCGCCGCGGCCCTGCCGTACGATATCAGTGAGCGGCTGCGCTTTGCGCGCCTGCAAGCCCTGGAGAAATACCGCGATATCCAAGTCCGGGAGAGCGCCAGCCTGGCCATGGGTGGAGGCGTGGCGGCGCTGGGCGGGGGTGAGGAGGAGCGAGGGCTCTGGCCACGCCTGGTTTCCCTGATCCCCCTGCTCGCCCTGATCGCGGGCCTGGTGGCCATCCAGGTCATGGGAAGCGACCAGATTGCCGAAGAACTGGCTGAAATCGACGAGGCCATCCTCACCGACGATCTGCCGCCTGACGCCTATGCCGACCCCGGCTTTGCACAGTTCCTCAAGACCCGGATCGATCAGATGCAGCAAAACTGAGGCCTTTTGATGAAACCGACGCTTTGCCCCTCCCCCAGCCTGACAGCCGCCCTGCTGCTGCTTGCCCTGTGCCTGCCAGTCCAGGCCGCACCGTCCGAGGGCACCGCCGGGCAAACGGTCACCGGGCGCTCCATCGACAACCGGGCGCGCAGCACCGACACCATCGTGGCCGCAGCGCCCATCCAGGTCAAACCTTACTGGAAAGACCTGGGCCCGGCCCAGCGCCAGGCCCTGCAGCCCCTGGCCCCGCACTGGGACCGCCTGAATGAGCAACACAAGCTTAAATGGCTGGCGCTCTCCAAGAACTACCCCAGCCTGGGTTCCGAGGAGCAGGCCAAGCTGCATCTGCGCATGAGCAAATGGGCCACCCTCAGCCAGCAGCAACGCACCCAGGCGCGCCAGAATTTCAATGAAATCAATAAGCTGAGTCCGGAACAGAAAACCAGCCAATGGGAGGCCTACCAGGCCTTGAGCGCTGAAGAAAAGCGCAAACTCGCCAAGCAGGCGCGGCCCCAGGCGGCTGGTGTCACGACCCTCAGGCCCAGCACGACGCCCAAACTCAGCCAGGTACCCCGCCGTGCTTCGGCAACACGTCCGAACATGGCAGAGGTCACTTTGCCGGTCCAACAGCACACCCTGTTGCCGCGCTCCGAAACTGCGCCCGACACCACCGAACGCTCGCCTTATGAAGACGAGCCCGCCGACGCGCAGTGAACCCGGACCACAGGACAGCGCCCGCAACGACGGGCCCAGGAATTTCTTTGGCCACACCGGGCCTGGCCCGGCGCATGGCGTGTTGGCTGTATGAGGGCATGCTGCTGTTCGGCGTGGTGTTCATCGCCGCCTACCTGTTCAGCGCCCTGTCCCAAACCCGCCACGCCCTGGACAACCGGCCCCTGCAGCAGGCCTTCCTGTTCGTCGTCCTGGGAATCTACTTCACCTGGTTCTGGGCCAAGGGGCAAACCCTGGCCATGAAAACCTGGCATATCCGTGTGGTGGATCGCGAGGGTCAGCCCCTGACACAAGGGCGCGCACTCCTGCGCTACGTGTTGAGCTGGCTCTGGTTTCTGCCGCCGCTGGCAGCTATGGCACCTTTTGGTCTTTCGGGTGCCGAATCCGCTGTCATCGTGCTGGGCTGGATCGCGGTCTGGGCACTGTTGAGCCGACTCCATCCTGGCCAGCAGTTCTGGCATGACGTCCTGGCCGGAACCCGCCTGGTCGATGCCCGCCCGCCCCGGAAATGATCCCCCCGGCTGGTGGACAATCAGCACATGCCTGATTCACCCACCCATCACGTCAACCCGCAAAAAGCCCGCCGCGGCCTGAGTCGCATGTGGCATGCGCTGGGCTACTCCTTTGAGGGCCTGCGTGCCGGCTGGCATGAAACCGCCTTCCGGCAGGAAGCCCTGGCCGCCATTGTCCTGCTACCCCTCTCGCTGTGGGTCGGGCGCCACTGGGTGGAGACGGCCCTGCTGGCAGGCTCCGTGCTGCTGGTGATGATCGTCGAGTTGCTCAACACCGGTATCGAGACCGCCATCGACCGCATCGGCCCCGAATGGCATGACCTGTCCAAACGCGCCAAGGACATGGGCAGCGCCGCCGTCCTGCTCAGCCTGCTGCTGTGCGCCGGCATCTGGGCTGCCGCCATTTACCAACACCTGATCGCATGAATCCGAATTTCTCGCTTTGTGTCTATTGCGGCTCGCGACCTGGCCTGGACCCCCGCCACGCGGATGTCGCCCGCACCGTCGGCCAGTGGATCGGCCGCCATGGCGGCCAACTTGTCTACGGTGGTGGCAGGGCCGGCCTGATGGGGGTGGTCGCCCAGGCCACCCTGGAAGCCGGCGGTCGTGTCGTCGGCATCATCCCGAAGGCCCTGGTGGAAAAGGAATGGGCCCTGCACGACTGCACGGAACTGCATATCGTGGACACCATGCACGACCGCAAACGCATGATGGCCGAACGTTCCGATGCTTTTGTAGCCTTGCCGGGCGGCATCGGCACCTTTGAGGAGTTGTTCGAGGTCTGGACCTGGCGCCAGCTCGGTTACCACGACAAGCCGGTAGGCATCCTGAACTCCGCAGGCTACTACGATGGCCTGCTGGCCTTCCTGGCGCAGACGGTCGAGCAGCAGTTCTTGAGCGACTGGCAGATGAGCCTGATCCAGACCGGCGACGAACCACCAGCCCTGCTCAGCAGCCTGGTGCAGGCCGCCGGCCTGGCGCCGGCACCCCGACTCGACGCAATTTAGATCGCCGAGTTGTCGACCTCGCCGGTGCGGATGCGCAACACCCGCTCGACCGAGGTGATGAAGATCTTGCCGTCGCCGATCTTGCCGGTACGGGCCGCCTTGACAATGGCGTCGACACAGCGGTCCACGTCGTCGGTCTTGACCACCACCTCGACCTTGACCTTGGGCAGGAAGTCCACCACGTACTCAGCGCCGCGATAGAGCTCGGTGTGGCCCTTCTGGCGGCCAAAGCCCTTGACCTCGGTCACGGTAAGACCCGTCACGCCACACTCGGCCAGGGCCTCGCGCACTTCCTCGAGCTTGAAGGGCTTGATGATGGCGGTAATCTGCTTCATGGATATTCTTCCTGTCGATGGCTAGGGTAAAGAGCGGCCTGCTTGCGAGGCAAATCAGGCCCTGAACTTGTTGGTAATAGGATAACGCCAATCCTTGCCGAAACTGCGGTGGGTCACGCGGATGCCCACCGGCGCCTGGCGGCGCTTGTATTCGTTGAGCTTGATCAGGCGCGTGACCTTCTCCACATCCGCCCGAGCATAACCCTGGGCGACGATCTCCTCGACGCCATGGTCGTTCTCCATATAGCGCTCGACGATGGCGTCGAGCACCTCGTATTCGGGCAGGCTGTCCTGGTCTTTCTGGTCGGGTCGCAACTCGGCGCTGGGGGGGCGCGTGATGATGCGCTCGGGGATCGGGTTGGCAGCGCTACCGTGCGGATCGTGGGCGTTGCGCCAGCGCGCCAGCCGGAACACAGCGGTCTTGGCCAGATCCTTGATGACCGCAAAACCACCGGCCATGTCACCATATAGCGTGCAGTAACCCGTGGCCATCTCCGACTTGTTGCCCGTGGTCAGCACGATGCGCCCGCTCTTGTTGGACAGGGCCATCAGCAATGTTCCCCGGATACGGGCCTGGATGTTCTCCTCGGTCGTGTCCTCGGGCAGCCCCTCGAATTCCTGCGCCAGCGAAGCCTTGAAGGCTTCGAACTCGGGCACGATGGAAATCTCGTCGTACTGCACGCCCAGTCGCTGCGCCATGTCACGCGCGTCGATCCAACTGATGTCGGCCGTATAGGGCGAAGGCATCATGACCGTGCGCACCTTGTCCGCCCCCAGCGCATCGACTGCGATGGCCAGCACCAGGGCCGAGTCGATGCCGCCGGACAGGCCGATGATGGCGCCCGGAAAACCGTTCTTGCCCACGTAGTCACGCACGCCCAGCACCAGGGCATCCCAGAGGTCGGCATCCGCACTGCGGTCTGGCTCGATCGTTCCCTGTAATTGCACGCCCGCTGCGCTGCGCTGCAGGTCCACCACGAACGTATCCTCGGTAAAACTCGGCGCTCGTGCCGCCAGCACACCGTCGGCCTGCAGGGCGAAGGAATGCCCCTCGAAGACCACCTCGTCCTGCCCACCGACCAGATGGGCATAGACCAGCGGCAAGCCGCAGTCCCGGGCCCGCAAGCGCATCATGGCCTCGCGTTCGCCGCCTTTGCCCACGTGGAAGGGCGAAGCGTTGATCACAGCCAGCAGCTCGGCACCGGCCGCGCGTGTCTCGCGGGCCGGCGTCTCGTACCAGGCGTCCTCGCAGATCAACAGGCCGACCCTGACACGCGCCCCGGCCTCACCCGCCTCGAAAACGCAGACGTCACGGCCCGGAACAAAATAACGCCGTTCGTCAAACACCTGGTAATTGGGCAGCTCGCGCTTGGCGTAGGTGGCGATCACCCGCCCCTCGCGCAGTAAGCTGGCGGCGTTGACCCGGTTGGGCACGGTGACCGAGCGCGTGCGCAATCCATCGGCCTCGACAGCGGCCGGATGGCCCACTACTACCGTCATGTCCTTTAACCCGGCCAGCTCGCGGGCCACTGTTTTCACGGCATCATCACAGGCAGAAATAAAGGACAGGCGGAAAAACAGGTCTTCCGCCGCATACCCACAGATGGAAAGTTCCGGCGTCAACAGCAGGCGCGCGCCGGCGGCATGGGCTGTGCGGGCCGCGGCAATGATTTTTTGTGCATTGCCCGCCAGGTCGCCGACGACAAAATTGAGTTGGGCAACGCAGATACGCAGGGTCATGGAAAGCAAGGGAAGTCGGGAAGCAGCGTGAGCAAAAGCAATTATGTCATCCGGGTGCTGGACTCGCCGCTGCAGGTCGACGCTGACGCCTGGAACGGATTGCTGGCGCAGCAGGCCCAGCCCACCCCTTTCATGCGGCACGAGTACCTGGCCGCGCTGCACCGCAGCGGCAGTGCCAGCCCGGCCACGGGCTGGGCTCCACGTTTCGTGACCCTTCGGGACAGCGCCGGAGAGCTGCAGGCAGCTTGTCCGCTGTACCTCAAATCCCACTCGCGCGGTGAATACGTCTTCGACTGGTCCTGGGCCGACGCCCACCTGCGCCACGGCATCGCCTACTACCCCAAGGCCGTGGTGGCCGTCCCCTTTACCCCGGTTCCAGGCAGCCGCCTGCTGGCCCGCGATGCAGCGTCCCGGTCGGCACTGGTGGACGCAGTACTCGACCTCTGCCGGGAAAACGACCTGTCCTCACTGCACCTGCTCTTCGGACATCCGCAGGATCTCCAGGCCTGCCAGCAGGCCAGCTTGATGCAGCGCCACACCGTGCAATTCCACTGGGAGAACCGCAAGCCTGGGCCCTACCGAGACTTCGACGATTTCCTCACTGCGCTGAGCCAGGAGAAACGCAAGAAGATCCGGCAGGAGCGACGCAAGGTCCTGGCAGCCGGCGTGACACTGCGTGAGGTGCGCGGCTCAGACATCCGCCCCCAGGACTGGGACTTCTTCTACCGCTGCTACGAACGCACCTACCTCGAACATGGCAACCCGCCTTATCTGAGCCGCGCTTTTTTTGCCGAGATCGCCGACACGCAGCCGCAGCACTGGCTGCTTTTCATCGCCGAACGCCAGGGAAAACCCATCGCCAGCAGCCTGATCGCCATCAGCGACGAAGGCCTGGAAAAAGTGGCCTGGGGACGGTACTGGGGTGCGCTGGAACGGGTGGACTGCCTGCATTTCGAAGCCTGCTACTACAGCCCGCTCCAATGGTGCATGGCCCATGGCTACCAGCGCTTCGAGGGGGGCGCACAAGGGGAACACAAGCTGGCACGTGCACTGCTACCCGTGCGCACCAGCAGCGCCCACTGGCTCTCGCATCCGGAATTCGCCCATGCCATCGAACGCTTCCTCGAGCGCGAGGCGCAAGGCATCAGCGAATATGTAGACGAACTGGCGCAACACGCGCCACTACGGAAGGTAGGCTAGGCTCAGCTGTTGAATTGGTACGTCTGACATACAGCTCAGAGGCCCCAATGGCATCCTGGAAGGGCGTGATCGCCTTAAGCGAGCGCCGCGCCTAGCATGCCCATTTCGGTATTGCTCATCATGGCTTCCATGTTCATGACAATCAGCATGCGTTCGCCCTCATTGGCCAGCCCGGTGATGAACCGGGTATCGAGCGTGGTCTCGAACTGCGGCGCCGGCTTGATCGCGTCAGCGCCCAGCGTCACCACATCGGACACTGAGTCGACGACCGCACCAATCACGGTGCCACGCACGTTGAGGATGATGACCACGGTGAATTCGTTGTACTCGACCTTGTCTAGACTGAGCTTCATGCGCAGGTCAACGATAGGCACGATGACGCCACGCAGATTCACCACGCCCTTGATGAAGGCCGGTGCATTCACCATGCGGGTGGGTTCCTCGTAGGATCGGATTTCCTGCACGCGCAGGATGTCGATGGCGTACTCTTCCTTGCCCAGGCGCAGGGTGAGGTACTGACCGGAAGCCGCAACGGCGGCATTTGCGCCTGAGCGGGTTTCGCTGCTGGTCTGCATGATCTTTGCTCCTTCCTGGCGCGGTGCGCCGGATCAACCTTCGGATCATGATACACGCGGGGGTTCACGCGGTGTAGCTCAAATTGAACCGGAAAACCCTTGCGATCCTCTGGCGCAGGCACAAAAAAAGCCGGCAGGCCCAGGGACCTGCCGGCGCTTGTGTGCGTGAAGACGCTCAGCCTTTGGACAACTTGCTGTTGTAGCTGGCGATGCCGTCCATGATTTCCTTCTTGGCCGACTCCGGGCCTTCCCAGCCCTGTACCTTGACCCACTTGCCCGGCTCCAGGTCCTTGTAGTGCTCAAAGAAATGCTCGATGGTCTTGAGGCGCATGGGGTTCAGGTCCTCGGGCTTCTGCCACTGGGTGTAGAGCGAGAGAATCTTGTCCACAGGCACAGCCAGCACCTTGCCATCCTCGCCGGCCTCGTCGGTCATCTTGAGAATGCCGATGGTCCGGCA
>LNFM01008107.1_pt1 | contig 16037 bp, 12 predicted proteins | sample 596031 | NCBI WGS metagenome assembly LNFM01 (sample SAMN04254537, study PRJNA301005) | activated carbon metagenome | isolation source: dual media filters at the Ann Arbor, Michigan drinking water treatment plant | place: USA: Ann Arbor | reverse complement strand
GCCGGCCGGAAACGCAGCGCCGCATTCGGGATCATCAGCACCGAATCGCGGGCCTCGGTGATGACGGTGATGTAGGCCGTCATGCCGGGCAGGAGGATCTCCTGCGGATTGGAGACCGAAACCACGACATTGTAGGTGACCACGTTGGTTTCGATCTTCGGGCTGAGCCGGATCTGCTTGACCTCGCCGGTGAACACCTGCTCCGGGAAGGCGTCCACCCGGAACTCCACCCGCTGCCCGACCCGGATCGATCCGACGTCGGCCTCGGCAACGCTGGTGTCGATCTGCATCTGCTTCAGGTCCTGCGCGATCAGGAACAGGGTCGGGGTCTGGAAGCTCGCCGCCACAGTCTGCCCGACGTTGACCTGCCGGTCCACTACCACTCCCGAAACCGGCGAGCGGATCACGGTGTAGCGCAAGTTGGTGCGGTCGCGCGCGAGCTGTGCCTGGTACAACAGCACCTGCGCCTCGGCGGCCTCGCGGGTCTGGATACCCTGGTCAAGTTCCTGGCGGGAAATGTACTCCTGGGAAAACAACTGGCGCAGGCGCTCCTCGTTGGCTTGCGCCAGCCTGAGCGACGCCTGCGCGCCGCCGAGGTTGGCGAGTGACTGCTGCTCGGAGGCGCGCAGCAGTGCCGGATCGAGTTCGGCCAGTACCTGGCCGGCCTGTACCGGCTGGTTGAAATCCACGTGCAGTTTCACCACGGTGCCGGAAACCTGGGTGCCGACGCTGACCAGTACCACCGGATTCAGAGTGCCGTTGGCGGACACGCTCTGGATCAGCGTGCCGCGGGTGACGGGCTGGGTGCGGTAGCGCTCCGCGGCGGGCGTGTCGTTACGCTGCTGCCAGAACCAGTAGCCGCCGACTGCAAGCGCAAGAACCAGCGTTGCCGCGAGCAGCTTGATCCAGGGAAAGCTGTTCTTGTTCATCTACGGGTATCCGAAGTTGCGCTTGTGTTCATTTCCCGGGGGCGGACCGAGAGGTGTCGATGCGCACGGTGTCAGCACTCGCGGATAGCGCCGCGAGATCGAGTGCGCCGATGGCACTGGCGAGCGCGGCCTTGGCGAGGTGCCAGTTGTACTGCGCCTGGATCTGCTGGAAGCGGGCGTTGGCGGCCGCGGACTGGGCGTTGAGCAGGTCGATCAGGGTGCCGGCGCCGGCGCGGTAGCGGCCGCGGGCGACATTCTCGGATTCGAGCGCGCTCCTGAGCAGGTCCTCGGCATTGACCAGTGCGGTGCGTTCAGTGGCGAGCGACTGGTAGGCGCGCCAGACGTCGAGCGAGACCTGGTTGCGCAACTGGTCGCGCTCGGCCCCACGGGCCTCGACCTGGGCCTCGGCCCCGCGGATTTCGTAGGTGTTGCGGTAACCGGTGAACAGCGGGAAGTTGACGCTGATGCCGATGGTGCCGCTGTTGTAGGTATCGAGCGAGCTGTTGTTGCCGATGCCGGCGGTTCCGGTAAGCGCGATTGTCGGCCTGCCTGCCGCGGTGTAAGCGCGCACCTGCGCCCGCGCCGCGCGCAGCTTGGCTTCGGCCGCGGCCAGGTCGGGGCGCAGCATGCGGGCGTAGTCCACCAACTCGCGCAGCCTCGCATCGGTGACCGGGTCCGGCGCATCGATCCGCGGTACCGCGATCTCCAGTCGTGCATCGGCATCGAGGCCGATGGCGTTGGCGAGCACACCGGCGGCATTGCGCTCCTCGCCTTCGGCGCGGGTGCGGGTGAGCCGGGCCTGCGAATATGCGGTCTGCGCCTGCAACCGGTCGGCCGGGGTGCCGGTACCGACGCTGTAGCGGAACTCGGCCGACTTCAGGATTTCCAGGCTGGCCCGTTCCGATTCCGCTGCGGCTACCGCGTTGGCGCGTGCCCCGAACAACTGGTAGTACGACTGGATCGCGCTCAGAAACACCGTCTGCAGAATAGCGCTGTGCGACCAGTTGGCGGCTTCGAGCAGCTGGCGTGCGTTCTCGAGATTGGCGTCGCGCTCTCCGGAGTCGAACAGCAGGTAGCTCAGGGTCGCGCTCGCCGACACGCCGTCCAGGCGCGTGCTGGCGCCGCTGATCGGCCAGGTATTGTTGGAATTGGCAGAAGCGGAGATATCGAGTTGCGGCAGGAAGGCGGCGCGGTTGCGGCCGACTTCTGCGGCCTGCACCCGCGCCGTGGCCCAAGCCTGACGGGTCTGGGGATTGTTGCACAGCGCCTGGTCGATGATGTCGGCCAGCGTCAGCATCAGTGGCGAATCGCCAGTCGAATCGGTTCGTGCCACGGCACCTGAGACGCGAAGGCAAGCGTCGGCACCGCCGGTCCACGGCAGGCCGCGCCCGGGCGCGGTGAGTTTTTCGGTGCCGAACGGATCGCCGCGGCTGGAATCGGCGGCATAAACTGTCGGCCCGGCGAGAGTAAACGCGGCTGCCAGCAGGACCGGACCCAGCAGCGTCGGCCGAAACGAGATCAGGTTGTTCATGGTGAGGTTTTCCCTGGGGACCACTGTAGACGGGGCGAGGCCGTCGGCATGTAACGAAGTGTCCGCGGCGGGGCGGGGGTTACAGTACGTGACAAAAGTTCTCCCCAAGCGTTCGCCCGCACGGTATAAAAACAGCCATGAGAGATCGCATCCTGATCGTCGACGACGACGAAGACATCCAGTCCCTGCTCAAGCAGTACCTGACCCGCAACGGCTTCGACGCCCAGGCGGTGGGCGACGGCGTGCATATGCGCGCGGCCCTGGCGCAGAAGCCGGCGAGCCTGGTGGTGCTGGATCTGATGCTGCCGGGCGAGGACGGGCTGACGCTGTGTCGCGAGTTGCGCAGCCGCTCGCAGGTGCCGGTGCTGATGCTGACCGCCCGCGGCGAACCGCTCGACCGGATCATCGGTCTGGAGTCCGGGGCCGACGATTATCTGCCCAAGCCATTCGATCCGCGCGAGCTGGTGGCGCGGATCCGCAGTATCCTGCGGCGTTCCCGGGCGCTGCCGGCCGAGATCGAAATTAACGTACCCGACAGTTTCAGTTTCCCCGGCTGGCGGCTGGATACCCGCAGCCGCAACCTGCATGCGAACGACGGCACCGTGGTGCAACTTTCCGGCACCGAATACCGGCTGCTGCTGATTTTTCTGCAGAATCCGAACGCGGTGCTGAGTCGCGACCAGTTGATGAACTTTACCTACGGGCGCGATGCCGATCCGCTCGACCGCACCATCGACATGCAGGTCAGCCGGCTGCGCGAGCGGCTGCGCGACCAGGCGCGCGAGCCCTCGATCATCAAGACGGTACGCGGCAAGGGTTATGTGCTGGCGGTGCGGGTGGGTGGAGGCGAGGCGCAATGAATCTGCTGCCGCGCTCGCTGTTCGGGCGGATCACGCTGGTGCTGGTCGGCGGATTCCTGGCCGTGCAACTCTTGACCACGGCGATCCATATTTCCGATCGCGAGGCGCTGGTATACCGGATCGGCACCTCGCAGGCCGCGACCCGGATCGCCGACGCGGTGCGCGCAATCGAGGCGGCCGCGCCGCCGGATCGCGGCCGGATCATGCGGGCACTTTCGGACGACCGGCTGCGGCTGCGTCCGGCCGACCGCCCGGGCGGCGCCGGGGCCGCAATCGAGGATGATGAACTGGCGCGTGCCGCGCGCGACGCATTGACGCAGGCGCTGGATGCCGGGGTGGCGTTCACGCTGCTGGACGCGCGGCTGGTGCACCAGGATACGAACGCCTGGTTCGAGCGCGAATTCAGGCAGCGACCCGGCGTAAGCCTGCAGGTTTCAGTCGGATTGCGCGACGGTACCGCGGTGACTGCCGAAAGCCTGGCGCCGCCACGGCAGACGCAATGGGTGTCGCGGCTGTTGCGCAACCTGGCGATCGTCGACGGGGTGATGATCCTGCTGTGCTTTTTCGCGGTGCGCCTGGTCACCCGGCCGCTGTCGACTCTGGCCCGGGCCGCGGAGGAACTGGGACGTAACATCGAACGGCCGCCGCTGCCGGAAACCGGCGCGGTCGAACTGGCCCGTGCCGCGCGCGCGTTGAACACAATGCAGGATCGGCTCAGACGCTATGTCGATACCCGGGTCAAGGTGCTGGGGGCGATGTCGCATGACCTGAAGACGCCGATCACGCGCATGCGGCTGCGCGCTGAGATGCTGGACGATACCGACGCGCGGACCCGCTTCACTCGCGACCTGGTGTCGATGCAGCAGATGGTGGATTCGGCCCTGGATTACATGCGCGGCCTGAGCGATGGTGGTGAGGCGCTAAGCGCCGTCGACCTGAACGCGCTGATCGCAAGCCTGAGCGAGGATGCGCGTGACGCCGGCCATGCGGTGAGCGTCAATGGCGTACTGCCGGGCACGGTTCCAGGGCGCGCTCAGGCGCTCAGGCGCTGCCTGCAGAACCTGCTCGACAACGCACTGATCTACGGTGAGCGCGCCGACGTCTCATTGCGCGATGACGGCCGCAGCGTCAGCATCGCCATCGCCGATCAGGGGCCGGGGATTCCGGAGGGCGAACTGGAAAGGGTGTTCGATCCGTTCTACCGGGTCGAGGGTTCGCGCAACCGCAACACCGGCGGCAGCGGACTGGGCCTGGCGATCGCGCGCAACATTGCCCAGGCGCACGGCGGCTCGCTCAGCCTGCGCAATCGCACGCAAGGCGGGCTGGAGGCGCTACTGGTTTTGCCGCGCGCGGCCTGAAAGCAGCGAAATTGCCAACGCAGACTGGGGTGGCTACTTCCAGTCCTGGATGATCATTTCCGCGCCCTTCTCCGCGATCATGGTGGTGGGCGCGTTGGTGTTGCCGGAGGTAATCCGCGGCATCACCGAGGCGTCGATCACCCGCAGTCCGGCAAGCCCGCGCACCCGCAGCCGGTCATCCACCACCGCCATGTCGTCGTGGCCCATCTTGCAGGTGCCGACCGGATGGAAGATGGTGGTGCCGAGATCGCCGGCGGCGGTTCGCAGCGATATGTCGGTCTTGAAGTGCGCGCCGGGTTTCATTTCCTCCGGCCGGTATTTTTCCAGTGCCTTGGCCTGCATAATCCTGCGGGTGAGGCGAATGGAATTCACTGCGACCTGCTGGTCCTCCTCGGTGGCAAGGTAATTCGGACTGATCGCCGGTGGAATCGATGCCTCGTAGTGGGTGATGCGCACGTGGCCGCGACTGGTGGGCTGCAGGTTGCACACCGAAGGCGTGATTGCCGGGAAGGGGTGCAGCGGCGCGCCGAACTTGTCGAGCGACAGCGGTTGTACGTGCCACTCGATATTGGCCGAAGGCTGCGATGGATCGCTGCGGGCAAAAGCGCCAAGCTGGCTCGGCGGCATGGTCAGCGGACCGGTGCGGAACAACAGGTATTCCAGGCCCATGGCCGCCTTGCCGAACAGGCTGTTGGCGCGCTCGTTGAGCGTGCGCACGCCATGCACTTTGTACTGGATGCGGATCTGCAGGTGGTCGTGCAGGTTCTCGCCGACGCCGGGTAAGTCGTGTTCGACATAGACCGCCTGATTCTGCAGCAGCGAGCCCGGACCGATGCCGGAGAGCTGCAGGATCTGCGGCGAGCCGATGGCGCCGGCGGAAAGGATAACCTCGCGGCGCGCCTCGGCGAACTCGTTGCCGCGCGGGCCGAGCCGGAACTCCACGCCGGTGATGCGCTTGGTGCCGTCCCGGTGCTCCAGGCGCAGGCGCTTGACCAGCGCGCGGGTCAGCACTGTAAGGTTGGGGCGCTTGATGATCGGATGCAGGAAGGCCTTGGCGTTGCTCCAGCGCACGCCTCGCTTCTGGTTCATCTGGAAGTAGGCGTTGCCGAAGTTGTCGCCGCGGTTGAATTCGTCGATCTTGGGGATGCCACATTCTGCCGCCGCATCGCGCCAGGCATCGAGGATTTCCCAGTTGACCCGGCGTTCCTCGACCCGCAACTCGCCGCCGACACCGTGCAGTTCGTCGGCGCCGTGGGCGTAATCCTCGTTGCGCTTGAAATAGGGCAGCACTTCATCCCAGGACCAACCCTTGTTGCCGAGTGCGGCCCAGTGGTCGTAGTCGCTCTTCTGGCCGCGCATGTAGATCATGGCGTTGATCGAGGAGCAGCCGCCAAGGACGCGTCCGCGGGCATAGCCGATCGAGCGGCCATTGAGGCCGTGGTCTGGCTCGGTCTTGTAGCACCAGTCGGTGCGCGGATTGCCGATGGTGTAGAGATAGCCCACCGGCACGTGAATCCAGAAGTAGTCGTCCTTGCCGCCGGCCTCGAGGAGCAGCACCCGCACCTGCGGATCGGCGGAGAGGCGGTTGGCGAGCAGGCAGCCGGCCGAGCCGGCGCCGACGATGATGTAATCGAATGGTCCCAGTGAACGGGCCATTGTTCTCCCCTTGTATTTTCCGGGAGTGTTGTCCCGGAGATTTGTCTGCGGGCGAGTATGTCCGCGCCAGCGAAATTATGCCCGATCCCAGGCGTGAACCGGCTGCCGCTTATTCGACCTGCACGCCGGCGGCGCGGTAACAGGCTTCCATCAGCTTGAGCGTTTCGAGATTGTCGAGGCGATCGGTGGCGAACGGCCGCTCCTCGCGGATGCCCTCGGCGAAATCACGCACCGCGCGACTGAAGCAGGCCTGGTAGTTGGCGGCGAGATCGAACACCACCGGGGGCTCATCGACACCGACCAGAGACAATCTGTCGCGGTCGAACAGCAGCGTGCCGCGCGTGCCCATGATTTCGAAGCGGTCAGCCGGCATCGGTCCGTAGCCGGGCGCAGAGATGTTGCCGTCCAGCACCGCGGTCAGGCCATGGGCGCCGGCAAGCAGGATGGCCGCGGCGTCTTCGCCGGCGAGTTCCGGATTCACCCGAGCGGTGCGCGCCGACACCACTTCCAGCGGCCCGAGCAGGGTGCGCATCACGTCGAGATGGTGGATCAGCACTTCGAATATCAGCAGCCGCCGAAAATCCTTGAGATAAGGCTGGCGGTTCAGCAGGAAGGGCGGCACGCCATCGACTTCGACCATGCCGGCACTGCGCACCGCCATCCGTGCGTGGGTGATGGCGCCGATCCGGCCCGCATCCAGCCATTCCTTCACCAGAAGATAATGCGGCCGAAAGCGGTAGTTCTCGTGCACCATGAAGCGCACTCGCTCGCCGACATACGCAATCAGGTTTTCGGCCTCCATGACTGTTGGAGTGAGGGGTTTCTGGCAGCACACGTGCAGCCCGGCGTCCGCCGCGGCCCGGGTCAGCGGCGCGTGGGTGCCGACCGGCGTGGCCAGATCGACCGCATCAAGCTGCTCGCGCGCGATCATTTCGTCGAAGTCGGCGTAGATCGCGGGAATGCCGAAGGCCTGGGCCTTTGCCCGCGCCCTGGCTTCGTCCACGTCGCAGATCGCCACTAGCGTGGAGTCGGGCATCTGCGCCCAGCCGGTAAGGTGGTACTGGCTGATTGCGCCGGCGCCGACGAAACCGATGCGGAGTCTGTCTTTCATTTGATACTTCCGGCAGATGTTCAAAACAAAAAACCCCGCCGCATGGGCGGGGTGGGGCGCTTATCCGCAGCCACTCAGCCGGCCGACAGGCAACCTTTCATGAAGCTCTTGCGTTCCTCGCCCTTGAGCGCTTTTTCCTTGGCATCGGCATTGCATTTTTTCATTCGCGCCTGTTGCGGGGTGAGTTCTTTTTTCTCGCCTTTCTCGGCCTTTTCCGCGTTTCGGTTGCTCGCATCGTCCTTCTTCGCGGCCAGGCATTGTTTCATGAAGGCCTTACGCTCTTCCCCTTTCATGTCGTGCTTCGCCGCATCGGCGTTGCAGGCTTTCATCCTGTCCTGCTGATTCGATTGCGCGAGCGCCGGCAGTGCAAGCATTGCAATACTGAGAGCCAACACGAACTTTTTCATGATACCTCCCATTTTGTACTGCGGTTGAACAGCGGATGCCGCGAGATGCGGCATCCGTGAAACCCGGTTAGCCGCCGGAGGCCAGAGTGAGCGATTCCTCGACGGACGGCAGTGGCCTGACCTGTCCGTTGGCATCGAAGGCGAGCTGCGCCGCCGGCCCGGCGATCTGGAAGCGGTCGGGCCGGGCCCGCACTTCCGCCAGCAGGGGTTCGGAGATCTGAATCTGCGCCAGCTCAAGAGTATTGCGGATGCGCACGATCCGGCAGTCCTGCGGCTTGACCCGGACCACGGTTTTCACCGCCAGCCGGATGGCGTCGTGATCAGTGTTCATCACCATCGGGATGACGGCACCGTCCAGATTCATCGAGGTGATGATGTTGGCGTAGGTCGAGGGAATGTCGATCTCGCGGAACAGGCGCATGGTGATCAGGTCCGCGCCGCCGACGCCGGTGGCGTTGCCGCCGGTCTCCGAGGTCAGGCCGAGCACCACGATCTTCTTCACCAGCGGGCCGAAGTTCCATTTCACGAAGCGGCGGTTGCGGCCGGTGATATTCGGATCGAATCCGGCGCCGCTGATGTTCTTGCCCATCTCGTCGATGATCAGCACGTCGATCTCTCTGAAATAGAGCTGCGGCATCAGCGCCTTTGCCATTTCCTGCAGCGCCGGTTCGCGGGAGCCGATCTGCGGACCGGGAATTGCCTCGATCAACGCGGTCTGATCGTGGGCGTTCTCGACCACGGCGATGCCGAGCGCAATGTTGCGCGCCGCCAGGTTGACGTCGCGCACCTTCGGCAGCAGTTCCGGGAAAGTATCCATGCCGTGCCGATGATAGGTGGAGGCGCCGATGATTTTGCCGATGCCGATCGACAGCATTTTGGTGATGCCGCTTTCGGTGGCGCCGCGGAACGCCGTGTGCGGTTTGATCCGGTTGATGACCACGATGCCGTCGGCCTCGGCGGCGTATTTGTCCATGTGCACCGGCGTGCCGTCATCCAGGCTGCCGACCACCACGGTATCCATGGTGGCGCGCACCGGCACCCCGGTGGAGGATTCGGTGATGCCATAGCCTTCCAGCACTTTCTTCTGGCCTTCGGCGGTGGCGGCGCCATGGCTGCCCATCGACGGGAAAATGAAGGGTTTCGCGCCCAGCGCCTGCAGTTCCCGGACCACGCATTTTGCGATCAGGGCGATGTTGGCTACCCCGCGGCTGCCGCAGCCGACCGCGATGGCTTGTCCCGGCTTGATCCGGGCGCGGACTTCGGGTTTCTGGAATTCGCGGGCGATGGTTCCGGCAATATCGCCGAGATGCACCGCGTCGAACTTCTGGCGCACGTCCACCATCCGTGGCAGCGGCACGTCGAGTCCGCCCGCAATGTTGACTTCAATTTTGTCGCCGATCATTTCGCTCTCCTTCAAGCCGGCTGGTACACCGGAACCACGTAAGGCCCTTCCGGTATGACAGCGATGGATTCATCGCCGCTTTCCTCCACGCAGCGCCTGAGTGTCTGTTCCACCGAGTCGATCAGGTTCACGCCGGTGAGCGCGCGGTCGCCCGCCGCCAGTCCGTCACTGTAGAGATGCACGGTGCCGGCCTTCATCGGTTTCAGCTGCATCTGTGTCTGCCATTCGTCGATGTCAGCGAACTGTTTGCGGCTGATGTCATCGTAGAAGCCGTCCGGCCCCAGGCCGATCAGTCGTTGCTGGGCCTCGGCATATTCCTGCGATCCCAAGCCTTCCGAACATTCCGAGACCACCACCAGGTTACCGCCGGGCTCCATTATATCCACCGGGCCAACCATGCCCTTCACCGTCTGATAGTAGGTCTTGTCCAGCGGATAGCCGGCGGCGCTGGTGACGACCGTGCTGAAGCGCCGCGGCACCATGACCCGGGCATATTTCTGCGTGACCGCCACCGCTTCGAGATGACTTTGGATGATCTCGCCGTAGTTCACGAACGACAGCCGGCGGTGCTCGTCGATCACGGTATTCACCGCCAGCACGCGGCCTAGCATGCGCACGATCTCGAGTTGTTCTTCGTGCAGCGGGTTGCCTGCGAGCACGCAGTTGTCCGCCTTTGGGTGCGACATGAAGCGGGCGCTGTGGAAAGTGGTGATGGTGTCGCGGTGGGCCACGCCCGGGGCAATCACCTTGCGTCCGCCGGAGAAGCCGGCCATGAAATGCGGTTCGACCAGGCCGGTGGCGATTTTGAGGTCGGCATCGACGAAGCGGCGATCGAGTTTCACCGGGGTTCCGCGCGGGGTGCGGCCGAGGTCGACGTGGTCGGCATCGTTGCGGGCGAAATGGTTCTCGACCCTCACCGTATCCAGCACCCAGCGGTCGCCGACCAGTTCTTCCAGTTCCGCGCCTTCGTTCGGGCGATGCAGCCCGGTCGCCACTAGCACCGTGATCTGTCCGGGTTTCATCCCGGCAGCGAGCAGTTGCCGGATGATTTCCGGCAGCAACAGGCCGTTGGGCACCGGGCGGGTGATGTCGCAGATCAGGATGCAGGCGGACTTGCAGCCCCGCGCCTCTTCGGTCAGCGGCCGCGCGCCGACTGGGCTGGCGAGTGCCTCGCGCACCGCTGCCCCCGAGTCCGCCGCCACCGGCATGGTCGGTTTGCGGATTACCGTGACCTTCCAGTGGTCGGGCAGGTCGAGGGCGAAACTGCCGCGACCGTAATTGAGTTCGAGTTGCATGGCGCGCGAATCGGGAATTGACGGTGGAAACTATAGCACCGGCATGGCGAGGCCGCCCCGTCAATGCCGGTTTGACGCTGAAATTCGCGGCTGGCTATGATGTCTCGCCAGACGATCCTCAGCGCACGGCAAGCCGGAGCCGACCGGGATGCTCCGGCGCCCCGGTATGTTCCAGCCACGAAAGGAAAAGCTATGAGCCGCATCAAGCGCGTGGAAGTCCATGAATTCAACTTCGACCTGCCGGACCTGGGTTGGGACGCCGGCGGATTCAACATCGTCTACCAGCCCGGCGGCAAGCTGACACTTTCGAAGTACGCGCTGGCAATCGAGGCCGATGATGGCGCCCGCGGCGAATATGTGACGCTCTGGGGTGGCACCAAAGCCGCTCTCGGCCAGACGCTGATGCTGGCGCCGCACCTGATCGGGCGCGATTCGCGCCAGCGCGAACTGATCTACGACGACTTCAAGCGGGCGCTGCGCCAGTACGACCACATGGGCGCCGGCTGCATCGATATCGCACTCTGGGATTTGGCCGGCAAGCAGTTCGGCGTGCCAGTGTCGCAGATGCTTGGCGGCTGGCGCCAGCGGCTGCCGACCTATGCCAGTTCCTACCATGGCGACCGCAACGGCGGCCTGTCGAGTGCGCAGGCCTACGTGGATTTCGCCGAGCAGTGCCACGCACTGGGTTATCGCGCCTTCAAGATGCACGGCTGGGGTGACGGCAATGTGCGCGAGGAAAGCGAGGCAGTGCTGGCGCTCGGCCGTGCGTTCGGCGGCCGGATGGCGCTGATGCTGGATCCGGCCTGCGAACTGCGCACCTTTGCCGATGCGCTGGCAGTGGGGCGCGCCTGCGACGAGGCCGGGTTCTTCTGGTATGAGGATCCGATGCGCGATGGCGGCTGGTCGCAGCACGTTCACAAGAAGCTGCGCCACTTCATCAAGACCCCGCTGCTACAGACCGAACACGTGCGCGGGCTGGAGCCGAAGGCGGATTTTATTGCCAGTGAAGCCACTGACTTCGTGCGCGCCGATCCGGAGTACGACATGGGCATCACCGGCACCATGAAAATTGCCCACCTCGCCGAGGCCTTCGGGCTGGATGTCGAGATCCACGCCGCCGGGCCGGCGCACCGGCACTGCATGGCGGCGATCCGTAACACCAATTATTACGAACTGGCGCTGGTCGGGCCGAAGTGCAGCAATGCCATGCCGCCGGTCTATACCGACGGGTACTCCGATCAGCTGGAGGCGGTGGGCAAGGACGGCTGCTTCCCGGTGCCTGACGGTCCGGGGCTGGGGGTGACCTACGACTGGGATTTCATCAAGCGCCATCGGACTCAGTTGCACGAGTTCAAAGCCTGATCCGGGTATGGCCGGCGTCACGCCCTAGACCAGACATGGACCGGGCAAGCAGTTCAAAAACTGACTGTACGACGACAGACGGTTCCTAACGGCCATTCCCTGCGCGCATGAGTGAAATGCCATTCACGTGATTTCGCGCCAGTCCCGAAGTCGCTTGAATATAGCCTCCGAGGGTTCGGTGCGATTACGTTCAGGGTAGTTGACGGACATGGGTCGGTCTGATTATATTACTGACCAGTCAGTTACTTTCTAGCGCCAGATGATCGTAATACCGGACTGGAGGCGGGTGCGAAGCCCGGGCAGTAAGTGAAAGCGGTCCGTGAGCGAGGAAGCGCTATGGTGCGCCGGGAACTCGCGGGTTGTGAACGCTGGTAAGGAGTAACAATGAATGCACCTTGCGATCCGGCACTATTGACTGCATTGGAACGCCACCGGCAGTGTGCGGGCACGGCGGAATCACGGCCGACGGAAGCGGCCTGTGCCCGGCCCGAAACCGTAAGGATGTCGAGCCGGCCGCTGGGCTGGCGGCCATTGAACATTGAGCGCCGCGAGATGGAGCCGGGAGGCGACAGTTATCCGCAAGGATTTTCCGAACACCTGATCTTCGTCAGCCTCGCCGACGGCCACGCCATTCGCGAGAGCGGCGGCGAGGTCGCCGACAAGATTTTCGAAACCGGCCATGTTTCGATCCACCCGGGCAACAAGCCGGTACGCTGGGCCTGGGATACCCGGCTTTCATTTACCACTCTGGCCCTCGAACCCACGTATCTGGAGCAGGTGGCGCGCGAGACTTTCAGCCTCGATCCGGCGCAGGTTGAATTGCTCACCGTCGAGAATCGCCGCGATCCGGTCATTACCGCCATTGCCGGCAACCTGATGGGCGAGGTGATGAATGGTGACGCCGGCAGCAGGCTGTTCGCGGAATCGCTTGCCAGCGTACTGGCAGTACATCTACTGCGAAATTACACCGCGCGTTCTCACGAGATCGAAACCGAACGCCTGACCACCCAGCCCCGGGCGGTAACCCAGGCCCTGAACTTCATCCACTCCAATTATGGGATGGATGTCAGCCTTGCCGAAGTAGCCGCGGCGGCGCACCTGAGTCCCTACCACCTGACCCGGGTGTTCAAGAAAGCCACCGGAGTTTCCCCGCACCAGTACCTGATACGGGTGCGGGTCGAAAGTGCCCGGGCACTATTGACAGCAGGGGCCGGCGACCGCTCGCTGGCAGAAATCGCGACTGCGGTGGGATTTGCCGACCAGAGCCACTTGACCCGCCACTTCAAGCGCATGCTCGGGATGACGCCTAAGCAGTTGCGCCAGTAACGTCTCTCGGCCAGCCTTCCAAAGCGGCCCTGGCGAGCGCTTTCTCTGGGGGTTGTTTCCCGCCTCAAAATATAGGGTTACAATGCTTTTCTCGAGCAGCTTCCCAAAGACGGAGGATCGCGATGCGTAACCTGATGAAACGAAGCCTCACCGCAGTGGTTTTTACCGCAATCGTCGCGGTGCAACCGGCCATGGCCAGCGAGCAGCTTCCTGCCGATCGCAAGGGCGGAGACATGGTAGTGGACGCGCTCATCGTGCGCCCGATGGGGCTGGTGGGACTGGTGCTTGGTGCGGCAACCTGGGTGGTCGCATTGCCGTTCACCATTCCCAGCGGCAGTGTTGACGCCGCTTCAGAAAATCTGGTGATGAAGCCGGTGCGCTATACCTTCCAGCGTCCGCTTGGCGAAGTTCAGTCCGAGTAAGCGAACCGATTTCCCGCCCGGATCCCGCGCGCACTCGCGCGCGCATCAGGGCGGTAAGCGCGCACGCGGCGACCAGGACAGCATGGCCAGTGCACCGCCGACCAGCGCCATGCCGGTCGCCTCCAGGGGTTCCGGTCTCTCGCCCAGCTGCAGCCATGCCGCAAGTACGCCGATGACCGGCGTGGCCAGCGTGCCCAACCCCGCCATGCCCGCCGGCATCCGCCTCAAGGCGTAATAGAACAGGATCCAGGCCAGCCCGGTCCCCAGAACTGCGGTGTAGCCGAGGGTTAACGCAAGATTCACGTTCCAGCGCATCGGCTCCGGCTCGAGCAGTTGCCATCCGATCGCCAGCAGCGCGGCACCAATGATCATCTGCCATAGGGTGATCATAAGCATCGAAATCCCGGATTTTTTCTGTAGGTCTTTCACGTATACCACGCTCGCGCCCCAGGACATGCCGGCACCCAGTGCCAGCAGGCTCGGCACGATTCCACCCGAGAGCCTCCACGGTTCGATCAGTACCAGCAGGCCGGCGAGCGCGATGCTCACTGCGATACCCTGCCAGCGGCTGAGCCGCTCGTGCAATGCCAGCCGGGCGAAGATCAGTACCCAGAATGGCATGGTGTAGACCAGTACCGCGGTCTTGCCGGTGCCGCCCAGCTCCAGCGCCGACATGGTCAGCCCGAAGTTCAGCGCCAGCACGAAACCCAGGATGAACACCGGCGGCCACTGCCCGCGCCCGGGCAGCAGCGGTTCGCGGTAGCTCAGGATGACCGCGACCATGCACAAAGCGCCGAGGGCGAAGCGCAGCGTTGAAAACTGGAAGGGACCGGCGCTTTCGAGGCCGAGCTTCATCGCGATCCAGTTGTAGCCCCATAGCAGGGAAACCAGGAAAAGTGCGGCGGCGGCCTTGCGTCGTTCAGTGTCGTGGGTGGGCATGCGTGGTCGGGAGGTTTTGGGGCGTCGCAGCCAGCGGCGCCAACCGGAATCATAGCCCGCCGCGGCCGCCGGCCCCGGATGTCAGTCCAATGTCATTGCGCTGGCATGGGGAAAGGTTGAGTTCGTCTATACTTTTGCGCGTTCGGGTCGGGCCCTGCACAGGCCGGGAGGTGCGATTCGACGGGAAGTCAAAAATATAACGATACGAGGAGAAGAACATGGTGTGGTCGCAAGTTTACGATCCGCTGAACAATGCGCTGCTGTCGACGTTGTTGGCGGGGGTTCCGGTTCTTTGTTTGCTCGGCGGCATCGGCCTGTTTCACATGCGCGCACATCACGCCGCGCTGCTTGGCCTGGCCGCCTCCCTGCTGATCGCGGTAATGGTGTTCGGCATGCCGGGCGAGATGGCCGGCATGGCGGCGGTCTACGGCGGATCATTTGCACTGATCGGTATTTGCTGGATCATCTTTAATCTCATCTTCCTTTACCGGCTGACGCTGCAGGCAGGACTGTTCAAGATCCTGCAGGAGTCCATCGGGGGCATCACCAACGACCGGCGTCTGCAGTTACTGCTGATCGCGTTCTGCTTCGGCGCTTTTTTCGAGGGCGCGGCTGGCGGCGGAACCCCGGTAGCGGTGACGGGGGCAATCCTGATCGGGCTCGGCTTCACACCACTGGCGGCCTCCGGCCTGTCACTGATCGCCAATACCGCACCGGTGGCCTACGGCGGGCTGGGCACCCCGATCATCGTGCTCAACAGCGTGACCGAGAACACCGATGCCTACCTGATGACGCTGTCGGCGATGGTCGGCCGGCAGCTGCCGTTTTTCTCGGTTCTGGTGCCGTTCTGGTTGATCGTGGCATTCGCTGGCTGGAAAGGCATGAAGCAGATATGGCCGGCTGTCCTGGTGGCAGGTGTGGCGTTTGCTATACCCCAGTTCCTGATTTCGAACTACCACGGCCCCTGGCTGGTGGACATCGGCGCCGCCATGATTTCGATGCTGGTGCTGGCGTTGTTCCTGAAAGTCTGGCAACCGAAGCAGGTGTGGATCAACGCTGACCGCAGTGCCGGTACGGTAAGTTGGGCCGAGGCGCAGAAGCTGCGCGCCGGGCATGGTTACTCGAAGGATGAGGTGATCCGCGCTTGGACCCCGTGGTTGATCCTCACTGTGGTGCTGTTCTTCTGGGGCTTGCCGCAGGTAAAGGCGGTACTCAACGCGGACAACGTCACCATTTTCAAGATTCCGATGGAAGGCTTGCACCAGATGGTGCAGCGTGTCGCCCCGGTGGTGAAGGAGGCGCACGTCGAATCCGCAATCCTGAACTTCAATTGGTTGTCCGCGACTGGCACCGGCATCCTGCTGGCGGCGCTGATTTCGGGCTTCATCATGCGTTTTTCAGTCCGCGACATGCTCAAGGTCTATGGCGAGACCGCGGTT
>LNFM01008106.1_pt1 | contig 16037 bp, 12 predicted proteins | sample 596031 | NCBI WGS metagenome assembly LNFM01 (sample SAMN04254537, study PRJNA301005) | activated carbon metagenome | isolation source: dual media filters at the Ann Arbor, Michigan drinking water treatment plant | place: USA: Ann Arbor | reverse complement strand
CCGTTCACCGGGGAGATCACGTTATAAGCCGTAAAGCCACTGCGCAGGGAAGGCCGGGATGCTCCCGCTGAACCTGTATGCTCGTGTGCGCGTTCTTTGTGCGCAATTGCACGCGAGACCGCGGGTGCAGCGCGCACCCGGTCTTCCCTGCGCCCTCTGTTTTCAAGGGGGATAATTAAATGCAAACCTCGGGCAAAACATGTCGCGAGAACGTCGATGCATACTCAGTTGTCATCGGCCGCCTTGTGCGCTCTTGCGCACTGGGGCTGACGATCCGGTATTCCAGAGACAGCAGTGATGGAATCGATAAGCCGCGGCGTACTGGTCGTCCGGTCAAGCCGGACGATGACAGCTAGGGGCGCATGCGCTCACACCCCATGCACCCTGCTCCGCCACCAGCGACGCACCAAGGCCGCCAGCATCAACACCACGAACGCTGCCACAATCGCCCCACCGATAAACCGCCCGCCGGGCCGGTCGATGGTGCGCGACCACAGCGAGGGAGTTTCCCCCGGCCGCGCCAGGCGGAACGCCACGACGCTGTCGCCGATCGTCGTGCCCGACTCCGAATGGCCGCCGGCGCCGATCGCGACATGCTGCTCGCCCTTCCACATGTAAGTCATGGGATTGGCGACGCCGGGCACCGGCAGCCGGCCCTGCCACAGTTCCTGCCCCGATTTTGCATCGAAGGCGCGCAAGTAAGCATCCAGCGCACCGCTGAAGGCGAGGCCGCCGGCGGTGATCGCAACACCGTTGACGAGCGGCGTGCCGAAGCCAAGGGCGATGCCGAGCGGCGCGCGGTCTTCCGTGGTGCCGACCCGCACGCGCCAGAGGATCTTGCCGGCCTTCAGGTCGACCGCGACCATCTCGCCCCAGGGCGGCTTGTTGCACAACAGCCCCAACGGCGACAGCGCGACCGCGCGCGTCATCGCGAACGGCGTGCCCTGCTGCCGTCCGAAATCGTGGCCGGGCGGCGGGTTGAATCCATCAGGGATTGTCGCGCGCGGCAGCAATTTGACGATATGGATCGCCCGCGTGGTGTTGGCGTAAAGGATCTGGTTGACAGGGTCGAACGCAGCCCCGCCCCAGTTCACGCCACCGCCGGTCATCGGATACACTACGGTGCCTTGCGTCGACGGCGGCGTGTAGAGGCCTTCATTGCGCGCCGACGCGACGCTCGCGCGGCAGGCCTCGCGTTCCCAGAATGGAACGAGTCCGAACACATCGTCGGCCGAAATCCGCTGCGGCAGCAGCGCCGGCACATGGGTCGGAAATGGTTGCGTCGGCGAAAGCTGCTCGCCCTCGGCGCCGCCCTGCGGCACCGCACGTTCCTCCACCGGCCATATTGGCTTGCCGGTGTCGCGATCGAGCACGAACACAAAGCCCTGCTTGGTCGGCTGGATCACCACATCGCGCAGGCCCTCGCCGGTATCGATGCGCGCCAGCGTTGGCTGCGCTGGCAGATCGTAATCCCAGACATCGTGGTGCACGGTTTGAAACGACCAAACCCGCTCACCGGTCTCGGCGCGCAGGGCCACCACCGAATTGGCGTGCTCGTTGTTGCCGGGCCGCCTGCCGCCCCAGAAATCCGCGCTCGGCGAAGAGGTCGGCAAAAATACCAGGCCGCGCGCTTCGTCCACCGACATCGGCGCCCAGACATTGGCGTGGCCGGCGTCACGCAGCAGCGGATCGAAACTCCAGCGCGGCAGGCCGGTGCGCGCATCGAACGCGCGCACCGTGCCGGGCGGTGCCTCGACGCGTCGATTATCCGAAATCGCGGAGCCTATGATGACGACGTCGCGTGCCACCACCGGAGGCGACGTGATCTGGAATTCGCCGGGCCATTCCAGCGGCATGCCGGTATCGATCCTGACCTCGCCATTGGTCCCGAAATCGGCACAGGGAATGCCGGTCTTTGCATCGAGCGCGATCACGCGCACGTCGTTGGTGCCCATGAAGATCCGCGCACGGCAGGTGGCGGTTTCGGCGGCCTTGTCGTCGACCCAATAGGTCACGCCGCGGCAATTGTAGCGATTGGCGGGGCGCTGGCTGGTCGGGATCTTCGGATCGAACCGCCATTTCTGCGCGCCGCTGCCGGGATCGAGCGCGATGACTTCGTTGAACGGCGAGCAGAAGATGGCTGTCTTCGACAAACAGCGGCGTGGCCTGAAACTTGGTCCGCTTCATGATCTCGGGCGTCCGGCGATCCAGGTCGCCGGTGCGAAACTCCCAGGCGCGGACGAGACGATCGACATTGCCTGGCGTGATCTGGGTGAGCGGCGAAAACCGCGATCCGCCGCGATCGCCGCCCCAGTGCTCCCACGCGAAAGCGTGGGGCTGGATACCGGGAAAGAGGATACCGATGAAGAAGGCGAACAGACCAACCGGAATTCGCATCATGTCCCCGCAAGCGAAGCGCAACGCTTGCGGGGTCAATTACGCGATTGCAGCTTCAGTATCTACCCCGGCCACCGTAGCCGCCGCCGCCGCCGTAGCCACCACCGCCATAGTTGCCGCCACCGTACCTGCCACCACCGCCGATACCGATGCCGATGCCAATGCCGACCGGCGGTGGCGGTGCCGGCTGGTAAACCACGACCGGGGGCGGACGGCGAACCACGACCACCTCATCCTCGGGCTCGGGAGCAGCGCGCCGCGGCGGCTTGCGATCGGTCCGCTTCGGCGGAACGGGATCGACGCGCTTGATGACCGGCGGCGCATTGACCTTCTTGATCGATGGCGACGAGGGCTGCGTGTTGCAGGGACAGGTCGGCGCGGCGAGCGCAACCGTCTGCGGCACGGACGCCGGGCCGGTAGCGGCGACGACCGGAGGCGCGAAGTCGGGACGGTTGCGCAGCCGCTCTTCCAGCTTGCGCGCGGTCGCCGTCAGATCGCTGTTGGGATATTTCAAGAGAAACCCGCGATAGCCCGCCGCGGTGTTGAGGAGCACGGCGTTATTCCACGCCACCATGCGCAGATGCCGATCGAGCCACTCACGCGCCAGTTTCCCGAGCGGCGTCTGCGCGTACAGGCCGGCGAAGGCCTCATAGGCTTCGTCGGTGCCGTCGGCGACGATGATCTCGTTGGCCGCCTCGACCGGCTTGCCCTTCAGGTCGCGCGTCCATTCGGCAACCGACTTCTTGGCCGGCACGGCCGGTTTCGGGCCAGCGACGGGCGGACCCGAGAACCTGAAATCCTCGGTCAGCGAAGAACTGTCCCACGGCGTCTGCCGTCCCTCGGTGACCTTGTTCACGGCAAGCCGCACGCGCTTGAAGGTTTCCTCGATCGGGATGCCGGATTCCTTGCCTGCCGCGAGCAGCGCGGTCGTGTACGGGCTGTTCGAGCCGGTGCCGTCTTCCGCCACGGCGCCCGGCGAAGTCGAGAACGACAGGAACGTGCCGGGAGAGCCGACCTTGGCATCGACGATCGCAAGTCCGCCGCCGGCGCTCTTGTTGATGTCCGGGAACGGATTGTTGCGGCAGGCATCGAGCATGAGGATCCGCATCTTGCTCGGCACCGACGTCAGCGTGTTCAGGATGTCGTTGAGCCGCACCGCCTGGATCGGAATATCCGCTTCGCGCTTCACATCGATGTCGACCGGAACCAGATAGTTCTCGCCGTCGATCTGCAGGCCGTGGCCGGCGTAAAACACGAGGGCAATCGTATCGGCGCCCTTGGCCGCCACCTTGCCGGCGAATTCGCTGACCTTCTCCCGCATCTGGCCTTGCGACAGATCGGAGGCCGTCGACACTTCGAAGCCGGAATCGGTGAGCAATTGCGTCACCGCTCTGGCGTCATTGGCGGGATTGGGCAGCGCCGGCACCGAACGGTAGGCGGATTGTCCAATCACCAGAGCGAGGCGATTCTCCGCGTACGCGGACTGCGCGACGAGAAGCAACGAACCGGAAATCATCAACTTGAGCAGCGCGCGACGAAACATGGTGTTGTCACCTTTCGGCAAATGCAGGTTACGGGTTGGTCACCGCCCGGAAGCGACAGGTTCAATCCGCGGCGCCATGTGGGGCGGGACCTCGGCTGAAATCAACGCCATTGATGCCGCAGGCAGGAATCGGGCTCGGTGATGCAAATCACAATCTTGGGATTGTTAATTGTGCAGCATATCCAGTTCCGCGAATGGCGTGTCCGGGGTACAAGGCACGCCGATGCGACATATACGGAAACACATAGCGCTGATGGCGGGCGCAGCGCTGGTGCTTGCGGGTTGCGGCTTCGCCGACATCCGCTCGCCGGTGCCGGAGTTCATGCGCGCCAAAGCGCCCGAGCCGCCTCCCCTCGGAGCGCCGCCGGACGTCAAGACGATGCTGCGGGAGAAACTGGACGCGGTGTTCACGCAAGCCTCGCGTCCGACGCAGGTGCGCGTCTCCGAGCCGCGCCCCAATCTGCGTGGGCCGGGCTGGACCGCATGCGTCAAGGCCGAGGTTGTTTCCGTGATAGGCAGGCCGCTGGGCATGCAAACCTATCGGATCGAGATTTCCGACGGCGTGATCTCGGATCGCCGCCAGGTCGAAGCCGACGATACCTGCTTCGGCGAGAACTACGAGCCGATCTAGCGCCTGATCCGGCAAAGACAGCGCAAGGCGCTCGCCGGAAATCACAGGCAGCGGGTCTGCGTCCGGGCCGGACAGAGTTTCAGGGCGCTCGTCAGCGAGAACAGCACCCGTGCGCCGCGGCCTGGATTGTCGGGCGCGCGATAGCTGAGCGGCGCGGCCGCGCCGATGTCGGCTTGCAGGCCCTCGTTCAGGAAGAAGCGAATGCCGCCGCCCGCCGAGATCAGCGAAAGGCCATCGCTCGGCCGGTAACCATCGTTCCAGGCGAGGCCAGTGTCGACAAAGCCGTAGAACTGATAGCCGCTCAGATATTGAGAGTTTGCTTTTTGGTCGAAGCGCAGTTCGACCGTCCCTGCGATCCCGTTGTCGCCGCTGATCTCGGCGCTGCCATAGCCGCGCCCGAACGCCAGGCCGCCGAGATAGAATTGCTGGGAGGTGAAGAGCGGGCCCGACGCCGTCTGACCGGCGGAAGCCAGTTTCAGCGACCATGTATCCGAAAGCGTCTGGTAGCGCGTGTACCAGAAATTCAGGACGGAGAATTTGCCGGACGCGCCATCGTGCGACAGATAATCATCGCCGCGATGCGAGGCGCCGAGAACGTCGATACCCTGGCGATAGTTCAACGTCAGGAAGTTGTTGCCGCCGAAATTGTCCTGCAGCTGGTAGTCGGATGTCAGGCTCAGGGTGCGGATATGATCGGCGTAGATCGGTCCGAAAACATCGTTCTCATAGACGTTGCTGAAGCCGGCGGCTGCCGTGAGGACCAGGCTGGATTTCTGCGATTGCACGGGTGCGATGCTGCCCCGGATTTCGAACCACTCGGTCTTGATGGTGTCGCCAAAGAGGCGCCTGTAATCGCCGGGCCGGACCTCGCTGTAGAAGCCCGACGCGCCGATGCGGGCGCCGTCGGTGCCGACGGGCACGTCGTAGGCCATCCGTCCGAATGCGAGTTGTCGCGGATCGCCGGGCGTGGTCGCGAGATTGACCACCAGGGAATCGCCGGGCGCGAGGATGGAATTGAACGCCGCTGTCCCGTAGCTCTGCCACGGTCCGACCGACGTGGATCCGAAATTGTCGACGCCGACCGAACTGAACAGGTGCCAGGTCTGCAGCGATACGATCAGGCGGAAGTGCCCGCTTGCGGCGCCGATCTCCTCGATCGCGGTGTCCTCGATGCGCACGCCGGGCCGGCCGTTGATCAGGAGCAATTGCCGCTCGAGCGTGGCAAGCCGCGAGGGCCGTTCGGCGACCACGGCATCGAGCATCGGCCGGACGCCGAACTGTTCGGCGCCATCGCCCTTCAGCGCTACGTCCGTGATGCTGCCCTCGATGACCTGAAGGCGAACCTGCCCGTTCCGGATGTCCTGCGGCGGAACGATCGCGCGGCTGAGGTGAAATCCGGCTTCGCGATAGATGTCCCCGACTGCGGTGGAGATCGCTGCCAGGTCGGCCTGCGACACCTTTGTCCCGAGATAGGGTTGATACGTTGTAACCAGCCGGTCCTGAGGTATCGCGGCGGCGCCAGTAATGGAAACGCTCCGCAGTACGAACATCGGCCTGGAATCGCCCTGCCCCGCCGGCCGCGCGAATTGCGGCGCCGGCAATCGGGGCCGTCGACCCGAGGACTGTGCCGATTGCTGCTCCTCGAACCGCCTTTCGGTCTGCAGCGGAGCGTAGCCGGGCTGGTTCGCCGGCTGCGCCTGCGCCGGAAAGCAGACGATGGCCCCCCAAAGGCCGAAGGCAACCGTGATTAGCCGGTGCCCAGTCACAGGTGAACACGCGCGCCTCCGTAGATCTACGGAAGCCGATCGCCCAGCGCTGGTGGGTCCCCTAGCCATATGATTTTCAATAGAATTTTATGGTCAACGAATGGTTAATCCGCACGCCGCAGGATGCAGAACCCGCTCACTCAATGTTGAAACATTTCCGATAGCCTTCGGGACAAAGCGGCAATCGGAGAGTTTCATGCGTGCGGTTCATCGCGTCTCAAGAATACTCGCGGCAGCGTTCGTCCTGGCGACCGCCCCCGCCGCCTGGGCAGCCGACGGCGACAGTTGGATCGTCGGCAAATCGTCGGGCGAGGTTTGGCTCACCAGCACTGCCGTGCAGCAGGCCTCGGTGAGGCAGGAAGATCTCGTGCAGCCGGGCGACACCATTCGCACCGGCCGTACCGGACGCGTTCTGCTCAGGCGCGGCGAAGAAACCATCCTCGTTTCGCCAAATTCGGTGATCGGGGTACCCGCCCAGAAGAAGGAAGGACTGTCGACAACGATCGTGCAGCAGGCCGGTTCGATCCTGCTCGAGGTCGAAAAGCGCAACGTCCAGCATTTCGAGGTCGAGACGCCCTACCTCGCCGCCGTGGTGAAGGGCACCCGGTTTCGCGTCACCATCGACGCCGGCAAAACCAGCGTCGATGTGAGCCATGGCCAGGTCCAGGTCGCCGATTTCAAGACCGGCCAGATCGCCCAGGTGATGGCGGGCCAGCATGCGACCGCCTTCGCGAATGGCAAGGCCGGCCTGTCGCTGGGCGGCACGGGCGCGTTCAGCCCGATCGAGCAAGGCAAACCGCGCGCGCCATCGGTTCAGCAGGTTCCAGTGCAGCGCGCAGGCCTCCCCGCACCGCGCAACACGACCGATGGATCGAGCGCCCAATCGTCACGGCAGGCGAGCGTGCATCCCGCAGGACATGGCGTCACCCGCATCTCGTCGGCGATCGGCGAAGTCCGGCTGAACGTCCACCGCGTCACGCACGGTCTCGCCCGCGACATCGGAGCCGCGCATGGCAGGGCGCGGAATCCGGCCAGCAACAAGGACACGGTGTGGGGCTCATCCGGCCCCGGCGACAATTCGGCCCTTTCGAACAACGGCCAGGGTAACGGCAACAACAATGCCGCGAGCGCAAGCAGCGCGGCCATTTCGGGCGTCAGCGGCACCATCGCAGCCGTCAGCGGCTCAGACGGCGGCAGCAATGGCAACAAGGGCAATAATGGGAATAACGGCAACGGGAACGGGAGCGGGAACGGCAATGGCAATGGCAATGGGAATGGGAATGGAAATAACGGAAACGGCAATGGAAATGGAAATGGAAATGGAAATGGCGCCAACGGCAATGGCCGCGGCAACGCCTACGGGCGCTACAAATAATAGTCGAAACCAACCGCGAAGGACCGCGGGCTAGCACTGACAACGAGACAAACGCAAAGCACCAGAATGGTGACGCCGTGAAGCGATATCGCCCGCATCTGTTCGTGATGATCGCGCTGGCAATCATTTTGTCAGGCGGCTGGCATGGCGCGCTTCGCCATGCCTTGGCCGATCTGCGGTTCGCGTGGCAGTCGCGGCAGGCCAGCGGCGATATCGTGGTCGTCGCGATCGACGCCCAGTCGATCGACAGGATCGGCGTGTGGCCCTGGCCGCGCCCGCTGTACGCCGAATTGCTCCGGCAGTTCCAGAAAGCAGGCGTGCAGGACATCGCGCTCGATGTCGACTTCTCCACGCCATCGGACGCAGCGTCGGACCGCAACTTTGCGGAAGCGCTGGAGAGCGCCGGCGGATCGGTCGTGCTGCCTTCCTTCCAGCAGCCCCGCACCGACCGGACGACCCTTCACGTCAATCGCCCCCTGCAGCAATTCTCCGAGCACTCATGGCCTGCGGTCGTCAATGTCGAGGTCGGGCCGGACGGCCTCGTTCGCCGATACCCGTTCGGTGAGAAGCTGGATGGCGAGTTCGTGCCCTCGATGGCCGCCGTGCTGTCAGGGCAATACGCCGAAAAGCGCACGCCCTTCCTGATCGATTTCAGCATCCGGACTGCCGGAATACCGAAGGTATCGTTTGTCGACGTGCTGCGCGGCGACGAGGCGACGCTGCAAAAACTGCGCGGCAAGAAGGTCATCGTCGGCGGCACGGCGCTCGAACTGGGCGATCGCTTCAGCGTACCGAACGGCGTGATCCTGTCAGGCCCGGTTCTGCAAACGCTGGCGGCGGAATCGCTGCTGCAGAACCGCGCCCTGCAATGGACTTCACCTGTTGTCACCCTGACCGGGCTGGGTCTGCTCGGATTAATCATGCTGTTCACATGGCGCCGTCTCTCCGCCGGCAGGCGCGTGGCGATGCTCGCCGCATTGGCGGTCGGCATCGAGGCCCTCGCTTACCTGCTGCAGGCGGTATTCCCGCTCATTCTCGACACTTCGCTGTTTCACATCGCCATCATCGTCTACATCGCGGCCATCGCGCTTGACGAGATCGACATCAGGGATCTGCTGGGCCGGGTCGCCGAGAACCGGTTTCAGCGCGTGGCGATGTCGCTCGGCGACGGCCTGGTCTGCACCGATTCCAATTACCTGATCACGGTGTGGAATCCCGGTGCGACGGCGATATTCGGCCATCTGCCGGAGGAGATGATCGGCCGGCCGTTCGACGAGATTTGCGCCCGCGATGAAGCCGGCGCCACGCCTTCGTTCTCGATCAGAAACGTCGCACACCTCACCGGCGGAACGCTGGTCGAATTCAACGGACGCCGCGGCAATGGCGAAGAGTTTCCGGTCGAGGCCAGTTTCTCCCGCTGGCAAGGCACCGACGGCATTCAGTTCGGTGCGATCCTGCGCGACATCTCCGTGCGCAAGCGCGAAGCCGAGCGAATTCGCTATTTGGCGGAGCACGACACGCTGACGGGTCTCATCAATCGCAATACGCTTCATGCCGGACTTGCCGCGATGATTTCGCGCGCCGAAGAAGGCGAGCGCGAGGTGGCGCTGTTGGTGATCGGCCTTGAGGGCTTCCAGCAGATCAACCACATGCTGGGCCACGCCAGCGGCGATCTCGTGCTGCGCGCCATCTCGGAACGGCTGACGGCGACGATTCCGGCAGCAGGCCTGGTCGCGCGATTGAGCGGCGACGAATTCGCCGTCGCGGTTCGGACCAGCGATATCGAGGAAAACGTCAGCCGCTTCGCCGACCAGATCGGCGCCAGCTTCAACGCGCCACTGCTGGCCGGCAACCGCGAGCATCGCGTCAGGGTCAGCATCGGCGCCGCGGTCTTCCCCAGTGGCGGCCGCAGCGCGGATGAACTCCTGAGCAATTCCCACATGGCGCTGAGCCGCGCCAAGGCCACCAGGCGCGGCGGCCATGTGATGTTCGAGGACAACATCCGTCGCGAGCTTGAAACCCGCCTCACCCTGGAAGCGGAACTGACGCAAGCCGCGGAGCGCGGCGAGTTCGAATTGTTCTATCAGCCGCAACTGCATCTGGCCGACGGCCGGCTGATCGGGGCCGAAGCGTTGATCCGCTGGCGTCACCCGGTCCGCGGTCTCGTTTCGCCCGGCGAATTCATGCCCGTGGTCAACACCTCCCCCATTTCCGAACGGATTGCCGAATGGGTTCTCCTGACCGCCTGCGCCAAGGCCGCCGCCTGGGAACGCGCCGGTCACAGGCTGCGGATCGGCGTCAACCTTTCGCCCTCGCAATTCCGCTCGGGCGACCTTGCCGCCTCGGTCGCGCAGGCGTTGGCGCGGACCAATCTAAGCCCGACCAGCCTCGAGCTGGAGGTCACCGAAGACATCCTGCTGCACGACGAACAGGGTGCGCTGAACACGTTCCTGAAGATTCAGGAACTCGGCGTTCGCATCGTGTTCGACGATTTCGGGACCGGCTTCGCCAGCCTCAGCTACCTGAAGAAATTCCCGCTGGATGGCCTGAAGATCGACAGCTCCTTCGTATTCGGCCTGCTGGCCAATCCCGATGATGCGGCCATCGTCAGTTCGACCATCGGGCTCTCCAGGCAATTGGGCCTGTCGGTCATCGCCGAAGGCATCGAGAACCGCGCCACCGCCGACTTCCTCGTCGGCATGGGCTGCGAGGAAGGCCAGGGCTATTTCTTCGGACGACCGATGCCGGCTGACGAATTCGGAGCCAAATTCCTCGCAGAACCCGCCGCTGAGGTGGCCTGACGGCCAGCGCCGTCAGAGTGGTGGACGGCTGGTTAACACGACCGTTCAAATCAATGGATGGCGCGATCCGCATTTTCCACTTCTCTCGAATACCATAACCCCGTGAACGCGATGGAAGCAGGCAGCGCCCGCGGGCGTCGTCGGTGAAGAAATCGCGAGGGGGGATACGGGGAAGTGGTCGATATTGCTGAAGCAGCGGTAGTCCGTCCTGCATCGAACAACGATGCCAAGCGAACATCTGCGCCTACCGCAAATGTGAACGGGCCGACGCCGCTCGCCGGGATATCCGCGCCCTCATGGCGCGCGCTCGCCGAACGCGCCGTTGAGCCGAACGGCTATTATCTTCCCGATTGGGAACTGGCGGTAAACGCGTCCGCACACGGCCGCACCGGCGCGTCAGCACTCAGCGCGTGGAGCGATGCTTCGCAATTGATCGGCCTCATGCCGGTCATTTCGATGTGGCGCGCCTACAAGATCCCGCTGCCTGTTCTAGTCAGCGCCGATCCTTACGGCACGCTTTGCACCCCCCTGCTCGATCGCGACGTGCCGGAGGATGCCGTCGCGGGCATTCTGCAGCAGGCCCGACAGGCAGGCGCCCACGCATTGATGCTACGCGACACCTCGCTCGATGGCGCGGCCATGAAAGCCTTCACCAACGCGTTGCGTCGTGACGACATGGCGCCGCTCGTGCTGCAGTCGCACGTCCGCGCCTGCCTCGATGCCTCGGGCGACGCAGAAGAGGTGCTGCGCGAGGCGCTGGGCGCGAAGAAGCTGAAAGAACTGCGCCGCCAGCGAAACCGTCTCGCCGAACACGGCGCTCTCGATTTCGAAGTAGCTCGCACGCCCGCCGAAATGGCCGCAGCAGTCGAAACTTTCCTCACGCTGGAAGCCAGCGGCTGGAAGGGCAAGCGCGGCACCGCGCTCGCGCAGGACGCAGGCGACGCAGCCTTCGTCCGCCGCGCGACCGTAGCGCTGGCCGAGACCGGGCAGTGCGAGATCGTGACGTTGCGCTCGGGCGAGGCCGCGGTCGCCGCGGCGATCGTGCTGCGCCATCAGGACCGCGCCTTCTACTTCAAGCTCGGCGTCGACGAGCACTTTGCAAAATTTTCGCCCGGCGTGCAGTTGACGCTGGACCTGACGCGCCACCTCTGCGCCGACCCGGCCATTGCCACGGTCGATTCCACCGCAAAAGCCGGTCATCCCATGATCGATCCGATCTGGCGCGGCCGTCTGGCGATCGGCGACGTCCTGATCCCACTGCGGCGCCGCGATCCGACCGTCCCGCTGATCCGCGCTTCGCTTGCGCTGCGCGACGCTATCCGCGAGCCGGCGCGTCGCCTCGTTCACATGCTTAGAAGAAGTCAGGAGAAATCCACATGAACACCCTCACAGCGGTCGCGCCCGTGATCACGGCCGATCGAGACGCGCTGCGGCGCGACTTTCCGCTGAAACCGTTCGCGATCCGCCACAAGCTGGCCGGCCATCCGCTGCTGATGCTGCCGCGCATTGCGCAACTGGCCTCCGAACTGCCGCGCGATCTGATCGAATACAATTCCGGCAAGGTCGCGATCAGCCAGGATCCGGACGCGATTCCTTCCCTGGATCTCGATCCGGTCGAGGTTGTGAAAAGCATCGAAACCGCCGGCGCCTGGATGGTGCTCAAACGCGTCGAGAACTCGCCGGAATACCGGGCGCTGTTGGAGGACACGCTACTGTCGGTCGCCCGTGCACGCGGCTTCAACAGCGTGGCCGACGCCGGCTTCGAGCAGGTCGAGGGATTTCTGTTCGTGTCCTCTCCGAACTCGACAACGCCGTTCCATCTCGACAGCGAAGACAATTTCTTCGTGCACATCCATGGCGAGAAGTTCTTCACGATCTTCGACAATGCCGACCGCTCGATCGTTTCCGACGACGAGATCGAGCGCTCGATGACCAAGCATCGCAACCTGAAATACGACGAGAGCTTTGCGCCCCGCGGCCAGGAATTCCATCTGTTCGCGGGCGACGGCTGCTACGTGCCGTACCAGTGGCCGCACTGGGTGCGCACGGCAGGCTCGTTCTCGATCTCGATGGCGATCACCTGGAAGACCCGCGAAGTGCGGCGGCTGAACGACCTGCACTTCTTCAATTCGATGTTGCGCGGAATCGGCCTGCCGCAGCAGCCGCCTGGCAGGCAGCCGGTGCTCGACGCGTTCAAGCTTGCGTTCTATCGCACCGTCACGACCGCCATCAAGCCGCTGCGCGCCTCCATGGCGATGCGCCGCGTGCTGCGGCGGATCGCGCTGGGAAAACGCGCCAACTACTACCTCGAGGGCGTTTGAGGTCAGCCGGCGCTGCGCCTCACTGCAGCGGCGAGTGGGGTGCCGGCAGCATGATGGTCGAGTGCATTTCCTCGAGGAAGCCCGGGCCTTTGCCGAGGAAGGCCTGCCAGGCAGGATCCTTCATGGCATTGCCGCGCGCTTCGGCGCGCGCGTTCAGGCTGGGATAGGCCCAGATGTGGCAGGCCTCGTTCGGCTGCCCGGCTTCGGTCGTCCAGAGGCCCACGATCTTTGAATATTTCTCGCGCTCCGGCAGCACCGCAGTGAACGCATCAAGCCACTGCTTGAGGCCACCGGCGGCCTTGCCGCGATAGTTGCGGAGTTCGTAGACATTGCCCGTCGAGGCCGGCGCAATCGGCGGCCGCACCGCGTGCATCAGGCGGACGTCCTGGCGAACCAGCAAGGGTCGGATCAGCGGAACGTACTCGCCGGTCCAGCGCGGATTCTTGGCGAGTTCGGCGCGCAGGCGCGCGCGCTCGTCGAAGCTGCTGTAGCTCCACATGTGCAGGACCTGGTTGAGAGGCCCGATCTCGGTCAGCCAGTAGCCCTCAAGCTTGCCGAAGTCGTCCTTACGGATGTCGCGCGATATCGTGCTCGCAGCTTTCACCATGTCGCCAAGTGTGCCGGGCTTTACGGTGTAGGTTCGCAGTTCGTAGATCATGACGTCTCCCCAAGGTTTCTTGTTGCTGGTTCCGTAGCCCTATCAGGCGCTGGCACGACTGAAAACGCTGGCAATCGCGACGGTGACTACTCCGCCGCCTGCGCGTTGATCTCGCCGGACACCTGACGGATCGCGCGCGCCAATTGCTCGGCCGGCTGCGCGCCGGACACCGCGTATTTCTGCGCGAACACGAAAGTCGGCACGCCGGAGATCCCCTTCTCGGCCGCCTCCTGCGCCTGGCCTGAGATCAGCGCGACGTCCTCATCGGTGGCAAGGCGCTTGCGGATATCGTCACCGTCGAGACCTACATCGGCTGCGGCCTGCACCAGCACGTTCACGTCGGTCAGGTCGCCGCCATCGCGGAAATAAAGCTCCATCAGCCGCTGCTTCATCTCGGCCGACTTGCCCGCAGCCTCGGCCCAGTGGATCAGCCGGTGGCAATCGGTCGTGTTAGGCTGGCGCTTCACCAACTCGGGCCGGTACGTAAGTCCCTCCTCATCAGCGGCAGCGACGACGCGGCCAGCGATACCCTTGTACGCCTCGACCGAGCCGAACTTGGCGGTGAGATATTCGTCCCGGCTGATGCCCTCGCGCGGCACCCAGGAATTGAGGAAGAACGGCCGCCAGCGCACTTCGACGGGAACATCAGGCACCAGCGCCAGGGCGTTCTCGATCCTGCGTTTGCCGATATAACACCACGGGCAAACCACGTCGGAGACGATGTCTATTTTCAACGGCTTCAGGGTGCTCATCGGCATCTCCCAGGGAATTGGCTGGCGCCCAAAATAGGCCGAATGGGCCATCGCACAAGGGCGCTGCCTGCATGTCTCGCATCACCCGGCGTATCAATTGGCGGCGCGGAGGGCGGCGATGACCGCCATTTCAGGCCGGAAGGCCCCTGTTTGGCGTCATCAAGCTGCCTGGCGGGCCTTGGTGACGGAATGCTGCAGGGCAGCGTTGGCGCTGACGTCTCAGGGCGCCAGATACTGCAGCAGCCGCGGGTCATTGCGAACCTCGTGCGCCGATCCCGTGAGCGCGACCCTTCCGCGATCGAGGACAAAGGCCCGGTCCGCGACGCGTAGCGCCAGATCGAGATGCTGCTCCACGATCACGACGGCGATGTCTTTTGCCAGCAGGATCAGGCGTTCGGTGATTTCCTCGATCACGCCGATCCAGACGCCTTCGGTTGGCTCATCCAGCAGCAGCACCCGCGGGTTCGACAACAAGGCGCGGCCGATCGCGAGCATCTTGCGTTCGCCGCCGGACAGCGTGCCGGCGACCTGGTCCATCCGCTGGCCGAGCTTCGGAAATATCTCCAGCACACGATTGATGGCCTGGCTATCGCGGTTTGTGAGCGCGCCGACGGCAAGATTGTCGCGCACCGAAAGCCTGCCGAAAACAGCGTGTTCCTGCGGCACGTATCCGAGGCCGAGGCGAATGCGCCGCTCGGTCGGCAACTGCCCCACGCTGCGGGCATCGAGGCTGACGGAGCCGCCGAGCAGCGGCAGTTCGCCGACGATGGCCTTCATCAGCGTCGTCTTGCCGGCGCCGTTGCGGCCGAGGATCGCGACGCCGCCGCGCCAAGGAACGCCCAGCGTGACGCCGAACAGCACCTGGCTGCGGCCGTAGCCCGCGTCGACGCTCTGGATATCGAGAAACTTGTCCTGGTCAGGCACGGCGCAGATAGACCTCCTGAACCCGGGCGCTCGACTGAATATGCTGGACCGTGCCGCAGTCCAATACGGCTCCCTGGTCGAGCACGGTCAGCCGGTCGCAGATGTCGCGGATAAAATCGAGATCATGCTCGACGATGACGAGCGAGCAGCGCTTCTTGATCGGCTGCAGCAATTCGCCGGTGACCCGCCGTTCCTCGAGGCTCATGCCGCCGGTGGGCTCGTCCAGCAGCAGGAGCTTTGGCTCGGGCGCCAGCGCCATCGCGATTTCAAGCCATTGCTGCTGGCCGTGCGAAAGCGCCGAGGCCGGATCCATTGCGCGGTCCACCAGACGGAATTGCTCGAGCATGGCCATGACGCGGTCGTGCAGGATTCCGCGGGTGCGCGAAAACACCAGACGGGGAAGCGAGGTCTGCGCCTGCAGCGCCAGCAGGATGTTGTCGTACAGCGTCAACGCCGGCAGCACGCTGGTGATCTGGAACTTGAGGCTCATGCCGGCGCGCGCCCGATCGGCCGGAGAGGCTTGCGAGATGTCGTGGCCGCCGAACGTCACCGTGCCCGATGTCGGGATCTCCGCACCGGCGACGCATTTCATCAGCGTGCTCTTGCCCGAGCCGTTCGGCCCGATCAGGCCATGAAACTCGTTCTCCGCAACCGTCAGGTCGGCACCGTTCAGGGCGGTGAGCTTGCCGAAGATCTTGACCAGGCCTCGCGCTTCAAGAAGAGCCATCATCGCCCTTCCCCGGCGGCCGGCCGAAATTGCCGACGCGCTCGCGCTCGCTGAGGATCAGGCTGACGAGGCCGGCGGGACGAAACAGGATGACCAGCAGCAGCAGCACGCCGAGGATGATCGGCCAGATGTCCTGGTAGCT
>LNFM01008105.1_pt1 | contig 16037 bp, 14 predicted proteins | sample 596031 | NCBI WGS metagenome assembly LNFM01 (sample SAMN04254537, study PRJNA301005) | activated carbon metagenome | isolation source: dual media filters at the Ann Arbor, Michigan drinking water treatment plant | place: USA: Ann Arbor | reverse complement strand
CGCCGCCATGGGCTGGACCGCCAAAACCAGCTTCCCCGACGGCCTCCGCGCCGCCTATGCCTGGTTCAAGGCACAGGACATGGTGCGCGCCTGAACCGGGCTTCCGCGCCAGATCTCTGGGCGCCTGGCCGCGTCGTCGGACCAGGCGCCTGGGCTGGCGCCTGGGCCACGACCCGGCGAAACAGCGTGCCGGAGTTGACAGGCGCGGGGCGCTTCACTCTCTATCTTCATTGCCAATCGCAAACGCATCGAGCGAAATGAAACAACTCATCCGCCGCGTTATGGCCCAAATGGGCTACGAAATACGCCGTAACCAGCCGCCGCCCGCGCCGGAAGAACGCCCGGATGCGGTGGTGGAGGTGGACACGCTGCAATCCCTGCGCGACCGCCTGGCCTGGAGTGAGACGCTGCGCCGCATCCATACCCGTGACAGTCTGGAGATCGCACAACAGGGCTACGAACTGCGCCGGATCCAGGTTCCGCCACCCGTGCCGGCAGAAAACCAGGATGCGGCGGCGGAGGTCGACAAGCTTCGATCCCTGCGCGAGCGGTTGGACTGGAGCGAGACGCTGCATCGCATCCATACCCGTGACACGGTCGAGATCGAGGAGTTGCTGCGCTACACCGATCTGCCGGGCCTGCCGCGGCGCGAGGGACGGGAACAGCAGCTTGCACAGCTGATCGGCACCAAGGTTTCCGCCGCGCTCTACATCGTTGCGGCGCTGCACGAATCCCTCGCGGTCGAGGGGGACATCTGCGAGTTCGGCGTGGCGCAGGGCGCGACCTCCACGCTGATCGCCAGTGAAATCATGGGCACCTCGCGGCGCCTGTTCCTGTTCGACAGCTTCGAGGGCCTGCCGGCGCCCACCAAGGAAGACCGGCTGATCGACGACATCTTCAATCTCGGGTCCATGGAAGCCTATCAGGGCACCATGGCCTCACCCGAAAGCCAGGTTCTGGCGCGCCTCGCCGAGATCAACTTCCCCGCCGAACGGACGGTGGTGATGAAGGGTTGGGTGAACGAGACACTGGCGATGCCCGAGGCACCGCGGCAGGTGGCCTTCGCCTATCTCGACCTGGATTTCTACGAGCCAACACGAGACAGCCTGCGCTTCATGGACGCCCACATGCCGCCCGGCGGCCGCGTCGTGGTCGATGATTGCGGCTTCTTCTCCGAAGGCGCGCAAGTCGCGATTGATGAGTTCATGGCATCGACCGAAGGGCGCTGGACCTTGCACAAGCCACTCCCCTTTGCAGGGCACTTCGTCACGCTGCGCAGGATCGCCTGACCATGCGAACCCTGGCCCCCGAAAGCTACCCGGACATCGTCGATGACACGTTCCGGGACATCGCCAATCGTTGGCTCGAAACCACGCTGCTGTCCGTCGAACGCCTGTGGTCGTTGTATGATGCCGTACGACATGTGGTACGTGCCGACCTTCCGGGCGCCATCGTGGAATGCGGCACCTACAAGGGCGGCTCGACCGGCATGATGCTGGAGACGTTGGTCTCGCTCGGCATCAAGGACCGCGAGATCTTCCTGTTCGACACCTTCGATGGTTTTCCGGAGGAGGTGGACGAGATCCTGATCGACGGCAGCCGCTTCCGCCGCGAAGATTGGCCCGTCGAGAACTTTCGCGCCGAGCTGGAGGCGAATCTGGCCCGCACCGGATATCCGCGGGATCGCGTCCATGTGATCTCGGGGCAGGTCGAGCAGACCATCCCCGCAGCCGCGCCGCCGCAGATCGCGCTGCTGCACCTCGATACCGACTATTACGGCGCCACGCTGCATCAGCTGGAGCATCTGTTTCCCCGCCTGCGCCCGGGCGGCGTCATCCAGGTGGATGATTTCGGGCATTTCCTCGGCTGCCGTCGTGCCGTCGAGGAGTATTTCGCACGGCCCGGCGTGCCTGCCACCCTGTTCGCCCGGATCGACTACACCGGACGGCTTGGCGTGAAATCCGGCGCATGAGCGCCGCGACGGACCCTGAGCTGGCGCCGGACGAGGTTTTCCTCACGACCACACTGGCATCCGTCGATGGCTGGCTGTTCGAGCCGGCCGGGCTGCTGTCGCAGAGCCTGGTCGAAACGCAGGTCGCTTCCGGCCCCGGTGCGGTGGTGGAAGTCGGCGTTTTCCAGGGCCGCTACCTGGCCGCCCTGTGCCACGCGTTGAAGACCAGCGCCGCACAATCCTGGCGGGTATTGGGGATCGACACCTTCCAGTGGGTGCCGGAGGCCACGGTCCAGGCATCGCTGGAGCGGGTCCTGGGGCCGGAACATGGGGTGGCGCTGTGGCGCATGGATTCGCTGTCCATCACGCCGGCGGCGCTGCAGGCGCAGGTGGCGGGCAGGCCGATCCGTTTCATCAGCATCGATGGCGACCACGCCGCGGCCAGCGTGCAGGCCGATCTGCAACTTGCGCGCGCCGTGCTGCACGAGGATGGCGTCGTTGCGCTGGATGACTTCCTGAACCCCCTGGCCTTCGGCGTGACGGAGGGGGCAACCGCCTTCCTGCGCGAGCACGCCGGAAGCTTGGCGCCGTTCTGCTACGCCAGCAACAAGCTGTTCCTGTGCCGCCCGGGTGCGGCGCATGCAGCCTGGTCGCAGCGGGTGCGCGACTTCGTGGCGGCGCGCTGGTCCTCCCCCCTGCTGCGGCCGACGCGGGCGCTTTGGGAACTCGGCGAGCCCTACTACCGGCAGACGCTCTACGGACAGGATTGCCTGGTTCTGAGTCGCCGCTTCGACGGGTAGCGCCCCTGTCTCGTCACTTCGACGGGTAGCGCCCCCAACTCGTCAGACGGCAAGCCGTGCGAGGTAGCTCTCCCATCGGGCAGCCTGGGCCTCCAGCGACATGACATCGGCCACCGCCAGGCGGGCGCGGCGGCCCATCTCGGCTGCCGCATCGCGATGGGTGGCAAGGCGCAGGATTGCCGCCTCAAACTGCTTCGGGTCGGGCTCCTGGATCAGCAGCCCGGTTTCTTCGTGCCGGATGATGTCGCTGATTCCGCCAGCCGCGAAGGCTACGGCCGGGCGGCCACAGGACGCCGCCTCCAGCACAGATTGGCCGAAGGACTCTTCGGTCGCGCAGCTCAGCATCATGTCGGCGGCATTGCAGATCACTGCCATGACGCGCTCGTCCGGAATATTGCCCAGCCCCTGCACCCCGGAAATATATTCCGAATTGTGGCCGAACCCCACGACGTGAATGCCGCTTGCGTGAACCAGCCGATCCAGCACGCCGCGAAACAGCGGTCCGCCCTTGCGCGGCTCCCCCAGATCGACCGCACCGGCCACCACGATGAAGGCATCCTGCGGCAGGCCGAGCATGCGCCGGGCCAGCGCTTTGTCGAAGGGCGCGAATTGCTGCATGTCGAGGCCAAGCGGCAGCAACTCGACGTTGGCGCGATCCCCAAGGGACCGCCTCGCAATGTCCAGTGTCCAGTTGCTGTTGGCGGCCATCGGCAGGGGATCATCGCCGGCGAAGACCCTGCGCCGATCCTCATGCGCGGCCGCGATCAACTCCGGCGCCAGCGGGGGGTACTGGGACGGCGTCGGGCATTCATCGTTGCAGTGGGTCTCGAAGCGCCGGCAATCCCCGAAATACGCGCAGCGGCCCGTCAGCCAATGGCAGTCATGCAGATAGGCCACGACCGGAATGCCAGCGGCACGGATCGCTTCCAGCGCGGCCAGGGGCCAACGCGCCCAATGCAGGTTGCCCGCCACGACGATTTCGGGGTTGAGCTGGAGCACCGCATCGCGAATGGCCTCCGCCAGCCGTGCCCCCTCGCCCAGCCTGTCGGCATGGATGTCCGGCTTGGCATGCAGGCCATGCCACTGGCCGGGAAATATGCCGCCGCGCGGCGGCAGCGGCTCCGTGACCGCGTTCTCAAGCCAGCACAGCACACTGACATCATGGCCCGCCAGCAGGAAGGATTGCGCCTGGCGCCGCAGCGCCACGCCGGCCCCACCGATGAAGCCGACATCGTTGAGAAGCACGATACGTCGTGGTGTGTTGTTCTGCGCCCTCGGGACATGGCGCGCCTGGTCCCACCTGCTCATTCTGATGGCTCGTGCTGCATGACCGGATGCCGGGGCGTGGTGACGGATTGGTCGGGGTGCTCCAGCAGGATCAGGGTGCAGCCCTTGCGAACCGGGACCAGATCCGCAATTCGGTCGATCGGCGCCACGATCACGTCGGCGTCCTTGCCCGCGATCAAGGGGCCGCCGGAGGCCTGTAGCATGATGCCGGCCTGCCAATAGGCCGGCCCCTGTGCCACGACGGCGCAACGCGGATGCGCGCGGCCCAGGTCGAACAGGGCCACCAGGGTCGCTTCATCCAGCGCATCGCCCAGCTGGCGGGCCTGGATGAAGGCGGTCAACATCCGGTCGCGATCGGCCTTGCTGTCCGCACCGATGACAACCTCCTGCCCGGTCCAGCGCCAAAGCGTCCGCTTGATCCGCCGCAGCACCACATAGGCAAAGCCGAACGGGCCAAGGCGCATGCCCTGGCGCAACTTGGACAGGAAGCGCCAGACGGCGGAAACCCGGGGCGGCACGCCGTTGGGATAGGCGTAGTGCGCGCCGAAATGCCGGAGGCCCCGCCGCAGGGGAAGGCCGTTGCGCACGGCGCAGTAGAAGGCCTCGCGGATGGACATCCGCTGGCTGCGCGTCGAGATGCCCCCATAGGACATATGCGAGAGGATGCGCGGATCATGCCGGCCGACGGCGCCCGCGATGGTGATCCGCAGGAACCAGTCGTAGTCGGCAGCGATGCGGTATTCGGTGCGGAACAGGCCGTGCGTCTCGAACAGGCTTCGATGCGCCAGGGCGTTGACCTGGTAGATCGATGGCATGGCGTGGCGGATGCGGGCCGCATAGGCGGGGTCACCCCCGATGCGGGTCGAGCGGTTCTGCCAGCCATGCATCCAGATATCGCCGAACACCCAATCCGCACCAGTCGCCTTCAGCGCGGCGACGGCGTTGGTCAGCTGATCCGGCTCATAGTAGTCGTCGGAGTTCAGGATGCCGATGTATTCGCCGGTCGCGAGTGCAATGCCCTTGTTGAAGGCGTCGTAGATGCCGGCATCCGGTTCGCTGATCCAGAGGTCGATGATGTCCTCGTATTCACGAATGACATCCAGCGTCCCGTCCGTGGAGCCGCCATCGACGATGATGTATTCGATGTTGGAATAGGTCTGCGCGCGGATACTGTCGAAGGCCCGGCGCAGCATCCCGGCGCGGTTCCACACCACCGTGATGATGGAGACCAGCGGCTGGTCGGGCAGCGACTGCCGCGCAACGCCCGCCAGCCGCGCGCCGCCGGCCTGGGCCGGCAGCTTGCGGACGCGCGACTGGTATTCGGCAAGGCTGGGTGGCTCGCCGGGATGCTGCAGCCCGAAGCGACCGCGGAGGCCCCGGGTCACCGGCGGCGGTGTCGCAATGCCACTCTCAGCCTCGTTGTTCATTGGCATTCCAGCCGCCTCACCGGGCGCTCAAGAGGCAAAGTCGCACGTTCGCGCCAAGCGGGCGGACCAACTCCGCCAGCATTGCGTCGGTCGCGCGGGGTGATCCTGCCAGGGGGCGAAACACCACGAGGCTGGGCCGGGAATCCACCGGAATATCATCCAGCACGGAGCCAGGCCGCGCACCAGCCACGACGACATCGGTATAGCGCGCGGCGAGTTGCACCAGAACCTCCGGACAGTTCACGAAGATGACCCGCTCCGCCCCCGGCTCCGGCCTGGTGATCTCGTCGAACCAGATCTCGGCCAGGATCGCGCCGAGGCCGGGCTCCGTCGCGAGCGGATTCGCGAGGCCGCGTTCCGCCGCGAAGGCTTGAAGCAGATGGAGGAAGGCGCCCTGCAATGGCAGACGGGGCCGCGCCGCGTCGTCGCCGGGCCGGACCGGCGCCGCGCCGCGCGCCCGGGCGCGGTCATAGGTTGCGCGCCGGACCAGCACGGTGTCGTACCAGAGCGGAAAGACCAGATCATCCGCCATGGCGATCGGCGTCAGGTCATCCTTCGGCGCGCGTGCCCATCTTTCGCTGGACAGCACGCCGCGCGGAACCGCGAGCACGTTGAAGGAGCCGCCATTGGCAAAGATGTCGGGCGTGCCCGGGGGGATGGCGCGGCGGGAGATGAAGCGCGGCGTGTGCCAGAACAGCGCGAAACCCGCCTCCAGCAGGTCGCTCAGCAAGGCATGCGAAGCGGCCAGGCTACCGAAGGCTTCGTAGGGAGAATTCTCCAGATAGACCACAGTCTGTGGGCCGATGGTCCGCCGCGCACCCTGCAGCACGTCGCGTTCCATGCCCTCGACATCGATCTTCAGCACCGTGCAGCCATCGAGCTTGAGCGAATCGAGCGGACGAACCGCGACTTCCGCGCCGCCCGACTCGCTCAGGCGCCCGGCACCGTAGTTTCGCAGGATGCTGTGGGTGTCGTTGGCGACGCGCAGCATGGATTCGGTGGCCCCTGCGCCCGCCTGGATGGTCTGCGCGCAGGTGATGCCGTTGATCACCATGTTCGCCGTGAGCAACTGGAACAGATGCTGCTGCGGCTCCAGCGCCACGACGCGTCCATGTGGACCAACCCGCCGCGCCAGCGCGAGCGTCAGGCACCCGATATGCGCGCCGACATCCACCACCAGATCGCCCGGTTCGCACAGGGCCTCCAGCAGCGCCAGTTCGTCGCCGCTGTATTCGCCGTAAAGCGCCAGCGCCGCATTCACAAGCAGGTCGTTGGCCGCGACAAGCATCGGGCCGGTCAGCGTCTGCAGAAGCCGATAGGGACCGTCAGCCGGGGTGTTGATCATAGGCAATTGCCGCTAGCGGTACGCGTTGTGCTTGAATTCGCTGCGGGCCAGCGGTTGAAAGAACAGGTCGAATTGCCAGAAGGCACCGTCGTGGTCGCGCCACAACGGCTCCGACACATCCGACACACCGAAACCGCGCTGACGCATGAAATCCACCATCTCATGAAAAAGCAGCGACGTGTCCGAAAGACGGAAATTGTAGGTCTCGATGATGACAAGCTCCGCATTCGCCAGAACATGCCGCGCACCTTCCAGGATCGGAACCTCGAAGCCATGCGTGTCGAGCTTGACCAGATAGGGGCCAGGCAGCCCGCGCGTCGCGATCTCATGATCGAGGGTGGTCACCGGAACCACCACCTTGGTGTCCGCCGTGCGCGCATGGCTGGCGACACCACCGAAGGGATCGCTGCTGTCGAAATAGATCTCGCCAAGCTTGTCGCCGGCCGCGGCCAGCACGTAATCCACCCTGGGGCGCGCGCCGCAATACGTGTTCAGCGCCTCCCGGTGAACGTCCTGCGCCTCGACGAGCAGGTAGTGGCTGTCCGGCAGATGCTTCTCGCAGACCGCGGACCACATCCCGTTCGAGGCCCCGACGTCGATCACCGTGTTGATCTGCAGGCCCCGGCGCAACACCCGCCACAGGGCGCGGTCGGTTGACATGCTGTGAAAGGTGACCGTCTCCGGCGGTTCGGCCGGGGTTTCCGCAATCGCCACAGGCTGCACCGCCTCGACCTCGACAGCATCAGCGAAGACGGGCTCGGGCTCAGCCGGCTCGGGTGCGGCTGGCTTCGGCGCGGCCGGTTCGGGCACGGCTGGCTTGGTTTCGGCAGCCGCGGGTCCCGATTTCACCGTATCTGCCCCGGCGCCGAAACCGCGCCGGAAAACGGTTCCGAGAAACGAAAACGGCGATCGTTGGGACATGAATCTGAGACGGCCCGGGCAGGGGGTGGCTCATCGTGTGTAAGCCAGAAGAACGAACACCGACAAGCAGATCGGAGGGGTATGGCGCGACACGGCAGGGAAAGCCAGCGGGAGATCAGCGGCGCCGGATCAATCGTTAACGGCGGGTCCGCGGACCCTGCGTGTACCGGCCACGCGCCGGCACCCCATTCGCATCCACACTTGCGTCGCCTGCACTGTTGCGCTTGAGGGGGCGAATGACCGCGCCCCCGATCCTGCCCCGCATCTCGATTGTCACCCCCTCCTATAACCAGGGGGAGTATATCGGCCACTGCCTTCAGAATATCGCAGACCAGAGCTACCCGGATCTGGAACACATCGTCATCGATGGCGGTTCCACCGATGACAGCGTCGAGGTCATCCGTCGCCATGCAGGCGGCCTCGCCTACTGGGTCTCCGAAAAGGATGACGGACAGTACGATGCCATCAACAAGGGGCTTTCGCGCGCCACGGGCGAGGTCATGGCCTGGCTGAACGCCGATGACGTCTACATGCCCTGGGCGCTGCGCCTGGTCGGCGAGATCTTCGCGAAATTCCCCGAGGTGGAATGGCTGACCACGCTGCACCCTTTCGCGATCGACATGAACGGCCTCGCGATCAAGCTCGGCACGGCCTATGGCTTTGACCGCACCGGGTTCCTCCAGGCCAACAACCTGGTCGGCGCCGGCTGGCCCGGCATCTGCTTCATCCAGCAGGAGAGCACCTTCTGGCGACGCAGCCTGTGGGAGAAGGCCGGTGGGCGCATCGATCCCGCCTTCCGCTACGCCGGCGACTTCGACCTCTGGGCGCGCTTCTTCGCGCTGACCCGGCTGCACGGGATCGATGTGCCGCTTGGCATCTACCGGCGTCAGCCGAACCAGAAGACGGCCAACATGGGCGGCTATCTCGAGGAGGCCAAGGCCAGCCTCACCCGCCATGGCGGTCGCATCCCGCAGGGGCCAATGCAGGTCCGGATGCAGGGCTGGCGCCTGGCCGCGCGCCGCCAGCCTGCGCTCCGGCGCTTCATGACGCGCTTCGGCGAGGCCGAGGCTGCCAGCATCATTACCTACAACTGGGGCACCCAGGAGTGGGAGAGGCAGGAGGCGTAACCGCCCCTGGCGTGTTCAGTGCCGCTCCAGCCGCCAAGCCCCGGCGGCATGGTCGTAGCGGCACAGCAGGGCCGGCTCGAAGATGCGAAGCCGGTGCGCCAGCGGCCGCAGCGCGCGGGGCAGCAGATGCCGGCTGGCGACGGAGACCGACTGGCCCAGCCGGTTGCGCGGCTGGGCTCCGCGGGCCGCCAGTACGCCGCGCGCTTCATCCAGATAGGCGCCGGCCTGCGCCTGGCTGAGCTGGCCGGCATGCCGCCGGAAGGCGCCAAGCGGTGCGGAGAGCGAGACCAGCTCCGCCTGGTCGAAGAACCGCACCCACAGCTCAAAATCAGCCGCCAGCCGCAGCCGGGTATCGAGGCCGCCGCCCGCCTTGTGCCACAACCGTCGCCGCCAGAAGGTCGATTCCTGCTGCACGGGCCCCAGAGACGGCGCCCGGCAGAAGCCCGGCAGATGTTCCCCTGCCTGGTGACTGGCGCGCGCGAAGCCGTGGTGCAGCGTCTGTTCCGTCAGGCGGCCGCGCTCATCGAGAAAGCTGTACACCCGGCTGGTGACCCATTCGACCTCGGGGAAGGTCCGGAAGACCTCGGTCACGATCGCGAGGCTGTCGGGCAGCAGCACGTCGCCCGCATTGACCCACCCCATCACCTCCGCATCCATCCGCGCGAAGCCGCGGTTCAGCGCGGCGTAGAGCCCGCCATCCGGCCCGCTTTCGTGATGCGCCAGCCGCCCGGACCGGGCCGCGATGATCGCGGCGCTGTCATCGGTTGAGCCGCCATCCATGACGACGTAGTCGAGGCCACCGGGGTCGGCCGCCAGGACCGAGTCCATGGTCTGCGCCAGGTAGCGCCCCTGGTTCAGGTTGGGGGTGACAATGCCGATCCGCATGGCGCGTTGGCTGTGTGCGTCAGATGGCGTCCCGGATGTCGCCGCGCAGCCGGCGGAGCACCCGGTAGCCCAGCCAGATCGTGCCGAAACAGGCCAGCAGCATGAAGCCCCAGGCATGCAGCGGCGCCACCTGCCCGGTCAGCAGCGGATCGCGGATGCCGCGCAGGTACCAGTAGACCGGGTTGAAGCTCTGCGCGGCCCGCAGCACCTGGGGCAGGATTTCCTCGGCCAGGATGACCGGGCTGAGCCACATCCAGAACTGGGTCAGCATGGCGACCGTCTGCGCCGTGTCCTTCAGGAAGACATGGATCGGCGCCAGCATCAGCCCCAGGCCGAAGGCGAAGCCGCTGAGCAGCAGCGCCGCCAGTGGTATCGTGAGCAGCGACCAGCCGAGCGGCACGCCGCTGAACAACGACCCGATGATGACCAGGCTGATCGAGATCATCATCAGGATGGCAGACGTCACGGCCGTGCGGGCCGCGAACAGCACCTCCGGCAGGGCGATCTTGCGGATGTAGTGGGCATTGTCAGTCAGCGCGGTGGTGCAGCGTGACAGGCAGTCGGCGAAGGCGAGCCAGGGCAGCAGCCCGGAGATGAGGAACACCGTCGGGCTTGCCGAATTGGGCAGCCTGGCCGGCAGCAGCCCGGAGAAGACGAAGGAGAACAGCAGCAGCAGCGAGAGCGGGTGGATCACATGCCACACCACGCCCATAGCGGTGCCGGCATAGCGATGCCGCATTTCCGTCAGCGCATTGGCGAAGACGAAGCGGCGATGGATGGCAAGTTCATTCAGCACGGCAGGGCTCCGCTCGAACGCTCAGCATAGGCCACGCAATGGCAGTCCGGGCCACGCCCGTCATCGGTCCCTCAGGCGGGGCTGGCGGAGCAGGGCGGGCCGCCGACCCCGTAGAACAGGCTGGTCGTTCGGTCCCAATGCACGACGACCGGACCCAGCATCACGGCATCCTGCATGGCGGGCGCCGTCTCCTCCGCCGTCTCCCGCGCCGCGACCTGGTAGGTGTACTGGCCGACCGCAATGCGGCAGCCGAGCGAGAGCGAAACGGCCACCCGCTCACCCGCCGCCATCGGCGGCAGCTTCTCCCCCGCCCGCGTGGTGCTGGTTCCGAAGACCAGGCGCCGGAAGCGATCGTAGATCCGAAGCTCGAGATCCGGCTCGGCCACACTGGCCGTAGCTTCAAGAACGAACTCGAAATGCAATGCCTCGCCGCACTTGACCACCACGGCCGCATCGCCGCCCGGTGCCGCTGTTCGGGCCGCGATGACGCGAAGATGCCCGGCAGCCGACGCAATCTGCCGCCCCCCGAGAACGTCGTTCGCCAGGATCTTCTCGATCAGCCGCGCCGGGTCCTCGGCGGCGGGCCGCACCGGCGCTGGGACGAGAGGCTCCGCCGACTCGGGCAAGCGCCGGTTGAAGGAGGTGTGGTAGCGGTTGATCGCCTCATCCGGCCGGCCGATGAAGGTGACGCGGCCATGCTCCAGGACCAGCGAACGGTTGCAGAGGCTCTGCACCGCGCCGGCATCGTGGGAGACGAAGATCACGGTCGTGCCGCGCTTGATGATGGCGCGGATCGCGTCGAAGCATTTCTGCTGGAAGAACACGTCGCCGACGCTCAGTGCCTCGTCGACGATCAGGATCTCCGGCTCCATGAACAGGTAGATCGAGAAGGCCAGCCGCACATACATGCCGGAGGAGTAGATCTTCATCGGTCGGTCGAAGAAGGCACCGATGTCGGCGAATTCCTCGATCTGCGCCATGCGCTCCTCGGCGTAGCTTTCCGGGAAGCCCAGCATGGCGGCGCTGGTCGCAACGTTCTGCCGCCCGGTCAGCTCCGGGTTGATGCCGCCGCCAAGCTCCAGCAGCGCCAGGACCCGGCCGCGCAACTCAACCGTGCCGGCGCTCGGCAAAAGGGTGCCGGAGAGCAGCTTCAGCAGCGTGCTCTTGCCGGAACCGTTGACGCCGACGATGCCGAAGCACTCGCCGCGATTGACGGTGAAGGACACATCCGAGATTGCCGCGACTTCCGTCGCGCGGCCCTCGCGCGGCCAGAACGCATCGATCAGGCGATCAAGCGGGCGCTCATAAAGCCGGAAGCGCTTGGAGAGGCCGGTCGCCCGCACCGCCGGCAGGCTGGCTGTGTCGGCGGCATCGGCCACGCGCGCGGAATCGAGAAGAAGACCGTTCTCTGCCATGCCTGATGTCATGATGCCCGTGGCCCAATAGGATTCGGCGTCGGGGAAAGCAAGGGCGCGGTGCGGCGCCGAGCGGTGCTGGCCTTGCCGGCGGGCGCCTGCGCCAGCTGCAAGGCGCGCCCCCTGGAGCGCGCGTGCCGGCTCTGGTACCATGGAGCAAGACGGACCCGCAGTTGCGCCGCAGTTGCAAAGACGCGAGAACCGCATTCAGTCGAAGGCATTCATATCATCATGGAAACTGGGGCCGCGCCGCGCAATCTCATTGCGGATCTCGCCGGATTTGGCGCCGGCGATCTGGTGCTGTCGGAGGTTTTCCTGCAGGATGACCAGGGACGTTGCGCCACCGCATTCGACTGTGGCGAGGATCTGACGCTCACCATCCGGGCCCGCGCCGCGCGCGCCGTCCTCAAGCCGAATCTGGGCTTTTCCCTGGTCCGGGGCGATGGCGAGCTGGTCTTTGCCATCTCGACGCTGAATCTGGGCCTGACACTGCCCGACCTTGGCGCCGGCGAGGACACCGCAGCCCGCATCCGGGTGACGCTGGCGCTGGCACCCGACAGCTACTTCCTGACTGTTGCGGCGGGCGACACGGACCGGTCGCCCAGCGGCGATTCCGGCGTTTTTCACGACACGCGCGAAAGACTGGGCCCTGTTGTCGTGCGCCCCAATGCCGCATCCGCCCGATTCGATGGCATCATCGACCTGCCTCTGGCCGTCCGCCTTCACCGCGTTGCACGGGATTCTGCGGAAGCCGTCGCCGACTGAAGCTGTCTTCCGCCTCTGCCCCATGGCAGAAGCAGGCTGCCCCGGCGCGACGGCGCCCTTGCACAGGCAGAAGTGCCGGCCTCGTTTTCATCCTCGGAGCGTAAGCCTTTCGTGAAGAACCTCGCGATCTTCGTGCTGGATGACCCGACGCGGCTCATCAGCCTCAACAGCGGCCTCCAGGCGCTCATCGCGGCCGGAACCCGCATCCAGGCCTGGTGTCGCGCGGAAGATTTCGAAGCCATGCGCGTGCTGCCGGCGGAGCTCGACCTGCACGCCATCGACCCGCTCCTGTGGCAGTCCGAGGGACTGCGGCCCTGGTGGGCGCAGTGCTTCGGGCCGGCCCTGGCCGTGGCGCAGGATCACACCCTGATCCTGGACAGCGCCTTCACCTGGACCACCGAGAAAATTGTCCTGCTATTCCCGGGAACCCGGCAAACCCTGTGGATCCGGGAGGACCGCGACACCGCATCCATGCCGGAATCCGATGAGAGCATCGGCCTGGTCAACCGAGTGGAACAGGTCGCCCGGCGGTTCGGTCTGCCACGAGACGTCGTCGCCTCGAACGCGTTGGATGGCGCGCGGCATGCGGCGGAAGCCGCCCGCTTCATCGAGACCTCCGGCTTCGGCGCAGGCGCCTTCATGGTCTGCGACCTGGATAGCCTCGCCGCTGATCCCGCCGAGGCGGAGGCGCTTGCGGCCGTCGTCGCCGAGTCTGATGCCGCGCGGACCCAACAGCCGGGAGCAGTCCTGCCCGGGCCACTGCGCCGGCTCGTTGTCCAGCATGATGGACGGCCGGAGACAGACCCGGCGGCATTCTGCCAAGCCCTGGGCGCAAGGGGCATCGCGACCCTGCCGCTGAACCGGAACGAGGTTCCCTGGCCGGTCCGCGTCGGACTGCTGTATCTGTCCTCCGGCTATTTCGGGGTGACCGGGCCGGGCTGCGATGCGGCCAGCGCCATCGGCCGCCCGATCGTGGCCCTGCATGGGGGGCGGGCCTGGCGGGAGCTGCTGCCGCATGCCCGATGGGGCTTCTGCCTGGGCTGCGACCTGCCGCAGCAGGGGCGGGCGGGGCATGTCGTCGGGGCCATTTCGAAGGACGACATCCGTAAGGCACTGCTGCAGATCTGCACCCGGTGGCAGACGCCCTTCACGGTGGTGACGACGCCCCCCCAAGCCGCGGATGGGTCCACCCGGCACCGCGCCGTGTGACCCGCAGCCGGTTCCATCCGGAGCGACCCGCACCGACGCCTGCCCGGCGGCCGGCCCTCGCCGGTGGCTAGGCCGCGAGCCGCTCCTCCACCGCCGCGCAGAACCAGTGATACAGCGCGACGTGGACCTGCTGAATGGCCGGGGTGAAGGCGGAGGGGACCGCGAGCAGGTGGTCCGACACCGCCGCCAGCCTGCCACCGCCCTGGCCGGTCATCCCGATCGTGGTCATCCCGGCCCGGCGCGCGGCCTCGAAGGCCTGCACCACATTCTCCGAATTGCCCGAGGTCGAGAGGCCGAGCAGCACGCCGCCGGCCTCGCCATAGGCCTCGACCTGTCGTGCGAAGACGCTCGCATAGCTGTAGTCATTGGCCCAGGCCGTGAGGAAGGTGGCGTCGGCCGAAAGGCATATGGCTTTCAGCGCCCGCCGTTCCTTCAGGAAACGGCCGACCAGCTCCCCCACGATATGCTGGGCGTCGGCCGCCGACCCGCCATTGCCGCAAACCAGCAGCGGCCGCCCCTTAGCCAGGGCGCCGACGGTGGCGGCCACCGCCGCATCCATCACCGCGCCCATCTGCTGCGCGCGGGTGGCGGATAGCAGGGCCTCGGCCTCCGTCAGCCAGGCATCGAGCGTGATCATGGGGTTTCCCTTCGGCCAGCGCGCCATTACCGCGGGCGCATAGAGCAAATCGACGTCAGGCGGAACCGGCGCCGGTCGGGCAAGACGAACAAGCGAGGCTCCGCGCGCCCCGCTTAACCTGGCTTTCAGCGCCGCCCTGTTAGCCTCCCGCCCATGCAACCCCGGCCGAGGAGTGCCGCATGACGATTTCGGCGCTTCCCAACGCCTCCGCTTCCGTGACCGACAGCATCTTCACCTGGACCTTCCGCGCCACCAGCGGCGACAGCTGGGGCGGCCTGCTGGTGGAGGATTCCACCCGCTACGTCGTGGGCAGCACGCTCGGCACGGCGCATGGCAGCTACACCATTGTCGCCGCCGCGCCGCAGGGCACGGATCTCGGCGCCTTCGGCATGGAGGAGGGTTGGATCTCCGTCGGCTGGTACCGGGACAGCACCGGCGTCTGGCTGCTGACCCGGCTGGGCGAGGCCACCGCCGCCAGCCTGGGCGGGCTGGGCAGCGAGGTGGACGCCGCCTGGACCGGCAGCGCCTGGGACAGTTTCGGCCGGGGCGGCGCCGACCAGGCGGATGTCGACAACCTGGCCGACAGCCTGTTCACCTGGTCCTTCACCGCCGATAGCGGGGACATGGTGTTCGGCACCCTGCTGGGAAAAGGCTCGCAATGGGCCCCGGGCGAAACCCTTCGCACGGCGCATGGGGTGTACCAGATTCTGACCAAGGCGCCCCTGGGCCAGGACCAGGCGCAGACCGGCGTGGCCGGCACCGTCCACACCACCCGCTACTACGATGGCGCCGCGCGCACCGATTTCCTGCTGGAAAGCGGCGGGACGGGGCCGACCGGCTATGGCGGGCTGGGCAGCGAGCTGGACCGCGCCTGGACCGGCAGCGCCTGGGTCCTGGTCGGCCAGGGTGGCGCGCTGCAGGCGGATCGCGTCCCTGACGTGCTGCTGGGCTGGACCTTCACGGCCCGAAACGGCGACACCTATATGGGTCAGCTGGTCGGACACAGCACGGTCTGGGACGTCGGCGACCAATTGGCCATGTCGCGCGGCACCTACACCATTACCTCCGAGACCGCGCTGGCCGGACAGATCCATGCGGATGCTACGGTCTGGACCACCGGCGGCTATTTCGACAACAGCGCAGCCCGGCTGCTGCCCAGCTATTCGAGCCAGGTGCTGAACGGCGCGCCGACCGGCTATGCCGGCCTGGGCTCCGAATACGACTACGCCTGGAACGGACGGGTCTGGGATGATTTCGGCCGGGCGGGAACCGTGCTTGCCTCCGTCGAGCCCAGCGCCATCTTCCGTTGGCGGTTCGACGCCACCAATGGCGACACCTACACGGGATGGGTGGTGGAGAACCTGGACATCTACGACCCAGGCGACGTCATCACCACCGCGCATGGCCGCTACACCATCGAGACGGAGCAGGCCTGGTCCGGACCGCAATCCTTCGGCACCGTCTGGACCTAT
>LNFM01013070.1_pt1 | contig 16039 bp, 24 predicted proteins | sample 596031 | NCBI WGS metagenome assembly LNFM01 (sample SAMN04254537, study PRJNA301005) | activated carbon metagenome | isolation source: dual media filters at the Ann Arbor, Michigan drinking water treatment plant | place: USA: Ann Arbor | reverse complement strand
AGTGAGCCCCCGTGTCGTGCCGAGGTAGCTCAGTTGGTAGAGCACAGCCCTGAAAAGGCTGGTGTCGACAGTTCGATTCTGTCCCTCGGCACCATATTCCGCAGACTTAGAGATTGTCCTACATCGAAAGGTGGCACCTGAGTGGCAGCAAGTGGCACCTCAGCCATTTTTTCACCGCTCAGGACTGCCCGCGTAAACGCTTCCAGTCGGATCACCGCGTCTCGCAATCGACTTTCCCAGTTGTGAATGTAGTACTTCGCTGAACCTGGAAGCGGCTCCCCCTTCAAGGTCTGAATCACCGCATAGTCGACCCCACACTGCGTCAGCCACGTCGAGAACGTATGGCGCAGATCATGGAAGTGAAGATCATGAATCCCTGCCCGTTCACACGTCCTGGACCAATTGTGCTTGAAAGAATTGCCATCCTTCCATTGGTTGAAGAATCGCCCTCCGATTCTCGCCAACCCTCCAGAGAGTGCTTCGTAGGCGAGGCCATTGAGCGGGATGATCTTGGGAACACCCTTGATCTTCGTTTGTCCCGGCGAAGGAGCGATCCACCACCCATCACCCCGCTGCATCAGCCATTCTTCATGAATCTCGATCAGCTTGTTCTCCCGAAGGCCCGTCTGTAGCGCGGCCATGACGAGACGCCAGACATTCGCGGAAGCGGCGTCACGGATCTTGACTAGCTCCCACCCTTCGGCCACGCGCTCACGTTTCACATATTCAGGAACGGGCAACCGCTTGAGCCGATTCTTATCGAGCCGGTCCATATCAACGGCAAGATTAAGCACAGCCATCAACACAGCGCACTCCCGCTCGATCGTGCCGGCCGCCACAGGTCGTTTATTCTCGTCTGGACCGATGAGATCAGCTCGCCGTTTCTCCAGATAAGCAAGACCATCCTCAAGCTGGATTACTGCCAATCGCTTACCCCCGAAAAACGGGAGGAGATGCTGAGTGAGAATCGTTTCGTTCCGGCCGTCATTGTGTGGCCGCTTGGCCTTCAAATACTGCCGATACGACGGGATGAATTCAGCGAACGTCAAACCTCTGGGTGGAGCAACCCCGGCCGTCTCCGTTGCGCACTGTCCTGCATGAGCAGTATTGGCATGAATGGCTGCAATCACCTGGAAGGCTGCATCTCGCTCCTCTTCCGGGCGAAGATTGTAGCCGAGCACTGGACGGTACCTGAGGCCTTTATGCCAATAGGTCAGGATCGAGCGGAGCCCCTTTGAAGTGGGAATGCGTCGGATGTTCAACAGATCCATTACGCGCTCCGGGAGGAAGGCAAGCGGAAGACTGGGTTGCGATGATAGGCAGTCGGCCGCGCTTCGTCAACTTGCCCTGACTGTTGGCCAAATGTCTGAGCGTACTCAGGAAGCAGCTCTCTTGCCCGTTCGACATTCTGGCCAATCCCCTGCCGTTGCGAGAACACCCACACCTCTAAGTCTTCTTGAACGAACATGAGGCGATGCCCAATGCGAACACGAGGAATCTCTGTTCGGCGGTACAACGTCCGCTTCGTCACTCTGAGAAAATTCGCCGCTTCGTCAATAGTGAGAATAGTCATGATCAAATCCCCCAGCACCGAAGGGAGAGCTTGCAAACGGTTTGGAGGCAACCGGTGCCATTAGACGAACACCCCTTCTAATTCAGCCCGACGCCGGATGCGCTTTTCGGTATTCCTGGCAATCAGTTCACCATCGAGATAAATATTCGTAGTGTGCTCCCCGCCGCCCCCACCCATCCCGAGCATGTCGGACATAAACGCCGCGCCGCGACTATTGAGGGGAATGATCGCTTCCTGGCCGTGCAACGTGGCAGGGGTCCCCGAACCGAAGTCACCAATGCCCCCCTCCTTAAATCCGAGGTTGCCACTGAGAGCCAGCGCCCCGGCAATAAGTGCAATGCCTAGAAAGATCGCCCCAGCGAAGGGGATGCCGAAGAGTGTCGCGGTTAGTGCAGAGCCAATCGCACCCAGCACCCCCATGATGAAGACGCCCACGGCGACGACTGTCGTCACTAGCGCCCCAGCAATGGCGGCGAATCCGCCGGCGACCGCTCCAAAAAATCCGACGATGGCGGCCGAAGCCCCGCCCCAAATCGCCACACTTGCACCAGCGGATGCCGTATTACTTGCGACAATGGCCGCATCGGCCGTCGCGTTGGATGTCACGCGTGCAATATCTCCAGAGACTTTCGCTCCGGTTTGTGCCGCCTCACTGGCCGTTTTTAACCCCAATTTCGCCGCTTCGGCGGCCGTCAGAATGCCAAACTCGACCGAAGCATTGAGCGCGGCCTGCGCCGCCAACGACACCCCTGCATTCAAGGCACCCTGCACCATCGCCGCCTGCGTCTGCTCCCAGGCCGCTTTGAGATTGCCACCATGCACGACCATCTGCGCGATCCCACCGCTCCAGGTCGACACCATCTGCCCCATGGAAAACGTGTTAGAATTGACCAGCGCCTGCACTTGCTGCTGAAAGAAGGTCGGGAATTGCTGCGCGACCCCACGCCGTTTTGTATCTGCCTCAAGATCTAACTGCACCAACTTTTGATAGTATTGACTCCAGCTAATTTCTTGATGCGCGAGCTGAGCATCTAAATGAGCAACCGAGGCGTTCAAGTTAGAATCAATGGCATCAAATGCATACTTCCGCGCGGTATCCACATCACCAAACACTGCCCCAAGTTGACGATATTTCGAGGCCGCATTATCGGCATACGCCTGCTCCGTAGATGAATGCACCGCAAGCGCAGCAGCGGTTTCATTCAGCAGCGTGAGCCTCATTCGTGAATTATCCAAAACCTTTTGAGCGGTACTCGAATTATGGATCGCAAGCTCAGCGGCCTCCAGGGCATTCAAATGGGGATAGAGCTGCATGAGGTTCGTCACCGCGGCGATCTGGTCGTCCCAGACCTTCGAGGCCGAGGCGCTGGGCGCTTTGAACTGCTGATTGTTCAACTCTTCTTCTTGCTGCAGCTGGAGCGCAAAGGCCGTGTTGCGCTCGGCGGTCTCGCGCTGGATGATCGCCACGGAGGTTTTTCCAAGGGCCTCTTGCGCGTGCTGCTCGGCCTGCAGAAGATGGAACTTCTCAATGAGCTGGTTCCGAATGCGCATCCCCAGCTCCTCTTGCTGCTGGCCTTGCGCGAGCGCGAAATCTGCGACATGAGAATCTTGCGGCCCGCCCGGCATCTGCGGGACCGGGGGCGGCATCGAGGAGGCCCGCGCCGCCGCCATCGCCGCCGCCACGCCAGGCATGGTGCTGAAGACAATCGGATGATCTTTTTTGATTTGTTCGAGCGCCGCGCTGTAATTCGTGGTGATGTTGGTGAGCTTCGCTATGCCGCTCGTCACCGCCTCGATGCCGGTTTGGACCGATCCCGCAAAGGTCACGGAGAGTTGCAGCTTGAGCCCCTGCAGGGCCACGCCGAGCCGATCTGAGGCATCATCGACCGCATTGAGCGCCGCCACTTGCTGCGTCGACAACACCGTGCCGAATCGCTCAGAGGCCGCCTTCGATTCGTCGAACGCCGCCGCGCCCCGATTCAACATCGGGATCATCTCCAGCCCGGCTTTCCCAAACAACGTGACGGCGAGACGAGCCTTGTCCGCCCCATCAGGCATCGCCTTGAACTTGTCGGCTACGGCTCGAATGGTCGATTCTGTCGACCCGAGCGCCGTGATGGAGATGCCGAGCTCTTCGAAGGTATTGGCCGCTTGACTGGCCGGATTCCTTGCCTCGACCATCTGCTTCGACAGCGTGCGCATGCTGCCCGTGAGCGTCTCCGCCTGAAAGCCGTTTTCCGCCATGATGACGGACCAGCCTTGAATGCTCTGGATCGCAATGCCGGTTTTCTGGCTGAGCTGATCGATCGCTTCGACTTGCTTGGCGGCGCTCGTCGTCATGAGAACCGCCGCGGACGTCGCCGCCGCAAAGCCCCCGGCCATGACGCCGGCCGCCGTCGCCCCGCCTTTTGCCAGCCCTTCAAAAGCCTCAAGTGCCCGATTGACCCCACCGCCGAGCGATTGGCCAGCCGCATCGGATGCACTCACAAAGCGATCGATATTTCGCTGAGCTGCGGCGAGCGTCTTCAGTAGTGGATTCGCATCGGCTATCAGTTCAAGGGCAAGGCGATTCATAGGCTTCTCCTTCTCATCCCAGCAGACGACCAATCCCCGGGAGTTCTTCTTGGTTCTCGCTCGGCAGCTTATGGACTCGTGAATGCGCCGCAGGCGACGCGCCCAGTTCGGCCAGGGCTTGAAAATAAGACCTCCGTGCAGTGGAGCGCATCACGACTTCGGGCCGCGGGCGCACAAATTCTTGTCCGTGAACATTCACTGTGGTGTACGTTTCACCTTCTTTTTCGATCAAGGCAACGGCACGCATCCATTCGGAGAACGAGTCCGCGGCGATCAGGACCATCCCGGCAGACGCCGGCGAGAGAATCGGCGCGAGCGTCGACACCAGCCGATCCCATTCCTTCGACGCATACTCATCAAGCCATGCCGGCTTCTCGAGCGGTGCTGAGATGAAGGGTGCAGCGTCCGACGAACCCGTCGAGCGCTTACCGGGATTGCCGGTCAATAACTTCAACGCAAGATCTTTCGGTTTTCGTCCCTTCATGCGTTCACTCCAACAAACGAATCTGCAACAGTGGGCCTGGAGCAATCCCCAACAGATCTTCACGAAGGTAGTTCAAATATCGTCCAACCATTTGATCACAGTCCTGAGCCATAGGCTCTGTATCTTCACTTCGACCCTGGACATCTAACGCCTCCCGAAACCGCGCGATTGCCGCATAACACAGCGCCGCAGCCACGATAGGATCTTCCCCAGCCTCAACCTCGTACGGCAACTTACGAAGCTCTTCACAAATCCTGTCCCATTCGGCCGAAGCGACCGGGTTCCGGACGATATAGTCCGGCTTGGAAGGGAACTTCGAAGCAGATGGCGACATTGTCAAAGGCTGCTCAACTCTGGTTAAGATCAGGAAATATTGAGATGTTTTCTCGCGCACAGCAAGACCACTTTTCGTTGAATTCCCCAATGTTTTTCCAACATTCACCTTTCCAATTTCGCGTGCGCATACCGTGAGGGAAGACAGTCGGTCTAGGTCGAAAAGCTGTAGAGATTTCACCCCCCTACCCCCCTGGACCATTGGTATGAGCATCGTCATCTCTTCACCTGCGGAAATTGCGGATCGATTTGTTTGCCTGACAATAGAGCGACGGCCTCAACGCTTGTAATGGCTCCTTCCTGCTGAGCCTGCGTAACAAGTAAAGCCAACAAGGGATTCACATTACCGTTCACCATAGCTTCTGCCGTCACTCGATATGAGACGGCGGACCAAGAGAACCCGGAGGATTCAACAATGCTCCTGCTCGTCGCCAGGATCGATTGCCATCGAACCAGCAGCTCAACCGTGTTGAGGGCGGATCGCACAAATGCACGCAGGGTGGGCTCTAGCAGTTCATTGAGCTCGTGATGCAAGCGCTCTATAATACGGATCAATTGGGTTTCAGCCTCGACTCGATCCGATTGCAGGCGATCCACTTCGGCTTGAATCCCTGCATGCTGTGCATCGACGATCCGGCCCTCCACCGTGCGCAACTTATCAACCGCGCTGGCATAGAGAGGCTGGGTCGTGAGACTCAGCCATCTCTCGCGCAACAGGGCATCGCCCGTGGGGATAGATACGAGCGTCTTTTCAGGCGTCCTCACGCTTGCACCAAATGCTTGACCGGATTCGTGCCTGCATCAACCAGGTCGCCATCAGACCGTAGAAATCCAATGAACCCAACTTGCAACTTGTCGGCAAAGCGCTCATCCAATCGCAGAACAACAGCGTTGCCTACATCCCGGATGTGGTAACTCGAGAAGTTTCCATACGTGAGGCTCTTTGATCCAGTTGTCGCATCCGGCATGTCCTGATTGATGATGTACGGCCGACCGAGAATGGTCTCAGGTCCTTCACTGGCCATCGGCCCCCAGAGGGGTTGACCGTTCAAGTCGGTCAATTTCTGAATCATCCCCAGCGTGGTGAAATTGAGCATCCACTGGCCATTGGCCTGATAGGCCGGATCTACGGCATGCATCAGCTCCACCAGCTCATCGTAGGTGATCACCGTCGCGCCGGCGGCTGTTTTGCCGAGCGTGGAAGCCGTGACAACCCCACGCGGCTTCGAAGAGCCGTCGCCCGTCGTGAAGTGGGTATTTTGAATGCGCCCGATACGCGCGCCGATCTTTCGACCGAGATACGCAGCAATATCCCCGTTGAAGTCTTGAAGAAACTGACGGGAAACCTTGATGATCTTAGAGCTATAGAGAAACCCCTGAAGAATCACCTGCCCGAACGCAATGTCGCCTTCACCATGCTCTGTGTTCTCGTTGATGATCTCCCCGACCGCAGACGTATCGTCGTCGGTAGGAATCGGCAGATCGGCTCCGGAGCGGGTCTGCACGACTGTCGAGACGGTCCGCATCCCGCCGAAGGCCTTCAGAGCTTCAACGATTGACGGCATGTCCTCATCAGGCACCGAGTAGCCGCCGCCTGATCCGGAGCCGACGCTCTGGGAAGCCCGGATGCCGAGCGCGGCAAGTTCCATAGACATCCGTGGATCAGCGATATATCGCGCCTGCATGATATCGCGATCATGGCGGGTGAGCCCGCCGAAACCGAACCGCAAGTACCGGTCGAACGCGGCACCTACTTCACTCTGCGTTTCTTCGATAAGCATCACCTTCAGTCTCCAATCTCCAGTCTGGACGTTACTGTTTGAAGGACGCCAGATCCCCATCAGCAATGGACTCGAATTCATCTCGATCGATGACTTTCCGATCAAACAGATCGCGCAGATGCATTTGCCACAGAGACGAAGGATCAGTCACAAGGCCCCAATAAGGCCAAGGACTCAAAAAGCCAGCAGCGGGCACAAACGTTCCAGCGGAATATCCACTGCGTTCCAAGTCCTCTCGAAGAGTCATCACGGCATCATTCGCCGACTGGATCAGGAGCATTCCAGCCAACCCCTGCCGAAGGTGCTGGCGATAGGCCCCAGAGTGAGCCTCACGGGCCTGACTCGATAACCTGCTTCGGACGTTGGCTTGTTGTTGTGTGGCAAGCTGGATGGCCTTCTCCAGCGCCCGAATTTCATCATTGGCTAATTCAATCTTCTCGACGAGTGAAGCTTCGCTGGAGTCCGATTCCCCGGAAAGGAACTTCGTCGTCAGAAAGTCAACGAACGACGAGGAGCGCAATTGCCGGCGCTGGCTCTGCAGCGATTCACGCCGCTCCAGCTTTTCACAGCGAAGGCGCTCTAGCTCTTGGATTTTCAAATTGATGGCTAGAAACTCGGCATCCTCCGCGATAGGTCGGATTGCCTCTTGTTCCGTTTGCTGTTTGAGTCGTTTCATCAGTGCCATTTCTCATCGCTCCTTGTTGATATTGTTGGCTTCCTCTTCCCTGCTACCATTACGGCGGTCAGGTGGATCGCATTCAAAACGGGATTCGAGTTCATTGAAGAACGCTTCCGCTCTCTTCTGGAAAGAATCTTCTGGTCGTTTCATATCACTCATGGCTCTCACTCAACTGCCTGGCCTTCGGTGGGAACCGCCGCATTGCCACCTCGGCGAGATCGGCGGCCCCATCCACGGGCACGGTAACGACGAATCGCACCCGATGATCCAAACTTCATCCACTTCCCCTCAAGAAGGAATGCCGAGGGCTTTCAACAGCCCTCAGATGCACCGGGAGATCTTCTTCCCGCACTTTCCTACCCCTATAAACAACTCCCTCAAATTCTTCAGCGTTTTCGGTGTCCGTGCCATTCTTAAGAGTTTGAGATTGTGTTTGTGTTTTAGGTGGAGATTGAGATGGGAGATTAAGAGAAGCTGACTGTTGCCCTAACCGTTCCAGTAACTGTTGATTTAACAGTTGGGCGAACGCCTGTGCTGCTGGTGTGGCCCCCTTCCGATAGCAATGATCAATCGCAAGTGCGCAGAAATCTTTCAGAAGTGGTGTTTCTGGAAGATCCTTGATCCGCCGGATTGCGGACTCTGATTGATTGGGATTCTCTGGGGCTTGGTAGCGGAGTGCGTTAACGATGAGGACGACGTTTGTCCTAGAATCCCATTTCAGAAAACCTTCTTCCTTGAGAAAGGTAAGGGCGCTATTCCAGGTTTTCAGGCTCCACTGAAGATCAGCGCAGGCGTATTGGGGTGGCAATTTGAATATGCCCTCGGTGCTTCGATGCGGACAAGTCATGATATAGAGTGCCGCCAGCTTGATCCGATCATTCCAGCGTGAGGACTTCTCATCAGTCCAGAATCTCCCGCTCACCCGACTGTATCGAGGTACCGGTGTCATGCGGCTCCCTTTCCACTTTCGACTGATCCGGCCGGCGATAGCCCTTTCTTAAGGGCTTCGATTACATCATGTTGATCGAAACCAACCCCCTTTAGCTTGGCACCAAACCGCACGTGTGGCAGCATTCCTAATTGGGCCATTCGTAGAGCGGTGCGCCGCTTGAGTATGCCCAACGCTTCAAGCTCTTTTGCGCTGATGATTCTGTGATGTGTCATTGAATCCCCCTCCATGCATGCCGTGCGCTTTCGTTCCACCAATACAGGTGGTTGGCATTGTTGGGAAGATGGAAAATTGCGCGATATGAATAGTTGCAGAATCGGGAGTGTTTCCCGAATCGCTACTCGGAATGGCGAGCTGTGTGCTTCTTCAGGAGTTTCTGATAGCGACTGTAGAGATCCTGGTATGGAATGGAAATCTTCATAGAGTCTGCAGGAACAGATCTCACTACCTCTAACATTGCAATAGCAAACCAATGCGAGCGCTGCTGCTCTAACGAGAGCAGTTTCACTAGGCTAGATGGGATCATATGTATCGGAACCACATTTCTCCGAAGAATTTCCTTCACATGCTTATGTATGGTCCTGCGAGAGATGTTCGTCACTTTATTGATCTTCCGGGCCCAATCCGCTTGCGTCCATTTATGCACCGAAGTCTCTTTACTATTCATGAAAATATCCTTCATGGCTTGCAATACTGCTCCTTCTTCAGAATCTCTCCCTGGTTTGCCTAATTCGTCAGGGAAGGCCTGTCGATAGGCTTTTCGCGCATTCTTTAAGAATTCACCGAGCGGATGCTCTATGAGAACAGGAATGTACTTTGAGAGTGTACTCTTCGGCATATCCCCCTCCTGTGGGGTCCTGGACTAAGAACGAGGCACGGGCGCCAGGAAACGCCCGCCGGACAAGTAGCTAGCTTGTCCGTTGCCCCTTAGGCTTCAACGAATCAGGGAACGAGAGTGAGGCTCAATGGGATGAGAGCGCTCCCGATAGCCTGGCTTGATTGAGGTCTGTATGCTCATTTGGCCACCATTCCGTTAGTTTTATTTCGAGAGGGTTGAATCTTGCTTCCATTCTGATCCGCAGTCAATCCGGCCGCCCGCCCTGCACGATTTAATGGCGGACATAGGACCCGTATCCATTGGGCTTCCACCGTGAGCAAGCAATCTGCTGGGACCGGCAGGTAAAGCACACGGTCCCAACATTTGCCATCTTCCCGATGCTGTCCCAATCGGCTGAGCAGATTCCGACTCTGCCCGACATAAACGATCTCTTGTTTCCGGACGAGGAAATAGACACAGGGCGGGTACTCGAGGGGCGGGATTTCGCACAGGCGCGCTTCCACTTCCGCCAGCGCGCGCGGGATCGTCGCCGGCGCCGGGGGCTGCTGTACCACCGGGCGGAGATTGATCGGCAAGGGTTCGCCCTGGCAGACCGTCACGAGATACCGCCGGACATAATCCTTGAGCCCGGCGAGACTGAACAATGGCGGACCACCATCGATGCGGAAATGGGGAATCACGTCGACCTCGGCCAGCTCGCGCAACCGGTTCGCACTCATCCGGACCGCCGCCGCTACTTCCTCAGCCGTCTTCAAGCTGCTGAGCGTCGGAGTTTCTACGGCTCCCCGTACATGGTGGAGTGGTGGTCTGTCAGGTCTGTTCACAGCATCCTCACCTCCTGGTTGATTTGGTCAGCGTCATCGGATTGCGGTCATTTTGTTCTGCGGGATGCAGGAGTTGCCGAAACCTCATTAGCGTGGCTTCGGTATGCCGCATATAGAGCGCGAGATTCACACCAATGTAGCTATCCTCCGCTGGTGCCCCGTCACAATTCCGATCGATCACGTCTTGGACCGTCACCAACGCCAGCTCCAGGTCATTCGCAATATGCTCAAAGGTCTGCAGTTCCTCCCCTTTGAGCAAATCTCTCGATAAAATTGGATAGTCCACGGCTCACCGTCCTTTCTTAGTTGCCGAGCATCGTTGCATAAGTAGCGGATATTCAATGATTGGCAGCCAGATTTTCTGACACTCTTCCTTCACCATGCGCTCATCGCAACGGCTCTCCGCCTCAGTCAACCCTTCCAACAATTCTCCAATAGCATCATCGAGAAACAGGAGACTTTGTCGCTTCGAAGGAAACGGTCCAAATAAACGCGGGTGCATTCCAGTGACCTCAAAGCGGATGTACCAGACCGTTTTCCCCCGGAATGTTTTTGTCCTGACAAACCATTCCTCTTTGGGCCTGACTTCGATCACGGAAATCCGTTCCAACCCTAAGAGCCGTTGCCATTTGTCACCGTCCTTTCGTGAGTGAGGTGCAGACGTCTGCACCTATTGGACTAGGAGTTGCCAAGCTCTCTATATGCTCGACGCCGGCACGAATGCTTTTGAGCCCATCAGCGATTACCCCGATGGTTCTGGTAAAGTCCGTTGGATCGATAGTGCGCTTCCCCTCCATAAGCCCAAGAGGCCGAAGAATTGAGCACAGCCCCTCCAAGTTCTCCAGTTGAGTCACTAGGCTTCCGGAAATGTCTTCGATCAATTGCGTTGCATCAGGCAACATCGGCAGAGTCGTAACCATAGTGCATCCCTCTCTTTCTAGGCTTATCGCCCGTTCTGAGCCTGAAAATGTTTTTCTAAAAGATGCCTGATCAACCCGCTCGCAGTCGTCCCCTCCTTTCGCAACGCATCGAGCTTCGCCTTGATTACCTGCGGGACCTGAATCAACAGTTTCACCATCGGCATTGCGTCACCTCCCGTTCGTCATCCTGTGACAATATAGCGAATTATATAACTAGATAGCAAGCTATCAAATTGACAGCATAGCCGGATTTCCGTATGGTTCCGATTCATGATGAAGAACAAGCCCGAGCCATCCAGGAAATTGTATGGATTGCGCCTAGATAGAGCATTGATGTCAGAGGTTCAGCACATCTCTATTGACGAAGATCGTTATGTGAATGAACTGGTCGAGGAAGGGCTGCGCGATTTGCTGGAGAAGCGCCGGAAGAAGAGAAAAGACTAACCTACGGAGGAACCAATGCAGTCCGGCGACCTGCTTGCTTTATTAATCCTTGCCGCGATCCTCATCTGGATATTTAAGCCCCGTGGCCGCTCATCTAGCAGAGAGACCGTACCCGCTCCAAGCACGGTCCGCCCTATCACCACCGCTCAGATTTCGAATAGCGCTGACACGTCCGACGTAGGCCCTCTAACCTCCAGCACAAGTGGTGGGTGGATCCTGAATCCTCGAAGCTCCTTTCCTCTCACGATCGAGGGCATTGATCGTCAGAGGGCCGAACTTTTCAAAGGGATCTGTGAAAAAAAGCGATATGAAGGCACTGAGGGCCTAACTCAAGCTCTCTTGCCCCTGATAGCCAGATCAAACCTTCACTGCCGAGAAGTCGACGAGTACATTCAGAAATTCAAACCTCGGTACCTGAACGCCCTGCAGTCGTTGCAGAGGGCCTCTAAAGAATGGCAAGAAGCAGCAGAGCGTGATCGCCAAGACCTCCTGCCTGAGTTACGCGAATCCGCGTTGCGCACACTTGATGTCCGCCCCGATTGCGACTTAATAGCACTGCTTGAATGCGCTCCCCAAGATGCGACTTTCGATGATGCCTTGCTCGATCGCTATGGTATGGAAACGCTTCGATTCTACCTGCGATATGCTGATGATCTCACGCGCGTCCATGTAGTTCCTGTGGAAAATGGGGATTTTCGCAAGTCATTTGAGAAGCTTGCAGAAGTCGGCTTAGCAGCTAGAGGCAAAGACCTCCCGCTCCAAGCTGTGCTGGGCACACTGAAATTAAAAGATATGGCTGCGATGGTCTCTGACTTGTCTCCACCAAAGTGGACCCGAAAAGCACAGGCAATCGACTACTTGCTAGCCGTTCCGGACATTCTCGATCGAACCGGCAAAATCCTGGCCTTCCGGGAACTGTTTCAGATCAAGCCGCTACCAGCATCATTTGCTCAGATCGACCTTGCCATGCTCTCCTCCAGCTGGCGCCATGCCGAGGCCGTCGCTTGGCTTATCGCACGCACCTATATCGGAGGAGCACTGTACTTGCGCGATGTAGAGCGAGATCACGCCATGAAAGGCCGCCACATAGAGATGGAATGGCAACAAGATCGCAATCCTTGCCCCATGTGCGTTCAAGCAGCCACCCGCCAACCGAGCAAGAAGAACAGGCCGAAGACACCTCTCCACATTGGCTGCCGGTGCTGGATTCATACGGACTACGATGAGGACGAGTAGAACCGGACGCCTATCGCGAAGGAGACTGCTGAATGCCCACACAGACACGAACCCAACAACGACTCAATCAGCAAGACACGGATCTCCTGGTTGAATTTCTAAGGTCACTTGAGATGGTTCTCGACGCCACAATCACAAGCAAAGGGCACTTTATTCCACAGGAGTTCCGGAAAGTGTTTCTGGCTGGCTGGCGAGAAGTTCGACCGACTATTGACGAACTCGTTGAGGCGATCGAGTCGCATCAATTTGACGCCAAGCTACGCGCGAACGGCCTCACGGGTCCTCAGTTGGCTATGAAGATGGCGCTGTACAAAGACGCACTCAACACCATCCAGGCCTTCTTTTCTGCATATACCGAAATAGTATCGCCAACACCAGCACAAACACGGCCATCCTCTCTCAAACAATCCCTTAGCGATGCTCGCAAGAAGGGCCGTAAACTACTCCAGTTACTCTTCAAGCCAGCCAACGTGATTCTGGGATCCATCACGAAAGCCATCCCTCTCGCCGAAATGCTGAGAGAGATGAAAGGGATCACCGAAGCAGGGCTGGACCATGCTGACCATTATGAGAGTCTTGAAAAGAAGAACATGTCAAAAGAAGATTGGGCAGAATGGATAAAAATCGGCATCTCTTTGGGAGATATAGCCTCCAAGGTATTCAAGCAGAAACCCTAAGTGAGAACGCGAACTGCTTCTGAAGGTGTGGACTCTTTCCCGATTGTCGGCTGCCTATGACAACGGGGCGAAATCAATGAAACATCGGTGGGGCGCCGACATCCTCTACTACGCTTCGAGTGGGATCACCAAGCCATAGAGGGCACAGTTTCAGCACTGTTCCCCAGCCTATACCACCGACCGGGATGCGCTGCCAATAGTGATGTCCTAGCTCCTAATCCCCCCCTGAGGCTGAATTAAGAAAATGCGACAAGCAATGGTTGTGCCTGAAGTGAAAGTGTGGTAAGGTACCGCCCTATTTAGGGTTTATAGCCTCGGGTTTCATCTTGGAGGACGGACCCGAGGCCATCATCTGAAGGGAGGTGACTACTTTATGAGCAGTCGTTGAGTGCCCCCCGCAAGGGCGACCGGGGAAGTAAATCCTGGCTGACTCCCTGGCATCCTGGGTGTTTGCTTAGCGGCGGCATCCCGGGTGCTTTCTAAAGGCGTTGCATTATAGTGATGAAAATCACGTTTTGCAACATGGTGTTCATGTGATCAAAGCAAAAAAGGAACGATATGTCAAACAAATCGAAGAGCTTTAAGATAGGCAGAGATTCAGTTACTGGTCGCCTTGAGCCTGTGGATGTTGCCAGACAGCATCCGAGCAGGTCTCAGGTGGAACATATGCCGAAGCCTGGATACGGTTCGGCAAAGAAGAAGTAGTATCGTGACAACCGGCTAGCGGTTGGCGGGGCAGGGTTCACAAGATCTCTGCCCCGCGTATTATTATCACGCTGGTTGACACATGATACTACGGATAATATCATGAACAAGAAATCGATAACCGATTGTCGTAATAAGTTGATAGAGTTACGAGGTCGGCTGAGAAGTATTAAATTCAAGGAGATGGTTGCCATTGCTGAGGCCGTCGGTCGAACCCAACGTTCTGGTAGTTCGCCGCCTATATACACAAGTCCGTTGATAGGGAGGCGATCGGTATCGATCCACGTTCATCCAGGCACGATGAAACTTGGGACCGCAAAGAAAACGCTGGACGTTTTGGAGGGTGATATTGACGCCTGGGAGTGTTTATTAGGTGAATCTGAGAATAAGGGGCCTGGCGATGAGTAACCAATCACCGAAAGTGATTATGCGTCACCCATATGAACGCGTGCTCATTCCAGAGCAGGATGGTGGGTATTCTGCCTATATATCTGAGTTCGAGGGATGTTTGGCAGAAGGAGAGACTCCGGAAGAGGCATTGAAAAATCTTGAGTCAACCGCATTGGCATGGATTGAAGCTGAGCAAGAGGCCGGAAGAGCAATTCCTGAGGCTCGGAATAGTCAGGAGTATAGCGGAAAGTTGTTGCTTCGATTGCCGAAATGTTTGCATCAGCAAATAGCTCGGTGTGCCTCAGAGAACGGGGTGAGCCTCAATCAATATGTTGTGACTAAGTTGGCAGAGAGAGCAACAGAGGATCGGATCGCTTCAATCTTCGCCGCTGTCGTATCGCGAGAGGGTATGGTTCCATTGTTCCAGCCTTCGCCAGGAGAGCGGGATGTGACTAAGAAAGAGACGCTCTTAGATTCTCTAAGTCTAGGTGTTAAAGCAGTGGTCAAAGTATCGAAATCATCATTTAGTCTTGGTCGTGATGCCCAGACTGGTCGGCTCATGTCCGCACCCTCAGCTCGACGCTCGACGAATACCTCCCAGGTAGAGCGCATGCCGAAGCCTGGGTACGGCTCAGCGAAGAAGAAGTAGCGCGATAGCAATTGCATAGTTGGTCTTACTGCCGGCCTTCAGGGAGACAGGATGCATTCAAGTCGCTCTAAATCTTCCATCCCCCGCTCTATTGCTGCAACTGGCACCACGCCCTGCAACTCGTTGATCTTGCAAGACACGAATTATCACAATTGTCACACCTTCTTCTTCCTATCTTCTTGTTTTTCTTCATTTTCCTGACGCCCTGAAAAGGCTGGTGTCGACAGTTCGATTCTGTCCCTCGGCACCATATTCAAACCCTTCCCTTTGATCTCGCATACTTATCTATCTCTCAAGAGCTAGATAGCTAACGGATCGCTAACCAGGCTGTCAGGCGCCAAAAAGAGCCCCGAGTTTCTTCGCTGCATCGCGCTGCATTGAAGGTAATGCATGGGCGTAAATGTCGAGCGTGATGGTCACTTTCTTGTGCCCCAGCCGCTCAGAAACTACCTTGATCGGGATACCCTCTCTCAGCATCAGCGTTGCGGCCGTGTGCCTCATCCCATGGAACGTAATAGGCCTGACCTTTGCCGCTTTAATCAGTTTGGAGAATTCGCGCTGACCGATGTTATTTGCTGACAGCGGCATCCCGAATGGCGGTTGATCATAGGCAAAGATCAACCCATGATCCTGATAGGTGTTTCCCGCCAAGAGCTTCACTTCAGCCTGATACGCCTTCTGCTTGCGAAGCAGGCTCAGCGTTTCGAGGGAAAGATCGATCGTCCGAGGCTTCTTGTTCTTTGGCGCTCCAAAGATCGGTATAGGCCACCGCTTAACTAATTGACGCATGACCGTGAGCTTCCCCGCTTCTATGTCTAGATCAGGCCATTTAAAGCCACACAGCTCTCCTTTCCTCGCCCCACTCTCCAACGCCAAACGATAGAACGCCGCCGGCTGAGGCCCAGCCTCCTGAGCCGCCTTAAGGAACGCCTTAGCCTCATCGATCTCCCAACACTGAGCCTGGATCTCTTCGGGATTGTCCC
>LNFM01008101.1_pt1 | contig 16044 bp, 17 predicted proteins | sample 596031 | NCBI WGS metagenome assembly LNFM01 (sample SAMN04254537, study PRJNA301005) | activated carbon metagenome | isolation source: dual media filters at the Ann Arbor, Michigan drinking water treatment plant | place: USA: Ann Arbor | reverse complement strand
CGGGGATGACGATGACGCGGTTTATTCGAGGGGGGGCGAACCGGAGCCAGTCGACGCTGTTGAGCGTGGCCTTCTGCGAAGCTATGTGTGCCTAGCCTTCTTGGTCATCGGTTAAACTGCTCCAACAGCGCCTTGGGTGCCATCGCGCGGTCAGCAATCCAAACGAAGACGTCGCTGCCTCCAGCGGCAGCGCCTTCTTGGAAACGCGGATTGTCCTGATAGGCCAAGGATCGGCGAACGAACATTGCCGCCTCGGGATCGGCAGGGGCCGCAAAGAGACCCAGGAAGCCAAGCGTGATGAGGCTGAAGACGTCATCGTCATCTTCAAGTTGGGCTTGCTGAGCAAGTGCGTCGAACACGCCGAAGCAATACCCGAGCACCCAACCGCTTTCGAGGGCTTGAGATGGCGTTTCCATTGCCATCGCCAACTGCGTTGTGATGAGGTCCTGGCCAATTGAGGCGATTTTTCCGAGGCGTTCCGCATCAACCATCGTTGTAGGCCCTTCTATTGCGAACTTTATTCGCCGGCCTTGGACGAAGCTCCCTTTGCGCGACAGTGCCGATGCGGCTCGCACCTTGCACGTTCAGATGTGGCTCAGTCCGCTCCGTTCATCGGCTGAAAACGGTGGCATTGCGAACCGCTGCCGCCGCCCTTTGGGCTGAAGGCTACCTTGGGCCGCGATGTCTGCAAAGTCAGCTGTGCGGCGCACATTGACTTATTCGTCCAGCAACTTGATCGAGACGGCCTCTCTGCCTTTGGGGGTCGTTACGGCCTGTATACGTAGGCGCTGCCTCTCTTCCAGCGTCGCCAGACCGGCCGCACTGACGACCGACGTGTGGACGAAGATGTCCTTGAGCCCATCGTCGGCCTGGATGAATCCGAAGCCCTTGGTCGGGTTGAACCACTTGACCTCGCCCAAGACACTCACCGCAGTCGAGGTATCGATGCGCGGATGCCCCTGCGACCGGGGTGGGGCATTTCCCGCGAGTCGGTGGGCTCTCAGCCATCACGCCGATCTTCACCACAGAGGACACCTGGGCACCCTTAGCGCCCTGGCCGATCTGGACGACCAGCGTGGTGCCGGGCGAGATCGTATCGACGCCTGCGGCCTGGATGGCGTTGACGTGCAGGAAGGCGTCGCCTGAGCCGTCGGATAGCTCGACGAAGCCGAACCCCTTCTCCGGATTGAACCACTTCACGACAGCGTCCTGGGGCTCGCCGACATTAGCCGGGGTCATCGGTCTCACAGGTCGCGACTGGTGCTGGGCCGGCGACCTGTAGTCGTCGTCGAAGTCTCGTCTGCGGGGTTCGCGATCACGTCCTCTGCCCATGTCACCGGTCTCTTTCGTGAAGGGGATCATCGACGAGGATCATCATCGCCGTCGAGCCGCGTCAAGCATGGGTGTGCCCCGCGGCATCAGAACGAGAACGCCAACTGCTCGCCCGCGTAAGCGGGTCGGTTAGTGCGTCCCAGCCACGGGGATCTCTCGTGCTGATGTGCCAGGGTGAGCCGCGAGGCGATCCTCTGGTCCATGTTGAAGAGGCGACGCACGAGATGCGGGCAATTGCATCCCCCCAGCGTCCCACAATTACCGTTTCGCATCGGCTCGCCTACATAGATCGACGCGCGGATCGGGGCGAACGCCTTGATGCAGACAGTCTGCATGGCAGACACCTCCTGCGCCGTCCAGGTTGAGGTCATAGCTGCCTCGTGGGAGGGCCCGGCGTTGCGGGAGATAAGGCTATCTTTTTACCAAGGGACATTCGCTTTCACTGAGGGGACGGAAGGCGACGTCGCCGTTCACCGTGCGCAGCACACGGTAATAGTCCCAGGGTCCCTTCACATCTCCAGGGGCCTTGACTTGGACGAGGTACATGTCGTGACCATGCGGCCATCTTCGCGGATCTTGCCACCGGTAGCGAACATGTCGTCGATCGGGGTCGCCTTCATTTTCATAAGTGCGACTGCACCATCCGCCGCATTCCGACCGTTGATCGCAACCTTCACCCCGGCGCGCGCAAGCTCTAAAGCGCAAGCGAAGCCCAACCCCTTGCTGCCGCCAAGTACCAGTGCGACTTCTCCAGCGATCTCCAGATCCACTCTCCGTCCCCGTTCTTTTTTCCGGTGTGTCTCATCAGCGGAACCCTACCCGTATCATGAAAAAAGAGGCATGCGTAAGGGAGCACGCGAACGTCCCGTACTGCGGAAAGGCGCGACGACGACTTTCGGGCGCACTTCAAGCCGCTGCGCTGATTCTCAACTCGACGGCCACGCGATCGACGATGCCCATGCAGATTAGATCACGAGGAAACATTGGCGCAGCGGTTCAATGTGCCCACACTCCTTATGATTGCGGTCCGCGACGTCCTCAAGAACCACCGGTGCCGCGTCGGAGCGAAGCCCTTAACTCGCCCACGATTCCCCGACGGAATAGCATTACGCAGCTTACGAAAATGACGCCCTGGATGACCAAAACCCACTCGCCAAGCGTGGCGAGGTAGTTCTGCATCCCGACAATGATTACGGCACCCACTACTGGACCAAGCACTGTTCCAATTCCACCAACCAACGTCATAAGAACCACCTCGCCAGACATCTGCCAGGTCACATCGGTGAGCGAGGCGAGTCGGAATACAAAAGCCTTCGTTGCGCCGGCGAGGCCCGCCAGAGAGCATGAAATAACGAATGCGAGCAGCTTGAAGCGATCAACATTGTAGCCAAGCGAGACGGCCCTCGCCTCGTTCTCTCGGATAGCTTTCAAGACTTGGCCGAACGGCGAATGAATGGTTCGGTGCACGATCGCGAAACCAATCAGAAAGACTACGAGAACCATGTAATAGAGCATCGTCTCGTTGGTGGTATCTATCAGGCCAAACAGGGGCCGGCGCGGTATCGACTGAATCCCATCCTCGTTGTGCGTGAAGGGCGCCTGCACGCAAAACAAAAAGAACATCTCGGCCAGGGCCAAGGTGATCATCGCGAAATAGATGCCCTGCCGGCGGATCGCCAACGACCCGAAGACGAAGCCGAGAAAGCCAGCAAACAGCGTTCCCGCGAGAATGCCGAGTTCAGGCGTGAGCGGCGGCAGCGCCATTGTCCCCACGAACGGTACGTAGATGGTGCCGACCTTGATCAAGTGCGCCGCGATATACGCGCCACCGCCGAAAAAAGCTGCATGCCCGAACGACAACAAGCCAACGTAACCGATCAGCAGGTTGAAAGCGCATGCAAAGAGCGCGAAGCACAGCACCTTCATCAGGAAGACAGGATAGACGAAATGCGGCAACGCCATCATAGCCGCAAGGATCACGAAGCCAGCGAAGATGTTGCGAGACGTCATTCCAGGTGCCCTATTTCGCCTGACCGAACAGTCCGGCCGGCCGGGCCAGGAGTACAACGGCCATGATGACGAAAATCACAGCGTTCGAGGCCTGGGGATAAGCCACTTTCGTCAAGCCCTCGATCAAGCCGAGCGCGAAACCGGTGACAATCGAGCCAATGATCGAACCCATGCCGCCGATCACCACCACGGCGAATACGACGATGATCAAGTAGGAGCCCATCAGCGGATTGACGTTCTGGATGGGCGCGGCCAGAACACCAGCCAAGGCGGCCAGAGCCGCACCGAAGGCATACGTCAGCGTCATCATCAACGGCACATTGATGCCGAAGGCGCGAACCAGCGTTGGGTTTTCGGTGGCAGCCCGCAGATAGCTGCCGAGCTTGGTTTTCTCGATGATGTACCAAGTCGCCAAGCACACCACGAGGGAAGCTACCACTGCAAAAGCGCGATAGGTGGGCAAGAACATGAACCCTAGGTTCGTACCGCCCGGCAGCGGATTGTCATAGGGTTGGCCCGACGAGCCGAAGAACTTGCGGAAGACGCCCTCAATGATTAGCGCAAGGCCAAACGTAAGGAGCAAACCGTAGAGGTGATCGAATTGGTAGAGGCGCTTGAGAAGCACGCGCTCGATGACGACCGCCACGAGACCGACGAAGAGAGGCGCAATCAGCAGTGCCCACCAGAACCCGATACCGGCCCATTTCAAGAGCATCCAGGCGGCAAACGCGCCGACCATGTACTGCGCGCCATGCGCGAAGTTGATAACGTTCAGCATGCCAAAGATGACAGCGAGGCCCAGACTCAGCATGGCGTAGAAAGCGCCATTGATAAGCCCGAGCATGAGCTGGGCGAAGAGCGCTTGCGACGAGATGCAGCCGATGAATGGGAAGCAGATCTGGGACATGAGTGGCGATTCTCGGTAGGTGGCCCACAATCGGCGCGGCAAACAAAGTCGCCACGCCTCGTCTACCTAGACCAGGATAAAGGCCCGCACACTCTCACTTCTTGACCAGCGGACAGTCGCCTTGGTCGATTGGCCTAAAAGCCTCGGCCGCGGGAATTGTGGCGCGGATTTTGTAGTAATCCCAAGGCCCTTTGCTCTCGCCGGGTTTCTTTACTTCGACCAGATACATATCATGCACCTTGCGGCCGTCAGATCGGATCGTACCCTTACCGAAAAGCGGGTCATCGGTCGGCGTGTCCTTCATCTTGCTGACGACCGCAGCGCCATCTGCAGCGGATTTGAGCGATTCGACAGCCTTAAGGTAATGCAGCACGGCCGAATAGACGCCGGCCTGGACCATGGTTGGTTGGTTGCCCTTGTTGGCCAGGGCGAATTGCTTGGCGAAAGCGCGGGACGCATCGTTGAGATCCCAGTACCAGGCTTCCGTGAACGTTAGCCCCTGCGCTGTCTTCAACCCGAGCGCATGGACGTCTGTGATGAAGATGAGCAGGCCCGCTAGCTTTTGTCCACCCTCGACGATGCCGAATTCAGATGCCTGCTTAATGGCGTTGGTCGTGTCGGTGCCTGCGTTGGCCAGTCCGATGACCTTCGCCTTGGAAGCCTGGGCCTGGAGAAGGAACGACGAAAAATCCTTACCGGGGAAGGGGTGGCGCACTTGGCCGAGCACCTTGCCGCCGCTCTTCTCAACAACTGCGGACGTGTCGCGTTCGAGCGCATGACCGAAGGCGTAGTCGGCTGTGAGGAAGTACCACGTATCGCCACCTGTCTTGACGATGGCATTGCCTGTGCCATTGGCAAGCGCCCATGTGTCGTAGGTCCAATGCACCGTATTCGGTGTGCAGGCCTTGCCAGTGAGGTCAGAAGTCGCCGCTCCCGACACGAGGAAGACCTTATTTTTCTCCTTTGCGATCTGGTTCACAGCCAGCGCGACGGACGATGTCGGCACATCGACAATGACATCCACTTTGTCGACGTCCAGCCACTGCCGCGCGATACTAGAACCGACATCGGGCTTGTTTTGATGGTCAGCGGAGACGACCTCGACCTCCATGCCTTTATTGGCAGCCCCAAAATCATCGATAGCCTTGCGGGCAGCCCAGACCGAACCGGCTCCGCTCAGGTCCGCGTAAAGGCCGGATTGATCATTCAAGACCCCGATCTTGACGGATAGCTGAGCCATGACCGCACCAGAGCCGAGCGCCATGCTCGCAATCATTGCCACGATCGATCCAAGAGTTTTCATTGCACGTCCTCCTTGTGGGTGTAGCCCACAACCGGTTGGCTTCAGACTCCGAGATAGCTCTTCAACTTATTGGTCTGCCGCTCGAGTTCCGAATTAGGGATCATATCGATGACAGTGCCGTGCTCGACGACATAATGGCGGTCGGCCACCGTTGCCGCGAAGTGGAAGTTTTGCTCCACGAGCAGAATGGTGAAGCCCCGATCCTGCAAGGAGCGGATCGTACGCCCGATCTGCTGCATGATCACGGGGGCCAATCCTTCAGTCGGCTCGTCCAGCAGGAGCATTTTTGCGCCGGTACGCAGTATGCGGCCGATGGCGAGCATCTGCTGCTCTCCGCCCGACAGTTTCGTACCCTGGCTGGATAAGCGCTCCTTCAAGTTGGGAAAGAGTTCGAAAATCTCGTCGAGCGAAAGACCACCCGGCTGCACCTCCGGCGGAAGCAGAAGGTTCTCCTTGACACTGAGGCTCGAAAAAATGCCCCGTTCCTCGGGACAATAGGCGATGCCGAGCCGGGCGATACGGTTCGACGGAGCGGTGATCAACTCCTGACCGTTATACCGGATAGATCCTAGCCTTTTGTCGACGATGCCCATGATGGAGCGCATCGTGGTCGTTTTGCCGGCGCCATTGCGTCCGAGCAACGTGACCACCTCTCCCGGGAACACCTCGAACGACATGCCGTGCAGGATGTGGGATTCGCCATACCAGGCCTCGAGGCCCTGGACCGCCAACAGCGCCTCAGCCATGGCCGGTCCCCATGTAAGCCTCGATAACCCCCGGGTTTTTTGAAACTTGGTCGTAGGGTCCTTCGGCCAGCACCTCACCGCGAGCCAGAACGGTGATTGTGTCAGATAGATCGGCAACGACCGACATGTTGTGCTCCACCATCAGCACCGTCCGATTCTTGGCAATGGAACGAATGAGATCCGAGATGCGCTGAATATCCTCCCGCGCCATGCCCGCCATCGGCTCGTCGAGCAGCAGCAAATCCGGCTCGAGCGCCAGCGTGGTTGCGATCTCGAGCTGACGCTTGCGGCCGTACGCTAGCTCGACGGCATTCAGCGTTTCATATTCTGCGAGCCCGACTGCGCCGACGAATTCCCTCGCTCGCTCGTTGAGGACATCGACGGAGCGCTCCGACCGCCAGAAATGGAACGATGTGCCGAGGGATCTTTGAAGGGCAATGCGAACGTTCTCCAGCACGGTCAGGTGCGGGAACACGGCCGAGATTTGAAAGGAGCGGACCAGACCTTTCCGCGCAACCTCGAACGGCTTGGCTCGGGTGATGTCCTCGCCTTTGAACATGATGCGGCCGGCGGTCGGCTCCAGAAACCTGGTCAGCAGGTTAAAGCAGGTGGTCTTTCCAGCGCCGTTTGGGCCGATCAGGGCGTGAATGGTACCAGCGCGTACTCTTAAATCTACGTTCCGGACAGCCGTGAAACCTTTGAAGTCCTTGGTCAGGCCAGTGGCCTCGATGATGTAGGCAGCCGTCATCGCTGTTGCCGCTCGACTTGATGATCTCGACACTTGGGCTCACGGCGAAAGCCGGACAAGCCGCACCTATCAACCCCGCCCGACGACTCAGCTGCCGACCGCGAGCCGACCTTTGCTCCAGGCAGTTGGCAGCATGGCCAGCGCCAAGTCAATCACCCCGACCACGTTGCGGATCGAAGTAGACGCAGCACCTCAGATGCCTACCCGCGTTGCGATGATGCAATATTGGATGCTAACTTGCTGCAGCTTTGGGCATAGCAGCCCGCTCCGGCACCGCAGTAGGTGCCCAGCTCAAAAAATGGGAGGCGTTCTGTGAAGAAGCGTTGTGCATCGGCTGTTACCAGCCTTGTCGCACTTCTTGCCGCGGGTCCTGCTGTTGCGCAATTGAGTGACGACGTGGTGAAAATCGGCGTACTCACCGATATGTCCAGCCTTTATGCGGACATCAACGGACCGGGCGCAGTTGTCGCGACGCAAATGGCTATCGACGACTTCGGCGGTATGGTGCTCGGCAAAAAGATCGAGATCGTTTCTGGGGACGTCCAGAACAAGCCGGACGTCGCAGTCAGCGTAGCTGGGCGCTGGTTTGACAATGAGAAGGTCGACGTCATTCTCGGCACAGGCGCTTCTTCTTCGTCGTTAGCGACGTCACGCGTCGCGGCCGACAAGCGAAAGGTCTATCTTGCGACGGACCCGGCGAGTTCGGACATCACAGGCAAGGCCTGCAACGCTGCGACGATCCACTGGGTCTACGACACCATTGCGCTCGCTAACGGTACCGGCTCGGCCGTAGTCAAGTCGGGCGGTAAGGACTGGTACTTCCTCACCGCCGACTATGCCTTTGGTCACGCACTGGAACGCGATGTCAGCGCCGTCGTGACAGCAAATGGCGGCAAGGTCGTCGGCAGCGTTCGCCATCCTTTGAACACCTCCGACTTTTCCTCGTTCCTGCTCCAGGCACAAGGCTCTAAGGCACAAATCATCGGCTTGGCGAATGCGGGCGGTGACACCATAAATGCGATCAAGCAGGCGTCCGAGTTCGGTATAGGCAAGAGCGGACAGAGCCTCGCAGGCCTTCTGGTATTCGTGTCCGACGTTCACAGCATCGGCCTTAAGCTGGCCCAAGGGTTGAAGCTGACCGAGGCTTTCTATTGGGATCTCAACGACGGGACGCGCTCGTGGTCGAAGCGGTGGAGCGAAAAAATGAATGGCCGTATGCCGACCAGCATTCAGGCAGGCTTCTACTCGGCGACGAAGCACTATCTTGAGGCGATCAAGGCAGCGGGAACGGATGATGCCGAGAAAGTCGTGGCCAAGATGAAGGAAACGCCGACCGATGACCCCCTGTTCGGCAAGGGCTACGTTCGCAAGGATGGCCGCAAGATACACACGATGTATCTGTTCGAAGTGAAGTCTCCGGAAGAGAGTAAAACGGCCTGGGACTATTATCAGCTGGTTCGCACCATCCCTGGTGAGGAGGCATTCCGGCCGATGGAGAAGGGAGATTGCCCTCTCGTAGCCAAATAGGCCTGGGCACAACAAGTCGGTGACGACGAAGGCCGGCCGCTGGCAGGCCGCCCGCCGATCCTAATTGCGCGCCATAGTCCGACACTCCGAGAAGGCGCGGAGCGTTAATCCGGCTGCGGTTTCGGCGAGGCGAGATCACCACTCGGCTCGTTAGGCACCTGCTCTCGAACCCGAGACTTGAGTTGCGTCACGGCGGGGGCATGGAAACGCGTTGTGCGCGCGCGACGTTTGTTTGACGATTTCGAGGACTATTGGTCGACTACGATCGCAGCGCCCAATTTCGCTCCGATGCTGACAACGATGGCGGCAGCCGTGAAGCCCGCTTGTGTCCACAGGCTCGCTTGGGATTCGTGACGCGCTCGAAATTTCGGGTCGCTTTCACCAGAGCTTGGTCGTTAAAGTACTGAGGCCGTGCGCCCCCCTCCTCGAGCTGACGAGGGCTATCTTCGTGAAGGCGGCTACAAGGCCGCCCGCTCGTCGATGTTTACCGCAAACTGCTTGGGGAACGCCTGCAAGCGTTCGCCGTGGAATCTAGGTTCTCACGAACCATGCCCTCTAACGGCTCGCGCTGATCTCTGTCTTATACGGGTGACCGTTGCGGTACAGCACAAACCACTCCTGTGCGACGCTGGCGCGATCCATGACGGGAAACAATGCGAGGCTTGCCATCAATGGATGATCTCGCATTTGCGAGTTAAATTCTTTGCGCCTTATGCTGGATTCGGCGGATCCGGGAAGAAGATCGAGCCGCCCTGCCATTTGCCGTCGCCGACCTTGACGTGTCCGCTGACACCATCCTTGGTGATGCTGCCCGCGAGTTTGACAAAGCCGAGGTTGATCATGATTCCGAGCGCGCCCGCAACGCTGTCGATTTCGTCGGCGGTGAGCTCCTGCAGTCCAGTGGCGAGAGTGGTCATCTGTCGGTTCCTTTCGGGTTTGGGCCTGGGACCGCGGCGTCGTCGGCGGCTGCGGGTTGAACGGCGTGATGATCGGCGTTCTGATGCAACCATCCATGACTCCACGGACAACGAGGTCGATTTCTCTGTCGTCCAGGGCACGCACGGCAAAGTTCAGCTCAGGGTCTTGGTCATTGCGCTCAATCGCATGTCTATGTTCCGTTTGGCGCGGCTCATTCCGTCGCCGTGAGTGCAATGTGGCGCACGGCCGCTCGCGGCGATGTGATCGCCGTCACAGCTTGGTCGAATGGCTGGCTGCTTCTGGAACGTCGCGGCGGCTGGCGCGCAGGACGCCGCCTTTGAAGGGTTGCTGCTACTGAGAAGCAGCTGCGGATCGGTCGGCCGTTGCCCCGACTTTGGGGCCACCGACGCCGACGCAAGGGACTGACGCCAGCAACTCAAATCTGCTGACGCTACTCACGCGGGCGCCGGCTCCGGCGGCGGTCGGATGAGGCGGAGCGTCAGCGTCTTGAGGTTCTGCCTGGTGCAAGACCATGGGCAAGTGGCCCTACGACGAAGCCACCCAACGAGGCGCTCGACTGTCGCGTCTATGCACGCGCCGCCGCCTGGATCGCGGGCGTCGACCGGATGCCGGAGACGACTTGGGGCCAGCTCGAGGAGCGCCACGGCCTCAGCGCCGAGCCGGTGCATCGGCCACCCGCGCCGCCGCGACCCGCCGCGCCGTCGCCGTTCGGGAGCATCCGGCTTGCCAGGCCCACCGGCGTGGGACGATCCGGCAATCCGTTCCGGAGGTGAAGGGGGGCAGGGAGCGCAAGATCGATTCAAAGGGTGGATCGGTCGCTGGGCCGCTCCTGCTCCGATAGCTAACCCTTTCTGCGCACCGGCTAGTGGCGCGATGGGCCATCCTCTGCCGAAAACGGAAGTTGGGCCAACGACTTCAGCTTTTACCAGATCCGGAAATAGCTTCGGTACCGTCAGGAAGAACCCAACGGGATTGCAGGAGCGAACTTGATAGCAATTGTCGGGACGTGCCCCCGGCTTACCTGAGCAACCGCCGCTCGAAGAACAGCCCAGTCATCCCAAGAAAGGAAGTATGCGGTTGGAAGTATCGACGGGGATCAGAGCCGCATTGTCGATCGGTCGGCGCCCGCGATCCGTACAATTTCACGCGCGATGTTTTCCGGTGACAGAACAAAATCGATACACCCGCTGGCGATCGCGCTTGCCGGCATGTCCGGCTGGCCTGCTGTCTCGAGTTTTTGGGCGATGGTAATTCCGCCCACATCTTTGATGCCGCACAAGGCATCAGCGCCGTCACCATCGTAGCCGGAGACAATGACGGCAATCAATTTTCCCTCCCAATTCTCTGTCAATGACCGCAGGAAGACCGTGATCACGTCGGGCCAACCGCGCGGCTTTGAAATCGGCTCGAGACGGAACTGGCCATCCTCCACGTGCAGATCCCGTTGCGGAGGGATGATGAATACGTGGTCGGGACGGAGGTCCAATCCGTCGGTGATCAATTCAACCGGCATCTGTGTGACGCGCGGCAGGATTTCGTGCAGCCTAGTGTCGACCGTTCGGAGATGATTGACGATGACGATCGCAACACCCATGTCGGCCGGAAGATGCTTCAGCAATCGGATATAGGCGTCGAGGCCTCCGGCCGAACCGCCGACGCAGACAACAGGAAAATCCTTCGAAGCCTTCTTTGCCGTCATTGGCGTTCACTCTGCAACGCGCTTTTGCAACTCGCTGTCCCGCGACACCTTCGCGACACCACAGCTCTGGCCATCGAGTAGAGCGGCGTTCAGCGTCGCGATGAGCAGCTCTGGCCGGCAAGGCTTCGAAAGGAAATACGCTTGCGGATACTCACCCCGCATTTGCTCCTTCGAATAGCCGGACATCATGATGAAGGGCAGGCCGCGTGCTGCCAGCGCGATGGCCGCGGGGCTGGCACTCACGCCCGCCAGATTGGCATCGACGATCGCCGCATCGCAGCCGCCGCTTTCGATCAGCGCAAGCGCCTTGTCGAGTTTGCCCGCCACGCCGGCGATTTGGAAACCGGCATCGACGAGGACATCTTCGAGCGTGAGCGCAATCATGGGCTCGTCCTCCACAATGAGGATGCGGACGGTCCGTTGTTTACTGACGGTCATCTGGTGCAGACGCATTACTACGTCCCCTCTCGATCGTGCCGCTGACGGGTGCACTCAATTTCCAGGAAAATCCGCTCTCGCGATATTCCACCTCCACAGTTCCATCGACCGCCGATTCAACCATGCGTCCGATCACAATCTGGCCGAAACCACGGCGGGTTGGAGGCTCGACCCTGGGGCCACCTTCCTCGAGCCAGCGCATGGTGAACGTCGGCGTCGACTGATCGGCGACCTGCCATGAAATATGGACCCTGCCAACGTCGTTCGATAGAGAGCCATACTTGCTGGCGTTGGTGGCAAGCTCGTGCAGAGCCATACCAATGCCTTGCGCGGCCCCTGGTGTCAGGCGAGCAGGGGGCCCCATGAGCAGGACGCGTTGCCCAATCAGATCCTTGAAATGGGCGAGTTGACCTTCGACGAGGCGCGATACCTCGACGCCCTGCCAATTGTTCTGGACCAGAAGATCCTGGCTGGTCGTCAAGCCGTCAATCCGGTCGGTGAGGCGCGCGATGAATGTTGCTGGATCGGCGTACTTTGCGGTCTGTTGTGCGATGGCGTGCACGACGGCAAGCAGGTTCTTGGCACGATGGTTGACCTCGGCCATGAGCAGCTTGCTGTGCTCTTCGGCGCGCTTTATCTCTGTAATGTCGAGGTTTGTGGCGAAGGCCCGCTTGGGCTTGCCGTCCGGTCCGTTCTCCGACGACCACATCGATTCGATAAAGCGCTCGACCAGATCGTCCCCGCGAACCCGGTACGCAATCTTGCCGAGGCGTTTACCTTCGAGGAAGTCCCGCAACGCCGCTTCCACACGCGGCCGGTCGGCGGGCACGACATGGTCGAGCAGAAGCCGAGTGCCTGAGGCAGCCACATCTGCGAGCGGAGGGGCATATCCCATGACGGACGCGAAATTCTCGGCGGTTCGAATTCGACCGCGCGCGAAGTCGACCTCGACGTAGGTCAGTCCAGCGGCGTCCGCTGCATGACGCAGGCGTGCTTGGCTCTCACGTAAGCTGGCGTCGGCCCGCGCGCGTTCGGTGATGTCTTCGATTGCCAGCACGATGAGTGGCTCGTTGTCGGCCGCCGGCACAAGGCGCTGTGCGTTGAGGAGCATGATCCGAGTGCCAATGCTTTCGAAGGAGTGACGCACTTCGTAATCATCGATCTGATGGTTCTGCAGCAGCAGTTCTTCGAGCAGGGTGCGTAACGCCGCAATGTTCCATTGACCGTTGCCCAGATCATAGATGAGCCGGCCTTCTGTCGCCGTCGGATCAACCTGGAACGTCTCATAAAAAGCCGCGCTCGCTGTTTTCACGCGGAGCCCTGCGTCCAGTACGACCAGCGGACTGCGCATGCTGGCCACGATGCTCTCGGCGTAGTCGCGTGCCAGTTGCAGCGAGTTGTTCAGGCGGTTGAGCTCGACGTTGCGGCTGTTCAACTCGTCGTTGACGGTGGCGAGCTCTTCGTTACTGGACTGGATTTCTTCCTTCGAGGTTTCGAGTTCCTCGTTGACGCTCTGCATTTCTTCGTTGGCCGATTGCGCCTCCTCGTTGCTTGACTGCAGCTCTTCGTTCGCGGCTTCCTGCTGCTCAATGACAACCTGCAGATACTCGCGTGTCGCCGCCAGTTCCTGCGTGAGACGAACGAGCTCGTCATTAGTGATGGCCGCGATGTGGTCGGCGGTTGTCGTCGCCACGACAGGATTTTCCCGAACACCGAGCGCTCCGCGATCCGGCGTGCCACGCTCATCGAAAAGCACCACGAAGCCGCTTTGCTTGACGTCGCCGGCATTGATCGGGATCACCTCGACTGCCAGCTCGCGAAAGCCGTGGTCGCTCTTTACGCGCAAGCGCTCCTCGCGCACCGGGCGACCTTCTGCTTCCGCGCGCAGAATTGCCGCACGCACACCTACGAGCAGTCCCTCGCGCAGCATTTTCAGGAGGTGCAGGCTCGGCGCCCCCGCTGCCGGCGCGAGGTAAGGACCGGTATCGCCGCGGAACTGGACGATCTCCATCGCCGCGGAAATGACCACGCCGGGCGGCACGTACTTTGCAATTAGGATGCGCTCCGCCTCCTTAGGCAGATTCGGGCGAGGCACCACCAATTGGGCCGGTGCGGTCCTCTGAAACGGTTCGGCTCTACCGCCGCGGATGGCAGAGCGGAAAGGCAGGCCGGGTGCACTGCCGCCAGGCCGTCGCACGAAGATCTTATTGCGGATGTCTTCGACATCGAACAGCGCACGCGATGCGCCCGCGGTCTCCGACCTGCCGAGCCAAAGGTGACCGCCTGGTTTCAACGCATAGTGCAACAGTGCCATGATTTGCTGCTGGAGCACCGGTTCCATATAAATCAACAGATTGCGGCACGAGATCAGATCGACCCGCGAGAATGGCGGATCCCCAAGCACGTTATGGCGCGAAAAAATACAGCGCTCACGAATGTCTTTGCAGATGCGATAGCCGGCCTCTTCCTTCGTAAAAAACCGTTGAAGGCGCGCCGGCGATACATGTTGCTCAATACTCGCGGGATAGACACCGGCGCGCGCTTTCCCGACGCAGACACTGTTGAGATCGGTGGCGAAGAGCTGCATCGGAACGTCGCTGCCAAGAGCCTCGGCGCACTCGGCAAAAACCATAGCCAGCGAATAGGCTTCCTCGCCGGTCGAGCATCCCAGCGTCCATATACGCACCGGCTCGTCGCACTTTCGTCCTGCGAGCAGCTTCGGGAAAACCGTCTGGGCCAGCGCCTCGAAGGATTCCGGATCGCGGAAAAACGTCGTGACGCTGATCAGGATATCCTGGAACAACAACTCGACCTCGGCCGGGTCGCGCTTCAGGTAGTCCTCATAATCCTTCATGGTGATCATCTTATGCAGCACCATGCGACGGGTGATGCGGCGCAGCAGCGTATTGGTTTTGTAGTGGGTGAAATCAACGCCCAAGGCGCGATTGACAATTTCCGCGATACGCGCATGACCCGATGGCTCGACACCCAATGCCTCGCGTTTCGCTTCGGGGGCAACGTAGGGATGGCGCGCGATGCGAGCAATCTCATCCGCGATCTTGTCAGGTGGCAACACGAAGTCCACACAGCCAGAGGCCACGGCACTGCGCGGCATGCTGTCGTGCTGGGCGCTGTCATTCTGGGCGAAGGTGATGCCGCCCGCAGCCTTGATCGCCTCGAGCCCGAGCGTCCCATCACTCATGGCACCTGAGAGAACCACGCCGATCGCCTTATGCCCGCAATCCTCGGCCAATGACGAGAAGAACTGGTCGATTCCCCGGCGCCGCGCGTAGCGATCTTGCGGCAGCAGGTGCAACTTGCCGACCTCGATGATCATGTCGCGTCCCGGTGGAATCACATACACGTGGTCCGCCTTGACCTCCGGCTCATCAGAGACCTCGCATACCGGCATCGTGGTCGCGCGTGACAAAATCTCCGCAAGGTTGCTGGCGTGATCCGGCGACAGATGCTGGATGATAATAAACCCTAAGCCTGTATCGACGGGCAGCGCCTGAAGCAGTTGACGGACCGCTTCGACCCCGCCGGCGGACGCACCTATGCCGACGACAGGAAATGACACGCCGATAGCGTCGGTTGCGCCGTCCGCGGCCAGTGACGCGTCGGCGCTCGAAATAGGGAGCGCCTGGTCGAGTGGCGACGATCCCGAACCGCGGACCCGGGGGCGAGACGCATCGGGCTGATCGGAATCGGGCTTTGTCATGAACACCTTCGTTACACGGGGCTACACGCTCGAAGCTGGGTTGGTGACGCAACATTGCGGCCGGCACGGTAGAGCAGGTCACTGGCCAGGGACCGAGAGGCACCAGTAGCACGAAATCGGCGCCGCTTGGTTGCGGTCCGATGGCGGTCTTGGCATCGAAGAGTCGAAATCTTAGTCGCCTCGATAAAGCGCGCCGCCGGCGGCACCGTGCGGGGTGATCATGTCGGGGAGTTCGATCGTGACCGCACGACTTCCGTTCAAGGCCCAACAAGCTGACGAAATACGATCCGCTTCGCACTTCCGGCTCACGGCTGGATCGGGCCGATGCTGTCGATAAAGGCCTGGACGTCGGCCGCGAACGCTGATTCCTGCTGATCCCGAGGGATGGGGCGGGAGACTGGCCATGCTGGGGCGCAGGGATCGGGATCAGGGGAAGCTGTTCTACGAGTTCAAACTCGACGACATGATTCCGAAGGACCACCTGCTCAGGCGCATGGACGTGTTCGTCAGCCCCGTGCTCACTGACCTTCACGCTCAACTCAAACCCTTCTACAGCGACATTGGCCGGCCATCGGTCGATCGGAGCTCATGATCCGGATGCTACTCGTGGGCTACTGCTTTGGCATTCGATCCGAGCGCCGCCTCTGCCAGGAGGTCGCGCTGCATCTGGCCTA
>LNFM01008099.1_pt1 | contig 16047 bp, 13 predicted proteins | sample 596031 | NCBI WGS metagenome assembly LNFM01 (sample SAMN04254537, study PRJNA301005) | activated carbon metagenome | isolation source: dual media filters at the Ann Arbor, Michigan drinking water treatment plant | place: USA: Ann Arbor | reverse complement strand
CATCTGTACTGGCGGCGTGGAAGCTCGCCGAGAAAACCAACGTCGGGATTTTCAATCCGGCACAGCGTTCGTATCTCGGGTATCACAGGCAAAAAATCTTCAGGTGGGATTAGTCACAAGCAGATTCGCCTTCTACAGGAGCTCCAGCTGCTTGGTCAGCTCCTGCGACTGTATTGGGCGACTCCTCCAAGCTGATACCTGCCGTGGGACCATCAATGAGATGAATGTCGGCTCAGTTTCGAGTGCAGCCCTTTATATCGTCAGCGGATCCACATCCACCGCCCAGCGGATCAAGCCCTTGCCTTCGGGGCCCTGCCGCACTTCATGCAGCACCTCATGCCAGCCCGCCAGAAAACGCTGCAGCGCCGCGCGTGAGGGGCTCTCGATCAGCATCTGCGCGCGCTCCACATTGGCCACCCGCTGCACGCTCATGGGCACGGCCGGGTAGAGCGTGACGTTCAGTGAGGCGGCGGCCTCGGTGCCGAAGGTGCTGGCCGCGTTGAGGAAGGCTTGCGCAGTCTCCTGCGTGCGTGCTTCGGCACGCACCAGGGCCTGGAAGCTGTAGGGCGGCAGGCCGGCCTGTTCGCGCTCTTTCAGCTGTTGCGCAGCGAAACCCGGGTAGTCGTGTTTCTTCAGGTTCTCGTACAGCGGATGCGTGGGGTGCTGGGTCTGCACCCACATTTCGCTCTGTGCGCTGATGCCGGCGTCGCGGCCAGCGCGGCCTGCAGCCTGCATCAGCAGGCTGAAGAGGCGTTCGGGTGCGCGGAAGTCGCTGGAGAACAGGGCGCTGTCGGGGTTGGCGGCAGCCACCAGGGTGATGCGGCGGAAGTCGTGGCCCTTGGCGATCATCTGGGTGCCGACCAGCACATCCACCTCGCCGGCGTGTACCTGGGCCAGCTGCGCTTCCAGTTCACCCTTGAGCTTGGTGGTGTCGGCGTCGATGCGCACGATGCGCACGGGGGTGCCATCAGGGCGCTGCACATCGGCCAGCAGTTCCGCCAGGTGTTCTTCGAGTTTTTCGGTGCCGCGGCCCATGGGGCGGATGTCGGGGCTGCCGCAAGACGGGCAGGCGCGCGGCACGCGTTCGGTGAAACCGCAGTGGTGGCAGCGCAGGGTGCGGTCGATCTTGTGGAAGACCCGAAAGGCGCTGCAGTGCGGGCACTCGCTTTTCCATTCGCAGTCGCTGCAATGCAGCACCGGGGCGTAACCGCGCCGGTTCAGGAAGACCATGCTCTGTTCGCCCTTGGCGATGCGGCCCTTGAGGGCTTCGAGGAGGGGCGGCGAGAATACCGCGTGTTTGGGCTGGTGGTTCATGTCCACCCGACGCACCAAAGGCAAGGCGCCGCCGTCGCCGACGCGGCTGGGCATGAGCAGGCGCACGTAGCGCCCGCCCTCGGTCAGCGGGCGGCTGTGGTGCCAGGACTCCAGTGAGGGCGTGGCCGAGCCCAGGATGACCTTGGCGCCTTCGAGCCGGCCGCGGTAGACGGCCAGATCCCGCGCCGAATAACGTGCGCCTTCCTGCTGCTTGTAGCTGGGGTCGTGTTCTTCGTCCACCACCACCAGCCGCAGCTTGGGCAGAGAAGCGAACACGGCCATGCGCGTGCCCAGCACGATGCGCGCCGCGCCGCTGTGCGCGGCCAGCCAGCTTTTCAGGCGCTGCGGGTTGGTCATGCCGCTGTGCAGCGAAACCACCACCTCGGCGCCGAAGCGGGCGGCAAAACGTTCTTCCAGCTGGGGCGTGAGGTTGATCTCGGGCACCATCACCAGCGCCTGGGCGTCGGGCTCGCGTTCCAGCAGCGTCTGCACGCAGCGCAGGTAGACCTCGGTCTTGCCGCTGCCGGTGGCACCAAACAGCAGGAAGGGGCCAGCCTGGGCTTCGATCTGCCCCAGCACCTGGCTTTGCTCGGGCGTCAGCGTGGGCAGACTGGTCGCCGGCGCGCCACCGGCCGCAGCCGCCGGGCGCTTGAGGCGGCGCGCCAGTTGCTCGCTGCTGAGTTCGCGCAGTTGCGGCGGCAAGGCGGCCAGGGCGATCTCGCCGGCAGCGCGCTGGTAGTAGCTGGCGGCAAAGTCCACCAGCTGGCGCCAGGCCGCCGTGAGCGGGGGCAGGGCGGTGAGCGCGGTGGCGATGGGGCGCAGGCGGCTGCTGTCGACCTCGGCCTGATCCTGCGACGCAGCATCCCAGACGATGCCCAGGGTCTCGCGCCGGCCCAGCGGCACACGCACCAGGGTTCCCGCGGGAAGTGCCAACTCACTCAGATAACTCAGCGTTCCGCCCACCTGGCTGTGCGCCGGTGTCTGGACCAGAACGGGGAGTAAGGAGCTCATGCGGAAGGGGTGTTTGGGGGCCAGTCTTCATGCCGACTGGCGAAAGTCGCGCTAAGTGCTTGATCTGGAATGACTTTGCAAACGATTCAAAGATTCTGTGGATAACTTTGTTGATAGCTTGTCATGAGCCGCTCCGAAGCCTTGAAAATCAAGGCTTTGCTCAAAATGCCCTCAAAAAAAGCAACGCGCAAATTTCATATAAATCAATAACTTACCGGCGCTATTGGTTTTGTAGCAACAGTCACACCCCGGGGGGCACTATGGCGCACCGCAGCACGTCTTTTGTGCATAAGTGAGTCTGCACTGAGCCTTTTTGGGGCTGCCAGGGCTGGGCACCGGAATTCGGGAAAACCATGACGTGCCCGGTCTTGACGGGTCTAGGCCCGCATTTGACGCGAGTGCGCATGCACCGCTTCCACCAATGCCGTCACATGCTCGGGCGGCGTGTACTGGCTGATGCCGTGCCCCAGGTTGAAGATGTGCGTGGGCCCGGCTTGGGTGGTGTCGGTGTGCGGCGCACCAAAGCTTTGCAGCACCTTTTTCACCTCGGCCTCGATGGCCGCGGGCGGCGCAAACAGCACATTCGGGTCGATATTGCCCTGTAGCGCCTTGCCAGCGCCCCCCACCTGTCCGCCCACCAGCGCGCGGGCCTTGCCCAGGTTCATCGTCCAGTCCAGCCCCAGCACCTCGCAGTCCAGCTGGCCCATCTGTTCCAGCCACAGGCCTCCACCCTTGGTGAAGACGATGCGCGGCACGATCTGGCCGTCTGGGCCGGTGCGCTTCAAGCCAGCCAGCACCCGGGCCGTGTAGGCCAGGCTGAATTCCTGGAAGGCGCCGTCGGCCAGCACCCCGCCCCAGGAATCGAACACCATCACGGCCTGAGCGCCCGCGTCGATCTGGGCGTTCAGGTAGGCGGCCACGGCATCGGCATTGACGCTCAGGATGCGGTGCATCAGGTCGGGGCGGCCGTACAGCATGCTCTTGACCAGGCGGTAGTCGTCCGAGCCTGCCCCTTCGACCATGTAGCAGGCCAGGGTCCAGGGGCTGCCGGAGAAGCCGATCAGGGGTACGCGGCCGTTCAAGGCCTTGCGGATCGAGGTGACCGCATCAAACACATAACGCAGCTTGTCCAGATCGGGCACGGCCAGTTTGGCGACGGCAGCTTCATCCCGCACGGGAGAAGCAAACCGCGGGCCCTCGCCCTGGGCGAAGGACAGGCCCAGGCCCATGGCGTCGGGCACGGTGAGGATGTCGGAGAAGAGGATGGCGGCGTCCAGCGGGTAACGCGCCAGGGGCTGCAGGGTGACCTCGGTGGCGTAGTCCACGTTGGTGGCCAGGCCCATGAAGCTGCCGGCTTTGGCGCGCGTGGCGCAGTACTCGGGCAGGTAGCGCCCGGCCTGGCGCATCAGCCAGACGGGGGTGTGATCGGTGGCCTGGCGCAGGCAGGCGCGCAGGAAGGTGTCGTTTTGCAGGGGGGCGTAGCTGGAACTCATGGCCCCGATTGTCGCAGGCTGGCGGCGCCACCAGCGCCGTTCGGGCTGAGCCTGTCGAAGCCGTCCTGAGCCAGCCCTTCGACAAGCTCAGGGCGTACGGAAGGCCGGATTCAGGCCGAACGCCGGGCCGACAGCGTCATTGCGCCAGCCGCACTTCCAGGATCTCGAAGTCGATGGCTTCGCGGTAGATGCGGATGTCGTGCGTGACCATGTAGAGCAGGATCTTGGGCGCCTGGTGAGCCACCAGGCGGTGCGCGCCCACGCCGAGCAGCACCAGCGCCAGTCCCCACCAGGGGTAGGCGAAATAGGCCATGCCGATGCCGGTGCCGATGATGGGCAGGATCAGCGCGGTCAGCATCAGGCGGTGCTTGACGTACTTGCGCGCGCGGTCCGGGTTGACGATGAGGCGAAAGCGCCCCGCCGGCAGGCCGGTGCGGAATTCCTCGTAGGGCACGTAGATCGGCTCGGGGCCGTCGACGATGCCGGTGCTGGCGGTCTCACTCATGGTGCGGGTTCTGTGCGTGTGCGTGGTCGATCTTCAGGCAGCGATTTTGCACCACACGCAGGCCGGCCAAGGCCACCGTGCGGCAATGCGCCAGGATCCAGGCGATGTCGTCGTCCTGGGCCATCAGCGGTAGGTGATGGGGCAGCCGTAGGGACGGCTGGTGGCCACGCTCAGCGGCTGGCCGGCGAGCGCTTCGTTCAGGCCCTGGCGCACGTAGTTGGTGGCGGTCTGGAGGTCTTCGATCTTGGCCGTGGGTTTGCTGTCGATGGCGCCCGCATAGATGAGTTCGCCGCGCGGGTTGAGGATGAACATGTGCAGCGCGCTGCGCGCACCCATGGCGCGGCCCAGCACACCGCTCTCGTCCATCAGCGCGGCGCTGGGGGTGGCCTTCTGCTCGGCCAGCCAGCGTGTCATCTGGGCCGGGGTCATGAAGTCGGCGCTGCCGTCGGCAGTGGAATTGACCGTCATCCAGACCACGCCCTTGCTGCGGGCCTCGGCCTGCAGGGCCTGCATGTGGCCGCTGTCGTAGTGCTTGCGCACGAAGGGGCAGCCCGGGTTGCTCCATTCCAGCACCACGTGGCGCCCGCGGAAATCGCTCAGGCGCACGCTGCGGCCCTGCGCATCTTCCAGGATCAATTCGGGGGCGCGTTGGCCGATGGCCAGGGCTGCCATTGCCGGCAGCGGAAGCAGCAGGGAGACCAGGGCAAGCGTGCCCAGTTGGCGGCGGGTCGGTGCGTAGGGCATGGGGGGATGGTTTCAGCGGTACTTGATGGTGCAGCCGTAGGGCCGGGTGCTGGCCTGGCTGATGGGCTTGCCGGCCAGGGCCTCGGCCAGGCTGGTGCGCACGTAGTTGGTGGCAGCCGGGATGTCCGGGGCGCGTGCCGAAGGGATGCTGTCGATGCCACCGGCATACACCAGCTTGCCCTGCGGGTCGACGATGTACATGTGCGGCGTGACCCGCGCGGCATAGGCCTGGCCGACTTGGCCGTCCTCGTCCATCAGCGTGGCGGTGGGGTTGGCCTTCTGCTCGTCCATCCAGCGGCCCAGCCGGGCCGGGCTCATGTAGTCGCCGTGGGTGGGCTCGGTGGAGTTGATGGCCAGCCAGACCACGCCCTTGCCGCGGGCCTCGGCCTGCAGGGCCTGCATATGGCCGCCGTCGTAATGTTTGCGCACGAAGGGGCAGCCCGGGTTGTTCCACTCCAGCACCACGTGGCGGCCGCGGTAGTCGCTGAGTTTCACGGTCTGGCCCTTGACGTCCTTGAGCGTGAAGTCGGGTGCGCTCTGGCCCACGGTGGCGGCGTGGGCGCCGGCCAGCAGCGTGGTGCCCAGGGCGAGGATGGCAAGACGACGTGTTGTCAGCATGGCGATCTCCTGGTGAAGACTAAAGCGTGGCCAGCGCCTGGCGGATCTCGCCTGCGCTCAGCACCTCGGACAGCACCAGGGGCGCACGGCCGGGGCGGTAGAAGACGTAGACCGGCACGCCGTTGCGGCCCAGCTGGGCCAGGGCGGCGGTGATGGCCGGGTCGCGCCGGGTCCAGTCGGCGCGCAGCATCACGACCTGTTTCGCATCGAAGTCAGCCAGCACCTGCGCGTCGGCCAGCGTGGTCTGCTTGTTGTACTGGCAGGTCACGCACCAGGCGGCGGTGTAGTCCACGAAGACGGTCTGGCCGCCGGCCACCAGGGTCTGCACCCGCTCGGGGCTCCAGGCCGACCAGCGTTCGCCGCTGCCCTGGCTGGCCGTGGTGGTCTCGACCTTGAACATGTAGGGGCCCAGGGCCCAGACCGTCCAGGCGCTGGCGGCGAACAGCAGCGTGGCGATCACCGTGCGCAGGCGGCCGCGCAGTGTCAGCGCCCAGATCACGGCGCTGAGCGCGATCAGCAGCGTCAGCAGGGCGGCGGCGCCGTCCACGCCGCTCTGGTGGCCCATGACCCAGACCAGCCAGACCACGGTGATGAGCATGGGGAAGGCCAGCAGCTTGCGCAGCGCGTCCATCCACGCGCCCGGGCGGGGCAAGAGCCGCGCGCAGGCCGGCACGAAGCTGGCGGCCAGGTAGGGCAGGGCCAGGCCCAGGCCCAGCGTGGCGAAGATCAGCAGGGCCTGGGCGGGCGGCAGCGTGACGGCCAGGCCCAGCGAGGCGCCCATGAAAGGCGCGGTGCAGGGCGAGGCCACGGCCACGGCCAGCACGCCGGTGAGGAAGGCGTCGATCACCGGATGGCGCGCCTGGAAGGCCGCAAGTGAGGAGGGCGCCAACTGGCCGAACTCGAAGACGCCGACCAGGTTGAGCGCAATGACGGTGAACAGCGCGGCCAGGGCGGCGACCACCCACGGGTCCTGCAGCTGGAAGCCCCAGCCCAGGCTGGCGCCGGCGGCGCGCAGGCCCAGCAGCAGCAGGCCCAGGGCCACGAAGCTCACGATGACGCCCGCGGTATAGGCCAGGCCGCTGATGCGGTGGCTGCGGTGGTCGTCGGCATGGCGCGTGAAGCTCAGCACCTTGATGGCCAGCACCGGGAACACACAGGGCATGAGGTTGAGGATGAGGCCGCCGATCAGTGCGCCCAGCAAGGCGGCGTAGAAGCCCAGCGGCGCAGCCGCGGCAGCGGCGGGTTGTTGTGCTGCGGCATTGGCCGCCAGCGCGGCCTGCAGGGCCGGTGACACGGCGGCGGGCGCAGCGCTGGCCGGCCAGCTGCCAGTGACGGGCAATTCGACACGCCAGCCCTGGCCCCCCTGCGTCAGCACCACGGGCAGCAGGGTGGGGCTGGCGCTGCGCTGCGCCATCAGCGGGAGTTCGGCCGTCCAGACCGCGCCCTGCCAGGATTGCTGCCAGGGCGCCGAGGGGTTGATGACTTCTGTCGTTTCCGGGAAGGCGTCGAGCTTCTTGCCCTGCAGGCGTGCCGGCAGACCGGCGATGCTGAGCCGCAGCGTCTGGCCGTCGATGCGCAGGCTGCTGGTGCCGGCGGCCAGGGCCAGCGGCTGGGCCTGGCGTGCGGCCTCGAAGGCGGCGCTGTGCAGGGCGGTGGAGCCCTTGAGCGGGATGCGCAGGGTGTACTCGCCTTCCTCGGGGATGCACTCGGTCTTGCAGATCAGCCAGCTGGCGCGCAGCTTGACGGTGAGTTCGTTGCCGAGCACGGGGGGCTTGAAGTCGGGGCCGATGGTCAGCGGCACGGCCAGCAGCAGCGTGTCTTCATAGCCGTAGTTGACCAGAGGTCCGACCGAGATCTTCTTCGGGATGGGCCAGGCGATCTCGCCGGCCGAGACGCCCGCGGGCAACGTCCATTCCAGCACCGTGGGCAGGCCGGAGTCGCCGGCGTTTTTCCAGTAGGTGTGCCAGTGTTTCTTGTGCTCGATCTTCAGGCCCACCCAGACCGGCTGGCCGGGCGACACGCCCTCGGGCGCATGGGCCAGCAATTCGGTGCGCGCCTGGTCGGTGGTGACCACAGCCTTCTGGGCACCCAACTGTGCGCTGGCGTACGGAGCGAAGAGAGCGGCGGCTGTTAGAAGCGGGGCCAGCAACAGGGAGCGCAGATGACGGAGCAGGGTCATGGGTACCAGGGTGGGGGAGAAACAGGTGGGAGTGCGCACTAGGGGTGCAAGTTCCCTGCAGACGCCAGGCGCAGGGTGCTTGGCGCAGGCGACGCATGAATATAAGCCAACGCTGAAAGCCTTGAATTCCCTGGGGTCCTCATCGAAACTGTCAGATGACACGTCCGTCCCCGGGGCGGGCGTGTCGATGACAACAGGCCGTCAGCCCTGGCCTGTGCATGAAAAGCTCAGGTGATGGGAGGTTCATGATGGTGTCCGTGGAAGCAGCCTTGAGCCCGTGGGTGGCTCAACTCAAGTCCAAGACCAGCTTGCCCCTGCTGGTGCAATGGGGTGAGAACCCGGCGCCCGGCTCGGGCCTGCGCCTGGGGGACTTCGACACGCCCAAGGTGGTGATCCGGGTGCGCAAGGCCGGCGCCGTGCCGCTGCTGCTCTCGCCCACGCTGGACAGCCTGGGGGAGGCTTATGTCGAGGGTCTGATCGACGTGGAGGGCCGCGTGGACGACCTGCTGGAGATGGCGCACCGGCTGGCCGAAGCCGGCAGCCGGACCGAGAGCCGTTTCACTCGCATCGTGCGCCACTTCCAGCACACCCCCCAGAGCGACAGCGCCGCCATTCAGTATCACTACGACGTCTCCAACGATTTCTACCGGGCGTGGCTGGACCCGCGTTTGGTCTACTCCTGCGCCTATTTCGAGAACGGCGACGAAACCCTCGAAGAGGCACAACTCAAGAAGATCGACCACATCCTCACCAAGGTGCAGCTGCAACCCCGGCAGCGCCTGCTCGACATCGGCTGCGGCTGGGGCGCGCTGGTCATCCGCGCGGCCGAGAAATTCGGTGCGCGCTGCACAGGCATCACGCTGTCGCAACGCCAGTTCGAACTGGCCACCGAGCGGGTGCGCGCCGCCGGCCTGCAGGACCGCATCGAGATCCGCCTGCAGGACTACCGCGAGGTGCAGGGCACGTTCGACCGCATCACCAGCGTGGGCATGTTCGAGCACGTCGGGCTCAGGCACCTGGAGGGCTACTTTGCCTGCATCAACGGCCTGCTCGCCGAAGGCGGCTGGGTGCTCAACCACGGCATCACCTCCACCGATGTCAACGACGGCGAAACCGCGCTGGGAGGCGGGCGTTTCATCGACCGTTATGTGTTCCCGCAGGGCGAGCTGCCGCATATCGCCACCGTGCTCCGGACCCTGCAGGCCGGCGGCCTGGAGGCACTGGACGTGGAGAGCCTGCGCCGGCATTACGCGCGCACCACGGGGCTGTGGAGCCAGGCTTTCGAGGCCGCCGGCTACCGATTGCGCGACATGGTGGGCGAGCGGCGCTGGCGCATCTGGCGTGTCTACCTGGCCGGCTGCCAGTGGGCTTTCGAGAACGACGAGGTCTCGCTCTACCAGGTGCTGTGCACCAGGGCAGGCCGCCCCGCCCGCGGCCTGCCCTGGTCGCGGCGCTGGATGTACCCGCGCTGATGGCGCCCGCGCTCGGATAATGGCGGCATGGGAAACCCCGCCGCCATTGTCCTGTGCACGCTCAACGCGAAATACATCCACGCCTCGCTGGGCCTGCGCTACCTGCTGGCCAATATGGCGCGTCATGGCGGTGCCGATCTGCGCGCGCAGACCGTGCTGCGCGAATTCACGATCGCGCGCGAACCCCAGGCCATCGTCGACGAACTGCTGGCGCTGCAGCCCGCCATCGTCGGCTTTGGCGTCTACATCTGGAACGTGACACAGACCACCGAGGTTGTGCGCCTGCTGAAGGCGGCCCGGCCCGATGTGAAGGTGGTGCTGGGCGGCCCCGAGGTCAGCCATGAGGTCGAGCAGCAGGCCATCGTGGCGCTGGCCGACCATGTGATCACCGGCTGGGGGGATGTGAGTTTCCCGAAGTTGTGCCGGTCACTGCTCGATGGCCCGCCGCCTTTGATGAAAGTGATTCCTGGTGAGCAACCCCCGCTCGATGAGATCGCCCTGCCCTATGCCGGCTACAGCGACGACGACCTGGCGCATCGCCTGCTGTATGTGGAGGCTTCGCGCGGCTGCCCTTTCAAGTGCGAGTTCTGCCTGAGCTCGCTGGACAAGACGGCCTGGGCTTTTGACCTGGACGCTTTCCTGGCCGAGATGGACGCGCTGTACCGGCGCGGCGCGCGGCACTTCAAGTTCGTGGACCGTACCTTCAACCTCAAGGTCGAGGCCTCGGTGCGCATCCTGCAGTTTTTCCTGGACCGCATGAGCGACGATCTTTTTGTGCACTTCGAGGTCATCCCGGACCATCTGCCGGAGCGCCTGAAAGAGATGGTCGCGCGTTTTCCCGATGGTGTGCTGCAGTTCGAGGTCGGCATCCAGAGCTTCAACGTCGAGGTGCAGCAGCGCATCTCGCGCCGCCAGGACAATGCGCAGACCGAGGCCAACCTGCGCTGGCTGGTTCAGCAAAGCCCGGCGCACCTGCACGCCGACCTGATCTTCGGCCTGCCGGGCGAGACGCTGGAGAGTTTTGCGCAGGGCTTCGATCGCCTGCAGGCGCTGGGGCCCCACGAAATCCAGCTCGGCCTGCTCAAGCGCCTGCGCGGCACGCCGATCGCGCGCCACACGGCCGAACACGGCATGGTCTACGACCCGGCCCCGCCCTACACCGTGCGCGAGACCGGCGTGGTGGATGCGCCCACCGTGCAGCGCTACGCGCGGCTGGCGCGCTACTGGGAGCTGGTGGCCAATTCCGGGCGCTTCCCGCGCACGCTGGCCTTGCTGCTGCAGGGGCCGTCGGCCTTTGCCGCCTTCCTGGCCTTCAGCGACTGGCTGTGGTCGCGCCAGGCCGAAACGGCGCATCTGAGCCCCGAGCAACTGGTCGACGCGCTGCACGACTACCTGCTGGCCGAGCGGGGGCTGGCGCAGGGCGCGGTGCACTCGGTGCTGGTGGCCGACTACGTGGCCAGTGGCGCCCGCGCCCGGCCTGAGACCTTGCGCGGAGTGCTGCCAGCGCAGGCAACGCCGGTGCCGCGTGCGGTGCGCCAGCGGGCCGAACGGCAAGCCCGACATGCAGAGCGGGTGACCGCGAAGCCCTAAGATAGCGCCATGCCGCTGCCCTCCCGCTACTGGTCCGACCTTTCCACGCGTGACTTCGCGTCACTCGACACGGCGCGTGCCATCGCGGTGCTGCCGGTGGCCGCCACCGAGCAGCATGGCCCGCACCTGCCGCTGAGCGTGGACACCGATCTGGCGAACGGCGTGGTCGCCGCAGCCCTGCCCCACCTCGCGGCCGACCTGCCCGTGCTCTTCCTGCCCACCCAGGCCGTGGGCCTGAGCCCCGAGCACCAGGCCTTTCCCGGCACGCTCACGCTGTCGGCGCACACCGTGATCAGCCTGTGGACGGAGATCGGCGAGTCGGTGGCGCGCGCTGGTGTGAAAAAACTGGTGCTGCTCAATGCGCACGGCGGCCAGGTCGGGGTGATGGACATTGTGGCGCGCGATCTGCGCGCGCGGCTGGGGATGCTGGTCTACAGCGTCAACTGGTTCAACCTGCCGCTGGGCGCTGAGGTGGATGGCCAGTTCAGCGCCGACGAGCACCGTTTTGGCATCCACGCCGGCCAGATCGAGACCGCCATGATGCTGGCGCTCAAGCCGGCCCAGGTGCAGATGGCGCAGGCCCGCCACTTTCCCTCGGCCTCGCAGCGGCGCGCGGAAAAATTTCCCATCCTGGGCAACGGCAGCAGCGCCAAGCTGGGCTGGCAGATGCAGGACTACAACCCGGCTGGTGCCGTGGGCAATGCCGCCGCTGCCACGGCCGAACAGGGCCGTGCCGTGCTCGATGCCGCCGGCCGCGCCCTGGCCGCCTTGCTGGCCGAGATCGACCGTTTACCGCCAGACACGCTGGTGCCCGGCCCCGGCGCATGAATCCGCTGCGCCCCGTCTCAGAGGGCGAAGACAGCGCCGAGCAGCGGCGCCTGGCGTCGCTGCTCAGCTACGCCGTGCTGGACACGCCGGCGGAGCTCGATTTCGATGAACTCACGCGCCTCGCTGCCGACTGGCTGGGCATGCCGATCTCGCTGGTCAGCCTGGTCGACGAGGAGCGACAGTGGTTCAAATCGCGGGTGGGCCTCGATCCGAGCCAGACGCCGCGTAGCATGTCGTTTTGCAGCGTGGCGATCCAGCGGCCGCACGAGGTCATGGTGGTGCCTGATGCCAGCGCCGACCCACGCTTTCGCGACAACCCTCTGGTCACGGCCGATCCGTACATCCGCTTTTATGCGGGAGCGCCCCTGCTCATGCCCGATGGCCAGGCCCTGGGCACGCTGTGCGTGATCGACCGCGAGCCGCACGAGTTCAGTCCGAAGCAATGCGAGATCCTGGCCCTGCTGGCGCGCCAGGTGGTGGCGCAGCTGGAGTTGCGCAAGAAACAGTCCCAGTTGCAGCTGGCGGTGGACCGCTACCAGAAGCTGTTCGATCACACCCTGGACGGTGTGTTGCAGACCCGGCCCGGCGGCGAGATCCTGGCCGCCAATGCAGCTGCCTGCGCGATGCTGGGCATGACGCAGGACGAGATACGCCAGGGCGGGCGCATGGGCGTGCTCGACCTGGAAGACCCGCGCCTGCCTGCCCTGCTCGACGTACGCCAGCGCGAAGGGCAGGCCCGGGGCGAGCTGCGCATGCGGCGCGGCGATGGCACGCTGTTCGAGGTCGAGATCACCTCCGCGCTGTACCACGACCACGACGGCCAGTGGCTCAGCAGCATCGTGTTCCGCGACATCACCGAGCGTCTGCGCTGGCAGCAGCAGCTGCAGGCCCAGGTGGCGCTGCTGAGCAACTTGTCCCATAACTTGCCTGGCGTGATTTACCAATACCGTCTCTATCCCGATGGCCGCGCCTGTTTTCCTTTTGCCAGCCGGGGCATCTGGGATATCTACGAGGTGACGCCCGAAGAGGTGCGCGTGGACGCCACACCCGTGTTCGCGCGACTGTATCCGGAAGACCTGCCCGGGGTGGCCGAGTCGATCCGGCTCTCGGCTGAGACCCTGCAGCCCTGGCGTCATGAATACCGGGTCCTTCTGCCCGAGCAGGGACTGCGCTGGAGGCAGGGCGAAGCCCAGCCTGAAAAACTCGAAGACGGCAGCGTCCTCTGGCATGGCTTCATCACCGACATCACCGAGCGCAGGGAAGCCGAGGCCTATACCTTCCAGCTGGCGTATTTCGATGCGCTCACGGGCCTGCCCAACCGCAGCCTGCTGCGCGACCGCATCGACCAGGCCCTGGCGCTGGCACGGCGCAACCGCCAGTACGGCGCGGTGATGTTCGTGGACCTGGACAATTTCAAGCAGATCAACGACGCGCGCGGCCATTCGGTCGGCGACCATCTGCTGACCGAAGTGGCCAAGCGCCTGCAGGTGCTGCTGCGCGCCGAGGACACGGTGGCGCGCATCGGCGGCGACGAGTTCGTGCTGCTGATCAACGAGCTGGGGCCGGACGTGGAGGCCGCCGCCCGCGCCGCCATGGCCGTGGCTGAGAAGGTGCGCGCCGTGCTGGACCGGCCGCACCTGATCGACAACTTCAGCTACACCAGCACCGGCAGCATCGGCATCAGCCTGTTCCCCAAGGCCGGCCAGCAGATCGACGACCTGCTGCGCGAGGCCGATACCGCCATGTACCGCGCCAAGTCCGCGGGGCGCAACCGCATCTCCTTCTTCGAGCTGACCATGCAGCACGAGGTCGAGGAGCGGCTGGCGCTGGAGCAGGAGCTCAAGGAGGCGCTGGCCACCGGGCAGCTGCGCCTGCATGTGCAGTCCCAGGTGGACGCCCAGAGCCAGGCCGTGGCCGGCGAGCTGCTGGTGCGCTGGTTGCATCCCACGCGCGGCCTGGTGCCGCCGATGCGCTTCATACCGCTGGCCGAGGAAACCGGCCTGATCCTGCCGCTGGGCGAGTGGGTGATCGAGCAGGCCTGCCAGACGCTGGCGCGCATGCAGCGCGGCGGGTTGACGCAGTCCCTCTCGGTCAACGTCAGTGCACGCCAGTTCCGCAGCGACGATTTCGTCCCGCGTGTGCGCACTATCCTGCAGAGCACCGGGGCGCCGGCGCGCCATCTGATCTTCGAGGTGACCGAAAGCCTGTTCATCCAGGACTGGGAGCACTCGCTGCGCCGCATCAGCGAGCTGGTGCAGATGGGCATCCGCTTTTCCATCGACGACTTCGGCACCGGCTATTCCAGCCTGAGCTACCTGCAGCGCCTGCCCCTGTTCGAGCTCAAGATCGACCGCAGCTTCGTGCAGGACACGCCGCACGATGTCAACGACACCGCCATCGTGCGCTCCATCCTCTCGATGGCGCAGCACCTGGGGCTGGAGGTGGTGGCCGAGGGCGTGGAGAACCCTGCTCAGGCCGATTTCCTGCTGGCCAGCCACTGCGACCGCCTGCAGGGTTACCTGTTCTCCCGGCCGCAGCCGCTGGAAGACTGGCTGTCGCAGATGGGCCTGCACGCCACAAGTCCGGCGCCATAGGTTTGACAGGCCCGCCGGGGCTGCGGATACTTCTCTTGTCCGTTCCTGGAACAGGAGTCGCCCTTGAATACCACCACCGACCGTCGCCAGTTCCTGCGCTCCGTGTTCCACGCCCCGGTACGACTGCGGCTGGGTGAACACGACAGCCAGGCCTTCCTGCACGATGTCTCGCTCAAGGGCGCGCTGGTCGAGGTCCCGGCCGGCTGGGCCGGGCGCGTGGGCGAGACCTGCCTCTTGCGCCTGGAGCTGGCCTACGACGCAGCCATCAGCATGGAGACCACCGTGGCCCACATCGAGGGCCGTCATGTGGGCCTGCACTGCGAACGCCTGGACCTCGACAGCATGACGCACCTTCGCCAGCTGGTCGAACACAATGCCGACGACCCGGCCCTGCTCGAGCGTGAGCTCAGCACCCTCATGTCCCAGGGCCGTACCGCGGCCTGAAACCGGAGTTCGCCCCCGTGCGTCGTCGTTCCCTGCTGGCCCTGCCAGTGTTTGGCTACCTGTCCCCGGGCCATGCGGCCACGCCCGGCGAACTGCTGGTCTCGGGCCGCCACATCCTGCTCATGCGCCATGCCGATGCCCCGGGCGTGGGCGACCCACCTGGTTTTCGCCGCGGCGACTGTGCCACGCAACGCAACCTGGGGGCGGCCGGCCGTGAACAGGCGCGCGCTGCGGGCCGCTGGCTGCGCAGCCAGGGCGTGCAAGGCGCGCAGGTTTATTCCAGTCCCTGGTGCCGCTGCCTGGAGACGGCGCAGCTGCTCGGTTTTGGCGCCGTGAGCGTGGAAGAAAGCCTGGGCTCCTTTTTCGGACGGTATGGGCAGGAGGAAGCCAGCACCCAGGCCCTGCAGGCTTTCGTGGCGCGCCTGCTCAGCGGACCGGCGGACCGCGCGCCCATCCTGGTCACGCACCAGGTGAACATCAGCGCCTATGCCGGCGGTGGTGTGGCCAGCAGCGAGATGGTGCTTGTGCGGGTGGACCGCCATGGCCGGCCGCAGGACACGGTGCGTTACGCACCGCCGCCCCTGTCCTGATCCTTTCCAACACCGGCAGCAGGGCACAGGCCTCAAGGCAGTGCCGGCGCGCGCACCACTCGCGTGCATGAACGTCCACCGGCCGGCCGTGCTGCCGGCTGGCGTGGGGCCCCGGCTTGTACACAAGCTGGCCTGACTATTGCATGGGACATGGCATTCCACTACCCGAGGTGCTGCCATGACCCCCTACTTCGATCCCTACAACGCCGACCGTCCGCTGATGCTCAAGTGCAGTTGCGGGCGCGAGCACACGGTGGCCGAGCACCAGCAGGAGCTGGCCGGCGAGCAGGCCGCCGCCACGCTGCGGGCACGCAGCGAGACGGCCGAGTTCGAGGCCTACAGCAACGAGTTCATCGAGGCCACGCTTGTCAAGGCCCTGTTCCCGCAGGACGCGGTGCGCCGCCGTTTCCTGCGCGCGGTGGGCAAGGGCGCGGCCATGTCGGCCATCGCCAGCGTGCTGCCCGTGGCCAGCCTGCAGGCCATGGCGCAGGAAAAAGGTGCGCTGGAGAAGAAGGAGCTGAAGATCGGTTTCATCCCGATCACCTGCGCCACGCCGCTGATCATGGCGCACCCGCTGGGCTTCTACAGCAAGCAGGGCCTGAGCGTGGAGGTGACCAAGACGGCCGGCTGGGCGCTGATCCGCGACAAGATGCTGAACAAGGAAT
>LNFM01008098.1_pt1 | contig 16047 bp, 14 predicted proteins | sample 596031 | NCBI WGS metagenome assembly LNFM01 (sample SAMN04254537, study PRJNA301005) | activated carbon metagenome | isolation source: dual media filters at the Ann Arbor, Michigan drinking water treatment plant | place: USA: Ann Arbor | reverse complement strand
AGGGCAAGGCCCGCAACATCGAAGAAAAACCCGTCAAGCCGCAGAGCAACTACGCCGTGACCGGCCTGTATTTCTACGACCAGCAGGTGGTGGAGATCGCCAAAGCCGTGAAGCCCAGCGCGCGCGGCGAACTCGAAATCACCGCAGTGAACCAGGCCTACCTGGACCTCGGGCAACTCAACGTCCAGATCATGCAGCGAGGTTACGCCTGGCTGGACACCGGCACACACGACAGCCTGCTGGAGGCCAGCCAGTTCATCGCGACGCTGGAACACCGCCAAGGCTTGAAAATCGCTTGCCCGGAAGAGATCTCATGGCGCCACGGCTGGATCGACAGCGCGCAGCTGGAAGCCCTCGCGCAACCCATGCTCAAGAACGGCTACGGCCAATACCTTGTGCGCCTGCTCAAAGACCCGGTACTCCGATGAAAGTCACCCCCACCGCCATCCCGGACGTGCTGATCATCGAACCCAAGGTGTTCGGTGACGAGCGCGGCTTCTTCTTCGAGAGCTTCAACCAGAAGGCATTCAACGAGGCGACAGGTCTGGACGTGACCTTCGTGCAGGACAATCACAGTCGCAGCACCAAAGGAGTGCTGCGAGGGTTGCACTACCAAGTCCGACAGCCTCAGGGCAAATTGGTGCGGGTGGCGCACGGAGAGGTGTTTGATGTCGCTGTGGATATTCGCGAGGGCTCTCCCTTCTACAGCAAGTGGGTGGGCGTGACATTGAGTGAGAAAAATAAGCGCCAGCTTTGGGTCCCACCGGGTTTCGCCCACGGCTTCCTAGTGCTCAGCGACAGCGCCGAATTTTTATACAAGACCACCGACTACTACGCACCGGAACACGAGCAGTGCATTCGCTGGAACGACGAAGCGCTTGCCATTGCATGGCCCACAGTAGGACTGGAGCCGACCGTTTCCGCGAAAGATGCGGCAGCTGGCAGCTTCCTGGCGACGGCAAAAGGCGTGTGACCCTCAACGGAAGCGAATTGGATTCTTGGATTTTTACGGAAGAACGATGAAAAAAGTTGCGTTAATCACAGGTGTAACCGGACAGGATGGCGCCTATCTCACAGAGTTTCTGCTCAACAAAGGCTATATCGTGCATGGCATCAAGCGCAGAGCGTCATCGTTCAATACCGCGCGAATTGACCATCTGTACCGTGACCCGCATGAAGATGGAGTGCGGTTCTTCCTTCATCACGGCGACCTGACAGATTCCAGCAGTCTTATCCGGATTATTCAGCAGGTACAGCCGGACGAAATCTACAACCTAGCTGCGCAAAGCCATGTTGCCGTGTCATTCGAGGAGCCAGAGTACACGGCCAACTCAGATGCACTGGGCGCCCTTCGCATACTGGAAGCAATGCGCATCCTCGGCTTGCAAGGGAAGACCCGCTTCTACCAGGCATCAACCTCCGAGCTGTACGGTCTCGTGCAGGAGATCCCGCAGAAGGAGACCACGCCGTTCTATCCTCGCTCTCCGTATGCAGTTGCCAAGCTGTATGCCTACTGGATTACGGTGAACTACCGCGAGGCCTACGGCATGTACGCCTGCAATGGCATTCTGTTCAATCATGAATCCCCGGTGCGCGGCGAAAACTTCGTTACACGCAAGATCACGCGCGCATTGGCCCGCATCAAACTGGGCCTGCAAAAGCAACTGTACCTGGGCAATCTCGATGCGAAACGAGACTGGGGTCATGCTCGTGACTATGTTGAAGCACAGTGGCTGATGCTCCAGCAGGAGCAGCCAGAGGATTTCGTCATCGCAACTGGCGCGCAGTACAGCGTTCGCGATTTCGTCAACGCGGCGGCTGGAGAGCTGGACGTAAAAGTGCGCTGGGAAGGCACCGGGGTGGACGAGAAAGGGTACGACGTCGACGGGAACTGCATCATTTCGGTCGACCCCCGCTATTTCCGCCCGACAGAGGTGGAAACCTTGCTGGGCGACGCGTCCAAAGCCAGGGAAAGGCTGGGCTGGCAGCCCCAGACCACGTTCGAACAGTTGGTCAAGGAAATGGTGCACGAAGATCTCAAGACGGCTGAACGCGACGAGTTGGTCAAGCGCCATGGTTACTACGCAAACATTTACCATGAATGACTGCGCGTGGCGATAGGCCGAAATTTCCTGGCTGGCTTGGCCAATTCCGTCTGGTCGGCCCTGATCGGACTGGCCGTCGTGCCGTTTTATCTCAAGTATCTTGGGATAGAGGCCTATGGACTGATTGGTTTCTATGCGACCTCCCAAGTATTGCTACAACTGCTCGATATGGGCATGGCACCCACAATCAACAGGGAGGTTGCGCGCTGCGCAGCCGCAGGAGACATTGGAGAATCGGGCAAGCTATTGCATAGCCTGGGGGTCATCTATTTTGGCATTGCGGCAGCCATCGCCACACTGATCTTCATGTTGGCGCCTCTGATCGCGGAACACTGGTTGGAGTCGACGCACATTCCGCCGCAAACCATTTCGAACGTCGTGATGCTAATGGGAGTTGTATTGGCCTGCCGGTGGCCAATCGGCCTATATCAGGGGGCGCTGATAGGAGCGCAGCGATTGACAGTATCCAGTGCCGTCAACATGACGATGGTCACGGTTGGCAGCATCGGCGCAATCGGCGTTCTTGCTTTTGTCTCACCAACGATAGAGGCGTTTTTCATCTGGCAAGCGTGTGTGGGATTTGTGTACATGCTCACGATGCGCACCGCCGCCTGGCGCGTGATCGGCACAGAGAAGGCAGGCAGGTTTGATCGGTCATATATACGTCGCGTGCTTAGTTTCTCGCTGGGTGCTGGAGCAATCGCCATCGCGGGGCTGGTGCTCACCCAGTTGGACAAGGTGATTTTGAGCAAAACGATCGGGCTGGAGAATTTCGGTAAATACATGCTCGCCAACTTGGTGGCCAGCAGCCTGTACATCTTGATCATCCCAATATTCAACATCGTCTACCCAAGGTTTTCAGCCCTGGTCGCACAACAGAAATCCGATGAATTGCTTCGGCAGTACGGCTTGGCAAGTCAGGTGCTGGCGGCCTTGCTGTTCCCTTCTGCCATGGCGTTGATTCTGGTAGCGCAGCCGCTGGTCGGACTCTGGACGGGCAACGAGGCCATTGCCAACGAAGTAGCTCCGCTGGCAACACTGCTGCTCATCGCATATGCCCTCCATGGCGTGATGCATATGCCGTATGCAGTGATGCTAGCAGCAGGCGACACCAAGCCCATGCTCTCGATTTACCTCGTACTGATCCTGATCATGGTGCCGCTTACGATGATATTGTCGACACGCTATGGCGCAATGGGCGGGGGCGCGGCGCAACTGTCACTCTTTGTGCTTTATCTGTTTGTTGGGACATGGGTCACGCACAAACGCCATCTCAAGGGCTACGCGCAAATCTGGTTGTTGAAAGACATCGGACTACCGCTTGCGTTATCAATCGTGGTCGGGGGTGCTGGCTATCTGTTAATTCAGTCGCTGCAAGGCGGAATATCCAGAAAACTGCCTATTGCCATTATTCTCTGGTTGCTGGTGACATTGTCAAGCGTTGCCTCATCTCAACATTCACGCTCAACTATAACTGGCTACTGGCGTCTACTTCGATCCAAATAGTAATTAGGAAATTACATGTTCAGAAAACTGCTCAACTACCTATTGGATATTCGCGACCGTCAGCGGATCAATATTGCGCTAAGTAAAGGTGCGGTCATGATGCAGGCGCGCAATCTGAATCCTCGAGTTCCGTCAACATGGGAATTTTCGGGCTTCAGCCAGAATGGCGAGGATGGCATCCTCGATGTTCTGCGCAAACAGATGTCCAATACGAACCGCTACTTTATCGAGATAGGTGCAGCAGATGGCATCGAAAACAACTGTAGTTGGCTGCTCGTAGCGGAAAAATACAGCGGACTGCTAATCGAAGGCAGTGCAAAACTTGTCGAGCGCGCACGTAGAACGGTTGTCGGTTTCAGCATAGGGGCGGAATGCCACAACATGTTTGTGACCAAGGACTCTGTCCGTGAAATCCGAGCGCTTTCTCTTCATGCTGATCCAGACGTGCTTTCATTGGATATCGATGGTAATGACTACTACATTGCCGAAGCCATACTGCAGAACGGCCTCAGGCCCAAGATATTCGTGGTCGAGTACAACTCCGTGTTCGGTCCGGAGCGCAGCTCAACCATCGAATACAATTCCAGCTTCGTATTTACGCAAGCTCATCCATCCCACCTCTACTACGGGGTTTCCATCGCCGGGTGGAGAAAATTCTTTGACATACATGGCTATCGATTCATCACAGTAGATCGAAGTGGTGTCAATGCATTTTTTGTTGATCCACAATATTTCGATCCACTATTTCTAGATGAATTGCAAGGTGACGAGTTTGCAGAAAATCTATCTCAATACAAAAAATTCCGTATGCCTTGTAGCCAGCAATTCGAGCTAATTGCCGATCAGAATTTTGTCGCCATCTGAGAACTTCCAAAAATATCGAACCAGGACACGAGATGTCGATACTACCGCGATGGCTGAAGAATGTTGCAAAACGTTCGGATCGATTGGTAAAGCTGAATGCTAAACTGAGATGGCAGATGCACGTGCTTACCGATTGGTGGGGCACAAAGATCTGGACAAAAACTCAGGAGGTGGTGACACCATTGGGCTTCAAACTCACTTCAGGATTGCACCCAGCGTATCAATTGATGCGTACGGGGAAATTCGAGGTGGAGGAGACTGCAATCATTTCGCGTTTACTGCCAAAGGTGGACGTCTTTGTAGACATAGGCGCCAACTTGGGCTACTACACCTGCCTCGCCCTGCAGCAGGGCAAGCCGGTTATCGCGTTCGAGCCTCAACAGCAAAATCTGCAGTGCCTCTTTCAGAATCTCACAGCCAATGGGTGGGAAGACAAGGCGGAGGTATTTCCCCTCGCACTGAGTGAGCATCCTGGGTTGCTGACCCTTTACGGGGCATCCGGACCGTCGGCTTCACTGATCAAGAATTGGGCTGGCTATTCCGCACGATTCCGAAAGACGGTTCCAGTGTCCACTTTGGACAATGTGCTTGCCTCGCGCTTTTCCGGTCGCCGCCTCTTCGTGAAAATGGATGTGGAGGGAGCCGAATACCAAGTGCTAAAGGGTGCCATGGCGACGCTCACGCTCACGCCCAAACCCATCTGGCTGCTTGAAATTTGCTTTGACGAGTTCCATCCCGAAGGTACCAATCCAGATTTCGAGCAGATTTTCCGACTCTTCTGGAGCCAAGGGTACCAAGCATATACCGCGACAACAACTCCAAGAATTGTGACGCCGAATGAAATCGCCGAGTGGGTCGCAAATCACCGCTCCACGTCTGACACGTTCAATTATGTATTCGCAGCATCCGCCGACGTACTAGGCAACTGATCCGAATCGCTTCCACATGTCCGTCCTTCTTTCTATCTGCATCGCCACTTTCAACAGAGGGGCATTTATCGGCGAAACGCTGGACTCTATTTTGGGTCAGTTGCAATCGGACAATGAGCTCGTCGTCGTAGACGGCGCCTCTCCAGACAACACGCCTGCGGTGATGCAAGAATATCTGCAGAGATACCCGCAGATCAAGTATTTCCGCGAAACAGAAAATTCCGGTGTCGATAAGGATTTCGACAAAGCGGTTGGCTATGCACAGGGCAAGTATTGCTGGCTGATGACCGACGATGACCTGCTCGTTCCCGGTGCGATAACGCGGGTCATGTCCGCGCTGCACGGCGAGGAAGACCTGATCATTCTCAACACCGAAATAAGGAATATGGATCTGTCGGAGGTGTTCGAGGAACGCAGACTCCGGATCACGACCGATCGCGTGTACGAAGCAGCAGACCGGGAAAATATGTTCGCGGAGACGGCAGGGCACCTGTCGTTCATTGGGTGTGTGGTTATACGCCGAACTTCCTGGCTTTCGAGAGACCGCGCATCCTTTTATGGATCTCTATTTATCCACGTCGGGGTAATTTTTCAGAGTCCGCCACTGATGAACGTCAAAGTATTGGCCGAACCGCTGATCGTGGTGCGCTACGGCAATGCAATGTGGACACCTCGCAGTTTCGAAATCTGGATGTTCAAGTGGCCACAACTGATCTGGTCTTTCCGGGACTTCTCCGACGCCGTCAAACGGAAGGTCTGCCGAAAGGATCCATGGCGAAGCGCCAAAGCGCTGTTTCACAACCGCGCCCTCGGCGCATACACCCCTGCAGAATTCCACAGGTTCTGGCCGACCAAGTCAGGCAGGTTTGAGCGGGCACAAGCGTACATCCTGAGTGTGTTCCCCGCATCGTTGGCTAATGCGGTGATGGTGCTTTACTTTTCTACGCTGGCCCGACCCGCGCCAATGGCTGTCCACGACCTGCTGTTCAGCCGCAACGCCGGAATGCTAAGCCGCTTCGCGGCAAGGATGACGGGCAGTGGAAAAAACTGACCACATGCCTACGGCGCTCATCACCGGGATCTCGGGGCAGGATGGTTCATATCTGGCCGAATTGCTATTTGTCAAAGGCTATCGCGTCATCGGCGCCACCAGGGGAGGTCCTCAGAGAGTCACTGCGGCACGTCTACCCGGCCTTGAGAACGCCGCCGAACTGGTCGCATGGGATATTCTGGATCAGAAACACATGGCGGACGTGTTGGCACAGTACCGCCCCCAAGAGCTCTACAACTTCGCAGCCTATTCATCCGGCTCAGGGATGTACGACGACCCGGTCGAAGTCGGGGAAGTTAACGGTATGGCTGTGGCGCGACTATTGGAAGCGATACGGTCCGTCAACAGCGCCACACGCTTCTGCCAGGCTTCAAGCAGGGAAATCTATGGCGAGGCGTTGACAAGTCCGCAGACGGAATCCACGGCCGTCAATCCTCGTAGCCCGTATGGTGCTGCCAAGCTGTACGCGGATTCGATGATCCGGATCTACCGCGAACGCTACGGACTATTTGCCTGCTCGGCGATATTGTTCAACCATGAGAGTCCTCGGCGAGGGCGCGATTTTGTGAGCAGAAAAATTACCCACGCGGCAGCACAAATCAAACTGGGAATGGCCCGCGAGCTGCGCCTGGGCAATCTGGGTGCGCAACGCGACTGGGGGTTTGCTGGAGACTATGTGCGGGCGATGTGGCTCATGTTGCAAAGCGAGACAGCGGACGACTATGTGATCGCAACAGGAAGAGTGCACACAGTGCGACAACTGTGCGAACTCGCGTTTGGCCACCTGGGATTGGACTACCGCGATCACATCCGGGAGGATGCAACCGCCTACCGCCCGATGGAGCCAGCCTTATTGGTTGGCTCCGCCGCCAGGGCACATACCCGACTGGGTTGGAGTCCAGAGGTCGGATTCGAGGAACTGATACGAATGATGGTGGACGCAGATATGCGCCTCCTACTGGAAGAAACTGAAAGAAAGCAGGGCGATCAAGATGTACAAAAAAATTGAGAAATGCAGGATCTGTGGCAACACGCAACTCGAACGCGTGTTGAATCTGGGCAATCAGATGCTCACAGGAGTCTTCCCGCGCACGCGCGACGCGCAGGTCACGACGGGCCCGCTGCAACTGGTCAAATGCATGGGCACGGAAGATGCCTGCGGCTTGCTTCAACTGGAGCACTCCTACGACTTGGGGGAGATGTATGGCGAGAACTATGGCTACCGCTCAGGCTTGAACGCCAGCATGGTCTCCCACCTGCACAGAAAGGTAAAACGCATCCTGAGCATGGTGGATCTGCAGCCTGGAGATCTCGTCATCGACATCGGTAGCAACGACAGCACCACGTTGCAGGCGTATCCCGTTGATGGGCCCACCCTAGTGGGCGTGGACCCCACGGGAGTGAAGTTCAGGAGCTATTACCCTTCACATATCCAGCTAATACCCGATTTCTTCTCAGCTGAGTTGGTGCAAGCGCGCTTTCCAGGCAAGAAGGCCAAAGTGGTGACGTCGTTCTCGATGTTCTACGACCTCGAGGACCCTCTGGGATTCATGCGTCAAGTCCACGAAGTTCTGGCGGACGACGGTATTTGGGTGTTCGAGCAGAGCTATATGCCCACGATGCTCGCCACGAACTCTTATGACACCGTATGCCATGAACATCTGGAGTTCTACGCGTTGCGCCAGATTCAATGGATGGCGGAGCATGTGGGTTTCCGCATCAAGGATGTCGAATTCAATGACGTGAACGGCGGTAGCTTTTCTGTCACCGTCGAGAAGTCGCAATCAAGCACGGACCTCACCCCAGAGGTACGAAAGTTGCTGGACGATGAGCAGAAGAGTGGTCTTGACACGCTGCAGCCCTACCAAGCTTTCGCGCGCCGCGTGGAGGAAACTAGGCAACGGTTGCTCGACTTCATCAGCCAGAAGCGCGCGCAAGGAAAAACAATCGCAGTGCTTGGGGCCTCTACCAAGGGCAACGTGCTGCTTCAGTACTGCGGCATCAGTACTGACCATGTTGAGAGTGTTGGCGAGGTCAACGCCGAGAAGTTTGGTTGCTTCACGCCTGGTACCTGGATCCCCATCGTGCCGGAAGTAGAGCTGCTTCAAAGGAAACCCGACTACCTGATTGTTTTGCCTTGGCACTTCCGCAGGTTCTTCGTCGCGAACAGGAAGCTCTCGGGTATGCAACTGGTTTTCCCGCTGCCTGAATTGGAAGTTGTGCCAGTTCCCTAATAGCCCGTGCAGCGAATGAACAATCTGAACGCCCCAAAGAAGGCGCGAGTAATCGCCTTTTACTTGCCACAGTTCCACCCTATTGAAGAAAACGACCAGTGGTGGGGCAAGGGTTTCACTGAGTGGACCAACGTTGCTCGCGCGCGTCCATTGTTCGATGGACATGAGCAGCCCCGTTTGCCCGCCGACCTTGGCTTCTACGATCTCCGCGTGCCGGAAGTCAGGGCGATGCAGGCCGAGATGGCGGCTGCCCATGGAGTGGAAGGTTTTTGCTACTGGCACTACTGGTTTGCAGGGCGTCGGTTGCTCGAACGCCCCTTTGAGGAAGTGCTTGGCTCTGGGCAACCTGATTTCCCCTTTTGCTTGGGCTGGGCCAATGAATCCTGGACAGGGGTGTGGAACAACGAGCCGCGCCGCATGCTGATTGAGCAAACCTACCCAGGAGAAGCCGACGACCGCGCTCATTTCGACTATCTACTCAGAGCGTTTAGTGATGCCAGATACATTACAGTGGATGGTCGTCCGCTGCTCTATATCTACAAACCACTGAAGCTGCCAGATGCGAAGCGTCGCCTCGAGCGCTGGCGCGAGTGGGCGCACCAAGCAGGTTTGAAGGGCCTGTACGTTCTCGGCAACAACTTGCTCGATTTCGAGGATGCTGCCAGCCTAGGTTTGGATGGCGGGGTGATCAGCACACTGGGACTGATAACGGCCAGCAATGCCTTGGTGAACAAGGCGAAATGGCTGCTCTGGGGCGCCAGTAAAAAGTTGGACTTGGGCGGACCCCGCACAGAGAGATACGAGGAGGCCATACGGCATCTCATACCGGATCTGAACAAGTTTGGCTTCGATGCGTATCCCTGCGCCTACCCAAACTGGGATCACACGCCGCGCTCGGGTCGTAAAGGTCTGGTGCTGACCCATTCGACGCCAGAGCTGTTTGAAAAGCACATGGTCGAGGCAATCGCATCAGTCGCATCTCGTGCTCCACAGCAGCGCCTCGTATTCCTGAAGTCCTGGAACGAGTGGGCAGAGGGCAACTACATGGAACCAGATCAGCGCTGGGGCGACGCCTACCTCAAGGCGTTGCGCAACGCCGTTGTCGAGTGACCGCGCCGTGTTCAGCGCAGAGTTACTGCTAGGGAAATGATGATCCACACGACCGAGTGGCTGATGATCGCTGGGACAGGTGCGCTCGCCGCTTTCTGTTGGCGCAAAGACGCGACATGGATCGCTTTCTTGTTGCTCGCCAGCTCCGTCATCTACTTCCTACCCAGTGTCGTCATGATGTTTGACGGTTCGCCAATGCATAACATCACAGCATTGAGGCAGTCTGGAAGCTCGCACATCATCAAGGCATTGGCTGTTGTCACTGTTGCAGCCAGCCTCCTGCTTCTGACTGGCGGGGCTTCAAGAGCTGCGATGCCGCGCCCCATTCCCACGGCACTCTCGTTCATGCTGCTTATCGGCATGTTCACGCTGGACACCCCGCCCGACTCGCAAGGGGTGATCAACACATTGTCTTTGGTCGGCATGCTGCTTCTGATCGGCGCTGGGGCAAATGCCTTGGGAAGAGAAGTCATGACGCGAACACGTTCGGAAAACTCCGCACGATTCTTGGCGGCTGCTCTATGCCTGCTGTTACTGATCTCCGTGGGGCTTGCCGTATACGAGATTTCGAGCGATATGGCATGGGCATCGTTCTATACGGTTGATGAGTTGATGGTCGTGCGAGCAAGCTCTCTGTTTTTCAATCCGAATCTTTTTGGGCTTTTTTGCACGATGCTTGCGATCTACTTCGGTTTTCGCTGGCACAAGGCTTCAGGGGTTCAACAGAACTTTGTATTGCTGTCGGGGATTTTCCTTGCCGGGCTGGGCATCTACCTCGCCTCCTCGCGCAGCCTAGGTTGCCTGCTGCTGCTTTTCCTTGTCGTCACTGGTTTGTTGCTGCCGACAGGAACAAGAAGCAGGTTTACACCAGCGTTGGTCTACTTGCTCGCCCTGCTTCTCGCCGCGACCCTCTCAATTGCTTGGTGGAATCTTGACGGGCAAGGCTCCGCTAAGCACTTCTGGGTGCTGGCCATGCGACTGGTCGATTCACCGATCCAGATTCTGGCGGTAGCATTGCGCGAGCTTGGTTTTTCAATGGGCGGTGAATTCGCCAACCTGATGCTCAAACCTGAAACAGTGATCGCCGTTGAGGGTCGCTTTTTGGGAGAGGAAAGAGATTCCGGGCTACTCACTGCATACGACGACAGTGGATGGCTAGGAGTCTGCGCCTTGGTGGTGTTTTGGCTATACGCTCTTTGGGTAGGCGTCCATGCTTACCTGCATCAACGTACAGTTGAGACCACCTACGCCTTGGCCACGGCAGGCTTCTGTTTGGCGATAGGCGCACTCATGCGCTATCAGGTCTACCCCGTCTGGGTTTGGGTTGCCCTCATGCTTTCGCCCTGCTTCGCGCTTTGGCGGGTACGACTCGGATCTTCAGGCGTGTTGCGTTGGGCATATCCATGACCCAGAACACAACCGCCGCGAGGGAGGCATCGCGGCCTCGTGTCATCGTCCATGCGCCCAACGTCCATCAAGGCGGGGGGGCAACACTCCTCAGAGACTTGTTGACTGCTCCCAACGGGCCGGACTTGGCGTTCATTGATGCCAGGATGCGACTGCCAGAAACGGTCCCCTCATCGTTGAAGGTTGTTCGTGTGGCCCCGAGCCTGCGTCAGCGCTGGAAGGCGGAGGCTGAACTTAGCCGGATTTGCCGCGCCGAGGATGTCGTACTTTGTTTTGGCAACCTTCCGCCATTGCACAAGAGCCGTGGCAAAGTATTTGTGTATCTGCAAAACCGCTACTTGTCTGCTCACCGCTCACTAAAAGGGCTCCCACTGAAGGCCCAGGTGCGCATTCACCTAGAGAGGTTGTGGCTCAGACGGTACCTGCGAGATGCAACGGTGATCGTGCAAACCGAAACCATGGCTCAAGAAGTTCGTCAGAACCTACATCGAAGTTGTGAAATTCTCCCCTTCGCGCCCCGCGTCATTCATTCCCGTGAAGGCCGATCGCCATTGTTTGACTTCGTTTACGTCGCATCAGGGGAACCTCACAAGAACCATCGCAATTTGATCGAAGCTTGGGTGATGCTGGCTCAAAAGGGGATGCGACCAACTTTGTGTCTCACGTTGGACGAATCGAATGACTCCCACTTGCTGGACTGGATTCGGACTCGCCAGACCAACGAGGGACTCAACATCCACAACCGGAAATCAGATGTGGCTAACATGCCGGCGCTCTATGCGCAGAGTCTCGCATTGATATTCCCCTCTCTGTTCGAATCCTTTGGACTGCCTCTCATTGAGGCCCGAGACGCTGGATTGCCAATCCTGGCCTCCGAGCTAGACTACGTGAGAGACGTCATAGAACCCCACGCCAGCTTCGACCCGTCATCTCCGCTCTCCATTTCGCGCGCGGTCATGCGTCACCTGGGACGCTTCGAATCGCCAGCAGGGATTTCTGTGGCCGCAGAGTTCTGGCAGAAGCTGCGAGGCATGTCCTGACATGCATGTGCTGCTGGTTACACAGTACTTCTGGCCGGAGAACTTTCTGATCAACGACCTCGCGCGGCAACTCAACCTGCAAGGCGTGACGGTCACGGTGCTCACGGGAAAGCCCAACTACCCATCGGGTCAAGTGTTCCCTGGCCACCGTGCCATGGGCTGCGAGCATGAGCGCTTTGAGAATATTTCCATCCATCGGGTCCCTATCGTTCCGCGAGGGCAAAAGTCCAGAGTGGGCTTGGTGCTGAACTACTTGTCGTTCATCGCCAGTGCAGGAATGCTCGGAAGGAGAGTGCTGCGTGGTGCAGCGCCTTTTGATGTGGTGTTCGTTTATGCCCCCTCTCCTTTGCTCCAAGCGCTGGCAGCGGTAAGGCTGGCTCGGCTCTACAAGCTACCGCTAGTGGTTTGGGTGCAGGATCTCTGGCCGGAAAGCTTGTCAGCAACTGGCCATGTCAAGAATTCTTGGCTTCTGGGCATGGTTGCCAAATCAGTGAAGCGAATTTACCGCGCTACTGACCGCATCCTGGTGCAGTCTCGTGCCTTTGTGGCACCAGTGGCAGCACTCACCGATCAACCGGGCAAGATCCATTACTACCCAAACTTATACCAGCCTCATAAAGACTCGCACCCCAGCAAGAACGCTGGTGACTTGGCACAGCGACTGCACCAGCATTTCAACGTGGTATTTGCGGGCAACCTCGGTACCGCGCAGGCATTGGATATCGTGGTGGAAGCTGCAAGAAAACTCCAACCACACACTCGTATCCGCTTGGTGCTTGTCGGCAGCGGAAGCATGGGACCTTGGCTAGCAGAGCAATGCGCCCAAAAGAACCTTCGCAACGTCGTACTTCCGGGTCGCTTCGACGCTTCCGACATGCCAACCATTTTGGGCGCCGCATCAGCGCTTCTCGTGTCGCTTCGGGCAGACCCCGCTTTCGCCCTCACCATCCCGAGCAAAATCCAAGCCTATCTGGCGGCTGGACGCCCCATCATTGCCTCGCTCGATGGTGAGGGTGCGCGCATTGTGGAGGAGTCCGGTTCTGGGTTCTGCTGTCCAGCCGGTAACGCTGAACTCTTGGCCGAAGCCATCTTACGAATGGCACATACGCCATTGGGAGAGCGTGAAGCCATGGGGAAACGCGGCCAGCAGTACTTTCATCAACATTTCGCACCGGCCCACTTGGTCGAGCAACTGAAAATGCACTTCAACGACGTGATTTCTGCAAAAAGGGAAGCCCCATGAGAGTACTCGTTCTGGGTGCTTCGGGCATGCTGGGGAACGCTGTGTATCGATATCTTGCGCAGGATACGGCCCTGCGCGTGTACGGCAGCACACGATCCAGCATTGCTTTGAAACAGTTCGCAGGCCCACTGGGCAAGAACTTGCTCACTGGCGCCGACGTTGAGAACCCAGATGCCTTGGTACGCCTGTTCGCGCAAGCAAGACCTGATGTCGTAGTCAACTGCATTGGATTGGTCAAGCAACTTGCAGAAGTCGACAACCCCCTTGTGGCGCTACCCATCAACGCTTTGCTTCCCCACCGTATCGCGCACTTGTGCGAGCTGTCAAATGCTCGGTTCATCCACATCAGCACGGACTGCGTATTCTCAGGAAGCAAGGGCAACTATAAAGAGTCGGACATACCCGACGCTCGGGATCTCTACGGGCGGTCGAAACTGCTTGGAGAAGTCGACTATCCGCACGCAATAACGTTGCGAACCTCCATCATCGGGCATGAACTGAACAGCGCACATGGATTGGTTGGCTGGTTTCTTTCCCAAGAAGGCGGCGTAAAGGGGTTCACCAAAGCCTTTTTTTCTGGCCTTCCCACTGTCGAACTGGCCCGGGTGATTCGCGATTTCGTGCTGTCGCGCACCGATTTGCACGGCGTTTACCACGTTTCTTCAGACACCATCAGCAAATACTCACTGCTCGACTTGGTCAACCGCGAATATAGGAAAGATCTGCGGATAGACCCCGACGACAAGCTACAGATAGACAGGTCACTTGACAGCGAACGCTTCAAAGCGGCGACGGGTTATTCCGCGCCACCTTGGCCTCAGATGGTCGCACAGATGCGCGTGTTTCAATAAAGGACTACCAATGTTTGCAGACAAGATATTGCTGATCACTGGAGGCACCGGCTCTTTCGGCAATACAGTACTCAAGCGCTTCCTCGATACCGGCGTACGCGAAATCCGCATCTTCAGTCGCGACGAGAAAAAGCAAGAGGATATGCGGATCGCCTTCAACCATCCCAAGTTGCGCTTCTACATCGGCGATGTACGCGACGAAGGCAGTTTGCGCCAGGCCATGAAGGGTGTGAACTACGTTTTTCATGCAGCGGCACTCAAGCAGGTGCCGTCATGTGAGTTCTACCCGATGGAAGCCATCCGCACGAACGTCATGGGCACGGAGAATGTGCTGGCGATTGCGACGCAAGCGGGTGCCGAACGCGTGGTGGTGCTGTCGACCGACAAGGCGGTGTATCCAATCAATGCAATGGGTATGTCCAAAGCTATGGCCGAAAAGCTCATGGTGGCTAAAGCACGTTTGCAGCAGAGTGGCGAAACCGTGTTTTGTGCCACGCGCTATGGCAATGTGATGGCTTCGCGAGGTTCAGTTATCCCGCTGTTCGTTTCTCAGCTCAAAGGTGGTCAGCCTGTCACCTTGACCGACCCGAACATGACCCGTTTCCTCATGTCGCTTGAAGACTCTGTTGATCTCGTTCTATACGCATTTACACATGGTCAGCAGGGCGACATCTTTGTCCAGAAGGCACCCGCTTCGACTGTCGGCGATCTCGCCCAAGCCCTCAAGGAGGTTTTTGGGCATGCAGGTTCACCTGCACGAGTTATTGGTACACGTCATGGCGAAAAGCTCTATGAATCGTTGATATCGCGTGAAGAGATGGCACACGCTGTTGACATGGGTGGCTACTACCGCATTCCAGCCGACAACCGCGATCTGAACTACGCCAAGTACTTCAGTGAGGGCAATGCAGGCATTGCAACGCTGGATGACTACACCTCTCACAATACCCACCGCCTCAACGTGGAGGAGATCAAGTCGCTGCTTCTCAGCCTCGACTACATCAAAGAGGAACTTGATGCTTAAGGTCATGACCATCGTTGGCACGCGACCGGAGCTCATCAAAATGAGCCGGGTTATCGCCGAATTTGACCAACACACCAATCATGTGTTGGTGCACACCGGGCAGAACTATGACTACGAACTCAATCAAGTCTTTTTCGAGGACTTGCAGATTCGAAAGCCCGACCATTTCCTGGATGCAGTAGGAGAAAACGCAGCGCAAACCATCGGTCAAGTGATCATCAAGGCAGACGAAGTATTGGCCCACGAAAAGCCGGATGCCCTGCTGCTCTATGGCGACACCAATTCATGCCTGTCTGTGCTGTCAGCCAAGCGCCGCAAGATTCCGGTCTTCCATATGGAAGCAGGCAACCGCTGCTTCGACCAGCGTGTACCTGAGGAATTGAACCGCAAGGTGCTGGATCACCTGAGCGATATCAATCTGGTGCTTTCCGAACACGCGAGGCGATATCTGATTGCCGAAGGCGTTCGACCGGAAACAATCATCAAGACCGGCTCACACATGCGAGAGGTGCTCGATCACTACATGCCGAACATCGTGACATCCAATGTGCTCAATCGCATGGGCCTGAGCAGTGGTCACTACTTCCTGGTGAGCATGCACCGGGAAGAAAACGTCGACGTTCCCGAAAACCTGGGTCACTTGCTTGACAGTCTGAACGCATTGGCGAGTGGCTACGGTTTTC
>LNFM01008097.1_pt1 | contig 16049 bp, 11 predicted proteins | sample 596031 | NCBI WGS metagenome assembly LNFM01 (sample SAMN04254537, study PRJNA301005) | activated carbon metagenome | isolation source: dual media filters at the Ann Arbor, Michigan drinking water treatment plant | place: USA: Ann Arbor | reverse complement strand
CGTCGCGCTGCAGGAAGGCGTCGATCAGCACGCGGTGTTCGTTGATCGAGGCGTCGATGCGCCCCGGCAGCGCCAGCTGGCGCCCGCGCATCAGGCGCATGAAGCGGCGCAGGTCGCTGGTCACGCGGTCCAGCCAGCGGTTGCTGGCCAGGCTCTGCACAAAGCTGTGAAAACTGTGGTTGGCCTGGTAGTAGCCGGCGATGCTGTGCGCGGCGGCGTGGCGCTCGAGGTCGTCGTGCAGGCGTTGCAGGGTGCGCAGCTGCTCGTCGTCGGCCTTGCTCGCGGCTTCGAACGCGCAGCGGCCCTCCAGCAGCGCCATCACGGGGAAGAGGGCGTCGGCGTCGGCGTCGGTGAGTTCGATGACGCGGCAACCGCGGTGCGGCACCAGCTCCACCAGACCTTCTGCGGCCAGCACCTTCAGCGCCTCGCGCAGCGGCGTGCGGCTCACCTGCCAGGCCGCGGCCAGGGCCTTTTCGTCGATGAAGCTGCCTGGCAGCAGTTCGCCGTCGAAGACCATGTCGCGCAGCCGCGCGGCCACGCCGTCGTGCAGCGAGGTGCCGCGAATCGGCAAGGGGATGGGTTCGGCCATGCGTGGCAGCATAAGTCTGTAATTACGGAATCACAAGCGCGGGTTTGCCCGCGCGCGCCGGCTTTGCGGGCCTGGGCGGCGCGGTCGGCTCGGGCTCCCGAGCGCGGCGCGGAAGGGAGGTGACGGAACCGGCGCTACATTGCGCACGCTCACCCGCCCTCCATGTCCACGCATCCCGCCTCGGCCCCCTCAGCCTCAGCCGCCGCGCCGCCACTCGACGCGGCCCGCGTGCTGGCGCTGGCCGCGCAGAGCATGTTCGATGTCTTTGCCAGCACCGCGATGGGCACCGTGGTGGTGGACCGGGACCACCGCATCGTCTGGATCGACGACGGCTACCGGCGCTTCCTGCCCGCCCTGGGCCATGCCGAGAGCGACTTCGTCGGCCGCCGTGTCGAAGAGGTGGTGCCCAACACGCTGATGGGCGAGGTGGTGGACAGCGGCCAGCCCATCCTGGTGGACCTGCTGAGCAACCACGCCGGCACCTTTCTCGTGAGCCGGCTGCCGCTGAAAAACGACCAGGGCGTGGTCATCGGCGCGGTGGGCTTCGTGCTGCTGGACCACCCCGAATCCACGATGCAGCCGCTGGTGGCCAAGTTCAGCGGCCTGCAGGCCGAGCTGCACGCGGCACGGCGGCAGATCGCCGAGATCCAGCAGCCGCGCCGGCCCAAGTACACCGTGGCCAGCTTCATCGGCACCAGCCCCGCGGCGATGGAGCTGAAGCGCCAGGCGCGGCGCGTGGCGATGACCGACAGCGCCGTGCTGCTGCTGGGCGAAACCGGCACCGGCAAGGAGCTGCTGGCCCACGGCATCCATGCCGCCAGCCGGCGCGCCGCACGGCCCTTCGTGGGCCTGAACATCGCGGCCGTGCCCGACACCTTGCTGGAAGCCGAGTTCTTCGGCGTCGCACCCGGCGCCTACACCGGGGCTGAGCGCAAGGGCCGCGAAGGCAAGTTCAAGCTCGCAGACGGCGGCACGCTCTTTCTCGACGAGATCGGCGACATGCCGCTGGCCCTGCAAAGCAAGCTGCTGCGTGCGTTGCAGGAGCAGGAGATCGAGCCGCTGGGCAGCAACACCGTGCAGCGGGTGGACGTGCGCATCGTCGCCGCCACCAGCCGGGACCTGGCCGCGATGGTGGCCGAGGGCAGCTTTCGCGCCGACCTCTACTACCGGCTGAACGTGCTGCCCATCCGCCTGCCGCCGCTGCGCGAGCGCCTGGCCGACCTGGAAGCGCTGGTGGAAAACCTCAGCGAAGACATCGCGCGGCGCAGCGGCCTGCCGGCGCGCAGCCTGGGGCCCGAGGCGCTGGCGCTGCTGGCCCTGCAGCGCTGGCCGGGCAACATCCGCGAGCTGCGCAACACGCTGGAGCAGGCTGCGCTGATGACCGACGACCTGGTGCTGGAGGCGCGCCACTTCGTGCTGCCCGGTGCCATTGCCGAAGCGCCAACGCTGGCGCGAGCGGGCGCGCCGGCAGCGCCCGCAGCCGCTGCCGCACGCGCTGCCGCACCCGAAAACGCAGCCGCGACCCCGGCGCCGCCGATCGAGCCGCTGGCCGCGCAGGTGGCGGCGGTGGAGCGTGAGGCCATCGCCGCGGCCTTGCGCCTGTGTGGCGGCAACCGGGCGCGCGCGGCGCGCCAGCTGGGCATGTCGCGTGCGGCCTTGTACGACCGTCTGGCGCGCTGGCCCGAGCTGGCGGCCCTGGGCTGAGGCCCGGGCCTACACCGGGCGGCCGATGCGGCGGCGCGCGTGCGGCGTGGCGCGGGCCCACCGGGGCGCAGAATCTGCGGCATCTCCATCTCACCTGCCCGGGAGGCCTGCTTGAACACCCCACGCCCTTCAGTCTTCTCGATGCGTTGCCCGGCGCTCGGCGCCACGGCCGCCGCCGTGCTGGTGCTGATGTCGGCTTGCCAGAAGAGCCCTGAACCGGCCGCTGCACCGGCCCCGGCCACGGCGGCCCAGGCCAAGCCTGTCCTGAAGGGCGGCCTGCAGCCCGGCGACACCGTCACCGTCACCAATTGCGCCGAGCCCCAGGCTGGCGTCTGTGTCATCAACGTGGTGGCCACCGCGCCGGCCGGCGGCACCGGCGACGCCTGCAACGTGGCCATGGCCGAGGCGGTGTCCTTGCCCAGGGCCACGGGCACGCTGCGCTGGCTGCTGCAGGAAAGTGATGCGGGCTACAACTACCGCTTCCGCGCCCCGGCGGGCAGCGAGCTGCCGGGCTTCGGCGTGCACCTCATCGACAACCTGATGTACGCGCCGTCGCCACCGGCCTCAGCGGCTTCCAGCCCGATGCAGCCGATCTGGGTGCACCAGGTGGAGCAGCCCGGCATGGTGGAGATGTCGCGCACCGTGCGCGACTGGCCGCCGCGCATCTCGGCCTACGACGTCTACCTCGAGTACCAGGCCAAGGGCGCCAAGGGCTGGACGGCCTGCAAGACCTGGGACCCGATCATCATCAATCACGAGTGAGCTGCACGGCCGTGGCCTTGGTCACGGCCTCCGGGGGCAGGGCGTCCAGCGCGGTCTGGCACTCCTGCACCAGCGGCAGGTCTTGCGCTTCGCGGCCCAGCGCCTGCGCTTCGAGCAGCACGCTGCGCGCCTCATGCACCTTGCCGGCGGCGGCCAGCACGTGGCCCAGGTTGCACAGGGCCGGGGGCACCAGGCGAGCGTGGCCGATGTCGCGCGAGAGCGTGAGCGAGTCACGCACCGCCTGTTCGGCCAAGGCGGTTTCCTGCAGGCCCAGATAGACCAGGCCGAGGTTCGCGCGGTGGTTGGCCTCCCAGCGGCGGTCGCCGGCGTCGCGGGCGCATTGCAGCGCCTGCTCGTAGGCCGCGCGGGCCTCGGCCAGGTGGCCCATGGTGTAGTGCAAGGCCCCCAGGTTGCCCAGCAGGCCGCCCTGCCAGCGGCGATCTTCAGCCTCGGTGGCGATGCGCAGCGCGCGCGTGAAGTGCGCCTGGGCGGCGGCGTGTTCGCCGCCGTTCAGGGCCAGCGCAGCCAACTCGTTCAGGGCCAGGCATTGCAAGCCGGCATCCTGCAGGCGCAGCCCGGTTTGCAAGGCCGTCTGCAGATGCTCGAAGGCGCTGTCCATGTCGCCCGCGGCCGAGGCGCGCTCGCCCAGCGCCGCATGCAAGCGGCCGCCCACCAGGTCTTCGTCGGGGGCCGGGTGGGCGGCCAGCGCCGCCACGAAAGCCGCATGGCCTTCGGCGGCGCGGCCACTGCCCACCAGGGCGCCACCCTCCACCCAGCCCACGATGGCGGCGTCACGCGGCGACAGCGCCAGGCCGGCCCGCAGCTCTTGCGCCAGATCAGCCGCCGCGCGCAGCGGGCCGGTCAGGCGCAACGCGATCCAGGCCAGGCCGAGACAGGAAGCTGCAGCAGAGGCGTCACCTGCGCCCACGGCATGGCGGCAGGCCTGCACGAGATTGTCCAATTCCAGGCCGCCGGGTGCGCCGGCGCTGCGTTCACCCAGAGCGGCGTAGTAGCGACCGTGGCGTGCACGCGCGGCGGCCAGGGCCTCGGGGGGCAGGTGCGTCAGCGCAAAGGCCTGCACCGCGCGCAGCAGCCCGAAGCGTGTGCCGGGCAGGCGCCGCAGCAGTGACTTGTCGCCCAGGCCCTGCAGCAGGTCCACCAGCCAGGGTGCCTCGGGCAGGGTGCTGAGGTCGACCACGGCTTCGGCCGCCGGCAGGTCGAAGCCGCCTTCGAACACCGCCAGCTGGGCCAGCGTGTGGCGCTCGGCCTCGCTCATCAGTTCCCACGACCACTGCAGCGCGTTCTGCAGCGTGGCCTGGCGGTCGTTGCGGCCGGTGGGCCGGCCGCTTTGGCTGCCTTGCACCGCGAGCAGGCGGAAACGGTCGCCCATGCGCGCCAGCAGCTGCGCGGGCGCCATCACGCGCACTCGCGGAGCGGCCAGTTCGATGGCCAGCGGCAGGCCGTCCAGCAGGTGCACCAACTGGGCCACGGCACGGTCGTCTGCGGCGCTGCGCTGGTAGCTGGACAGCGCCGCCAGCGCACGTTCGTGGAAGAGTTCGGCCGCCTCGGCGGGGGCCAGCGCGTCCAGCGCCAGCGTGTGCTCGCCGCGCAGGCCCAGCACCTCGCGGGAGGTGGCGACAAAACGCGCCTGCGGAGCCATGTCCAGCCAACGGCCCACGGTGGCGGCGGCGTGCCGTGTCACCTGCTCGAAGTTGTCGAAGATGAGCAGGCAGCGCTCGCGGTTGGCGATGGCGCGGCCCAGCTGGGCCACGGGGTCGGCGCCCAGCGGCACGTCCAGGGCCACGGCCACGGCCTGCAGCAGGCTGTCCAGGCTGCGTGCCTGGGCCAGGTCACAGAACCACACGCCGCCGGGGAAATTGCCACGCCAGGCCCAGGCGTGGCGCAGCGCCAGGCGCGTCTTGCCCATGCCGCCGGTGCCGTGCAGCGTGACCAGGCGCGCCGGGCTATCCAGGTGCGGGCCTTGCGGGTCCAGCAGGCCGGCCAGCGCCCGCAGGTCGGCGCTGCGGCCGACAAAACGGTCGCGTTCGGCGGGCAGGTTGTGCGGCACCTGGTGGCCGCCCATCCACTGGCCGCGGTGCCACACCACGCGGTGCGACTTTTCGGCGTCGGGCGGCGGCAGCCAGGGCGCGCTGTCGTCGCCGACCTCGTGCACTTCCAGGGGTTCGGGCAGGCCCTTCATGCGCCAGTGGCCGTAGCAGGCCGTGCGCCAGCCCGCCGCCTGCAGCTGGGCGGCCGCGGCGGCGCTGGCCAGCGTCTGGCCGCCACGCGCCAGCGCCATCAGCCGCGCGCCCACGGCCTTGCCGATGCCGAAGGCTTCCACCGGCTTGGCGCCCAGCGCCACGTCTGCGGGCGCGTTCTGGCGCACGTCCAGCGGCCCGGTGTGCAGGCCAGCGCGCGCCAGCAGCGGCTCGGGCAGCGAAGCCAGCAGGCGGTGGTAGGCGGTGGCGAAGCTGGCGGCGTCTTGCGGGTTGTCGAACAGCGCCAGGAGGCCGTCGCTGCGGTCGACTTCGCGCCCGTGCCAGGTGTGCAGCAGGTCGCGCGAGCCGCGGTCGTGCAGCCGCCACAGCGTGGACATGGCGGCATCACCCAAACGTGCGTTGACGGCGGTGCTGCCTTCGACGTCGGTGAACAGCAGCGTCAAGTCGGTGCCCATGGGGGGCGGACTGTAGCGGAGTGCAGAGGGCGAGCCATGTGCCTGAAAATCAGTCAAGTCATGTGACTGAAAATTGGTCATGAGCGCCACGATTTGTCTGACAGTCGGGCGTCTTCAGCGCGGTGCTGCACCAGGATTAAGTACTAACCCGAGACCTTTGCACCGGCACGGGGCTTGCAGAAGCTTGACTCACCCACAAGGAGACAAGCCCATGCAACGCCGATTGCTCTTGACCCTGGCCTCTGGCCTGACCCTGGCCCTGGCGGCCGCGGCGCCCATCGCGTCGGCGCAGGCCGGCAAGGACATCCGCATCGCCCACATCAACGGCCGCACCGGGCCGCTGGAAGCCTACGCCAAGCAGTCGTCCGTGGGTTTCATGATGGGCCTGGACTACGCCACCGGCGGCACCATGCAGGTGGCCGGCCGCAAGATCGTGGTCATCGAAAAGGACGACCAGGGCAAGCCCGACCTGGGCAAGAACCTGCTGGCCGCGGCCTACGGCGACGACAAGGTCGACCTGGCCGTGGGCACCACCGGTTCGGGCGTGGCGCTGGCCATGCTGCCGGTGGCCGAGGAGTACAAGAAGCTGCTGATCGTGGAGCCCGCGGTGGCCGACAGCATCACCGGCGACAAATGGAACCGCTACATCTTCCGCACCGGCCGCAACAGCAGCCAGGACGGACTGGCCAACGCCGCCGCCTTCGACCAGGAGGGCACCACCATCGCCACGCTGGCGCAGGACTACGCCTTCGGCCGCGACGGCGTGAAGGCCTTCAAGGACGCCCTCAAGAAGGCCAAGGTGGCGCACGAAGAGTACGTGCCGCAGAACGCCACCGACATCACCGCCGCCGCGCAGCGCATCTTCGACAAGCTGAAGGGCCAACCCGGCAAGAAGGTGGTGTTCATTGTCTGGGCCGGCAACCTGGCCGTGCCCTTCAAGATGCTGGACCTGGAGCCGCAGCGCTACGGCATCACGCTGGCCACCGGCGGCAACATCCTGCCGGCCATGACCCTTTACAAGAGGGTTCCCGGGATGGAAGGCGCGCTGTACTACTACTTCGGCATCCCGAAGAACCCGGTCAATGAATGGCTGGTGGCCAACCACTACAAGCAGTTCAAGAGCCCGCCCGACTTCTTCACCGCCGGCGGCATGAGCGCGGCCATTGCCGTGGTGGAGGCGCTGAAGAAGACCAAGGGCGACACCAACACCGAGAAGCTGATCGCCGCGATGGAAGGCATGAGCTTCGAGACGCCCAAGGGACGGATGACCTTCCGCAAGGAAGACCACCAGGCCCTGCAGAGCATGTTCCACTTCAAGATCAAGGTCGACCCGGCCTTCGAGTGGGGCGTGCCGGAACTCGTGCGCGAGATCAAGCCCGAGGACATGAACGTGCCCATCCGCAACAAGCGCTGAAACCCGCTGCACACCCGGGCCCGCCGTGCTGGAAACCCGCGATCTCACGATCCGCTTCGGCGGCCACGTGGCGGTGGACCGCGTCTCGTGCCGCTTCGAAGCGGGCACGCTGACGGCCATCGTCGGGCCCAACGGCGCGGGCAAGACGACCTACTTCAACCTCATCTCGGGGCAACTGCCGGCCAGCGAGGGCCAGGTGCTGCTGAATGGCGCCGAACTCACCGGCCTGCCGGCGCCGCTGCGCACCCGGCGCGGCCTGGGCCGCGCTTTCCAGCTGACGCAGCTGTTCCCGAACCTGAGCGTGGCCGAGAACCTGCGGCTGGCGGTGCAGGCGCGTGAGCAGGGGCGTGGCCACGGCGGTGGCCTCACCGGCCTGGACCTGCTGCGCGTGTGGCGGGACCGGCGTGCGTGGATGGACGAGACCGACCGGCTGCTGCAGCAGGTGCGCCTGACCGACAAGGCCGAGGCCACCGCTGCCAGCCTGTCGCACGGCGACCAGCGAAAACTGGAAGTGGGCCTGCTGATGGCGCTGGACCCGCTGGTCTACATGTTCGACGAGCCCACGGCCGGCATGAGCGTGGACGAGGTGCCGGTGGTGCTGGACCTCATCCGCCAGCTGAAGACCCGCCAGGACCGCTGCATCCTGCTGGTGGAACACAAGATGGACGTGGTGCGGGAGTTGAGCGACCGCATCGTCGTGCTGCACAACGGGCAACTGGTGGCCGACGGCGAGCCGGCGGCGGTGATCGCCTCGCCCATCGTGCAGCAGGCCTACCTCGGTGTGGTGCCCGCAGAGGTGACGGCGTGAGCAGCCTGCTCGAACTGCAGGGCGTGCACACCCACGTCGGCCCGTACCACATCCTGCATGGCGTGGACCTGCAGGTGCCGGCGGGCCAGGTGACCATGCTGCTGGGCCGCAACGGCGCCGGCAAGACCAGCACGCTGCGCACGGTGATGGGCCTGTGGAGGGCCAGCGCCGGGCGCATCAGCTTCCAGGGCGCTGACATCCAGCACCAGCCCACGCCCGACATCGCGCTGGCCGGCATCGGCTACGTGCCCGAGACCATGGGCATCTTCGGCGACCTGAGCGTGAAGGAAAACATGCTGCTGGCCGCACGCCGAGCGCGCCATGAAGCCGAGCTGGATGTGCGGCGCCTCGACTGGATCTTCGGTCTCTTTCCGGCGCTGCAGAAGTTCTGGCTCTACCCGGCCGGCAAGCTGAGTGGCGGCCAGAAGCAGATGCTGGCGATCGCGCGCGCCATCGTCGAGCCGCGCGCGCTGCTGCTCATCGACGAGCCCAGCAAGGGCCTGGCGCCGTCGATCATCCAGAACCTGATCACCGCGCTGCGTGAACTGAAGGCGCAGCGCTGCACCGTGCTGCTGGTGGAGCAGAACTTCGCTATGGCCCGCGCGCTGGGCGACCGCGTGGCGGTGATGGACAACGGGCGCGTCGTGCACACGGGCGCGATGGCCGAACTGGCGGAAGACCTGGCGCTGCAGCAGCGACTGCTGGGCCTGTCTTTGGGAGCGCAGGCGTGAACACGGCCGCCGCCATTGCCCGAGCCCAGTTCGACTGGAAGCCGCTGGCGCTGCTGGCCGGCGTGGCCGCGGCCGGGTTGCCGCTGATCGGCTCGCCGTCGACCTGGCTGACGCTCACCGTCGCCGGCCTGGCCATGGGGCTGATCGTCTTCATCATCGCCTCGGGGCTGACGCTGGTGTTCGGCCTGATGGACGTGCTGAACTTCGGCCACGGTGTCTTCATCGCGCTGGGCGCGTTTGTCGCCACCAGCGTGCTGGCCGGCATGGCGCCCTGGGTGGCTTCGCCCGAGCTGCTGCTGAACCTGGGCGCCATCTTCATGGCCATGCTGGCGGCCATGGCCGTGGCCGGCGCGGTGGGTTATGCCTTCGAGCGTGTGATCGTCAGGCCGGTCTACGGCCAGCACCTGAAGCAGATCCTCATCACCATGGGCGGCATGATCGTCGGTGAAGAGCTCATCAAGGTCATCTGGGGTCCGCAGCAGCAGCCGCTGCCCTTGCCGGAAAGCCTGCGCGGCGCCTTCATCCTGGGTGACGCCGTGGTGGAGAAGTACCGCGTGCTGGCCGTTGTGGCGGGGCTGGCGGTGTTCGCGTCGATGCTGTGGGTGCTGAACCGCACCAAGCTCGGCCTGCTCATCCGCGCCGGCGTGCAGGACCGCGAGATGGTCGAGAGCCTGGGCTACCGCATCCACCGCCTGTTCATCGGCGTCTTCGTCGCCGGCTCAGCCTTGGCCGGCCTGGGTGGCGTGATGTGGGGGCTGTACCAGCAGATCGTCACGCCGCAGATCGGCGCGCAGGTGAACGTGCTGATCTTCATCGTCATCATCATCGGCGGCCTGGGCAGCACGCTGGGCTGCTTCGTCGGCGCGCTGCTGGTGGGACTGATGGCCAACTACACCGGCTTTCTGGCGCCCAAGGTGGCGCTGTTCTCGAACATCGGCCTGATGGTGGCCGTGCTGCTCTGGCGCCCGCAAGGCCTGTACCCGGTGACGAACCGATGATGCTGCGCCAGCTCCTTTCACACGACCTGCCGCGCAACCGCTGGCTGAGCGCGGCGCTGCTGCTCATCGTCGTCGGCCTGGCGCTGGCGCCTTTCCTCTTCCCGGGCAGCAAGGCGCTGGGCGTGGCCGCCAAGATGCTGGTCTTCATCGTGCTGGTGGCCAGCTACGACCTGCTGCTGGGCTACACCGGCATCGTGAGCTTTGCGCACACCATGTTCTTCGGCATCGGGGCCTACGGTGTGGCGATCGCCAGCGACCGCCTGGGCGGCGGTTGGCCGGCGGTGGCCGTGGGCACGGCGCTGGCCATGGCCGCGAGCCTGGTGCTGAGCCTGGTCATCGGCCTCTTCAGCCTGCGCGTGAAAGCCATCTTCTACGCCATGATCACGCTGGCGGTGGCCGCGGCCTTCCAGACCCTGGCCTCGCAGCTGAGTGAATTCACTGGCGGCGAGGACGGCCTGAGCTTCAAGAACCCGACCTGGCTCAGCCCCGGCTTCGAGCCTTTTGGAGGCTCCGAGGCGCCGTTCCTCGGCGTCAGTCTCGACGGCAAGCTCTTCAGCTATTACCTGCTGTTCGTCGCGACGGTGCTGCTGTTCCTGCTGCTGCTGCGCATCGTCAATTCACCTTTCGGGCGCGTGCTGCAGGCCATTCGCGAAAACGACTTCCGTGCCGAGGCCCTCGGCTACCGCACGGTGGTCTACCGCACGCTGAGCAACGTGCTGTCGGCGCTGTTCGCCACCGCCGCCGGCGTGCTGCTGGCGCTGTGGCTGCGCTACACGGGGCCCGACACCACGCTCAGCTTCGAGATCATGCTGGACATCCTGCTCATCGTCGTCATCGGCGGCATGGGCACGGTGTACGGCGCCGTCATCGGCAGCGTGCTCTTCGTGCTGGCGCAGAACTACCTGCAAGACCTGCTGAAGCTGGTGTCCGGCCCGGGCGGCCTGGCCGAAGGCGTGCCGGTGCTGGGCGCCGTGCTGACGCCCGACCGCTGGCTGCTGTGGCTGGGCGTGCTCTTCGTGCTGGCCGTCTATCACTTTCCTGCCGGCATCGTCGGCCGGCTGCGTGTGTCAGCGACGAGTTCAAAACAACCCCAGGAGACAGCCCCATGAAGACCCGCACCCCATCGCCGGCCCTGCCATGGCGCACTGCCGGCAGCCTCACGCTGCTGGCCCTGGCCGCCGGCTGCGGCGGCAGCGACAAGACCACCATCGGCAGCGGCGACTACGCGGTGAACGTGAAACCGGCGTTCGTGGTCGGCACGCCGGCCACCGCCACCTACGACGGCAGCAGCGACGACCTGCTCACTGCGGGCCTGGGCCGTGCCGGCCTGGCCAGTGCCGTGGGCCCGGCGCTCTCGGCCGCGCCGACGGCGGCAGAGTTGCGCAAGCTGGCCATCCACACCAACTACCGCGCCATCGTCGACACCACGGCCGGCGGCGGCTACGGCACGCTCTACGGCCCCAACCTCAGCGCCGACGGCGTGGTGGGCACGGGCGACGGCAAGATCGCCGGCACCGAGACCATCGCCTACGCCGACGACGGCACAGGCCGCCAGAACGTGACCATGATGGTGCAGGTGCCCAGCACCTTCAGCGCCGCGGCGCCCTGCATCGTGACCGCCACCTCCTCGGGTTCACGCGGCGTGTATGGCGCCATCGGCAGCGCCGGGGAGTGGGGCCTGAAGCGCGGCTGCGCGGTGGCCTACACCGACAAGGGCAGCGGCAATGGCGTGCACGACCTGCAGGCCAACACCGTCAACCTGATCGACGGCCGCCGCAGCGACGCCGCCACCGCCGGCACCGCCGCCAACTTCCGCGCGGTGCTGAGCGAGGCCGAGCGGACTGCCTTCAACACGGCCACGCCCAACCGCGTGGCCGTGAAGCACGCGCACAGCGAGCAGAACCCCGAGAAGGACTGGGGCCTGCACACGCTGCAGGCGGTGCAGTTCGCGTTCTGGGTGCTGAACGAACGCTATGGCACGGCACTGGCCGATGGCCGCCGCACCCAGCTGATCACGCCCGCGAACACGCTGGTGATCGCCAGCAGCGTGAGCAATGGCGCGGGCGCCGCGCTGGCTGCGGCCGAGCAGGACACGGCCGGCCTCATCGACGGCGTGGCGGTGAGCGAGCCCAACGTGCAGTTGGGCGCGATGACCGGCACCATCCAGCGCGGCAGCCTGCCGGCCTACACCGCCGGCAGCCGGCCGCTGTTTGACTATTTCAGCTACGGCAACCTGCTGCAGCCCTGTGCCGCCCTGGCCACGGCGGCGGCCGGCGGGCCCTTCGCCTACAGCGGCGGCACGGCCTTCGTGGCGGGTAACCGCTGCGCTGCGCTGGCCACGGCCGGCCTGGTGAGCGGCGCCACCACCCAGGCCCAGGCCGACGACGCGCTGGCCAGGCTGCTGGCCTACGGCTGGGAACCCGAGAGCAACCTGCTGCAGGCCAGCCACTGGCTCTTCGCCAGCCCAGCCATTGCCGTGACCTACGCCAACACCTACGGCCGCTTCCGTGTCAGCGACAACCTCTGCGGCTTCAGCTTCGCCGCGGTGGACGCCACGGCCTCGCCCACGGCGCTGTCGGCTACGGCGTTGAATGGCATCTTCAGCACCGGCAATGGCGTGCCACCGAGCGCGCCCATCCAGGTGGTGTGGAACAACAGCGTGGGTGGCGCGAAGAACCACACCGCGGCCACTTCCCCCAGCACCAATGCGCTGGATTTCGCCTTCGACGGCGCCCACTGCCTGCGCCAGCTGTGGACGGGCAACAGCACGAACGCCACGCGCCTGAAGGCTGGTGTGGCCGAGGTGCAGCGCAGCGCCAACCTGCGCGGCAAGCCCACGCTCATCGTGCACGGCCGCAGCGACACGCTGATCCCGGTGAACTTCAATTCGCGGCCCTACGTGCTGCGCAACACGCAGGTGGAAGGCGCCGCCAGCAAGCTGCGCTACGTGGAAGTGACGAACAGCCAGCACTTCGACAGCTTTCTGCCCTTTGCCGGCTATGACACGCGTTTCATTCCACTGCACCTGTACTACGTGCGCGCGATGGACGCGATGTGGGCGCACCTGAAGAACGGCGCGGCGCTGCCGGCCAGCCAGGTGGTGCGCACCACGCCGCGTGGCGGCACGCCGGGCGCGGCCAACGCCCTCACGGCCGCCAACGTGCCGGCCATCGCGGCAGCGCCGGCGGTCGGTGACCGCATCACGGTGACGGCCACGACGATGACGATCCCGGACTGAGCCCCCGCGCGGCCATGCAGTTGCACCCGGTCTCGGTGTCGCCGGTGTCTCGCTACCTGGTGTGCGAGGGCCGCGAGATCCACTTCATGGAGTGGGGGGCGCAGCATGCCGAGACCGTCATCGCCTGGCACGGCCTGGCACGCACCGGGCGCGACATGGACGCCATCGCCGCGCACCTGGCGCAGCGCTGGCGTGTCATCTGCCCCGACACCCTGGGCCGGGGCTTGAGCCAGTGGAGCCCGCAGCCCGAGCGGGAGTACTGCAACGGCTTCTACGAGAAGCTGGCGCTGTCCTTGGTGGACCAGCTCGGCATCACGCAGCTGCACTGGCTGGGCACCAGCATGGGTGGCGCCATCGGTCTGCGTGCGGCGGCCGGCAGCCTGCGCGGGCGCATACGCCGCCTGGTGTTGAACGACATGGGGCCGGAGATCGCCGACGCGGCGGTGGCGCGCATCCGCAGCTATGCGGGCCGGCCGCCGGCCTTTGCGACCGTGGGCGAACTGGAGGCCTACTTCCGCAGCGTCTACGCGCCCTACGGTTGGCTGAGCGATGCGCAATGGCGGCTGCTGACCGAGAGCAGCACGCGCCGCCTGCCCGACGGCCGCGTGACCCCGCACTACGACCCGAAGATGGTGCTGCAGTTTGAGCACCACCCGCAGGACTACCTGCAGTGGCAGGCCTGGGACGGCCTGAGGCTGCCGGTGCTGTGCCTGCGCGGCGAAAGCAGCGACCTGCTGCTGGCCGACACCGCCGAAGCGATGCGCACCTGCGGGCCGATGGCCGTGGTGGTGACGGTGCCTGGCTGCGGGCATGCGCCGGCGCTCAACACGCCTGAGCAGTTTGCGCTGGTCGAGCGTTTTCTGGCCGGTGCGTGAGCAGCGCGGGGCTGTACTGCCGGTGCAGCGGCATCAACGACGGCTCGGCAAAGCCGGGTGGCGTGTGTCGAAAAGCTTTACAGCCGGCAGGGCGCTTCGATGGGCGGGGTAACTTCCAAGCCCACCCCCCACAAATGTAAGTCACTGAAAGAGAGGGACTTTTTCAGCCGGCTCCAAATTCGGGCCGAGTTTTTGCTGAGCTTGTTTCGTCAGGTCCGGGCGCACGTTGTCGAGCGTTATGGCCGGCATAACTCGAGGATCCAATCATGAATCTGAAGAAACTTGCTGGTGTGGCGGCTATCGCGGTGAGTTCGATGGGTTCAGCCCAGGCGGCGCCAGTTGCGCTGGAGCTGTCCTTGGTGCTCGACGTTTCCGGGAGCGTCAGCACAGCTGAATATGACCTGCAAGCCAGAGGCTATCGGGCGGCCTTCCTTGACGCCACGGTACAGGCGAACATCCTGTCTTTTGCCTCGCAGGGCGGCATCGTCGTCAACGTCATTCAGTTTTCTGACAACGCACAACAGGCCATCGGGTGGACCTTGCTGGACTCTGCGGCGTCGATCAATGCGTTTGCCAACAGCTTGGCCTCGATGACGCGCCTTTTCTCAGGGGGTACCGACGTGCAGGACGGCATTACGACCAGCCGTCTGTCCTTTGCTAACAACGGATATGAAGGCCGAAGACTGGTCATGGATGTGTCTGGCGATGGGCATCAAAATACGGACCCTGCGTGTGCCAGCCCGGGTATCAACGGCACTGCCGTATGCGCCGCCGTTCAAGTTGCGCGCAACGATGCCGCTGCCGCGGGCATCACGATCAACGGCTTGGCCATTGAAGATGGCACCTACGGTACGACAGGGCTTACCAACTGGTATACGACGAACGTGAGTACAGCAGGCGGATTCGTTGAGACCGCCCTTAACTTTGATGACTTTGAACGCGCAGCCATTGCCAAGATCGGCCGTGAAATCATCTCCACAGGGGTGCCCGAGCCGGGTTCGCTAGCCCTGGTAGGCTTGGCGCTCGCCGCGCTAGGTTTCACTGCGCGCCGCCGCGCTTGACGTGACAGGTACGGGCCGCGAGCTAAAAGCTCGTGGCATCTTGAGGACCGGGCGACTTGGCCGCCCGTTTTTGCGGGTCTTGCCAAGAGTCATGCTGTCTACTGAGAGGCGTCCCTAGAATCCTCGGCCTTCCCCGTTCCGAAGGCTGCCATGTCGTCCGGTGTCATTCGAATCCGCGGTGCGCGCCAGCACAACCTCAAGAACCTCGACCTCGACATCCAGACCGGTGAACTGACGGTCGTCACCGGCCCCAGCGGCAGCGGCAAGAGCAGCCTGGTCTTCGACACCCTCTATGCCGAGGGCCAGCGGCGCTATGTCGAGACCTTCAGCGCCTACGCGCGCCAGTTCCTCGACCGCATGGACCGCCCGGCCGTGGACCGCGTGGACGGCGTGCCGCCGGCCATCGCCATCGACCAGACGAACCCGGTGCGCACCAGTCGCAGCACGGTCGGCACGATGACCGAGCTGAACGACCACCTGAAGCTGCTGTTCGCGCGCGCCGCCCAGCTCTACGACAAGCAGACCGCACTGCCGGTGCGGCATGACACGCCCGAGACCATCCACGCCGACCTGCGCGCGCGCGCCGAAGCGGCCGGCGACCCGCGCCTGGTGCTGACCTTCCCCGTCGAACTGCCCGCCGACACCACGGCCGAACAGCAGGAGCAGTGGCTGGCCGCCAGCGGCTTCACGCGCGTGCAGGACGAGCGCGTGGAGGGCGGGCGCAAGATCCTCGACGTGGTGGCCGACCGCTTCCGCATCGCCGGCACCGAGAAGGTGAGGGCGATGGACGCCATCGAGCTGGCGCTGAAGCGCGGCGGCGGGCGGCTGAAGGTCTATGTGCAGCCCAACGAAGGCGAAGCGCAGGTCTGGCGCTGGAGCACCGGCCTGCATTGCCCCGAGAGCGACATCCGCTATGCCGACCCGCAACCGGCGATGTTCAGCTTCAACAGCGCGTATGGCGCCTGCGAGACCTGCCGTGGCTTCGGGCGCGTGATCGGCGTCGACATGGGCCTGGTCATCCCCGACCACCGCAAGACGCTGCGCAACGGCGCCATCAAGCCGATGCAGACGCCGGCCTGGAAGGACTGCCAGGACGACCTGGTGAAGTACGCCGGCGAGGCCGGCATCCCGCGCGACACGCCCTGGAGCCAGCTCACGCCCGCGCAGCGCGACTGGGCCATCGAAGGCACGCCCA
>LNFM01008096.1_pt1 | contig 16052 bp, 13 predicted proteins | sample 596031 | NCBI WGS metagenome assembly LNFM01 (sample SAMN04254537, study PRJNA301005) | activated carbon metagenome | isolation source: dual media filters at the Ann Arbor, Michigan drinking water treatment plant | place: USA: Ann Arbor | reverse complement strand
CATAACCTCGTCAGCAGGCGCAATGGTATCAGTCGGGTCGGTGGTCGAAGATGATACGACAAACCATTAGTCATACAGCGGTGATCGTCGGTGCTACCGGTGGCATCGGTTCGGCGCTGGTAGAAGCCGTCTACAATTCCGGGAGATACTCCCGCGTGCACGCGGTTTCCCGGACCGTCTATCGCGGCAGTGCGGCGATCGCCGCGCACTCAGCCGACGTCACCGACGAGCCGACCATTCAGCAGGTCGCCGAAGCGATCGCAGCCGACGGCCCCGTCGGCCTCGTGATCGTTGCCAGCGGTATGCTCCACGGCACCGGCATCACGCCGGAAAAATCACTCGGCGCGATCGATCCGACGGCGCTCGTCCGGCTCTTCGCCGTCAACGCCATCGGACCCGCGTTGATCGCCAAGCATTTCGTGCCATTGCTCCCCAAACACGGTCGTTCGCTCTTCACGGTACTTTCCGCGCGGGTAGGATCCATCGAGGACAATCGGCTGGGCGGTTGGTATGGCTACCGCGCCTCGAAGGCCGCTCTCAATCAGTTGGTCCGCACGCTTGCGGTCGAACTGAAGCGGACACGGCCTGAAGCCATAGCGCTGGCGCTGCATCCCGGCACGGTGATCACAGAGCTGTCGAAGCCGTTCCGTGGGGATGCTGGGAAACCCGGAACGTTCTTTCCGGACGACGCGGCAGCCCGTCTGCTCAACGTTCTGGATGACGCCAAACTCGAACAATCCGGGCAGCTGATCGCCTGGGACGGGTCTCGAATTCCATTCTGACGAGTCGTGACGCCAGGTTCGGCCCGGCTCTCGAACCGAGCGCCGGTCATTCCCAGCAATGGAGAGAATTCCAACCCGTTCCAGCCTCCAGCGATGGGATTGGATTCGCCGCGGGGGTTTGCCACAACCTGAATGGAGAGGAAGGTGCCCTTGTATGCCGACGAAAAAGCCTATGATCGATGCCACCGTGCTGGACGTCCTTCACGTGACCGTCGACGCCGAAGCCGTCGAGCCGGCGACCGTCGCCCTTGAGATCAGCGGACAAGCGAATTTGCAGCTTCGTTTTTCCGCCGAAGTGCTCACAAAACTTGAGGCCATGCTGGCCAAAGCGAGTGTCGAGCAATCCCGACATCAACCGATTCATTGACGAACCGCGGCCGATCTTCGCGGACTTCCGGCACGGCATGGAACTGTTTGGGGAGAGGATAGGATGGCTGGAATGCTGCGGGCTTCGAGATTTGGATTGGGCCTCGCGATGGCCATAGCGGCCTGTGGTGCCGCCAAGGGCTGCGAGGCCGCGAAGGTCATGTTCGGCGAAATCTCGTTCGACATCATTCCGGCCGAAGGCTACGAGACGGCGTTGGTCCGCAACGCGTCGTTCAATACGAAAGATCAGAATTACGGTGCGTTTCGCGGAGAGGTTACGGTCGACCGCGGCGGGTTTTCCATCCGGAACGTCAATCAAGTCGTCGTCGGCACCATATCGCCGAAGCTCGAATTGGAAGGATGGGACGACAGCTGCGACAAGCGCAGCAAAGTCCTGATCAAGAAGGTGCAGACCGGCACGTATGTCGTGATGAATGGCGGAACGCCCGTCGGGACGATCAAAGGACGATTCCCGAAGAACGCGTTCGGAGTTCGTTGAGGCCAAGCAGAGCGATCTAAGAATTAACCGGCCGTGATCTCGATGTAGCGTTCGTGCACCCACCCGCTGCGGCAGGAGCCCTGGTAAGGTACGCGGCGTGCCAAGGTCACGTTGATCTGCGCGTAGCAATCTTGAAAGGACTGGCCGCGGTTCGGATAGATGATCGCGTGCCAAGGTCCTGAGGTTTCGCAGATAATGACCTCGTCGCCGTTGTGAACGCGGTCGGTTTCGAAATAAGCGTTGCCGCCAGGACCCGACCTAACGGACAAGAAGCCGCTCTTCGGGTCTTCCGGGCGCGTGGGACCAAGTCGTGCCACATGGCCGATCGTCATGCAGGCGTCCAGGTCGGCGTGCCCGCCGATCATGACGGGCGTCCTCTTCGAACCGGCTTCCGCGGAGACCGAAAGGGCGGCCAGAGTGGTCATGATCGCGACAGCGCTGAAACGCATGGCCTTCATCCTCGTTCTCCGCCCTACGAGTACTTATTTCGCGCAGGGTATCGAAATTATAGACGCCGGTCATTGGACTTCGTCCGGCGACAATTTCATCCTCTCAAAGTCGTCACGGCTCGGGGATCAGCGCCAGATAAAGTAGGTTGCTACGTCGGCGCGTACCTTAATAGGGCAAGAGCTCCGGGACTTTTTGAACTGCCCTTGGCCAGTATCTCGGAATGGAGGCAGCGTCCCTCTTCTCGATAGTGCGGACCAAGTCGCAGCGTCGATCACGCCCTTCATCGGAAGGGCGCCTTACGAGCATTCCGCCACCGCGGCCTGCCGACTTACGGGAATGCTCCGACCTCGTCACGAACCATGCTGCCGCTCGACCGACCCAGAGGCGTTCATGAAATCCGACATCCGTCTACGTGACGCCCCCTCGGACCTCCCGGCGACACTGCGGGAGATCGTGGATTATCGGAAAAGCGGACTGAGCCTGAACCATATCGTCGGTTGCCCGCTGGACTGTGGATACTGCGTCCGACATCTCTTCTCCAATTTCGATATGAAGAAGCCCCATCTGATCGTCGACGACGAGGCGGCGGTCGCAACTCTCGTCGGGCATTGGGCGTTCCGTGATCATGTGACGCCGGTGCAGCTCCTCAACCGCGCCACGGATCCGTTTCTTCCGGGCGTCAAGGATCACTTGTTCAGGACCGTGGAAGCCCTCGACGCGAGAGGCCTCCGAAACCCTGTCCTCGTGATCACGCGCTGGCATGTCGAGGCCGAGGATATCGCCCGGCTCGAACGCCTGGCCAATGTCCGGTTGACCGTGCTGGTGACTTGGTCGGGCATCGAGGACCGACGGCTCGAACCGGTCGAGAGCGCCGTCGCCGAGGCGTCGTTGCGACGGCTGGGGCTTTTGGCCAAGAGGACCAAGGCGATCCTCTATTGGCGTCCGCTGATCACCGGTATCAACGACACCGACGACCACCTGCAACGAGCCCTCGTCCTCGCCGACTGCGCGGCGGCAACGGTCTTCAGCGGTCTGTTCCACCGCGAGGAAATTCGCACATACCTGCGATCCGTGGGCATGGACGACGCCTACCCTGAGGTGGCGCGGCGAAAGATCCTGCCGGGTTCGCTGGAAGCGCGTGTCCTCGCAGCCTTCGCTGGACGCCCACTTTTCCGAAAGACGTCATGCGGGGTCGGATTCGCGCACGAGACCTCCGACTATAACGGGCATTTCGGGTTGAAGGACGTCTGCGACATATGTCCGGCAGCGCAGCTGAACAGATGTAGCACCGCGCATGCGAGGCCGGACCTCGACATGCTTCGCGGGCTTGCCCTGGCGTGCGATCTGCCATTGGATCATCTGGATATCGACGATCGCCGCATCGAGGTCTCCGGCAGCTCCGAGCAGCAGCGGTACTTCATCCAACATTCCCTGAATTATCAGGTTCACGATCGCTCGCATCCCCACCATCTTGGGCGGCACGGACGAGCGGAAGTGGGTTGGGCATGAACTGGGAAGACGCGTTCTGGATCGTCGACGTCGAGGGCAATGGCGCGAGCCCCCCGGAGATCGTCGAACTCGCCATGGCCGAGATCAAGGCGATGGTTCCCACCGGGAACCGCAAGCACTGGCTGATCCGCCCGGAGACGCCGATCTCGCCGATGGTCACGCGCATCCACGGCATCCGCAACGACGACGTGGCGGATGCGCCGACGTTCGAGGAGATCGCCGACGACGTCCTCACCTGGCTGCAGGACGCCTCCATCGTCGGACACAACGTCAAGGTGGACCTCGACGCGCTGAAACGAGCGCTTCCAGGATGGGAGCCGAAAGCGGCCGTCGACACACTGAAGATGGCCAAGATGGCCAAGCCGGGGCTTCCGTCCTACGGGCTGGCGAACCTTTCGGAGACGCTCGGACTGAAACCGAGTTGGACCGGGGATCACCGCACCGGCTCGCACTCGGCACCGTACGACGTGGCGATAACGGCGACCTTGTTCGCCACGCTGCTCGTCGACGTGCCCATCGCGGAGCGATCTCGACTGCTGGAGGAGGCTGACGTCATGGAGAAGCAGGGAGGGTTCGAGCTTTGAAATTCGCGCATACGACCATCGTCGTCGCAGGAAGCCATTCGACGGGAAAGTCCACTTTCCTGGAGGGGGTCGAGGCACGTCTCCTGGCGGAAGGCGTCCGTGTAGGGAGGGTTGCGGACACGGCGACGAAAGCGCATGAGATCGGATTTCCCATACTTCGGGGCCACGTCTACGAAAGCACTTTGTGGATTATGGCCGAGGGTCTGCGGCAGGAAATGGAGGCGGCCCTACGATCCGACGTCGTCCTAGTCGATCGCCCGCTCATCGACGCCGTGGGCTATCTGCAGGCTGCCCTGGAAGCGACCGGCAGGCAGATCGAGGACGCGCGAATGCAGGAGCTCCTCCAGATGGCCGTCGGCCACCAGTCCCGCTACCACTGGTTTGCCGCCACCGTGCTCGACGAGAGCATTCCGCTCGGAGAGGGTCGAGACCCGGACCCTGATTTTCGAAGGCTCGCCGGCAGCGCCATCGCTGCGTTGACGAACGCTCACGTCTCCAATCCTCGCTGGCTAGACATCGCGAACGCCGTCGATCTCACAAATGAAGTAGTCGGCCTCGTCCTTGAGCGCCATCGAGCTGACGGCTCGTGAACCGATCACTTGTGCAGGGAGCAACTCCCACGTCTCCCGGCAACCGAACTATCTCAGGTCAAGCAATTAGATGATCTCCGTTATAGGCAGCCAGTTTGTCACGTGCCGCTTGATGCAGCCTCGGTGTTCACGAAAACCGGCGCAGGTCAGTTTCCAAATAGCGCGCTCCATGATGCGTTGTAGTCCCTGACATCAGCCAAAAAAGAGTTCGGGTGGAGTGTTGCGAGAGATGCCGGCGTTCGACGTGTTAGCTAACTTGCCCGATCGACCAGCGCTGGAACAGCTTAGCCGGGCCCTATGGTCGCGCGGAACGCTGCGCGGGGCAGCCGTTCTCGTGGGTGCCGGCGTCAGCCGTAGCGGAGCGCGGCTTCTCTCTGCCGACACACCATTACCGCCCTTATGGTCAGATCTTGCGAACGAAATGGCGCGCGAGCTCTATGGCGCACTAGCCGGGAACGCGCCGAGGGACCCGCTTCGGCTCGCTGAGGAATTCCGCTCCGGCCTCGGCGACGCGGCACTGACAGATTTTCTACGCCGCCGCATCCGTGACGACGCCTTCGAACCCGGCCAGATCCATCGCGACTTGCTCGACTTGCCTTGGTCCGACGTACTGACGACGAACTACGACTCGTTGCTAGAGCGTGCCGCGAAGGATGCGCGGCATCCCTATGATCTCGTGCTTACCGAAAATGATCTCGCCCACGCTCGCGGCCCCCGCATCATCAAACTGCACGGCTCGCTGCGGGATGGCGCCGGGGTTGTAATCTCAGAAGAGGACTATCGCACATACCCCCAGCGTCAGGCGGCCTTCGTCAACACAGCTCGGCAGGTTTTCATCGAGAACGAGCTTTGCCTGCTCGGCTTTTCCGGCGACGACCCGAACTTCCTACAATGGGCGGGATGGGTTCGCGACCGACTGGGAGGCCGCGCCCGGCGCATCTATCTCGTCGGCGCACTCGATCTGCCGCCCGTCAAGCGCCGCCTATTGGAGTCTCGGGGCGTCGCGATAATCGATCTCGCCCCAGCTGTGGCAGAGGAGCGGGCCGACCGCCGCCATGGCGTTGCGGTTTCCTTGTTTCTCGCGCACCTCAAGGCCGCTCGACCCATAGAGCCGGACGATTGGAAGCCGACATCATTTAGCGATTACCCAAATCAGCGCGGTAATGACCATCACGCGCGGTCGCGCGACTTTCGCGATTCCGAGAAGGTGACCACAGCGTTTCGCGCAACGCTGGAACTTTGGCGAACCGACCGGGAGACCTGTCCAAACTGGCTGATCTGCCCGCGCGGTGTACGTCTATCGATCCGGCACGGCACCGACACGGTCGATAATCTCTCGCTGGCCTTGGACGCCCTTCCAGAAAAGGAGCGCCGGGACGCCCTACTGGAGCTGGCGTGGCGTTTCGACCGCGGGGCCCAACCGCTCCCTCAGTGGCTGGTCGGGCCGATGGACGCGATTTCGACATCTGCTCTGCTCTCCGAAGCTGATCCGGAGCTCATCAGCGCACTGGCCCGAGTTCTATTGGGGGCCGCACGCGCGGCTGACGACGCCGCGGCTCTCGCTGCACGGGCGCAATTCTTCGAGGCTCTCACCGCGCCTGGGGATCTTCCAGCTCTCGTCGCGCATGAGCGTTGTCTTTTCGCGCGCGACCGGCTGGACTTCGCTTTCGTTGCAGAGAACGCAAATAAGGTCGATGGCGACGATCCCATGTGGGGGCTGCGGCGGGCCGCATTGCTTTATTGGGTCGGAGAGACGGATGAGGCTCGAAAGACCATCGAGGCCGCCGCTCGAGAGTTGAGAACTAGGGTTCTTCGTGATCCAGACAGCGTCGCACTTCGTTCGCGTTTGGCATGGACAAGGACCTTGGCAAGAGCCTTGAGCTCGGAGGGCGCTGGTGCCCTCCTTGCCGAGTTGGACGGCGAGGGACTGGCGCTGCGCAATTATGATCCGTGGGAGCAATTGCGTGCGCTCGACGCGGACGTCTACGAGGGGCTCCGAAAGCGTTCGGAAGCGAGGGATATCGAGCCGGGCTTCGAGGCGGGAAGCTACCGTGATAACGGCGATACCCTTATCTTCGGCAGCGCCGCGCATGTGGCACCCTTCAGCGAGTTGCGCCACATTACGGAGCGAGCCGGACTGCCAATCCGGACTAGGTACGTGAATATGCTCGCCACGCGTCTTGCGGACGCGCTTCGACTCGCCTTCGAGCCGACCGCGACGTGGCACGCCACGCTTCTTTCGACCAAGCCGAATCATTCGAAAGGTTCAATCGATATCCACCTCGGTCGCATTTCGGTCGCCCGTCTGAGCGCCGATGTAGTTGCCGAGCTACGAAGAGCCCTCGAACACGCGATCGGGTTCTGGCGCGCACGCGTGCAGAGGAGAGCCAATATTCCCGCTGACGTAGATACCTTGCGTCTTTACGTCGAGGCGCTGTCCCGCATTGCAGTGCGTGACGACGCCGAGACGGCCAAGGCGCACGTACGTCTAGCGGTGGAGATGGGAAGCGACCAAGCGCTCAATTACTGGTGGCTGAACGAACCGATCGGGCATCTATTGAAACGGGCTTTTGAGGCCGTTCCAGCGAACGAGCGAGGTGAATTGTCATCCGAGCTTTTGCGGTTTCCCCTAGCTGCCGAAAGGGAAGCAGGCGGGCCGTCGATGTCTTGGTATGACCCTGGTCCGGACGCGTACCGCTTCGTTCGACGAAGCGGGAGCGAACCAGTCTTCGATGCGCGCGTCGCCGCGTTCATCCATCATTTGGCAATCGGCGGACGCTCACGACCGGAAGCGGCCGTGCGCTTGCTCTACCTATATGAGAATGAGCAATTGACGAGCGATCAGATCGCGGCGTTTGCCGAGACCCTTTGGAAAGACGTCCCGAGGAACAGCAACGCTCTCCCCGAAGGTACTCATCTGCTCCTGCATGCCTTCGTCATCGCGCCCGCGCCGCAGGATATAGACGCCCCCGCAAGGGTTTACGCACAGCTCTTCGCGGCCGGTGCCGAAGCTGCCCCGGAGCACATGGAGGCAGCCGTCTCTGGGAGAGCGCCGCATTTACAGCCTCAAGAATCTGACGCCATCCGGCTCTTCCGCAACGCGGCTAAATGGCGTCCAGCAGATCCAGCCCCCGTTGGCATCGGCAATTTCTTCGCCCGCCCGGCCCGGGAAAAAAGCGACAGGAGGATGGCTTCGGTACTCGGCATCGTAGCTGCGCCTGCGCTCGCGAAGCATGATCTTACGGTCGAGTTGGCCAAGGACGCTCTTGCCTTTCTGGACGAGACCGGTCTGCCGGAAGCCCTTGACGCGTTACCTGTGTTCTATGATCTGAACTCGGAAGTCGACGGCCTCATCGTAAACGCCTTTCGTCGGACGTTGGCGATCGGTGATCGCCGGGCCACGTTTGCCGCTGTCAATGCGATGGACCGTTGGCTGCGGCTAACAGAAGGCGATCGGGCTTCGCCCTTACCAGATATTTTGCGCGATCGGGCGTTAAGGGCGCTGGAGCGTGGCCGTGCCGGCGGATTGGTCAGTCTCGTCCACCTGGCTCGACGCTTGGTCGAGGCGGGGCGCTGCGGTGATCCTGAACTGGATCGGATTGTCGAGGTTCTCGACGAACTCCGCGAGGCGACGAACTACGGCGATCCGGAGGGCGACGCGGATGTCGAGACCGATAGGGCCGTCTCCTTACCGGTCGTTCGGGCAGAGTGCGTCCGACTAGCGCGAGCGTTGGAGCAACGTGGCGTAACGACCGAGCCCGTTCGGATATGGCGCGACCTCGCGGCTGGAGACCCGCTTCCGGAAGTTCGCAACGCCGCGAGCCGTGCGGCCGAGGACTAGGGGTGCCAGCATAAGCCGGCGGCGACGTTAGGAAACCGGAGCGGACGCGGTTGACCGTCGACGCTCGCATAGCGAGGATGTGTCCAGCGGGCCTGCCGACGTCAGCGACTTTTCATTTCAGTCGACGGCAAGTTTGATGACCGTAATTGAGGGCACTCGGCAAGGTTCAGCTATTTAGACGGTCCGCACCGCATCGCCAGGGGATCACAGCGGCGATACTGCCGGAGGGTAGGCGACAGACGCGGTTTAGGAGCCAAGAGCGAATAGAATGGCACCGCACCTCGTGCTTCGCTGAATCCAGGGGACAATGGCATGCGCTACGTTTCGCGGCAGCTCGTCAGTATTCCGCCGATACTACGGTCAGATACTGCCGAATTGCGCCGCCAATCTTTGCGCGACAGCGCGGAGAATGGCAGTTTTAGCCAAATGCGTGCTCGTGTCGATCACGAGCTATTGAAAGATAATTCGATCCGGGAGGGCTTGGAAAAACTCTTCCAAGGACACTGCGCCTATTGCGAGCAGAGGGCTTCTGCGAAGAAACTTTCGAACCTGGAACCCCATCGCCCGCTCGGGCAGGCGCTTGGGAAAGATGGCCGCACCGATCACGCTTACTATACCTGGCTCGCTTACGACTGGGACAACATTGTCTCGGCCTGCGATGCCTGCAGGCGGCGCAAGCAGAACCAATTCTTCGTCGACGGTAAACGCGGGGCGATGAACGCCTCCGTCGGCAAACTGCGGGAAACGGAGAAAGCGTTGTTCCTCGACCCTTGCTACGACGACCCCGGCGAGAACCTCCGTTTCGGCACGAACGGGCACGTCGAGGCCTTGAGTGTCGCAGCCCAGGAAACCATTTCCCTCCTCTCGTTGAACCGCCCGGAACTGGTTGCGGCGAGGCACGCGGCATTTTTGACGGTCGTCGACCGTCTGACCGAAGATCCGCGAGGATGCGAAGTGGTCCCGACGGGAGCGAGGGGCCGGCTCAGCGCTTACGTTTTCACGGGCACGGACCATCCAGGTGCTACCGCCATCGCCTTGCTCTCCGCGTCCATAGACTCCGGATCACGCCCCAGACGACTCCCCGACCTCATCGACGAGTTGGCGCAGATGGACGACCGCCGGAGACGGGAGCATCTGGCCAAACTGATTTCAGGGGAAATGTGGGACGAAGCCCCCGGCCTCGAAGCCTCTTTCGCTCTCCCCTCCGCCCAGCGGCTACCTGGGCTCGCCGGCATGCCGGCAGCCCGAGCGCCGCTCACGGATGTCCGAATCCGGAACTTCAAAGGTTTGCGCAAGCTAGAATTCAAGCTGCCCGAGAGCCTGCCGGAAGGCGCCCCGTCCGACGTGCCGTGCATGATACTTTTGGGCGAGAATGCAACGGGCAAGAGCTCGGTGCTGGAGGCCATCGCGCTGGCCTTGCTAGGGACGACCGAAACTGCGGCACTCGACGGAATGATACCGGGCGAGGCGATCAACCCCGGGGGCATGATCCATCGACCCGACCCGACGGTTTGGCACGTCGTCTCACATGGCCCTTTGGAGATCGAGGTCGGCTTCTTCGAAAGCCGGGCGAAAGCTCTCGTCGCAGGCCATGGCGGTTCGTCGTCGTTCGACGGCAATCCCGATACGTCGAAGATCGTGTTGGCCTACGGGCCGCGTCGATATTTTTCGCGGCAACGCACTCGGCGCTTCCGCGCGCCTGCCCATCGGGTTCGATCGTTATTCGATCCGATGGCCACGATCGCTAATCCCTCCGATTGGCTCATGAAGTGCCCGCCCGCGATGTTCGCGGCGGCAGTGCGTGCACTGAAAGAGATCCTCATGTTGGATCCCGAGGATTTTTTCGACAGGCAGGATGGCAGCATCGTTATCGAAGCGTCAGGGAGCCGGACTCGTCTCGAGGATCTTTCGGTCGGTTATAAGTCAGTGATCGCCATGGCTACGGACATCATCCGCGAGTTGATGCACTTCTACGACAATCTGGAGTACGCCAGCGCCACGGTACTGATCGACGAGATCGAAACGCATCTTCACCCCCGATGGAAGATGCGGATCATGACCTGCCTTCGACGGGCATTCCCGAAAGTGCAGTTCATCGTCACGACACACGATCCCCTCTGCCTGCGAGGCATGCAGGACGGAGAAATATTCGTGCTGCATCGGCGCCTAGACGGCGACGGCATCGAGAAACTAGAGTCCCTGCCGTCGACGAAAGGCATGCGGGCCGAGCAGCTTTTGACCTCGGAGTTCTTCGGTTTAGGCTCGACCGATCCGGAAACGGACGCGAAGCTCGCGGTCTATCACCATCTCGCTGCGCGCGGGGACGATCTGTCGCCCCAGGAAGAAGCCCGGCTCAAAGAAGTTAGCGCGGAATTAGATGATCGCCTGGTCGTCGGCGACACCCCTCTGGAGCAGGCCCTTGTATCCGCCCTGAAGGAGGCTGAGCTCCAGTCGCGAACCAGCATTTCACTGCCCGCACTGCCCCTCCGCACCACGATATTCGATAATGCCATGGCTTTTCTGCGAGGAAGCTCAACCGCTAGCGACCTCTTCGACGGCAGGACATCATACGGCACGACCGACGCCGCGGATGGAAACGACGACGGCGCGTTGGGAGGCTAAAGGTGATACGAATCGCCCGCCCCGCCGCGCCTCCCCCACGACTGGATCTGAATGACGCCGACAGCGTCGCATCCAAGGAGCGGCAAAAGATAATCGAAGGGCTCGGTCCGGACGGCAGCCCGGCTGCCGAGACAAAGTTCGTGGCTTATTCGGACAGGTCCGTCCGCGATGCTCTCCAAGATCTCTTTCACAACAAGTGCGCTTATTGCGAGAGCACGATCGCGGGAAATCAGGACACAGACATCGAGCACTACCGTCCGAAGGGCCGGGTCGCGGAGGCCGGCACTCAGGGTGTGTCTCATCCCGGCTACTGGTGGCTCGCCATGGACTGGACCAATCTCGTCCTAAGCTGCACCCACTGCAACCAACGCCGCCGGCAACTGATCATCGACCCTGCGATGACGGATGAGCAGATCGAGGAGGCGATCGAGAAGGACAAGACAGCCCTTGCTGGGAAAGTCGACGCTTTTCCGACCGAAGACTCGGTCTGGGTGACGACGCACACAGGGGACATGGCGATCGAGAAGCCGCTGCTTCTCGATCCCACCCGCGTCGACCCCGACGTCCATTTGGAGTGGGTCCTGCACGGCAAGTATTCAACCGTTGCGCCCAAGAACGGCAGCGCCGTGGGCACCGCTTCGATCAGGCTTTACGGCCTCAATAGGCGCCGTCTTACCGAAGATCGTATCCGCAAATTGCTCGTACTGCGATACAGCGGCAATCTGGCTCTCCAGAGGCTTTCAGAGGCGGCGGCGGCGACCGATGCGGCCCTCGTTCGGATGTTGGAAACGTCGGCTTACGACCACCTTGGCGCCATTCTCGCGCAGGCCGCTGACGACCAGCCCTTCGCCGGATTGGCCAGGGCGTACATGCTGGAACTCGAACGCGAGATCTCTGCCCTGCGAGGCGTATAGCCAGCGCGGACGTAGAATGATCCCATCCCGTTTGAACCATCGTCAATCATGGATCGACGCCCTGTAGATTGGGAATATTAGGCGGAGAGTATCCTGGCACGGCGGCAATTCTTTCCCCTACAGAACGATGAACCTCCAATGCCTTGCCACGGTCCTCCAACAATCTCCGTTCGCCGAACGGCATGTACCAGCGCATGAGCCACGTCTCCCACGGCTCCACCGTCGCTCGCCGCTTCGGGACCGCCTCCAGCAGCCACCAGAAGCCCTTGAGCGAACGGTGGAGGCAGGCGGCAGGGTCGGGAACGACAAACCGGTCCGTTTCGTACCGTCTCTGGCCCATGACGAAACGTTTCACCCTTCCCTCCACGAACTTTATGTCATGTACGCGCGCTTCATCGATCATCCATTCCAGGGATAGTTTCGCGAGGCCTGATTGCTTCTCGGGGTAACCGCCGCCTACGTCCGCGTGCACTCCTGCGAAAAGCAGTTGCTTGCAGTCCTGAGTCGGGTTGGTCTCTTCAGCGGCGAAAGGATTGGGAACGAAAGCCTGACCTTCCGCCCAGAGGTTTGCTCGAAACATCACGCGGCGCTCGTCGATCGCCACGGCGTGCCGGATAGCGCGTACCGACGTGTTGGTTCGAGTGTAAGGCAGCGAACTCGTGCCGGGCAGAAGGCCGAAGAAGTTCCGGCCCGGTACTATGACGGACGCTACGGTGTCAAAAAGGCCGAGAAAGTGGATGGTGGCCGGACGTGTCTCCGCAAATTTCCGAAAGAGGCTTACCGCTTCGAAATCCTCGACGGGTGCGTTGCCGTCCCTCGCGCCGATGACCTTGTACGCCGCCAGGAGCTGCTCTGTCAGGTTGTCCCGATCCGGGGCCAACAGGCCCACCATGCGTATCAACGCTGCGACGATCCGGACGGTGTAGGCGCCGCGGCTGAAACCGAACAGGCAGATCCGGTCCCCTTCCTCGTAGTTTTGGCAAAGGAGGCGATAGATCGCGCAAACGTCGTCGTCGATGCCGTAACCGGTTCCAAGTTGGAACAGTGCCGTCGCCTGGCGGAGGCGCTCGCTCCATGCCGCTTGTCGCGCACGGGATCCTACGCCGGGCCTGTAGAACACGCGCTGCCCTCTGTCCTTCGCCAAGCACCGAAGCAGACGGCCCACGTTCGAGACATCCCTCTCGATGGAATTCGATGTCCCATCGCAGAGCACGACCAGATTCTTCATTGGCTCTCCTACGGAAGCAGGCGTTGAATTGGTCGCCCGCCTCAGGCCTGCGGATTCCGATTCATTCCGGCCGGGTATTCCGATTTGAAGCCGGCCACCGTTCCGATCTGATGTCGGCCACCATTCCGATTTGAAGCCGGCCGGGGTTCCGATCAATCTCCGGCCGGTTTTCGGAGAGTTTGGCGTTTTCGTTTGGGTCAGTCCCTCGGGCATCAGGCCCCTCGCAATCGAGGGAAGCCGGATGCCTGCCAAGAGAGAACTGACCATGCGACAGATACGACAGATGCTGCGGCTTGCCCGAGATGGGGTGAGCGCGCGGGAGATCGGACGCACGCTCGGCGTGGCGCGCAGCACGATCCAAGATAACCTCAAGCGCGCCGCGACCGCCGGGCTTGCCTGGCCATTGGCCGGCGATCTGACGGACGCCGTTCTCGAGCAGCGCCTGTTCGCCCATGCCGGCGTGAAGAGCGGCTTCCGCCGCCGCGTCGAGCCGGACTGGGCCTGCCTCGTCTGCGAGTTGAAGCGGCCCGGCGTCAACCTGATGGTGCTCTGGGAGGAGTACCGCGACGCTCATCCCGACGGCTACGGCTACAGCCGCTTCTGCGATCTGTACCGGGAGTTCGAACGCCGCCTGTCGCCGACCATGCGCCAGGATCATCCCGCCGGCGACAAGGTCTTCGTCGATTACTCCGGCAAGAAGCTCTCGATCGTCGATCGGACCACCGGTGTCGTGCGGGAGGCCGAGATCTTCGTCGCCGTGCTGGGCGCCTCGAACTACACCTATGCCGAAGCGACCTGGACGCAGACGCTGCCCGACTGGATCGAGGCCCATGTCCGGATGTTCCGCTTCCTCGGTGGCGTGCCGCGCCTCGTCGTGCCCGACAACCTGAAGTCCGGCGTCCAGAGAGCCTCGTTCTACGATCCCGAGATCAACCGCAGCTACGGGATGATGGCCGCCCATTACGGCGTCGGCATTCTGCCGGCCCGCCCGCGCAAGCCCCGCGACAAGGCGAAGGTCGAAGCCGGCGTGCGCTTCGCCCAGAGCTATATCCTTGGGCGGCTGCGTCGGCAGACCTTCTTCTCGCTGGCCGAGGCGAATGCCGCGATCGCCGCCATGGTGGAGCGCATCAACGCCCACGTCATGCGCAGGCTCGGCGTCAGCCGTCGGCATCTGTTCGAGACCGTCGAGCGGCCCGTGCTGGCGCTGCTACCGGACGCCGACTACCAGTTCGCGGAATGGCGCCTGGCGCGGGTCTCCCTCGATTATCATGTCGAGTTCGACGGCTTCTTCTACTCGGTACCCCATGGCCTGATCCGCGAGCAGGTCGATATCCGCGCAACGACCCGGACGATCGAGCTGTTCCACCGGGGTCAGCGCATCGCCGCACACCAGCGTCGTCATGGCGGGCGCCGGCATGGCACAGATCCCGATCACATGCCCAGCGCGCATCGGCGCTACGCCGAGTGGACGCCGGAGCGCTTCCGGCGCTGGGGCGCCTCGATCGGCCCCAACACGGAGGGGCTTGTTATCGTCATCCTGGCCAACCGGCCTCATCCCGAGCAGGGCTTCCGCACCTGCCTGGGCATCCTGCGCCTGTTCAAGGATATCGCGCCCGAACGCGCCGAGATCGTCGCTGCCCGCGCCGTCGCCATCGGCGCGCTCACCTACAAGAGCATCAGCGCGATCATCGCCAACAGGACCGACCGCAAAACGCCGACGGACGACGTGGTCATCGATCACCCCAATCTCCGCGGCCCCGGCTACTTCCATTGAAGGAACGACCATCATGCTGATCCATCCCACCCTCGATCTGCTCACCAGCCTCGGGCTCCACGGCATGGCCAAGGGCTTCCGCGATCTCGATGCCCAGCCCGAGGCCAGCCGTCTCGAACATGCCGAATGGCTCGGGCTGCTGCTCGAACAGGAGAAGACGCTGCGCCAGCAGAAGCGCTTCGAGAGCCGGGCCCGTGCCGCCAGATTGCGTCATGCCGCCAGCGTCGAGGACGTCGATTATCGCGCTGTCCGCGGGCTCGACCGCGCGCTCTTCCTTAAGCTTGCCGCCGGCGACTGGATCCGCTCACGGCACAATCTCCTGATCACCGGCCCCTGCGGCGTCGGCAAGAGCTGGCTCTCCTGCGCGCTGGGCCACAAGGCTTGCCGGGAAGACTTCTCCGTCGCCTATCACCGCGTGCCGCGTCTTCTCGCAGCCCTGGCGCTGGCGCGTGGCGATGGACGCTACGCTCGAATGCTGCGCACCATCGCCCGCCTCGATCTGCTCATCCTCGACGACTGGGGACCCGAGCCGCTCGATGCCGAGCAGCGTCGCGACCTCCTCGAAATCGTCGAGGACCGATACGAGGCGCGATCGATCATCGTGACCAGCCAGCTTCCCGTCGATCGCTGGTACGAGCTCATCGGCAATCCCACCATCGCCGACGCCATCCTCGACCGTCTCGTTCACAACGCCTACCGCATCGACCTCAAGGGCGAGAGCCTGCGAAAAACCAAACAGAGCAGCATCGCTCAGCCTGCCGCTTGACCTTCGACGAACCGCAAAACATCATCCCCTCGACCCATGCGAATGACGCCAAGGGTGGCCGGCTTCAAATCGGAAGACCCGGCCGGCTTGAGATTGGAATGCATGGCCGGCTTCGTCGGTATCCGCA
>LNFM01008093.1_pt1 | contig 16056 bp, 15 predicted proteins | sample 596031 | NCBI WGS metagenome assembly LNFM01 (sample SAMN04254537, study PRJNA301005) | activated carbon metagenome | isolation source: dual media filters at the Ann Arbor, Michigan drinking water treatment plant | place: USA: Ann Arbor | reverse complement strand
TCATTGGATACCGAGGGCTTTACTGCATGTCGAAAGAAGACAGCTTCGAAATGGAAGGCACTGTCGTCGACACCCTGCCCAACACCATGTTCCGTGTGGAGTTGGAAAATGGGCACGTCGTAACCGCGCACATCTCCGGAAAGATGCGCAAGAACTACATCCGCATTCTCACTGGCGACAAGGTGCGCGTCGAGCTGACGCCGTACGACCTGAGCAAGGGCCGTATCACCTACCGCGCCCGCTAACCGGCTGCGCTCAACGCGCATCCGCGGTCAGCAGACATGAAAACGCCCGGCATCGCCGGGCGTTTTTGTATGCCTGACAAAAAGCCTGTCAGGCCATTTCAGCCGTGGTTTCGAAGTCGAACGTCAACTCGCCTGCGACGAAGTCGACACGCACCACGCCACCATGCTCAGCCAGCTCGCCGAAGAGGATCTCCTCAGCCAGGGGCCGCTTGATCTTGTCCTGAATCAAGCGTGCCATCGGACGCGCACCCATCTGCACGTCGTACCCCTGCTCAGCCAGCCAACTGCGCGCCGTATCACTGACCTCCAGTGTGACGCGTTTGTCTTCCAGCTGCGCCTGCAGTTCGGTAAGGAACTTGTCGACGATGCTCTTGATGACCTCGTGGCTCAGGCGACCAAACTGGATGATGGTATCCAGACGGTTGCGGAACTCCGGCGTGAAGCTCTTCTTGATCACTTCCATCGCGTCAGACGAGTGGTCCTGATGCGTGAAACCGATAGACGCGCGCGCTGCCGTCTCGGCACCGGCGTTGGTGGTCATGATCACGATCACGTTACGGAAATCCGCCTTGCGCCCGTTGTTGTCGGTCAGGGTGCCGTGGTCCATCACCTGCAACAGCAGGTTGAAGACTTCCGGGTGGGCCTTTTCGATTTCATCGAGCAGCAACACGCAGTGCGGTTGCTTGGTGATTGCCTCGGTCAGCAGCCCACCCTGGTCGAAGCCAACGTAGCCAGGCGGTGCGCCGATCAGGCGCGAGACGGTATGCCGCTCCATGTACTCGGACATGTCGAAGCGCACCAACTCAATCCCCAGCGCCTTGGCCAACTGACGGGCGGCCTCTGTCTTGCCTACGCCGGTAGGACCGGCAAACAGGAAGGAGCCGACGGGCTTGTCCGGCGCCTTGAGCCCCGCACGTGACAGCTTGATGGCTGTGGAGAGCGAATCGATAGCCGCGTCCTGACCGAACACGGTCAGCTTAAGGTCGCGCTCCAGATTACGCAGCTGCTCCTTGTCGGAGCTCGAAACATGCTTCGGGGGAATACGCGCGATTTTCGCGACGATGTCTTCAACCTGCGCCACTTCGATGCGCTGCACACGACGCTCAACTGGCTGCAAGCGCTGGTAAGCCCCTGCCTCATCGATCACGTCAATGGCCTTGTCCGGCATATGGCGGTCGTTGATGTAGCGGGCAGCCAGCTCGGCAGCCGCACGCAGAGCCTCATCGCTGTACTCGATACCGTGATGCTGCTCAAAGCGCCCCTTGAGACCCTTGAGGATGCCGTAGGTGTCATCCACCGACGGCTCGCTGACATCGACCTTCTGGAAGCGTCGCGCCAAGGCACGGTCCTTCTCAAAGATCCCGCGGAACTCCTGGAACGTGGTCGAGCCGATGCAACGAATCTCACCGGACGAAAGCATCGGCTTGAGCAGGTTGGATGCATCCATCACCCCGCCAGACGCCGCACCGGCACCGATGATGGTGTGGATTTCATCAATGAACAGAATGGCATGAGGGCGCTTGCGCAACTCGTTGAGCAGCGCTTTCAAGCGCTTCTCGAAATCCCCTCGGTATTTGGTGCCGGCCAAAAGGGCGCCCAAATCCAGGGAATAGACAACGCTGTCGGCCAACAGATCAGGCACCTGCCCGTCAACAATGCGCTTGGCCAGACCTTCTGCAATAGCGGTCTTGCCCACACCGGCCTCACCGACCAGCAACGGGTTGTTCTTGCGCCGGCGCGCGAGAATCTGCGCAACACGCTCAACTTCACTTTCACGACCCACCAGCGGGTCGATACGACCCTGACGGGCTTGCTCATTCAGGTTGCTGGCATAAGCGTCGAGCGGATTACTGGAAGCCGCGGCCTCGCCGCCCTCCTCATCCTGCATCTCTTGCTCAGCTTCCTGATGCCCGCCATGCCCCGGGACCTTGGAAATGCCGTGGGCGATGAAGTTGACCACGTCGATGCGCGCCACGCTCTGCTGCTTGAGCAGGAACACCGCCTGACTTTCCTGTTCGCTGAAAATGGCGACCAACACGTTGGCGCCTGTTACTTCGCGCTTGCCGGAACTTTGCACGTGAAACACCGCACGTTGCAGGACGCGCTGAAAGCCCAATGTAGGCTGAGTTTCGCGTTCTTCATCGTGCTGTGGAATCAGCGGTGTGGTGGAATCAATGAACTCCTGCAGGTCATGCCGGAGTTTGTCCAGATTGGCGCCACACGCACGCAGGACGCTAGCGGCGGCCTCGTTATCCAGCAGCGCAAGCAGCAAGTGCTCAACCGTCATGAATTCATGACGCTTGGTACGAGCCTCCTTGAAGGCCAGATTGAGGGTGACTTCGAGCTCTCGATTTAACATAGCTTCACCTCATGCCCCAGTGACCGGCGTTAACCGTCCTTCTCGATCTCACAGAGTAGCGGATGCTGGCTCTCCCTAGCATATTGATTGACCTGCATCGCCTTGGTTTCAGCGATATCGCGCGTATACATACCGCATACGGCTCGGCCTTCGGTATGAACGGTGAGCATAAGGCGCGTTGCCACCTCACGGTTCATATTGAAGAACACCTCGAGGACCTCAACCACAAAATCCATCGGTGTGTAATCGTCGTTAAATATGACCACTTTATACAACGGTGGTGCCTGCAGCGCAGGCTTGGCTTCCTGCAGAGCGACACCGGACCCGTCGTCCTCATGCGTGGCAGGGCGGTCCTGATTGAATGTTAGTCGAATCTGGCTACTTGCATGCATGCTGGGATACGGATTCTTGATAGACGAATGGGTAAGGGACGGAGTTTGACCGGCTTCTCGGTCTACTGCAGCTGCGCCTTGACTATGGGCAAAACGGTGTTACAAACAATGGATGCCCTTAGTGGGCATCGGGGTTTCCTGGCGACAGCTGCCGGGATGACTAAGTGGATGATACTCCAGTGATGGGGTGCTTTGCAGAGGGATATCAGCATGGTCAGCGGTAAGGTCAAGTGGTTCAACAACGCCAAAGGCTATGGCTTCATCGTCGCCGACGGCCGAGATGAGGACCTGTTCGCCCATTACTCGGCGATCCAGATGGACGGCTATAAAACGCTCAAGGCCGGGCAACCGGTCAGCTTCGAGATCATCCAGGGCCCCAAAGGTCTGCACGCTGTGAATATCACCGCCGCCCTGGCGACTGCTGAGGCCCCCACCGCACAGGCCATGACACGCCACGCCGCTGTCCAAGCCTGACCCCCGCCACAGCAAAATGAAGAGGCCGCCATCAGGCGGCCTCTTCATTTGCGACTCACATGTGCGAAATCATCGCATCGCCGAATTCAGAGCAGGACAACAACGTCGCGCCATCCATCAGTCGCTCGAAGTCATACGTCACTGTCTTCGCGGAAATCGCACCATTGGTCCCCTTGATGATCAGATCTGCCGCCTCAACCCAACCCATATGGCGCAGCATCATTTCCGCCGAGAGGATAAGCGAGCCCGGGTTGACCTTGTCCTGCCCTGCATATTTGGGTGCGGTGCCGTGGGTCGCCTCGAACATCGCCACGTCGTCGGACAGGTTGGCGCCGGGCGCAATGCCGATACCGCCGACCTCGGCCGCCAGGGCATCGGAGAGGTAATCACCGTTGAGGTTGAGCGTGGCGATCACATCATATTCGGCCGGACGCAACAGAATCTGCTGCAGCATGGCATCAGCAATGGCATCTTTAACGATGACATTCTTGCCAGTCCGGGGATTTTTGAACTGCATCCAGGGGCCACCATCGAGCAGGGTGGCGCCAAATTCAGCCGCTGCAATCTCGTAAGCCCATTCTTTGAAGGCACCTTCGGTGAACTTCATGATGTTGCCTTTGTGTACGATGGTCAGCGAGTCGCGGTCGTTGTCGACCACATACTGCAGTGCTTTACGTGCCAAGCGCTGGGTACCTTCCTTGGAAACCGGTTTGATGCCAATACCGCAATCCTGGTCGAAGCGGATTTTGGTGACACCCATCTCCTCCTTAAGAAACTTGATCACTTTATTGGCTTCGGGAGAACCGGCCTTCCACTCGATACCGGCGTAAATGTCTTCGGAGTTCTCGCGGAAGATGGTCATGTCCACGTCGCCTGGCTTTTTCACCGGGCTCGGCACGCCCTCAAACCAGCGCACCGGCCGCAGGCATACATACAAATCAAGCTGCTGACGCAGTGCTACGTTAAGCGAACGGATGCCACCGCCGACTGGCGTGGTCAGTGGTCCTTTGATCGAGACTACAAAATCTTTGACTGCATCCAGGGTTTCCTGCGGCAGCCAGGTGTCCTGGTCGTAGACTTGGGTGGCCTTCTCGCCGGCGTAAACTTCCATCCAGGCGATTTTGCGCTCGCCGCCGTAGGCCTTCTCGACAGCGGCATCGACCACCTTGATCATGACGGGACTGATGTCAACGCCGATGCCATCGCCTTCAATGAACGGGATGATCGGGTTATTCGGTACGTTGAGCGACATGTCGGCGTTTACGGTGATTTTGTCACCCTGGGCTGGCACTTGGATCTTTTGGTATCCCATGCTGAACTCCGTCTGATGTGTGAACTGTACGCGTCACCCGAGGGTACTCCACATGATTCAGGCGAAACCACATGTTCATTGGTCTTATACGTCAAGGCATTCTGCGACGCCCTGACGCAGTGGTATACTCCGCGCATGACTAACGAGTCATAAGGAGCGGACTGCCTTGAACGAGGCCCCTGCTCCTTGATCCCGTCGATACGCTATCGCGAATCAGCGGTTCGAATTGCTCGACACTCTACTGGTGCATCCCACATCACTGCGGCGAGTCCTCGACTTCCGGCTCGTTACTTAAAGAGCCAAAGCGCTTACCTGCGCATGTCGAGTTTCTGTGCACGCTCAGCAAAGAAGAGAGTTAACTCTAAATGCCCACCCGTTCGAAGATCATCTATACCTTCACCGACGAAGCGCCGGCACTGGCCACTTATTCGCTTCTTCCTATTGTAGAAGCCTTCGCTGCGTCCGCAGATATCGCCGTCGAAACGCGCGACATCTCGCTGTCGGGCCGAATCCTGGCGAGCTTTGCCGACCAACTGGGTGCAGACAAGCAAATCGAGGATGACCTCGCCAAGCTTGCCGTACTGGCCACCTCACCAGACGCCAACATCATCAAACTGCCGAACATCAGCGCGTCGGTTCCTCAGCTCAAAGGCGCCATCGCAGAGTTGCAGGCCCAGGGCTACGCCATCCCGGACTTCCCGGAAGACCCGCAGACCGACGCTGAGAAAGAAGCCCGTGCGCGTTACAGCAAGGTACTCGGCAGCGCCGTGAACCCGGTGCTGCGCGAAGGCAACTCGGACCGCCGTGCCCCTGCCGCGGTCAAGGCTTTCGCCCGTAAGCACCCGCATTCGATGGGCAAGTGGAGCATGGCTTCGCAGTCCCACGCCGATTACATGCGTGGCGGCGACTTCTTCTCCAGCGAACAGTCGATCACCATGGCCAAGGCCGGTGACGTACGCATCGAGTTCGTTGGTAAGGACGGCAAGGTCGAGGTCAAGAAGCAGCTGGCCCTGCAGGAAGGCGAAGTCTTCGACAGCATGTTCATGAGCTGCCGCAAGCTGCGCGAGTTCTTCGAGAAGACCTTGCAGGACTGCAAGGAAAACGGCGTGATGTGGTCCCTGCACGTCAAGGCGACCATGATGAAGGTCTCCCACCCGATCGTCTTCGGCCACGCCGTCAGCGTCTACTACAAAGACGTATTCGACAAATATGGCAAGCTGTTCGAAGAGCTGGGCGTAAACCCGAACAACGGCATCAGCAGTGTCTACGACAAGATCAAATCCCTGCCGGCTTCGAAGCAGGAAGAAATCCTCGATGACATCCATGCCTGCTACAGCCACCGCCCGGAAATGGCGATGGTTGACTCGGTCAAGGGCATCACCAACCTGCACATCCCGAGCGACGTGATCGTCGACGCCTCGATGCCTGCGATGATCCGCAGCTCGGGGCAGATGTGGGGCAAGGACGGCAAGCTCAAGGACACCAAAGCGGTGATGCCGGAAAGCACCTATGCCCGCATCTACCAGGAAATGATCAATTTCTGCAAAACCAACGGCGCGTTCGACCCCACCACCATGGGCACCGTACCGAACGTTGGCCTGATGGCGCAGAAAGCCGAAGAATACGGCTCCCACGACAAAACCTTCGAAATGAGCGCTGAAGGCACCATGCGTGTGGTCCTCGCCGACGGCACCGTGCTGATGCAGCATAACGTGGAAGCCGGTGACATCTGGCGCGCCTGCCAGACCAAAGATGCGCCGATCCGTGACTGGGTCAAGCTGGCTGTGACCCGTGCTCGTCAGTCCAATACCCCGGCGATTTTCTGGCTCGACCCGGAGCGCGCTCACGACCGTGAACTGCAGAAAAAGGTTGAAACCTACCTGCAGGATTACGACCTGAACGGCCTGGACATCCGCATGATGGGCTACAACGAAGCCATCCGCGTGAGCATGGAGCGCCTGATCCGTGGCCAGGACACCATTTCGGTGACCGGCAACGTACTGCGCGACTACCTGACCGACCTGTTCCCGATCATGGAACTGGGCACCTCAGCCAAAATGCTCTCCATCGTGCCGCTGATGGCCGGTGGCGGTATGTACGAAACGGGCGCTGGCGGCTCGGCACCCAAGCATGTGCAGCAGCTGATCGAAGAAAACCACCTGCGTTGGGACTCGCTTGGCGAATTCCTGGCATTGGCTGTGTCGCTGGAAGAAACCGGCATCAAGACCAGCAACCCGAAAGCCAAGATCCTGGGCACCACCCTGGACGCGGCCACCGGTAAGTTGCTGGACAACAACAAGTCGCCATCGCGTAAAACCGGTGAGCTGGACAACCGTGGTAGCCACTTCTACCTGGCGCTGTACTGGGCTCAGGCCCTGGCCGCACAGACTGAAGACCTCGAGTTGCAAGCCCACTTCGCACCGCTGGCCAAGACCCTGAGCGAGCAGGAGGCCACCATCGTTGCTGAGCTGAACGCTGCTCAAGGCAAGCCGGTCGAGATCGGTGGTTACTACCGCTCCAGCCCGGAGCTGACCAGCAAGGTCATGCGCCCGAGCGCAACCTTCAACGCAGCACTGGCGGCAATCGTCTAAGCGGCCTACTTCGCGCAAAGACGCTGCACCACACAGAACCCCGGCCCTGCGCCGGGGTTCTGCGTTTATGCCTGCCGTAAAAGCCCAGTCGCACTGCTATCATCGGGGACCTCAACCGACACAGGCAGCACCCCATGCAATGGCAGCCGCACATCACCGTCGCCACGGTTATCGAAGATAACGGCCGGTTTCTCCTCGTCGAAGAAATGGCGGAGGGTAAAGCCGTCTTCAATCAACCGGCGGGCCACCTGGAGGCCAATGAAAGCCTGCTCCAGGCAGCCGTTCGCGAGACCCTTGAGGAGACTGGCTGGGATGTCGAGCTGACCGGCATCACCGGTATCTACCTGTACACGGCGCCGAGCAATGGCATCACCTATCAGCGCGTGTGCTTCGCCGCCAACGCATTGCGCCATCATCCGCAGCTGCAACTGGATGACGGCATCATCGGCCCTCAGTGGCTGACCCGCGAAGAGCTTGCTGCTCAACCTGAGCGCTGGCGCAGTGAATTGGTGCTGCGCTGTATCGACGACTACCTGAGCGGCCCCAGCGCCCGCCTCAGCTTGATCCGCGATTAACGGCCACAGCGCTGCGCCTGTTAGAATCACGCCCTTTACAGCTTACAGCCAAGAGCCCCATGCCAGATCCCACCACCCAGCGCGTTATCGTCGGCATGTCCGGCGGCGTCGACTCCTCTGTTTCTGCCCTGCTGCTGCTCGAACAGGGCTATCAGGTCGAAGGCCTGTTCATGAAGAACTGGGACGAAGACGACGGTACCGACTACTGCACGGCCATGGATGATCTGGCCGATGCCCAAGCGGTGTGCGACAAAATCGGTATCAAACTGCATACCGCCAACTTCGCCGCCGAATACTGGGACAACGTCTTCGAGCATTTCCTGGCCGAATACAAGGCCGGGCGCACGCCGAACCCAGACATTCTGTGCAACCGCGAGATCAAGTTCAAAGCCTTCCTTGATTACGCCCTGATGCTCGGCGCCGACCTGATTGCCACCGGCCACTATGTGCGCCGCCGTGACATCGACGGGCGCACCGAATTGCTCAAGGGCCTGGACCCGAACAAGGACCAGAGCTACTTCCTGCATGCCGTGGGCGGTGAGCAGATCGCCAAGACGCTGTTCCCGGTCGGCGAACTGGAAAAGCCTGCCGTGCGCGCAATTGCCGAAAAATATGCACTGGCTACGGCAAAAAAGAAGGATTCCACCGGCATCTGCTTTATTGGCGAACGCCGCTTCAGCGACTTCCTCAAGCAGTACCTGCCCGCCCAACCTGGCGTCATCGAAACCACCGAAGGCCAGGTGATTGGCAAGCACCACGGCCTGATGTACCACACCATCGGCCAGCGCCAGGGCCTCGGCATCGGCGGTCAGAAGGACGCCAGTGACGAACCCTGGTACGTGCTGAAAAAGGATCTGGTGCGCAACGTGCTGGTCGTCGGTCAAGGTAACGAGCACCCCTGGTTGTTCTCGCGGGCATTGCTGGCATCCGAGATCTACTGGGTCAACCCCGTTGACCTGAGCACGCCGCGTCGCCTCACCGCCAAAGTGCGTTACCGCCAAGGGGATCAGGCCTGCACCCTGGAAAAAACCGCCGACGGCTACCGCGCCACCTTCGACGAACCCCAGCGCGCCGTCACCCCGGGCCAGTCCGTGGTGTTCTATGACGGCGACATCTGCCTGGGCGGCGGCGTCATCGAAACCGCCGAACCCTGGTACCACGAGGATGCTCGCCCATGACCCCGACTCAGGAGCAACTGGTCGCCCTGGCTGCCGTATTCGAAGCAACGGCCCTGGTCGACAAAGTCGCCAAGACCGGTCAGATCAGCGAAGCGGCCCTGGGTTGCATGCTCGGCAGCCTGCTGATCCGCGACCCCAAGACCACCCTCGATGTGTATGGCGGCGATGACCTCAACCTGCGCGACGGCTACCGTGCCCTCGCCAGCGCCCTGGAGCGCGACCCGGGCACACTGCAGCGCGATCCACTGCGCTACACCCTCGGGCTGCTGAACCTGGAACGGCAACTGGCCAAGCGTGATGACCTTCTGCAGATCATGGGCAGCCGCCTGGACCAGATCCAGCAGCAAGTCGAACACTTCGGCCTGGTCCACGAGAATGTTATTGCCTCCTGCGGCGGCCTGTATCAGGACACCATCAGCACCTTCCGCCAGCGTATCCAGGTGCAAGGCGACATGCGCCATTTGCAGCAAGTCAACAACGCCTCGAAAATTCGTGCCCTGCTGCTCGCCGGCGTGCGCTCGGCGCGCCTCTGGCGCCAGCTGGGCGGGCATCGCTGGCAGCTGGTCTTCAGCCGTGGCCGGCTGCTCAAAGAACTCTACCCCCTGCTGCGCGGTTAACCGGTGAGTGGCCGGCAGACACGGCCACTGCAGGGCGCAGCATTGCTGGCGATCTCAGCCCTGCTGTTTGCCTTGATGGGCGTGGGCATTCGCGAACTGTCCGGAACCGTCAACAACGAGTCGGTGGTGTTCTTTCGCAATGCCGTTGGCGTGTTGTTTTTTCTTCCGCTGCTGCTCATCAAAGGTGTGCGCCCGCTGCGCACCACGCGCCTGCGCGCTCACCTCTGGCGAACCGGCTATGGCCTGGCAGCCATGTATTGCTTCTTTTACGCCATCGCTCACCTGCCGCTGGCCGACGCCATGCTGTTCACTTACTCGGCCCCACTGTTTACCCCGCTGATTGCCTGGTGGTGGCTCAAGGAGCCGCTGAGCGCACGCATTCTTTGCACATCACTGCTGGGGCTGGTGGGTGTACTACTGGTGGCGCGACCCTCTGCGGCGCTGTTCGAGGGCCAGGCACTGATCGGCCTGAGCGCCAGCATCATGGCCGCATTCGCGTTTGTTTCCATCCGCGAGATGAGCGATACCGAGCCGACCTACCGCATCGTGTTCTACTTTTCGCTGTTCAGCGCCCTCGCCTCTGCCATTCCGCTGACCTGGGCCTGGCAGCCCCTGGATGGCCACACCCTGGCCCTGCTCCTGGGAATCGGCCTGCTGGCCACCGTCAGCCAGCTGATCATGTCCCAGGCCTACGCCTTGGCACCGCCCGGGCTGATTGGCCCCGTGGCCTACCTCGCCATCGTCTTCGCCGGCGTCATTGCCTGGTGGCGCTGGGGCGAAACACCAGACCTGACGTCGCTGCTGGGCGCCGCGCTGATTTTCAGCGCCAGCCTGCTGGCGATTGCTAAACAGCGTGCCTGAACACCCCGCTCAAGGGCCACGAACCCACGCCATTTTCATGTATAATTTGCGCCCTTTTCGTCAGCCGACTGCCCGAGAACGCCTCCCATGCAGCTTTCCTCGCTCACCGCGGTTTCCCCCGTAGACGGCCGCTATGCCGGCAAAACCAGCGCCCTGCGCCCGATTTTCAGCGAATACGGCCTGATCCGTTTCCGCGTACTGGTTGAAGTACGCTGGCTGCAGCGCCTGGCCGCCCATGAAGGTGTTGCCGAAGTCGCGCCCTTCTCCGCCGAAGCCAACGCCGTGCTCAATGAGCTGGCAGACAACTTTGCCGTCGAGCATGCCGAGCGCGTCAAAGAAATCGAGCGCACCACCAACCACGACGTCAAGGCCGTGGAATACCTGCTCAAGGAACAGGCCGCCAAGCTGCCTGAACTGGATAAGGTCAGCGAATTCATCCACTTCGCCTGCACCAGCGAAGACATCAACAACCTGTCCCACGCACTGATGCTGCGCGCCGGCCGTGACGAGGTGCTGCTGCCGCTGATGCGCCAGACAGCCGAAGCCATCCGCGAACTGGCGATCAAATTTGCCGACGTGCCGATGCTTTCGCGCACCCACGGTCAGCCAGCGTCGCCGACCACCCTCGGCAAAGAACTGGCCAACGTGGTCTACCGCTTGGAGCGCCAGATCGCTCAGGTCGCAGCCGTACCGCTGCTGGGCAAGATCAACGGCGCTGTGGGCAACTACAACGCCCACCTCTCGGCTTACCCGCAGATCGACTGGGAAGCCAACGCCAAGCAATTCATCGAAGGTGACCTGGGCCTGCAGTTCAACCCCTACACCACGCAGATCGAACCGCATGACTACATTGCCGAGCTGTTCGATGCCATCGCTCGCTTCAACACCATCCTGATCGACTTCGACCGTGATATCTGGGGCTACATCTCCCTGGGTTACTTCAAGCAGCGCACCATTGCCGGGGAAATCGGCTCCTCGACCATGCCGCACAAGGTCAACCCGATCGACTTCGAGAACTCCGAAGGCAACCTGGGTATCGCCAACGCGCTGCTCCAGCACCTGGCCAGCAAGCTGCCGATCTCCCGCTGGCAGCGCGATCTGACCGACTCCACCGTGCTGCGCAACCTCGGTGTTGGCTTTGCCCACAGCGTGATGGCGTATGAGGCCAGCCTCAAAGGAATCAGTAAGTTAGAGCTCAATGCTCAACGTATTGCAGAAGACCTGGACGCCTGCTGGGAAGTCCTCGCTGAACCGATCCAGACCGTAATGCGCCGCTATGCAATCGAAAACCCCTACGAGAAGCTCAAAGAGCTGACCCGCGGCAAAGGCATCAGCCCCGAAGCGTTGCAGACGTTCATCGACGGCCTGGACATGCCAGCCGCCGCCAAGGCCGAGCTCAAGCTGCTGACCCCAGCCAGCTACATCGGCAATGCCGCTGCTCAGGCCAAGCGCATTTAACTGGCACTAGCCCTCTGACGCCCGGCTATGCCGGGCGTTTTATTTTTCAGGCTTTTATTTATTTCAAGGGCTTAGCGATGAATCCTGATGTTCCGCTGCAACTACTGGGTGGCCTGACTGCGCGTGAGTTCATGCGTGACTACTGGCAGAAGAAACCCTTGCTGGTACGCCAGGCCATTCCTGACTTCGAAACGCCCATCTCGCCCGACGAGCTGGCTGGCCTGGCCCTGGAAGAAGAAATCGAGTCGCGCCTGGTCATCGAACACGGCGAGCGCCCCTGGGAGCTGCGCCGTGGCCCCTTTGCCGAGGACACCTTCGGCCAGTTACCCGAACGTGACTGGACCCTGCTGGTGCAGGCGGTCGATCAATTCGTCCCGGAAGTGGCCGAGCTGCTGGAGCAATTCAAGTTTCTGCCCAAGTGGCGCATCGATGACGTGATGATCAGCTTTGCCGCACCGGGCGGCGGCGTAGGCCCGCACTTCGACAACTACGACGTATTCCTGCTCCAGGGCTTTGGCAAGCGCCGCTGGCAGGTTGGCCAGATGTGCGACTCCGACAGCCCGATGCTGGAACACGCTGACCTAAAGATTCTTGCTGATTTCGCTAAAACTGAAGAATGGGTACTGGAACCCGGCGACATGCTCTATCTGCCGCCGCTTCTGGCCCACTGTGGCACCGCTGAGGATGACTGTATGACGTATTCCGTAGGCTTCCGGGCGCCAAGCGCCGCTGAAGTCCTGACCCATTTCACCGACTTTCTCGGTCAGTTCCTGCCCGAGGAAGAGCGCTACCGCGATGCCGATGCGCAGCCGACCAGCGATCCGACGCAGATCCAGCGCGACGCCCTGGACCGCCTCAAGGCGTTGCTGCATGAGCACATGAGCGATGAACGCCTGCTGATGACCTGGTTCGGCCAGTTCATGACCGAGCCACGCTACCCGGAGCTGGTCGCCGGTATCGAAATCGACGAAGACGGCCTGCTCGGCGCACTCGAAGAAGGCGCGGTACTGATCCGCAATCCCAGCGCCCGCCTGGCCTGGTCTGAAGTGGGCGACGATCTGGTGCTGTTCGCCAGCGGCCAGAGCCGCCTGCTCTCGGCCAGCCTGCGTGAGCTGCTGAAGTTGATCTGTGCGGCCGATGCCCTGCATATCGACAACCTCGGACCATGGCTGGCCGACGATGAAGGGCGTAACTTGGTTCTTGAACTGACCAAGCAGGGCAGCCTGGGCTTTGCTGATGAGTGAGATTCAGGTTCGCCTGGCTCGCTGGCAGGCGGACAACGCCGAGTTGCGGCGTATCCGCGAAGCGGTGTTTATCGCCGAGCAGTCGGTCGCCCCCGAGCAGGAGTGGGACGCCGAAGACGCCGATGCAACGCACTTCCTCGCGTACGAAGGCGACTATGCGATAGGCACCGCACGCTTGCTCGACGACGGTCAGATTGGCCGCGTCGCGGTGCTCAAGGACTGGCGCGGCCTGAATGTCGGCCATGCCTTGTTGGCGGCGGTGATTGCCCACGCTGAGGATCAGGGGCTCAAGGTCCAGCAGCTCAGCGCACAGGTGCAGGCCACGGCTTTTTATGAAAAGCTGGGTTTCCGCGTAGTCAGCGGAGAGTACCTGGAAGCCGGCATCCCCCATGTCGACATGGTGCGCAACCAGCCCTGAACGAGGTTGACATGCACGACGCAAACGCCCCCGCAGACGAACCCGAGAGCACCCTGCCCGCCATCGAGTTCCAATCGCCGGGGCGTTTTCGTGTGCACAACCCCGATACGGCGACCCAAGCCGCCGAGCGCGACGAGCCGGCACCCTTTGCGCTTGGCGCTCATACCGGTGTAGAGCGTTTCGAGGGCCCAGAACAAGCGCGCGCCCATGCCCTTGCACTCTGCCAGCAGGCGCGTCGCAGCCTGTGCATCTACAGCGTTGACCTCGACCCCTGGCTTTATCACCGCAGCGCCATCCAGCACGCCTGCAGCACATTGCTGCTGGCCAACTCACGCAACCAGATGCGCATCCTGGTACGTGACGTCAGCCGCGCGGTGAAGGACGGTCATCGACTGCTGGCGCTGTCACGACGCCTGTCGAGCAACCTGTCGATTCGAAAACTGCACCCCGACTACCCCGTCGACGATGTCGCCTTCCTGTTGGCCGACGATTGTGGCCTGCTGCTGCGGTCTGACCCTACCCAAGCGGCGGGCCTTGCGCTGTATAACGATCCACAACGGGTACGCCTGCGGCAAAGCCAATTCGACCACGCCTGGCAAACCAGCCTTACCGACCCCGACCTGCGGAGCTTTTTACTATGACCATTCGCCTGCTGCTGGCCTCGACCCTGCTGGCCCTGAGTGCCTGGTGCCAAGCGGCGACGGAAGTCATGCCGCTGAATTACCGCATGGCTGAGGAGCTATTGCCGGTGGTGCAGTCGGTGCTGGGCAATGAGGGCAAGGTCACACCCTACGGCAACCAGCTGATCGTCAACGCCTCCCCCGCCAAGCTTGAAGAAGTACGCAATCTGCTCGGCCAACTCGATACGCAGCCACGCCGCCTGCTGATCAGTGTCGACAGCAGTGACAACAGCAGCCAGCAAGACCGCGGCTACCGGGCCGATGGCAGCATCAGCGCGGGTAACGCTCAGGTTCAGATTGGCCAGGGTGAACAGGCCGGCCGTGACCAAGTGCGCATCATTCGCCGCAGCACCAACAGCCGCTCAGGCGGCACGCAGCAGGTGCAGACCAGCGAGGGCTACCCGGCCCTGATTCAGGTTGGCCAAAGCGTCCCCTTGACCCAATACAGCACGGGCCCCTATGGCCAGGTCTACAGCGACACCCAGTACCGTGATGTCACCCGCGGGTTCTATGTCACGGCCAGCCTAACCGGCGACATCGCGCACATCACCATCAGCAGCAACCGCGACCGCCTCAATAGCGCTCAACCGGGTGTCATCGACGTGCAGAGCACAGATACGCGCGTCAGCGGGCGCGTGGGCGAGTGGATCAGCATTGGCGGTATCAGCGAACAGAGCCAGGTCAATCAGAATGGTATTGCGGTACGCCGCGCCACTGAAGGGCGTGAGGACATGACCCTGCGGGTCAAGGTCGACATCGTGGAATAGCCCGCCAAATCATGACCGAACAGTCGCTCTAAGACTTATGTAGTAGTCTAAAAAAACCACTACAAAAACGTTTGACGAACACTTTTTGCAGAGGCATGATGGCCTCGCTCCCGCTAATCAGGGGCCCTGAAAAGGGTCTTCGGGGCGCCTTCTTTCTCACCGTAAGAGGCGCGCCGTGTTGTAAAGCCCACAAGGCAGTTCAACGAGATTGCGACTGGAACGAAGTTGTCCTGAGGGACGGGGAAGCGTTTAAACGTATCAGCCAGCTGCAGCCTCTACTGGCGTCCAAGGCATCCACGAGCCAACCGACGTTTAGTTAGCGACTACAACGCGCAGAGCGTCTCGTCACCCCTCCTCCCGGTTTCAACAACCGTTTCTGGTCTCTTTCTCTTTGTTCTGCGGTGAGCCCCTAGCGCCTTCCCCCGTTGCACCGGGTCTGGCGTGGGAAAGTCGGTGCTCAACCAAACACATACCTTGAAGGATTGACCATGTCAGCTTACGAAAACGACATCAAGGCAGTCGCCGCGCTGAAAGAGGCTAACGGCAACAGCTGGAGCGCTATCAACCCTGAATCCGTCGCTCGTATGCGCGCTCAGAACCGCTTCAAAACCGGTCTGGAAATCGCTCAGTACACCGCCGACATCATGCGCAAGGACATGGCTGAGTACGACGCCGACTCCTCCGTCTACACCCAGTCCCTGGGCTGCTGGCATGGCTTCATCGGGCAGCAGAAGCTGATCTCGATCAAGAAGCACCTCAAGACCACCAATAAGCGCTACCTCTACCTGTCGGGCTGGATGGTTGCTGCTCTGCGTTCGGATTTCGGTCCGCTGCCGGATCAGTCCATGCACGAGAAAACTTCGGTTTCCGGCCTGATCGAAGAGC
>LNFM01012708.1_pt1 | contig 16057 bp, 16 predicted proteins | sample 596031 | NCBI WGS metagenome assembly LNFM01 (sample SAMN04254537, study PRJNA301005) | activated carbon metagenome | isolation source: dual media filters at the Ann Arbor, Michigan drinking water treatment plant | place: USA: Ann Arbor | reverse complement strand
TTTTACCCGATAGCATTTTGTGGTTTTTAGCTAAAATGTGTTTCTTGGTATTCTTCTTTTTATGGTTTAGGGCCACATTCCCGCGCTATCGTTACGACCAAATCATGCGTTTGGGCTGGAAAATATTTATTCCAATTACTTTGGTGTGGATTATATTTGTGGGTGCGATGATGCAAACCAACCTGGCTTATCTGTTTCATTAGGGCTTACTTGTTAAATTAATATGTTTAATACGATTAAAAATACACTTGGTAGCTTAATGCTATGGGAACTGCTAAAAGGCATGGCGCTAACGGGCCGTTACTTTTTTGCACGCAAAATTACTATTCAATACCCTGAAGAGCGCACCCCGCAATCGAATCGTTTTCGTGGTTTGCATGCTTTACGCCGCTATCCAAACGGTGAAGAACGTTGCATTGCCTGCAAACTGTGTGAAGCGGTTTGCCCAGCCATGGCCATTACCATTGAATCAGAACAGCGTGAAGACAATACGCGCCGTACGACTAGATATGATATAGATTTAACCAAATGCATTTTCTGCGGTTTATGTGAAGAATCTTGCCCTGTAGATAGTATTGTAGAAACACGTATTTTTGATTATCACGGTGAGCAACGTGGTGATTTGCTTTACACCAAAGAAATGCTATTGGCGGAAGATAAATCTTTCAGGTAGCCATAATCTTTCAGGCAAACATAATTAAGACTAAAACTGATGATATTTAACGACTTTATTTTTTACGCTCTAGCTGCCATTTTGTTGTTTGCGGGCATACGTGTGATTACCACGCGAAACCCAGTGCATGCGGCCTTACATTTGGTGCTGGCATTTTTTACGGCTGCTGGTATTTGGTTGCTGTTAGAAGCAGAGTTTTTAGCGATTGCTTTGGTTCTGGTATATGTGGGCGCGGTGATGGTGCTATTTTTATTCGTGGTGATGATGCTAGACATCAATATTGATAAGCTACGCGAAGGCTTTTGGGAGTATCTTCCTATGGCTGGCACGATTGGTTTATTGATGGCGGTTGAGATGGTGATGGTGTTAAGTGGTAAATACTTTGCGACTTCTCAAGTTGTAAATAAACCAGCCGATTACAGCAATACCGCTGAATTAGGGCGCGTGCTGTATACCGATTATTTGCTGCCATTTGAATTGGCCTCTGTAGTGTTATTGGTGGCGATTATTGCAGCGATTGTTTTAACCTTAAGAGATCGTCAGGATAATAAATCCATGAATCCTGCAGAGCAGGTGTTGGTTAAAAAACAAGACAGGTTACGCATTGTAAAAATGGATGCTGTGGTTGAAGCACCTGCAGTAGAAGCTACACCAGCAGAAAAGGACAAAGCATAATGACATCAGTTGGCTTGTCGCATTACCTTGTGTTGGGCGCGTTGTTGTTCGCTATCAGCGTGATTGGTATTTTCTTAAATCGCAAAAATGTGATTATTTTGCTAATGGCCATTGAGCTAATGTTGTTGGCGGTTAATCTTAATTTTATTGCATTTTCGCACTATTTAAACGATATTGCTGGCCAAGTATTTGTATTCTTTATATTGACGGTGGCAGCGGCAGAGTCGGCAATCGGCTTGGCTATTTTAGTCGTGTTATTCCGCAATTTGCGCACCATTAATGTAGATGATTTGGATTCATTAAAAGGCTAAGTAAAGAATAAAAATGACACTGCCACAAATTTCCTTATTAATTGTTTTGCTGCCTTTAATTGCGGCAGCTATCGTCGGCTTATTCGGTAGGCGCAGCGTTTGTGCTGTCTGTAATTGTTTTCAAAGCCACCTTAAACGGCTATACCGCTAATTACAATCTATATACCTGGCTAACATCGGGTGATATTCAATTTAATGTTGGATTTTTGATTGATAATCTAACCGCCATGATGATGGTCGTTGTCACATTTGTATCGCTGATGGTTCATATTTACACCATAGGCTACATGAGTGAAGACCCGGGCTACAGTCGCTTTTTTAGCTATATCTCACTGTTTACGTTTTCAATGCTGATGCTGGTGATGAGCAATAACTTCATGCAGCTGTTTTTTGGCTGGGAAGCAGTAGGCTTGGTTTCGTATCTGCTAATTGGCTTTTGGTACACACGTCCAACGGCAATTTACGCTAACTTAAAAGCATTCTTAGTGAATCGTGTTGGTGATTTCGGCTTTTTGCTGGGCATTGGTATGGTGCTGTATTACACAGGTAGCTTAGATTACGCAGCGGTGTTCCAAGCGGCACCGTCTTTAGCTGACGTACAAGTGTTCTTATTACCGAATGTGTCATGGTCATTAATGACGGTGACTTGTATTTTACTGTTTATTGGCGCCATGGGTAAATCAGCACAAATGCCACTACACGTTTGGCTACCCGATTCAATGGAAGGCCCAACGCCGATTTCTGCCTTGATTCACGCGGCAACCATGGTAACGGCGGGTATCTTTATGGTGGCACGTATGTCGCCGCTTTTTGAGTTGTCCACAACTGCGCTCTCATTTGTCATGTTTATCGGCGCGATTACCGCCTTATTTATGGGCTTTTTGGGCATTATCCAAAACGATATCAAACGTGTGGTGGCTTATTCAACGCTTTCTCAGCTTGGCTATATGACAGTCGCTTTAGGCGCATCGGCCTATTCAGTTGCGATATTCCATTTGATGACGCATGCATTCTTTAAAGCCTTGCTGTTCCTAGCGGCGGGTTCTGTGATTATGGGTATGCATCATGATCAGGACATCCGCAATATGGGTAATTTGAAAAAGTATATGCCTGTGACTTGGATTACTTCATTAATTGGTTCGCTAGCGTTAATCGGCACACCATTTTTTGCAGGCTTCTATTCAAAAGATAGCATTATTGAAGCAGTTAAGTTTTCTAATATTACAGGCAGTGGTTTTGCCTATTTTGCGGTGCTAGCGGGCGTTTTTGTGACGGCGTTTTATTCATTTAGATTGTATTTTTTAGTATTCCACGGCAAAGAGAAATGGCGTCACGTTTCTCATGCGCATGATGCACATCACGATGACGAGCATGGTCATCATCATGGTTTAAGCCCAACAGATGACCCACATGAGCCAGGTTGGGTGGTTAAGCTGCCGCTGATTTTATTGGCGATACCTTCATTATTAATTGGCTACATCGCGATTGAGCCTATGCTGTTTGGCGACTTTTTCAAGGGTGTGATTTTTGTGAATAACGAAGCGCATCCTGCCATGGAAACGTTGGCGCATCACTTTCATGAAATACTGCACTCGCCAGCAGGCATGGCTTTGCATGGTTTGATGACATTACCATTTGCGCTGGCGGCCGCAGGTGTGTTGTTGTCTTGGTTCTTTTACATGAAACGCCCTGATATTCCAGCGGCTATTCAGAAAAAATTCAGTTTCATTAACCAAATTCTAGAAAATAAATACGGTTTCGATGCATTTAACGAACGCGTATTTGCCGGTGGCGCACGCATGCTGGGTGAAAAGCTTTGGAAAATTGGTGATATTCAGTTAATTGATGGTGCGATTGTAAATGGTACGGCGCGCTTAATTGGTCGTATTTCGAGTAAAGTGCGTCATTTGCAATCTGGCCTGATTTATCACTATGCTTTCGCCATGATTATTGGCGTGTTTTTGTTCTTAACCTTTTTTATCAAAATAAATTAAGTGATGACTATTTAAATGATGACTATGGATTTTTTAAATAGCCATGTGCTAAGTTTTTCAATTTGGCTGCCAATTTTGGCTGGTGTTGTGGTGTTGCTGTTGGGCAACGACAACAAGCCTAATTTCACGCGCTGGCTTGCCTTGGCACTCGGTTTGGCAGCGTTTGCAGTGACCTTGCCGCTTTACACGCATTTTAATTACGCCGATGGCGGCTTTCAGTTTCAAGAAATGGCGCGCTGGATTCCAGCCTTTAATGTGAATTATCACTTGGGTGTAGATGGTATTGCCGCGCCACTGATATTGTTGACCAGCTTTACTACAGTGATTGTGGTGATTGCGGCGTGGGAAGTCATTACCAATAATATTGCGCAATATATGGCGGCGGCTTGCTCTACTACGTGTTTTGGGAGGCGATGCTAATCCCAATGTTCTTGGTGATTGGTATTTGGGGCGGCGAAAATCGCGTTTACGCTACCATTAAGTTTTTCCTGTATACCTTACTTGGTTCGCTGCTCATGTTGGTAGCCTTTATCTACCTGTACCACCAAACGGGCAGTTTTGAGATTGTTGATTATTACAAATTGCCATTGCCATTAGATGCACAACTGTTGATTTTTATGGCGTTTTTTATGGCATTTGCGGTCAAAATCCCGATGTGGCCAGTGCATACCTGGCTGCCAGATGCTCACGTTGAAGCGCCTACTGGCGGTTCTGTGATATTGGCAGCGATTATGTTGAAATTGGGTGGCTACAGCTTCTTGCGTTTCGCCATGCCAATTGCGCCCGATGCCGCGCATTATTTATCTGGCTTTATGATTACCTTGTCGCTGATTGCAATCGTTTACATTGCTTTGGTGGCTTTGGTGCAAAAAGACATGAAGAAACTGATCGCTTACTCTTCTATCTCGCATATGGGTTTTGTCACATTAGGCTTTTTCCTGTTTAACCAATTAGGTCTTGAAGGCGCTATCGTACAAATGATTTCGCATGGCTTTATCTCTGCCGCTATGTTCCTGTGTGTGGGCGTGCTGTATGACCGCATGCACAGCCGTCAAATCGCCGATTACGGCGGAGTAGTCAATACCATGCCGATATTTGCAGCGTTTGCGGTGTTATTCGCCATGGCTAATAGTGGCCTGCCAGCGACATCGGGTTTTGTGGGTGAGTTTATGGTGATTTTGGCCGCTGTTAAATATAACTTCTGGGTTGGATTTTTAGCCGCAACTACTTTGATATTTGGCGCGGCATACAGTTTGTGGATGGTAAAACGAGTTTTTTATGGCGATATTGCCAATACACATGTGGCTGAATTAAAAGACTTAAACAAACGCGAATTTTTAATATTGAGCGTACTGGCCTTAATGGTGATTGGTTTTGGCGTTTACCCACAACCGCTTACCGAGTTTACGCATGCTACCGCTGCACAATTTTTAAATCATATGGCAATCAGTAAATTGCCAGTTGCTGGTCTATAAGCCTTAAGTTACTAGAAAATAATATTAGAAAACAATGGAATATATCAAAACTGATCTGATTACCGCTTTGCCTGAACTAACGGTGTTAAGCATGGCAATGTTTATTTTGCTGCTGGACTTATTTATCAAGCCCAATAATCGGATTGTGGTCTACGGCTTGGCGCAATTTACGCTATTAGCAGCCGCTTATTTTACAGTTAGTACTTACAACCCAGCTGTCGGTTATGCGTTTTCTAATATGTTTGTAGATGACCCACTAGCGGATGTGTTGAAGCTGATGACGTATTTAGGTACATCAGTCATGCTGGTATATACGCGCCAATACATGCAGCTACGCGGCATGTTCAGGGGTGAGTACTACGCAATGGTATTGTTTGCCATGCTGGGCATGATGATTATGATCTCTGGTCAAAGCATGTTGACCATTTATATGGGCTTAGAACTACTTTCGCTTTGCCTGTATTCATTGGTTGCTTTTGACAGAGATAATGCGCGCGCCACAGAGGCCGCGATGAAATACTTTGTATTAGGTGCGTTAGCTTCAGGCATGTTGCTGTATGGCATGAGTATGATTTATGGCATGACAGGTACCTTAAATATTTCAGAAATTAGTAGCGCATTACTGGAAACTAATCCTAAAAATCCTGTATTGATTTTGGGCTTGGTATTTATTGTAGCGGGCTTGGCATTTAAGTTTGGGGCGGTACCGTTTCAAATGTGGGTGCCAGATGTGTATCAAGGGGCTCCGACTTCAATCACTATGCTAATCGGCTCTGTGCCAAAATTTGCTGCATTTGCCATTACAATTCGCTTGCTGGCGCAAGGTTTGTATCCGCTAGCAATCGATTGGCAAGATATGCTGTTGATTATGGCGGTACTATCCATTGCAATAGGTAATATCACCGCCATCGCGCAAACCAATTTAAAGCGTATGTTGGCATATTCCACTATTTCACATATTGGATTTTTACTATTTGGCTTGATGAGCGCTAATTTAAATGGTTTCGCGTCAAGCATGTTTTATATCACCGCCTACGTGCTAATGACATTGGCAGGCTTCGGTATGATTCTATTATTAAGCCGCCAAGGCTTTGAAGCTGAGAGTTTAGACGATTTAAAAGGCCTAAATAAGCGTAGCCCATGGGCAGCTTTTTTAATGCTTATTACCATGTTTAGTATGGCTGGCGTACCACCAACATTAGGTTTTTATGCTAAATTTACAGTGCTGCAGGCAGCGTTACAAGCAGGTTTTTTGTGGGCGGTAGTGTTCGCGGTATTAATGGCAGCAATCGGCGCTTTTTATTATTTGCGCATTGTAAAGCTTATGTATTTTGATACGCCAAAAGATCTTACCGCGATAAGTGCGCCTGCAGATATGCAATTAGTATTAAGTGTCAACGCAGTGGCTTTACTATTGCTTGGCATTATGCCGCAAACACTCATGCAAATATGCGGTGTGGCTATTTCACTAAGCCTTCAATAGCTTTTAACAAGCCCTACCTTATGACACAAACCATTATTTTGTTGCTGGCATTTGTTGCAGCCAACTTGCCTTGGCTTTCAAATAAACTTTTCTATTTTATCAGGCTAAAGCTTGATAATAAGAACTTAGCTTGGTGTTTACTAGAGTTAATTCTCTTATATTTCATCGTTGGTGCCATCAGCCTATATGCAGAGTATTCTATTCTCGGTCAGTTTACACCTCAAGGTTGGGAGTTTTACGCCGTTACATTTAGCTTGTTTTTGGTGTTCGCGTTTCCGGGTTTCATATACAAAGTTTTATGGAAAAAATAAAGGCCAGCGTTTGCTGGCCTTTATTTTTTCCATAAAATAATTATTTAATAAAAAGATCGTCCATCACATAATAAATGAGCGTGCGCATCTTTTTTAGCATTGATACAATTTTTAACTATGCCATTCATTGTCGCCTCGTCCCAACCATTCACCCAGTCACCATGCGCGCTGAAACCTCCAGGTAAACTTTTAGAGTAATTATCACTAGCCAAACGCCACTTATCAATTTTGTCAGTTTCTTTGATAATGTAATGTACATTGAAGCCTATTTCAGGAATGGCTACAGGATGCGTAACAGGACAAGACCACTTAAGTTCTGCATCTGACCACTGTGGATTAGACATATGATCTTTGTGATTAGGACTATCCAAGTTTTTACCGTCCCAACATTGAGGAAATGCAACGAAAAACGTTAAATCATCTCCAGCTTCACAACCAGATGGGGGTGTAATACTAGGGGTCTGTGGCCAGCTAGTACGCTTAGATTTTGGACCGGGATGACATTTGAATCCTGATGCGCTAGATTCTGAGGCAGTTGTCGCTTTACCGTTGCCCGCAATCATACGTAAACCTTTAGGCGGTGCCTTAATGATTGCTGCGTCAACGAAACCTTTTTTGTAATAAACCAAAATATTGCCTGTTGGAATTATTGGCTCATTGGTTTCTGTATTGATCATACTAGGAATCCAGTAAGCTGACCGGTTCATAATCCCACCACCACATGTAGAGTTGCCAGTTGTAGATAACGTTTCAAGGTTGCTTTTATAGTTGACACTGGTATTGCCAAAAAAAGTATGATGGTGCGCAGCCCCTTGTTGGTTTGGATAAACAACTGGGTCATCATTGCTCATATGGCTAATACCGCAACCAACTCTAAAGGCACCATCACCACTTGGGGTGACTTCAGTCGTGGGTTGAATCTTCATTGTATTAAATCCTATAGCTGGAATCATATTTTTACTAATATCCACTGCTGGCATTAGGCCAACCTGAACTAAATTGGCCCCCGGATTTGTTACAACTGTAGTTGCAGGTGACGGGCTTGCGGTTGCTACCTGAGTTGGCGCTGGCGCTGTTACAGTTGGTGCTGCAGGTAAAGATGGTGCTGTAGGTAGACTAGGCGCTGTTACGACAGGCGTAGAACTCGTTGGGCTAGTAGGTTTTGTTGGTGTTGGGCCAACAGCAACTGGCGATGTTGTAGTGGTTTTTGGAGCGCTGAAAACTGGGCCTACCCTAGATCCAAGTACGGCTACCGTTTTTGTACCAGAACTAAACACACTTTTTGATGCTAGAGCTGAATATTGATTGGTTACTGAATTAGAAGTTTTATTTGAACTAGCTGTATTTGTTGTAGGGGATTTGCCGAATCCTATTGGAGATACCCATTTCGCTCTATTTATTTGACCCAAGAAAGCACTAGCATTTCTTGTAGATGATGCTACTTTTTGAATTGGGCCTACGGTGCACAAATCTTTTGTTTGTAACGCATTAATCATTTCGTTACGTGTAATCTTTGTAAAGGCTGCAACTGGAGGACGGTCAGAATACTGAATAACGCCTCTGTTGTCGCGCCACTTGTAAATTTCCGCTTGTGCTTGATGGCTGGTAGCCATTAATGTTAACAGCGGTAGCGTTATTAGCAAGGCTGGTGAGCGAGCAAATGATTTCAACATGGTGGTACTCCTAACTTATCTTCTTCACGAGTTTACATTTTAGATGTGAATAAATTGCTAAGTCAATGAATTGAAAATAAATAATCTAACGACTGTATTGTAAATAACAATTAAGCATATCGAATGCTTTATGTGAATAATTATAAAACAATCATTCATTATCACTATATTTGCTTAAAATTGTGAAGAAATTATTATACATATGTAATAAAATTCATTTGTATTTTTGTTAATCAGTCATATAAATAAGGTATAAAAATGCGCTTAGATAACGAACGCGAAAGTAGTAATGTTGAAGATAGGCGTGGCACTGGTTTACCTATTGGCGGAAAAGGCATTGGCATAGGCACGATTGCGATTGCCTTGGTTGCAATGTACTTCGGAGTCGATCCATCAGTAGTGTTAAATATTGGGCAAGGCTTGAATCAACAAGCGCCAGTTGAAGCGCAAGCGATACCTAAAGATGACCCGATGGCGATTTTTGTAGCTAAAGTGCTGGGTAGCACAGAAGATACTTGGGGCAAAATATTTGCAAATGCAGGTCAGCAATACCCTGCACCTAAATTAGTGTTGTTCAGTGGACAAACACCAACGGCTTGCGGTACTGGGCAATCGGCCATGGGTCCTTTTTATTGTCCTGGCGACAGTAAGGTGTATATCGATTTGCAATTTTATCAAGAAATGAAATCACGTTTTAATGCGCCAGGTGATTTTGCGCAAGCTTATGTTATTGCGCATGAAGTGGGTCATCACATTCAGCATGTAGTTGGTACCTCAGATAAAGTACAGCAGGCACGTCAAAATGCACGAAACGAATCTGAGTCTAATCAATTATCGGTACGTTTAGAGTTGCAAGCCGATTGCTATGCTGGCGTTTGGGCGCACCACGCTGATGGTGCAAACCGAATATTGGAAGAGGGCGATGTAGAAGAGGCGATGACTGCTGCCGCCGCCATTGGTGATGACGCGTTGCAAAAGCAAGCACAAGGTTATGCCGTGCCAGATAGCTTTACACATGGCACTTCTGAGCAGCGTGTGCGCTGGTTTAATCAAGGCTTAAAAGTGGGTGATGTTAATAAGTGCGATACGTTTAATACTGCCATCTAACATTGCTGAAATTAGATTAGCCGATAACTCAATGCCATTAGATTTAACAGAACATTTAATTAGCTCAGAAACCATTGCATCAGGTGGTATGCTGACAGTCAAGCGCGATCAAGTGCGTTTGCCAAACGGACATAGCAGCCAGCGTGAATATGTGACGCATCCAGGCGCAGTAGTGATTGTGCCTTTGTTGCCAAATGGCAATGTCATTCTAGAGCGTCAATTTCGCTATCCATTGCATCAGGTTTTTATTGAATTACCAGCAGGAAAAATAGATGCTGGTGAGGAAATTTTAATCACAGGCCAACGTGAGTTGCTAGAAGAAACTGGCTACAGCGCAAGTGATTGGGTTAAGCTTGGACATCAACATCCTTGTATTGGCTATTCAAATGAAGTCATTCATATGTATATGGCGCGCGGCTTAAGTGCTGGCCAGCATCAGCGAGATGCTGATGAATCGTTAGAAGTATTTGAAGCGTCGTTTTCTGATTGCATGCGGATGATTCAAACAGGCGAGATTACCGACGGAAAAACAATTGTGGCACTATTTTTTGCGGAAAAATATTTGGCACAGAATGGTTAATTTAAAACACTGCTTGGTTGTTTTATAAATGGCTAAAATATTAATAGTAGGTTGCGGCGATTTGGGTACCGCCATTGCCCTTCGGTTGCATCAAGCACAGCATGAGGTGATTGGCTTAAGAATCAGCCAACAAAACTTGCCAAATGGCATGCAAACCATACAAGCGGATGTGACGCAAGCTAATACACTCACTTCTATCAATCATCTGAATCCAACTATTATCATTTACTGCGTTGCCGCAAAGGCGCAAACAGATGCAAATTATCACGCACATTACGTGCAAGGATTAAAAAACGTATTGGCAACGCAATCTGAAAATGCCCATTTACAACATGTTTTTTTTGTTTCTAGCACACGAGTATATGGGCAAAATACGCAAGCTATATTAGATGAGAGCGTAGTAGCAGAGCCTGCCGATTTTGGTGGCGAGCGTTTATTGGAGGCGGAAAGTGTATTGGCTAACTTACCTTGCCAATCAACCGCATTAAGACTCTCTGGCATTTATGATGAAGGTCGCTTATATCTGGTGAATATGGCAAAAGATATTAGTCGCTGGCCAGTGAGCAATAGTTGGAGTAATCGCATTCATCGTGATGATGCGGCAGAATTTATTGCGTTTTTAGTGCAAAAAACGTTAAGCCAACAGCCGCTTGAAAGCTGTTATATTGTTACCGATGATATGCCAACCTTGCAATATACAGTGTTAACTTGGCTTGCAAACAAGCTGAATATTGATGTGAGCCGCATTCAAGCTCCTGTTGAAAATGGCGGTAAACGTTTAAGCAATCAACGTTTACGCGCTACTGGTTTTCAACTGCAATATCCTAATTATCAAATTGGTTATCAAAAAGTACTAGAGTCTATTTAACTTCATTATGCAAAAAAAATACATCAAGTCTCTCATTTATATCGTTATTAACACCATTTTTTTATTATCAATTAGCGCAGTGGCGTTTGCCGATGGCAGTGATTATTTTGAATTTTGGCTATCAGCATTAAAAACAGAAGCTAAAGAAGCGCAAATTTCAGCGCAAACTATTGAAGAAACCTTTAAGGCTGCGCAATATTTGCCGCGGGTGATTGTGCTGGATCGCGGGCAGCCAGAATTTATATCCCCTTTTTTAAGCTATGTTGATAAGCGCGTTAGCCCACAGCGTATCGCTCAGGGCAGGGCGGAATTGTTAGAACAGCAAACGCTTTTAAGCCAAGTTGAAGCGCAGTATGGCGTGCCCAAGCAAATATTAGTCGCATTTTGGGGCTTAGAAACTAACTACGGTGGCAATAAAGGCAATTTTGGTTTGCCATCGTCGCTGATGACTTTGGCTTATGAAGGGCGTCGCGCCACGTTTTTTCGCAGCCAATTATTCGATGCTATGCGCATTGTGGATGCCGGACACAACACGGTATCTGGTATGCGCGGCTCTTGGGCGGGTGCGATGGGCCATATGCAGTTTATGCCTGCTACTTTGCTTAAATATGGTGTAGATGCCGATATGGATGGACGCATCAATATTTGGACTTCTTTGCCTGATGCATTTTCATCTGCAGCTAATTACTTAAGCAAAGTGGGTTGGCGCAAAGATGAGGCGGCGGCCATAGAGGTAAAATTACCTGCAAACTTTGAATATAGCCAAGCGCGACTGAATTACCGTCAGTTAACAAGTGATTGGGCAAAGTTAGGTGTGCTGGATATTGCAGGCAATGCTTTACCTAGTCATTCCAATGCGGCCATCCTACTGCCACAAGGGCAATATGGCCCAGCTTTTATGGTGTTTAGCAATTTCGATGTGATTATGGATTGGAATCGCTCTGTAAACTACGCTTTATCTGTTGTGCACTTATCTAATCAGTTAATGGGAGATAAACCCATTGTGGCAGGACAGTTTGCCGAAAAAGAAGCGATGAGCTTTAATCAATTGTGGGCGCTGCAAGGAAAACTAAATGAATTGGGTTTTGATTGTGGTGAGCCAGATGGTTTTCCTGGCCTAAAAACGCAAGCGGCGATTAGGCAGTATCAAGCAAGCCAACATATGGCGCAAGATGGTTATGCCAGCCCAAGTTTGTATCAGCGCTTATTGCAGCCTTAAAATATCAGTGAATCGCGATTTCTAAACCAGCCTGTGAGGCTTGCTCTTTCTCGTTTTGCAGGGCGTACTTCATGCCAAAATTTAGCCGATAAAAACAGCACTAATTTACCAGCGGTAGGCAGTATATCCAAGTGCTCATCTTCACTTAAATATAATCTCAATTCGCCGCCATCTTCTGCAAGCCAATCATTATTCAAATATAAAATGCTGCTTAATTGACGCGATTTTGCGTTATTGCCATGGCTAAATTGGTCTAAATGTTTTTGATACAATCCACCAATTGGGTAAAGCGCCAAATGTGTTTCAAGTGACTGAATATTCATAAATAACTGCTGATTCAGCGCGTCTTTTAAGCTGTACATTTGGCTGAAATATGTTTGAATTGCCGTGTTTTCATCTTGCTCATTAAGCCAAGCAATACAATCACCACGAATCGCCGATTGCGCTTTATTCACTAAGCCCGTTTTAGCGGCATGCATGTCATCATTAGCATAACGTTTATAGGCTTCATCACGCAGGGCAGAAACAGTATGCACTGGCAAAAAATGCTCGCAAATAACATAGCCTTGCATGGCAAGCGATTGTATTAAAGCATCAATATTTGCCTGATTTTTATTTTCGATTTCCACCTCGCAATTGTACCAGCGCGTTTGCGTGCAAACCCGTATTAAGCTAAAATTCGCACTTCGCAAAAAGTGAAGAAAAATAGAGGCGGTTAGCTCAGTTGGTTAGAGCGCTTGGTCGACATCCAAGAGGTCACCAGTTCGAATCTGGTACTGCCTACCAGAAATGTGCAAAGCCGTTCAAAAACGGCTTTTATTGTTTTAGCGTTATTCTTATATATTTAAATTGGATTTGATATGCCAGTAATTCGCTTACCAGATGGCTCGCAACGTAACTTTGATTCGCCAGTAACCGTGGCGCAAGTGGCCATGGATATTGGCGCAGGCCTTGCAAAGGCAGCGCTAGCTGGTAAGGTCAACAACCAATTGGTGGATACAAGCTATTTGATTGAATCGGATAGCGATCTAGCCATTATTACTGACAAATCCGATGATGGTTTAGACGTGATTCGCCATTCCACTGCGCATTTATTGGCTTATGCGGTTAAAGAATTGTTCCCCGATTGCCAAGTCACGATTGGTCCCGTGATTGACAACGGTTTTTATTATGATTTTTCATATAAACGCCCATTTACGCCAGAAGACTTGATTGCCATCGAAAAGAAAATGGCTGAGCTGGCTAAAAAAGATGAGCAAGTCACACGCAAAGTATTGCCGCGCGATGAAGCTGTCGCTTATTTCAAAAGCATTAATGAGCATTACAAAGCTGAAATCATTGCGTCTATTCCTGCCAATGAAGATGTGTCTTTGTATACAGAAGGCAATTTTACCGACTTGTGTCGCGGTCCGCATGTGCCAAACACAGGCAAACTAAAAGCCTTCAAGCTAATGAAGTTAGCAGGTGCCTATTGGCGTGGCGATAGTAATAACGAAATGCTGCAACGTGTTTATGGCACAGCATGGCGCAATAAAGAAGAGCTTGAAGCTTATCTTTTCCAGCTTGAAGAAGCCGAAAAACGCGATCACCGCAAATTAGGCAAGCAACTGGATTACTTTCACATGCAAGACGATGCCCCAGGTATGGTGTTCTGGCATCCGCGCGGTTGGAGTATTTGGCAAGAAGTTGAGCAATATATGCGCCAAATGTTTAAAGATTACAACTACCAAGAAGTGCGCACGCCGACCATTATGGATAAAACCTTGTGGGAGAAATCAGGCCATTGGCAAAACTATCGCGATAATATGTTTGTCACCAATTCAGAAAATCGTGAATACGCCGTTAAGCCGATGAATTGTCCGGGCCACGTGCAGATTTTTAATAGCAGTTTGCATAGTTACCGCGATTTGCCGCTTCGTTTAGCCGAATTTGGTTCATGCCATCGTAACGAACCGTCTGGTTCGTTGCATGGCTTGATGCGTGTGCGTGGCTTTACCCAAGATGATGCGCATATTTTCTGTACGGAAGAACAAGTAGAAGCGGAAGTTGCCGATTTTATAAAAATGCTTTACAAAGCGTATGGCGATTTTGGCTTCAAAGACGTTCTAGTTAAGCTTTCTACTAGACCAGAAAAACGTATTGGCACAGACGAAGATTGGGATAGGGCAGAAACTTCACTTGCAAACGCGCTGAAATTAAATAATTTAGATTTTGAATATCAGCCTGGTGAAGGTGCATTTTATGGTCCTAAAATTGAATTCACACTGAAAGATTCGCTAGGTCGCTTATGGCAGTGCGGTACCATTCAATTAGACCCTAACTTACCAGAGCGCTTAGGCGCAGAGTATGTCGCAGAAGATAATTCACGCAAACGCCCGATTATGTTGCATCGCGCTATTGTGGGCTCAATGGAGCGTTTTATTGGTATTTTGATTGAAAATTACGCAGGTGCAATGCCACTTTGGTTGGCGCCTGTGCAAGTCATGGTACTCAATATTTCTGAAAGCCAAGCCGATTACGTGATGCAAGTAGTTGAAATTCTAAAGAAAAATGGCATAAATACGCGAACATTCAATGCAGAAAATGCCTTACTTGCTTGTTGCAGGTGAGCGCGAAATGCAAGCAGGACATGTGGCCGTGCGTACCAGAAAAGGTGAAGACCTAGGTTCTATGCCGATTGCCGAGCTAATTGCTCGGTTAAAAGCAGAAGTAGAAACAAAGGTTTAAGCTAAATTTCCAAGGTAGCGCGGTTTAATTTTTTTTGATTAGGAGCCAGCAATAGCACAAGATAAAGATACACGAATCAACGGCGATATTACCGCAGCCGAGGTTCGTTTGGTGGGCATAGATGGAGAGCCGTTAGGCATTGTAAGTCTTCGTGAAGCCTTTGCGAAAGCAGAAGAAGCGGATATTGATTTGGTTGAAATTGCGCCAAACGCGTCACCACCAGTGTGCAGATTGATGGATTACGGTAAGTTTAAGTATGCTGAAAGTAAGCGTCAGCATGAGCAAAAACTGAAGCAAAAACAAGTTGTTATTAAAGAAATTAAGTTTCGCCCGGGCACTGATGATGGCGATTACAATATTAAAGTACGTAATATCATCCGCTTTTTGGGTGAGGGTGATAAAGCGAAAATCACGCTACGTTTCAGAGGTCGTGAGATTACGCATCAAGAATTTGGTTTGGCTTTATTAAGACGAGTAGAAGCGGATTTGGCAGAGCATGCTGTTGTTGAGCAGTTCCCAAAAATGGAAGGCCGCCAAATGGTGATGGTGTTAGCACCGAAGAAAGTTGAAAAACCAGTAGTTAAATCTACGGCAGCTAAGCCACCAAAAGCAGCTAAACCTGCTGAAAAATCAGCTGAGAAGATAGAAGCACCAGCTACAGAATAAATAAGTTTTTTTGAGTGATACGGCGAAATGGCATGCCTAGGCACTCTTTATCAACCTCCAAGGAGAAAAAAATGCCAAAAATGAAAACAAAGAGCAGCGCCAAAAAGCGCTTTAAGTTCTTAGGTAACGGTAAAGTGAAACGTACGCATTCACATTTACGCCATATCCTAACCAAGAAAACCACTAAGCAAAAACGTAAGCTACGTGGCACTTCGATCATCTCACCAACTGACATCAAACGCGTTCGCGCCATGATGCCAACACAATAAGGAGACCGATATGCCTAGAGTAAAAC
>LNFM01008091.1_pt1 | contig 16057 bp, 10 predicted proteins | sample 596031 | NCBI WGS metagenome assembly LNFM01 (sample SAMN04254537, study PRJNA301005) | activated carbon metagenome | isolation source: dual media filters at the Ann Arbor, Michigan drinking water treatment plant | place: USA: Ann Arbor | reverse complement strand
CAGTTCGACGGCGCCGATCTGGGCGAGCGCGGCGAGCGCTTCGATGCGGTCGATCTGCAGATAAGGCTTGGTATCGTCGAGCACCTCGACTTGCTCGAACAGGTTCGATGCGCCTCGCATGGCATGGCGCTGGAAGAAGCGTTCGCCGTCGATGCCGTCGGGCGCGCGGACGATGGAGCAGGGGCGGCCTTCGATGTGCCTCATGAGCCAGGCGCCGACGTGCTCGAAGTACATCGCCAGATCGAGCTTCGTGATGGCGTCGTGCCCTGCTGTCGCCGGCCACAGCACTTTGTCGGCGCTGGACAGCGCAACGCCCATGACGCTGGATCCGGTCTTGCGAGAGACGTGCGTTCTGGGCGCGCGGGCGACGGGCTCGACGACTTCGACCTTGCTCGGCTTCGCCGGCGTGTCGGCTCGAACTTCCGCAGCGGGCTTGTCTTCGCGCAATCCTTTGAAGGCACCCTGACGCACCTTGCCATCGCTCGTCCAGCCGGCGAATTCGATCTCGGCGACCAACACCGGTTCGACCCACGTGATGCCCGCCTCTTTGCGCGGAGCGCCGATGCCCGTGAAGGGCGACTTGACCGTGGCATGCCCTTCGAGGCGAGGCAGAATGCGCTCGACGGTCTTGGCGCCGAACCCCGTGCCGACACGACCGACATACGCGAAATGCTCGCCTCGGGGCATGCCCACCAGAAGCGAGCGAAAGCGTCCCTCGGTGGTCGCCCATCCGCCGATGACCACTTCATGACCGCCGCGGCACTTTGATTTCCGCCACGCATCGAAGCGGCCGGATCGATAGGGTGCATCGAGCTTCTTCGACACCACGCCTTCGAGGGAGAGCTTGCAGGCCGAGCGCAACACGGCATCACCCGCGGTCTCGAAGTGTTCGACATAACGCAGCCGGGAGCCCGGCTGGGTTTCTTCGAGCAGCTTCTGCAGTCTGTGCTTGCGTGCGGACAGCGGGCGTTCCCGCAGATCCTCACCGCCTTCGTACAGAAGATCGAAGGCGAAGTAGACGAGATTCTGGCTCTTGCCTGCCGAAAGCGCGCTTTGGAGCGCCGCAAAGTCCGGGACGCTGTTCTCGTCCAGAGCGACCATCTCGCCGTCGAGGATGCCCTCGGGCAGCGTGCTCGCCGCGGCCGCGATGGTCGAGAGCCGTGCGGTCCAGTCGAGTCCCTTGCGCGTCTTGAGCGTGGGCTTGCCCGCTTCGATGCGAAGCTGCAAGCGATAGCCGTCGAGCTTGAGTTCGTGCCCCCAACCCGCGTCGTTGGGCGGACGGTCCACGCTCGCACAGAGCTGAGGCGCGATGAAATCGGGGAGCGGCACGCCCCGTGTGCGCTCGGACTCGGCAGCGGCTGTCCTGCGCTTGGCGCGCTGTGTCCCGGCAGATGCGCTTCCTCGCTTTGCGGCGGCGAGACCGTGGTTGCTGTCCCACACGGCGTTCGCTTCGGTAGCGTTATCCTCGAGCATGAAGCCGAGCGGCCTCTTGCCCTTGCCAGCGGCGATCGCTGTCATCGCGCGCCCCGATGCGATGGAGCGATCTTCGGCCAGCAGCGCGGCGGCGCGCTTTTCGTCGCCAGCGAATTCGTCCCGATGCTTGATGAGCAGCCAGTTGTCGCGCTTGCCGGCGCTGCCATCGTGTTTCAGGCGCACCAGCACCCAGCCGCCGCGCAGTCGCTCCCCGGCGAGGACGAACTTCAACTCGCCCGAGGCCAGCGCCTGCTGCGGCGACTGCCCCGCTTCCGGCGCCCAGAAGCCCCGATCCCACAGCTGCACCGTCCCGCCGCCGTACTGGCCTTGCGGAATCGTGCCCTCGAAATCGCCGTAATCGAGCGGATGATCCTCGACCTCGATGGCGAGGCGCTTGTCCTTGGGGTCGAGCGACGGGCCGCGTGTCACGGCCCAGGACTTGAAGACGCCATCGAGTTCGAGGCGCAGGTCGTAGTGCAGGCGGGTGGCCGCATGTTTCTGCACGACGAAGCGCAATTGCGCCGACCGCGCGACTTGCCGCTCCCCGCTGGGCTCGGCGGTCCGGGTGAAATCGCGCTTGGCGCGATAAGTAGAGAGCTTGCCCGGCCTGGAGCGGGGCTGGGCGACGGCTGCACGGCTCATGGGATGGGCATGCCGCCCGTCACCGCGATGGTGGCGTCGGAGACGTAGCTCGATAACGGATCGGCCAGCATCACGCAGGTCTTCGCGAGTTCGGCCGGTTGCCCGGGTCGCTGCTTCGGCGCCCGGTTCCCGAAGTGCATGACCGAGTCGTCCGGAAGCGTCGACGGAATGAGCGGAGTCCAGATCGGGTCCGGCGCCACCGCATTCACCTGTATGCGCTTGGTCGCCAGCAACGGCGCGAGGCTCGCGGTGAAGTTCTGGGTCGCGCCCTTGGCAGTGGCATGGGCGAGCAGCGAGGGATTCGGTTCGTCCGCATTGACCGAAGTCGTGTTGATGATCGAACTGCCCGGACGCATCTGCGGGACCGCTGCCTTGGTCAGATGGAATATCGCGTGGACGTTGACGCGAGAAGTCAGCGCCGATTCCTCGTCGGAGATCTCGCCGATCTCCTGGAGGCTCGCGTGCTGAGCGGCGTTGTTGCCGAGTTGGACGACGGCTTGATCGATGACTCGGCGGCCGTGGCCGGCCTGCTGGATGTCGCTCGGGGGCAGGATCGTCTTGCGACCCGCATCCACCACCAGCCGCCGTGCTTCGGTTGCATCGTGATGCTCGTCGAGATACGAGAGCAGGACATCGGCGTCATCCCGAGTGAAGGCGAGGGCGACGGCACGCCCCATCCCGCTGTCGGCGCCGGTGATGACCGCGCGCTTGCCCGCGAGTTCGGCGGAGCCGCGACAGGTCGTTCTCCCGTGATCGGGCACGGGGTACATGAGCCCGGTGACGCCGGGGATCGATTGCTGCTGCTTGGGAAAGAGGGGCTTGGGATAGTCGTTCATCTCTGTGGGCCTCGTCTGCGCGTCCGCGCGCTGGTCGCCATGGCCGACTGGTAGCATTTGCAGTGCCCTGAGGGCAGTCGGACGCGCGTACACTTTGGCGCAGTCCGGGTCGTGGGCGCTGCCGCGTGGTGAGCGACCGACGGGATCGCCGAAGGCTCGTTTCCGATGTTTGCGCTGCCTTGTTTGCCGACACAATCCATACAGTGAACCGCGTGGGTGCACCCGATTTCGAAACGGACCCGGTCGATGTGATCATCATCGGCGCGGGCGCCGCGGGCTTGGCGGCTGCACGCGAGTTGGCGCGTTCGCGCTTGTCCGTGCTCGTGCTGGAGGCGCGCGATCGGATCGGCGGACGTTGCTGGTCGCGCCACGAGCCCGGCCTCGCCGTGCCGATCGAATACGGCGCGGAGTTCATCCACGGCCGTCCGGCCGCGACGTTTTCCTTGCTGCGCGATGCGGGCGTGCGCGCCTTCGGACGCACCGGCTCGCGCTGGTTCGCGAACGATGGCGAACTGCAGCCCAGCGACCGGACAGCACTGCTGAGCGAGGTTCGCGACGCGATGCTGACGAGCCGGCGGCCGAGTCACGACGTCTCCTTCCACGCGTATCTGCACGATCGTCTCGCCAAGCGTTTGTCCGCGGATGCGGTCACGCTGGCCTTACGCATGGTGGAAGGGTACGACGCCGCGGACCCCCGGCGCGCGAGTGCCCGCGCCATCGTCGACGAGTGGACCGGCGAGAGCACGGGCAACGACGCCTCCTTTCGGCCGCAGGACGGTTACGGTGCCTTGCTCGCCTGGCTCGCGGCTGGATCGCGCGAAAGCACGGTGCAGTTGCGACTGCATAGCGTCGTGCGATCGGTCCGCTGGTCCGGCCGCACGGTGCACATCGAGGGCGACCGGCTCGGGCAGCCGTTCCGCCTGCGGGCCCGGCGTGCCATCGTGACGCTGCCGCTCGGCATCCTGCAACGCCCTTCGACCGCGCCCGGCGCGGTTCGCTTCGAGCCGCCTTTGCGGCAGAAGCGTGCGCCGTTGGCGGCGCTTGCAAGCGGTGCCGCGCTCAAGGTGATCCTTCGTTTTCGCAGCGCCTTCTGGCAGCGCCTGCAGCAGGGGCGCTATCGGAGCGCAGGTTTCTTCCAAGTGCCCGGCGCGCCGTTCCCGACCTTCTGGACCTGCCATCCGCTGCACGCGCCGGTACTCGTCGCCTGGGCGGGCGGGCCGCGAGCGCAGCGCCTTTCGCGATCGGACGACGATGCGATCGTCCAGTGCGCTTTGTCGAGTCTTGCACGCTTGTTCAGCGGCGCGGCCGAGATCGACGCGCAGTTCGAAGCGGCTTATGTGCACAACTGGCAGCGCGATCCTTTCGCGTGCGGCGCCTATTCGTATGTGAAGGTGGGCGGCGCAGGCGCGCGGAAGGCCTTGGCGGCGACGTTGGACGACACGCTGTACTTCGCGGGCGAAGCGGCGGACTACGAAGGCGAGACGGGCACGGTGGCAGGCGCCCTGCAAAGCGGGGTTCGGGCCGCGCGCGAACTGCTGCGATGCGCGGGCCGAGCAGGCGACGGGCGCAAGCCGAAATCCGGCTGAGCGTCCGCTGAGGTGCTCAACGATTCGACGGCATCGATCCGCCGAACGTCAGGTTTGCCCGAATCGCCCGCAGGATGTCGAAGCGGGTGATGGCGCCGACCAGCTTGCCGTCCTCGACCACCAGAAATCGCCGGAAGTCGCGTGTGAGGAAAAGGCCCGCCGCAAAGTAGACATCCATGTCGGGCGGGATGGTTTCCGGATCGGGCGTCATGTAATCGGCGACTGTCCCGCGGGGCAGATCGCCTCCGACGCCTTCCGCGATCAGGCGCAGACAATCCTTCTCGGTCAGGATGCCGATCAGACGCCCCGCCTTGTCCACCACGGGTGCGCCTGTCACGCGTTTTTCCAGCAGAAACCCGACCGCATCGAGGATTCGGGTCTCCGGAGGCAGCGTCGCGACATGCTTGTCCATCTGGTCTCTGACAACCGGCAGCTTGGCCATGCGACCTCCTGCGATCAGCAGTTGCGCGACACATTGTAGTCACGAGTCGTGTCGGCGCGATAGCGGATTGTCGGTCACTCGGACCGGGCGTCGTCAGAGGGACTGACCGCCGTCGACCGCAATCGTCTGGCCCGTCACCCACGAGGCCAGGTCGCTGGCAAGAAATGCTGCGACCTGAGCGACCTCCTCGGGTGTGCCGTAACGGCCGCTCGGGATGCCGGCCTGGATGCGGTCGTAGAGCGCGGGGTTGTTCTTCTTGGCGTTGTCCCACACACCGCCTTCGAAATAGATCGAGCCGGGTGCGATCGCGTTGACGCGGATGCGTTTGCTCGCCAGCGCGGCGGCCTGGGTCTGCGTGTAGTTGATGATCGCCGCCTTGGCTGCCGCATACGGGGGCGTTCTCACCGTCGCCCGCAGGCCCGAGATCGATGAGATGTGGATGATGCTGCCGCCGCGTCGTTCCAGGTAGGGCAGGGCGCTATGACAGGCGCGCACTGCGGCCATCAGATCGATCTGCAGGCTCGCTGCCCAGCCGGCTTCGTCGTCGGTGCGCCCGAAGCCCGAGGCGTTGTTCACCAGGATGTCGATGCCGCCGAGATCCTGGGCTGCGGCCTCTACCCAGGCCCGGATCTGCGTCTCTTGCGCGAGATCGCAGGTGCGAGCGCTGACCTTGCGGCCCGCAGCTTCGAGCAGCGCCGCCGCCGTGTCGAGCGAAGCCTGCTGTCGAGCGCAGATCGCCACGTCCGCGCCTGCGGCAGCGAATGCGCGTGCGATGGAAAGGCCGATGCCGCGACTGCCCCCGGCGATGAGGGCGCGTCGCCCGGTCAAGTCGATGTTCATGGCGGGTCTCCCGTGGCTATCCTTGTTGGTTCTGGCGAGTATCGCTTGCTCGGTCGGCGCAGGGCAATCGCCGCGGCGGCGCACGGGCCGCGGACGCTTCCGTGATAAAAACGGTCATCGACCTTCGGGGGGAAACAGGCATGAAGATCACGCAGGTACGCGCCATTCCGATGTCGGACCCGGTGCCGCCCGAGCGCCGCCATCGCACCGATCTCGGCACGAAGATGAAGAGCGATGCGACGCTCATCATCGTCGAGACCGACAGCGGGTTGACCGGCATCGGCGCTGCGCTCGGCACACCGCCCGTGGTCGCCGCCATCGTCGAACACGAGCTCGCCCCCGAGGTGGTCGGCGAAGATCCCATGTTCTCCGAGCGCATCTTCGAGAAGATGTACAACGGGTCGCGCAGCAAGCCGGCCCTGGAGCGGGGTGTGCCGCAGGCCGAAACCAGCCGGCGCAGCGGCATGGTGATGGAAGCCCTCTCCGGCATCGACATCGCTATTTGGGACGTGAAGGCCAAGGCCCTGGGCGTGCCGGTGTATCAGGCGCTCGGCGCGGTGCGCTCCAAGGTGCGTGCCTACGGCAGCGGCGGCTGGGCGCCCGGCGACGAGGCCGAGGCGGAGCTGGGCGGCTATGCGGCCAAGGGGTACACCGCGGTGAAGATGCGCGTGGTCGGCCGGGACGGTTTCTCCATCGACAACTGCGTGCGCCGCGTCGAGGCGGCGCGGCGAGGGATAGGCAAGCACGTCGAGCTGATGGTCGATGCCCACGCTTCGCTGGAAACGCCGGTTGCGATCAGGCTGGCGAAGGCCCTGGAGCCGTACGACATCGCATGGTTCGAAGAGCCGGTGTCGCCCGACAATCATGCCGGCATGGCGCAGGTGCGAGCGTCCACGCGCATACCGATCGCCTCCGGCGAGCGCGAGTTCTCGCGCTACGGCTTCAAGAGCATGCTCGAACACCGGGCGATCGACATCGCTCAGCCCGATGTCGCGCGGGCCGGCGGCCTGACCGAGATTCGCCGGATCGCGGCCCTGACGGGGGCGTATGACATTCGGCTGGCGCCGCATGCGTGGGGATCCGGGGTGTTGTTCGCCGCCAGCATCCACGTGGCCATGGCGGCGGCGAACTGCCATATCCTGGAAGTGAGCCAGGGCTACATGCCGATGATGAACGAGCTGTTCGTCGAGCCCTACGACATACGCGAAGGCTACGTCCACGCGCCGGATCGGCCGGGGCTGGGCTTCACGCTGCGGCCCGAGGCGCTGGAGCGATTCAAGTACGTCGACGGCCCTGAATATTCCTTCTGAGCGACCTTCACGATGACATCGAGCACGAACAGCGCAAAGACCGATCCGCAGCAGGCCCAGGACCGCTGGGTGGTGAGTTGGGCGGCTTCCTTGCAAGGGCCTTACCCCGTCGGCAACGCGGCGGCACAGCCCGACATGAGCCTGGCGTTTCCGGTGCCGAAGACGGGGGCGCGAGACCAGTCCTTCCGTGCCATCGTGAGGCCGACGCTATGGGGCCGAAAAGCCCGCTTGCGCTTGAGCAATGCGCTAGGCGCGCAGCCTGTGTCGTTCAACCACGTGCGTGTGGGCCTGCACCAGGCGAGCGCCGCTCTGGTTCCGGGGACCAATCGCGCGGTCACCTTCGCAGGTGCCGCCGGCGTCGTCGTGCCGCCGGGTGCTTCGGTATGGAGCGATCCGGTCGCGCTCGACTTCATCGTCGATCCGGAGGCCGGCGAGCTGACTGGGCGCAAGCTCGCCGTCAGCTTTCATGTGGATGGTGAGAGTGGTCCGATGAGCTGGCATGCCAAAGCGCTGCAGACGTCCTATCTGGGATTTCCCGGCACACCCGCGAGAACCCACGAGGAGAGCGAGGCGGGTTTTCCGCTCACTGCCAATTCGTGGTTCTTTCTCGATGCGATCGACATGGCCATGCCGCGCGATGCCTATGCGATCGTCGCTTTCGGCGACTCGATCACCGACGGCTCGCTGTCGACGCTCAACGGCGACGATCGCTGGCCCGATGTGCTCGCCCGCCGGCTGCGGGCGCAGCATGGCAATCGCATCGCAGTCGTCAATGCGGGCATCGGCGGCAACCAGGTGGTCGGTCCAGCCGCGTACTCCACAGCCCAGCCGTTTCCGGGCGGGCCGTCGGCGCTGACGCGCCTGGAGCGCGATGTTCTGAGCCTGTCCGGGGTGGGTGCCGTGGTCTGGCTCGAGGGAATCAACGATTTCAGCACCAACGGCAACGCCAGCATGGAGGCGGTGCGCGCCGGATTGACCGAGGGCGCGCAGCGCATGCGCGCGAGTCTTCCCGGCGTGCGCATCATCGGAGCGACGCTGACGACGGCACTGAACGCCGCACAGACTCATCACGGGTTCCCCGAGGAGGATGCCAAGCGCCGGGCCTTGAACGAATTCATCCGCAGCTCCGGGGTCTTCGATGCGGTGGTCGACTTCGATGCCGTCATCACCGACCCGTCGACGGGCGAGATGCGCACCGAGTTCGTCCACAACACCACGGTCGGCGGGCCCGGCGACAAGCTGCATCCGAACCGCCTCGGTTATCTCGCGATGGGGATGGCGTTCGACCTGGCAGCGTTCGAGGCCCCGTAGCGCATGGGGTGCCTTGGCGCCACCGGCCCGCGGCACGGCGGGTTGCCCCGGCGCGGCGCGGAGGGCACTTCCCCGGGCATGGCTCGGTTCGCAAGCTCACCGGATGAGCCGGCACCCCCGTAGAATCGCCGGCAGCGGTCTGCGCGGAATTCTGCCGGATGGCGCACCCCGGGTCGCCTTGCGAACTCGTGGGTGGACAAGGTTCGGCCGCCTTCGATCTTCACGGAGCACAGCGTCACCATGCGTTTCCTGCACTGCGCCGACATTCATCTGGACAGTCCCTTGCGCGGCCTGGAGCGCTACGAGGGTGCGCCCGTGGAGGAAGTGCGTGCGGCGCCCAGGCGCGCGTTCGAGAACCTGGTGGATACGGCGATCGGCGAGCGTGTCGACTTCGTCGTGATCGCAGGCGATCTCTACGACGGCGACTGGCCCGACTTCAATACCGGCCTCTACTTCGCCGGGCAGATGGCGCGGCTGGGCGAGTCGGGAATTCCGGTGTTCGTCCTGCGCGGCAACCACGACGCGGTGAGCCGGATTTCGAAAAGCCTGCGCTTGCCGGGCAACGTGCATCTGTTCGACGCAGGCAAGGCCCACACCATTCTCGACGAGCAGCTGGGCATCGCAGTGCACGGACAGAGCTTTGCCACGGCCGCCGTCACGGAGGATCTCGCGGCATCGTATCCGAATGTCATTGCCGGCCTGTTCAACATCGGCGTGCTGCACACGGCGCTGACCGGCCGCGCGGGCCACGAGCCCTATGCCCCGACCAGTCTCGATGTGCTCAGGAGCAAGGGCTATCGCTACTGGGCTCTGGGGCACGTGCATGCGCGCGAGATCGTCGCGACCGAACCTTGGATCGTTTTCCCCGGCAATCTGCAGGGCCGGCACATCCGCGAGCAGGGGCGCAAGGGGGCCGAACTCGTGACGGTGGAGGACGATCGGGTGAGCACGCAGCCGCTGGCCTTGGATGTGCTGCGCTGGACCGCCCTCGACCTCGACATCGCGAGTGTGCCGGACGAAGACGCGTTGTTCGATCTCGCGGCGGCTCGTCTGCGCGCGGCGCTGCAGGAGGCCGACGGCCGCGCCTTGGCCGTGCGCGTTCGCATCGGCGGCTCGGGTGCGCTGCACAAGGCCCTCGTCACGCGGGCCGACGACATCCAGGCCGAGTTGCGTCGCTGCGCGCTCGAATTGTCGGGCGGTCGCATCTGGCTGGAGAAGATCATCGTCGCTGCGCGTCCGGTGATCGATCTGGAGCGCCTTGCTCGCGGCGACGATCCGATCGCGTATCTGCTGCAGGACTTTGCTCGTCTGCGTGCGGATCCGTCCGCGCTCGCCGGCCTGGGCCAGGATGTCCTCGGCGAGCTGACGGCCAAGCTGCCGTCCGAACTCGTCGTCGGTGCGGACGGGCTCCATTGGGACGCAGCCCAGACGCTGCGCGAACTGCTCGCGGAGGCCGAGGGTGAGCTGTTGGCGCGATTGGTCGAAGGAGATTCCGTGTGAGGTTCGCGCGACTCTACCTTCGCGCCTACGGCCGCTTCACCGATCGCGTGCTCGACCTGCCGCGATCGCAGGACGGCGATCTGCATCTTGTCTTCGGTCCGAACGAGGCAGGCAAGTCCACGACCTTGGCCGGCGTCACCGATTTTCTGTTCGGGTTCGAGCACCGGGCCAGCTTCGACTTCCATCATGCGGCTCAGGAACTGCGAGTCGGGGCCTGCCTCGAAACGGCCGCAGGCATCGTGCACGCCATGCGTCGCCGGGGGCGCAAGCAGACCTTGTTCGCGTACGATCCGTGCTCGCAGCTCGAAGGCGAGCCGCTGCCGGAAGACATGCTCGCCTCTGCCCTTTCGGGCCTCGATCGCAGCACGTACCGCATGTTGTTCGGCCTCGATCTCGATGCCCTGGTGGCGGGTGGCGAGGCCTTGCTTGCCGGGAAAGGCGAAGTCGGCCAGAGCCTGTTTCAAGCCGCAGCCGGGCTCTCCGCGTTGAAGGGGCTGGCGGACGACCTGCGTGGGACGGCGGACGCATTGTTTACGGCGCGCGCATCGAAGCCCGTGCTGAATGCGGCGCTGAAGGAGTATGCCGATCAGGCCCGCGCGCTGCGCGATACCATGGTGCGCTCCCAGCAATGGGAGGCTGCCGAAGCTCGCGTACGAGCCGCAGCGCAGGCGGACCAACGCGCGCATCAAGCGTATCGGGATGCCCGTGTGCGGCGCGACCATCTGCTTCGCATCCGCTCGAATTTGCCGCTGCTCGCGCAGCGCAACGCATTGCTGGTCGAACTGGAGGCGCTCGCCGACGTGCCGCGGTTGCCCGCCGACGCGGCCGAGCGGCGCACGAAGGCCGAAGAGCGGCTGCGCGCGAGCCAGGCCGTGATCGAGCCGATGGCCGACGAGCTTGCTCGTCTCGCGCAGGCGCGCGAGCAGCTGTCCGTGCGTGAGGATCTGCTCGCGCAGGCGCTCAATCTCGAGGGCCTCTACCGAAGAATGGACGCCTGTGCCCTGGCGCGAGAGGAACTTGCGCGCGGCGTCGGCGCGCTGGAAACCGCGCGAGTCCGGGTGAGTGAATCGTTGCGTGAGCTTGCCGCCGAGGCCGAAGCGAACGATGCCGCTGCGTTGCTTCCCCCGCGAACCTTGGCCGCGCGCATTCGCGCGCTCGTGCGGCAACACGCCGAACTGACGGGCGCCCGGAACGGCGTTGCGACTCAGCTCGCCGAGGCAAGCGCGCAACGTTCTCGCGACCAGTCGGCCTTGGCTGCCTTGCCGCCGGCCATGGACGGGGAGGCGCTCGATCCCACCCTCGAGGAACTGGTGACCTTGCCTCAGGACGAGCGCGGCCTGCGCGAGCGCCAGTGCCAGGCGCAGGCCGACGAGGCTCAGGTTCGGCGTCTGGTGGCCGAGCTTGGGCACGCGGATGCCGAACGCCTGGCGCATCTTGCGCTCCCGGCCCGATCGACTGTCGCAGAGTTCCAGCAGCGTATCGATGCCCTCGATCAACGCATCAGCCAGAATGCGGGTGATGTGAGCAAGCTCGCACGCGACTTGGACGAATGCAGCATCGAGCTGCACCGGCTGAGCGCCGGGGGTGAAGTGGTCACCCAGGCCGACGTGCGCCGGGCGCGTGCGCATCGCGACGACACCTGGCGGCAAGCGCGCCGCGCGTGGCTCGTGGAAGACCCGGCCGGGGACGCGTCCGTTCGCCCGAAGGCTGCCGACACTGCCTTGTCCGATGCAGTGGAGCATGCGATCCAGGAGGCGGATCGGCTGGCCGACTATCTGCACGCGGATGTCGAACGGGCGACCCGCTATGAAGGCATCGCCAAGCGCATCGAGCAGATGACGGCGGCCCGGGCGGCCTTCGAACAGCAGGCGCTGGAGCTCGCGCACGCGAAGCGACAACTGCACGCGGAATGGGTCGCGCTCTGCGCCGCGCTCGACCTGAGCGATTTGTCGCCGGCGGCCTTGACCGAGTGGATGCACAAGCGCGAGCTGTTCGTGAATGCCTACGAACGACTGAAACAGCAGCGCGTGGAACTTGCAGCCATTGAGCAGATCCACGCTCGCCGTGTCGCCTGGCTGGAGGCTGCGCTGGCCGCCTGCGGTCTACCGGGCCTCGGCGCGCGAGACGGCATCGCAGCCGCCCTGCAGCGACTGCAGAGGCACAAGACCGCAGCCACCCGCGCCGATGCCGATCGCGCCATGCTCGACAAGCGCATGGCGTCCGGACGGGAGCACATCCGGCGCCTGGAACACGCGCTCGAGCAGGCTCAGGCGCAGCTCGATCGCTGGCGCGACGACTGGATCGCGGCCACCGCGGGCTTGCGCTTGGCGGCCGACGCCCTTCCCGAAGAGGCCGAAACGAGGCTGGAGCAGTTCGAACAACTGCGCGGCGCGCTGGAGGCCAGGGATGCATGCGAGCGCGCGCTGCGCGATTGCGAGGCCACCGTCGGCGGGTTCGAACGCAGTGTGGCCGAAATGAGCGCCGCACTCGGCGAAGGCGCGCTCGATCGTCCTGCCGAGGTGATCGCGAGCGGATGGTTCGACGCCCTGGGCAAGGCGCGAGCGGACGAGCAGCGCCGCCAGGAGATAGCGCAGCGATTGCAGCGCGAGCAGCAGCGGCAGGCCGACGCGGTGCGCGAGGCGCAGGCGGCTCGGATCGAATTGACGGCGTTGGTTGAGGCTGCCCGCTGCGACGATGCCAACGGGCTTGCACGGGTCGAGGCGGATTCTGCACGGCGCTCGAGGCTCGAAGCCGACTTGGCGCGAACCGAGGATACGCTGCGCGCGCAGAACGAGCGTGCCATCGCCGACATCGTCGTGGAAGCCGCCTCCTTCGACGCCGAGGGTGTTGCGCTGGAGTTGGCGGATCTCGATGCGCGGCTGGTGAATCTCGAATCTGCGCTGCGTTCCGCGCAGAGCACCGAGCACGAGGCGCGTCGGGATTTCGCGGCGATGGACGGCAGCGCGCGGGCCGCCGAGCTGCAAGGCTCGCAAGCAGCACTCGCCGCGAAAATACAGGGTCATGCGCGCCGGTGGGCGCGTGCGCGGCTCGCGAGCGAGTTGCTGCGCCGGGTCGTTCAGACCTACCGGGAGCGCCATCAAGGGCCGTTGCTGGCGCGCGCTTCGGCAATCTTCGCGCGCATCACCTGCGGTGGCTTCGGCAGTCTGGCGACCGACTACGTCGACGACGCGCAAGTGCTGCTCGGGGTGCGGGCGGGCGGGGAGCAGGTGCCGGTTGCGGGCATGAGCAAAGGCACCCGCGACCAGATGTACCTCGCATTGCGCTTGGCGACCATCGAAGCGCATCTGGCCAGTCGAGGCCGTTTTCCCGTGATCGTGGACGATCTGCTCGTCCAGTTCGACGATGCCCGGGCGCTTGCGACGCTCGAGGTGTTCAGGGAGCTGTCTGCGCAAACGCAGGTGCTCTTCTTCACGCACCACGCCCACCTTCTCGACTTGGCGCAGCGTGCCGGGATCGTTGCTGCTTCGACGACGCATCGTCTCGACGCCATGTTTTCGTCTTGATCCAGGCGCATCGACCGACGAGGTCGGGCAGTGCTGTGTGCGCTCCAGTGCCGGATCGAGCAATGCCGAAGTCGATAACTGATCGGTTCATCCTGACGCTGCGACCGAAGATCATGCTCTACGACGAAGTGACCTCCGCGCGCGATCCGGAACTGTGCGCCGAGGTGCTGGGCGTCATGCGCTAATCGGGGCCCGCGCATCAGCTCACGATGCTGATGGTCAGCCATCACATGGGCTTCGCGCGCGAATGCTTCGACGCGCCTCGCGGCGCGCGTAAACGGCGCTTCGAGCGCGCGGTCATGGATGCAGGCTGACGCGATTGCCGAGGCGCACTCGTATCGACGCTGTCGTCCTGGAGTCCGGGGTCGGGCAGCGCGTTTCCATTGCGGAACGCAATGCCTTCCGAGCGAAGATTCAATCGACTGTACCCGCCAGGCTTGATATTTATCAAGAGCGCTCGCGCCCGTCGCAACAACACTCGCGCTTGGTCGCAACACTCGATACAGCCTTGGTTTGCCGAGTCGGAAATGAGCCGGACCAGAAACACCGAAATCGTCGTCATACTGCGTCGGAAATCCTCGCCAGGCGTTCGGCCGGGTCATGAGGTTCCTGCGGGGCTGGTGCCGGTTTCGAGCTTTTCGACACTCAAGGGACGCGCGAGGCGGTCGACTGTTCAGCAACGGATATTCGATTCACGACACTAGACACTAGGAGCTACGCATGTCATTTCGCATTTTGCTCGCGGCGGACGGAAGTTCGATGGCGCGCAACGCCGCACGTTACGCCATTCAGCGATTTTCCCTACCGAACGACCAGTGCCAGGTGGATGTGCTGCACGTGCATTTCCGAGTCCCTTCGCGAGCGGCAGCCGCGCTCGGACGCGAGATCGTGCAGTCCTACTATCGCGACGAGATGGAGCAGGCGCTCAAGCCGGTGAAGGAGATGCTCGACGCGAAGTCGGTGGCCTATCGCAGCTTCGGCAAGATCGGAACCCCGGCGGAGCAGATCGCACGTCACGCCGAAGAGGCGCAGACGGATCTCGTCGTCATGGGTTCGCACGGTTTGGGTGGGGCGAAGGGATTGTTGCTCGGCTCGGTCGCCCAGGCGGTGATCGCCGGCAGCAGCGTGCCGGTCCTCATCGTGCGCGAGGGCGGTTCCAAGGCCTGGGGCGGCGGCGTGCTGGTGGCCGTCGATGGCAGCGAGTTCACACGCAAAGCCCTGGCTTATCTCGTCAGCCATGGCGACTTGCTCGCGGGCGACACGGAGATCACCCTGATGCACGTCACGGCCCCGGAGAAGAAGTTTTCGATCAGTCTCAAGGCCCGCGACGTACGGGAAATGCAGGATGCGGAATTCGAGCGAGCCATGGCGCCGGCCCGCAAGTTGCTCACCAAGGCAGGGATGTCCTGGCGGGAAGAGCGAGGTCGAGGCGAGCCCGGCAATCAGATCGCGGAACACGCGCGCAAGGAGGGCAGCGGTCTCATCGTGATGGGTTCCCATGGTCGCGGTGCCATGACGAGCCTGCTGCTCGGGTCGGTTGCGCAGAAGGCGCTCAGCGCCTGTCAGACGCCTGTGCTGATCGTGCGCTGAAGCGGGAGAATTCGCCCGCGCCTCGAGGCGCGGGCGAGTGCCAGCACGGAAATCGACGGGCGGCGGTGGCGCCGCCTGTCCCGATCAGTCGACCTTGATGTTGCCGCGCTTGATGATCTCGATGAAGCGCGCCCGTTGTTCCGCGAGGTAGCGCCCGAATTCTTCGGCGGGACGGTAATCGACCTCGATGCCCACCACGCTGAGCCGCTCGCGAGTTTCCGGCGCCTGCATCACTTTGTCCATCGCGACTGCAAGTCGGTTCACCACGGCTTTCGGTGTGCCCGCGGTCACCATGACGCCGATCCAGGCCGCAGCGTCGAACCCGGCCAGATCGGCCGCGCTTGCCAGCGCGGGCACTTCGGGTGCCAGTGTCGTGCCCTTGACCAGCGATACGCCATACGCCTTCAGGCGGCCCGACTTGATGTGCGGAAGCGTCGCCGCCGCAGTCTCGAGGGTGTAGGCGATCTGTCCGTTCATCACTTCGGTCATTGCCGGCGCGCTGCCCTTGAAGGGCACGTGCACGGCTTGTATGCCTGCGCTGTTGTTGAACCATTCGGCGACGAGGTGAGCGGTGGCGCCGGTACCGGACGACGCGAAGCTGTATTTGCCGGGATTGGCCTTGAGCAGTGCCACGAATTCGCGCGCATTCTTCGCGGGGAAGGAGGGTGCGGTCACCAGCAGGTAGGGCGAGCGGCCGGCCAATGCGACGGGTGCGAGCTGCTTCTGAGCGTCGTAGGGCACCTTCTGCAGCAAGGGGGCGATCGTGACCGGTCCGCTGGATGCGGCCAGCAAGGTATAACCATCGGCGTTGGCCTTCACCGCCTGGTCGGTGCCGATGGTGCCGCCGGCACCGGCGCGATTGTCCGCGACGACTTGCTGGCCGAGTTGCTCAGAGAGCTTCTGCGCGATGACGCGGCCCACGAGGTCCGTCGCCTGCCCAGGCGGCCAAGGCACGATCATGCGTATCGGTCGATTGGGGTAGTTGGTTTGCGCGGCAGCGACG
>LNFM01008090.1_pt1 | contig 16057 bp, 10 predicted proteins | sample 596031 | NCBI WGS metagenome assembly LNFM01 (sample SAMN04254537, study PRJNA301005) | activated carbon metagenome | isolation source: dual media filters at the Ann Arbor, Michigan drinking water treatment plant | place: USA: Ann Arbor | reverse complement strand
CGCAAGGCCGTCATCTGCGCGACGCTGAGCCCGGCGTATTCAGCGGCGATTGCCGCCTGTGCCTTGCTCGCGACTGCATTGACTTCAGCAACAATCGACTGCTTTTGCTCTAAAGTCAGACTCACTTCTGCTACTCCTGGTTCGGCGCGCCGACGTGTATCGAGCGCCATCCCACTTGGTGGCCGGCGGGAATCGCCGGCGCCCTTGTACGGCGCTCTAACCAGGCGTCAACCTGTTTGGGGAGCACCGTCTGCGCAGGCCGGTTGCAACAACCGATTAACCTCCGGGCATTGACCTACTGCTCCGTCCCGGCCTGGGCCGATACGGAGCGTGGCGGTCGCGGCCCGGTCGGGCCTGCGGTCTTTGACGTCCGCCGGCGTTACCGCCGGACGGCCCAAAGTCCTTTGCTAATTCGTGAAAATTCGCGTGCCGGGCGGGACGACGATCAAACCGTCTCGACCGAGGCGCGATCGACGACGATGCCGGGGCCCATCGTCGACGACACCATGATCTGGCGCAGGTAGATACCCTTTGCCGTGCTGGGTTTCGCCTTGCGCAGATCCGCGAGGATCGCTTCGACGTTCTCTTTCAGCGACGCGACGTCGAACGATGCCTTGCCGATAGGGCAATGGATGATCCCTGCCTTGTCGGTGCGGTAGCGCACCTGGCCCGCCTTCGCATTGCGCACGGCGCCAGCGACGTCGGTGGTGACGGTGCCGACCTTCGGGTTCGGCATCAGGCCGCGCGGGCCGAGCACCTGGCCCAGCTGGCCGACGACGCGCATCGTCGCCGGCGTGGCGATGGCGACGTCGAAATTCAGATTGCCCTGCTTGACCTGCTCGGCAAGGTCCTCGAGACCGACGACATCGGCGCCGGCATTGCGGGCAGCCTCGGCGTCGTTGCCTTCAGCGAACACGGCGACGCGGACGGACTTGCCGGTGCCGTGCGGCAGCACGGTCGAACCGCGCACGACCTGGTCGGATTTGCGCGGGTCAACGCCGAGGTTGACGGCCACATCGACCGTTTCATCGAACTTTGCCGAGGCGACTTCCTTGACCAGCTGCAGTGCGTCTTCGAGGGCGCGCGGCTGGTTCGGGTTGCCTACCTTCTCGAGAATGGCGCGGCGGCGCTTGGAGGGCTTGGCCATGATCAGACTCCTTCTACGTCAAGGCCCATGCTCCGGGCAGTGCCGGAGATGGTGCGAACGGCGGCGTTCAGATCCGCGGCAGTGAGGTCGGGCTGCTTGGTTTTCGCAATTTCCTCGACCTGGGCGCGGGTCACCTTGCCGACCTTGTCCTTGTTCGGCACCGGGCTGCCCTTCGGCACGCCCGCTGCCTTGCGCAGCAGCACCGAGGCCGGCGGGGTCTTGGTGATGAACGTGAAGCTCTTGTCGGAAAAGACGGTGATCACGACCGGAATCGGCAGGCCTTCCTCGAGCGTCTGGGTGCGCGCGTTGAACTGCTTGCAGAATTCCATGATGTTGACGCCGCGCTGGCCCAGTGCCGGGCCGACGGGCGGACTCGGATTCGCCTTACCAGCTGCAACCTGCAGCTTGATGTAGGAATCTATCTTCTTTGCCACTTTGCCATCTCCTCGGGTTCAAACGCCTTGCGGCTCCCCGTGTTGAGTATGTTGGCGGCCGGCCCGGAGAGTCGGCACGCCGCGGATTGGGCGTCCGATCAGTCTTTGGACACCTGCCCGAACTCGAGTTCGACCGGCGTCGAGCGTCCGAAAATGGACACCGCGACGCGCAGCCGGCTCTTTTCGTAATTCACTTCTTCGACGACGCCATTGAAATCGGTGAACGGGCCGTCGATCACGCGCACCACTTCGCCCACTTCGAACAGGACCTTGGGCTTCGGCTTCTCGGCGCCTTCCTGGATGCGGTTCAGGATGTTCTGCGCTTCCTTCTCGGTGATGGGCGTCGGCTTGTCGCTGGTGCCGCCGATGAAGCCCATCACTTTCGGGCAGTCCTTGACGAGATGCCAGGAATCGTCGGCCATCTCCATCTGGACGAGTACGTAACCAGGGAAGAACTTGCGGTCGCTCTTGCGCTTCTGACCGTCGCGCATCTCGACGACTTCTTCCGTCGGCACGAGAATCTGGCCGAACTTCTCCTCGAGGCTGAAGCGCTTGACGCGGTCCTCGAGCGACTTCTTGACCTGGTTCTCGAAGCCGGAATAGGCGTGCACCACGTACCACTGCAGACTCATTGCGATCAACCTCCGTGCCCCATCAACCAACGGGTGATGCCGCCGAGCAGGAGGTCGAGTACCCACAGGAACAGCGCCGTGATGATCACGACGACGATCACGACCCCGGTGGTCTGGATCGTTTCCTGTCGCGTCGGCCACACGACCTTCCGGACTTCGACCTGCGTCTCTTTGACGAAACCGAGCGTCGAGCGCCCCTTGGTCGTCTGTGATGCGATGAACAGCGCGACGATGCCCGCCGCCACCAGTCCGAGCACGCGCACGATGCGCGCGACATCGGCAAAGTAGTAGTACGCGGCGAGGCCGCCGACGACGAGCAGCACGGCCGCAATCAGCTTGGCCGAATCGAGCGAGGAACCTGCGGCTTCTACTTCCGAATTCATTTCTTTAACAACTCGTGGCGCCCGGATTCGTTGAGAAACGTGGCACCTGCCATCTACCCTCGGGGTAGATGGCAGGCCAGGAGGGTCTCGAACCCCCAACCTGCGGTTTTGGAGACCGCCGCTCTGCCAATTGAGCTACTGGCCTGTACTCGGTTTACCGTCCGTGCCGGCGGTCGTTGACCGGACGCTCAGCGTCCGGCACGACGAACCGGCCTGCGCGCAAGGGCTCGCTCAGGCGATGATCTTGGCGACGACGCCCGCACCAACCGTGCGGCCGCCTTCGCGAATCGCGAAGCGCAAGCCTTCTTCCATCGCGATCGGGTTGATCAGCTTCACCGTGATCTTGATGTTGTCACCAGGCATCACCATCTCAACGCCGCTCGGCAACTCCACCGCACCCGTCACGTCCGTCGTCCGGAAGTAGAACTGCGGACGATAGTTGTTGAAGAACGGCGTGTGACGGCCGCCCTCTTCCTTCGACAGCACGTACACTTCCGCTTCGAACGTCGTGTGCGGCTTCACGCTGCCCGGCTTGCACAGCACCTGACCACGCTCCACGTCTTCACGCTTCGTGCCGCGCAGCAGCACGCCAACGTTGTCGCCCGCGCGCCCTTCGTCCAGCAGCTTGCGGAACATTTCGACGCCCGTGCACGTCGTCTTCGTCGTGTCCTTGATGCCCACGATCTCGACTTCTTCGCCGACCTTCACGATCCCGCGCTCGACTCGACCCGTCACCACCGTGCCGCGCCCCGAAATCGAGAACACGTCTTCGATCGGCAGCAGGAACGGCATGTCCACCGGACGCTCCGGCACCGGGATGTAGCTGTCCATCGCCTCGATCAGTTTCCAGATCGACGGAATCCCAATCTCGCTCTCGTCGCCTTCCAGCGCCTTCAGCGCGCTGCCAATCACCACCGGCGTGTCGTCGCCCGGGAACTTGTACAGGCTCAGCAGTTCGCGAACTTCCATTTCGACGAGTTCCAGCAGTTCCTTGTCGTCGACCATGTCCGCCTTGTTCAGGTACACCACGATGTACGGCACGCCCACCTGGCGCGCCAGCAGGATGTGTTCGCGCGTCTGCGGCATCGGGCCGTCCGCCGCCGAGCACACCAGGATCGCGCCGTCCATCTGCGCCGCACCCGTGATCATGTTCTTCACGTAGTCCGCGTGGCCCGGGCAGTCGACGTGCGCGTAGTGCCGGTTGTCGCTCTGGTATTCCACGTGCGACGTCGCGATCGTGATCCCGCGCTCCCGCTCTTCCGGCGCGTTGTCGATCTGGTCGTAGGCTTTCGCTTCGCCGCCGTACTTCTTCGCCGTCACCACCGTCAGTGCCGCCGTCAATGTCGTCTTCCCATGGTCAACGTGGCCGATCGTCCCCACATTCACGTGTGGCTTCGTTCTTTCAAATTTTTCCTTGGACATGACTCTCTAACCTCTTCGTCGATACTGGCGTTTGTCTGGTGGTGTGCTTGATATAACTATCAGGAGCGCTTGATGACCGTGTCGGCGACGCTCTTCGGCGCCTCGACATAGCGCGAGAATTCCATCGTGTAAGTCGCGCGACCCTGGGTCGCGGAGCGCAGGTCCGTCGAATAGCCGAACATCTCGGACAACGGGACCGACGCCTTGATCACGCGACCGGCAGCCGATTCCTCGGTGCCTTCGAGAATGCCGCGACGGCGGTTGAGATCGCCGTTGACGGTTCCCACGTAATCTTCCGGCGTGACGACTTCGACGCTCATCACCGGCTCGAGCAGCACGGGCTTGGCCTTCTGCGCGGCTTCCTTGAACGCCATCGAACCGGCGATCTTGAATGCCATTTCGTTCGAGTCGACGTCGTGGTAGGAGCCGTCGAACAGCGTGACCTTGATGTCGACCATCGGGTATCCGGCGACGACGCCGTTCTGCAGCGCCTCTTCCATGCCCTTCTGGACGGCCGGAATGTATTCCTTCGGAATCACGCCGCCAACGATGCCGTTGACGAACTCGAAACCCTTGCCGGATTCGTTCGGCTCCATCTTCACGACGACGTGACCATACTGGCCGCGGCCACCGGACTGGCGCACGAACTTGCCTTCCTGCTTCTCGACGACCCCGCGAATCGTTTCGCGGTAGGCCACCTGCGGCTTGCCGACGTTCGCCTCGACCTTGAACTCGCGACGCATGCGGTCGACGATGATTTCGAGGTGGAGTTCGCCCATGCCGGCAATGATGGTCTGGCCGGATTCCTGGTCGGTCGACACGCGGAACGACGGGTCCTCGGCAGCCAGGCGCTGCAGCGCGATGCCCATCTTCTCCTGGTCGGCCTTGGTTTTCGGTTCCACCGCCACCGCGATCACGGGTTCCGGGAATTCCATGCGTTCGAGTGTGATCACGTTGTCGAGCGCGCACAGCGTGTCACCAGTGGTCACGTCCTTGATGCCGACAGCGGCTGCGATGTCGCCGGCGCGGACTTCCTTGATTTCTTCGCGCGAGTTCGCGTGCATCTGCAGCAGGCGGCCGATGCGCTCCTTGCGATCCTTGACCGGGTTGTAGACCGAGTCACCGGAATTCAGGATGCCGGAGTAGACGCGGAAGAACACCAGCGTGCCGACGTACGGGTCGGTCGCAATCTTGAACGCAAGCGCGGCGAACGGGGCTTCATCGGACGCAACCCGCTCGGCTTCGCTGCCGTCGTCGAGCACGCCCTTGATGGCTTCGACATCGCCCGGCGCCGGCAGGTACTCGATGACGGCATCGAGCATCGCCTGAACGCCCTTGTTCTTGAACGCCGAGCCGCACACGACGAGCGTGACTTCGTTCCTCAGCGTGCGCGTGCGCAGGCCACGCTTGATCTCTTCAATCGTCAGCGCTTCGCCGTTGAGGTACTTCTCGGTGAGGCCTTCCTCGGCATCAGCGGCGGACTCGACGAGCGCCTCGCGCCACTTCGCGCATTCGGCCTTCATGTTGTCGGGAATGTCCTTCTCGATGAAGTTCAAACCCATGTTCTCTTCTTCCCAGTAGATCGCTTTCTCGCGAATCAGATCGACCAGGCCTTCGAAGGTTTCCTCAGCGCCAATCGGCAGCTGGAGGGGGACTGCGGTCGCGCCGAGGCGCTCGTGCATCTGTTCGACCACGCGCAGGAAGTTGGCGCCGGCACGGTCCATCTTGTTGACGAACGCCAGGCGCGGCACACCGTACTTGTTCGCCTGGCGCCACACGGTTTCGGACTGGGGCTGGACCCCGCCGACCGCGCAGAACACCGACACGGCCCCGTCGAGCACGCGCAGCGAACGTTCGACTTCGATCGTGAAGTCGACGTGGCCGGGGGTGTCGATGATGTTGATGCGGTGCTCGGGGAACTGCTTCGCCATCCCGCTCCAGAAGCAGGTGGTCGCCGCCGACGTGATCGTGATGCCGCGTTCCTGCTCCTGCTCCATCCAGTCCATCGTGGCCGCGCCATCGTGGACTTCGCCAATCTTGTGGGAGCGGCCGGTGTAATAAAGGATACGCTCTGTCGTCGTCGTCTTGCCGGCGTCAATGTGCGCCGCAATACCGATATTGCGATAACGATCGATGGGAGTCGTACGTGCCACGATTGCTGTTCCTTAGGGCGCCGCTAGTCCCTTACCAGCGGTAATGCGCGAAGGCACGATTGGCTTCCGCCATCTTGTGCGTGTCTTCACGCTTCTTCACCGCGGTACCACGGTTCTCGAAGGCATCGAGCAATTCGCCGGCCAGCCGGCGGTCCATTGATTTCTCGCCACGCTTGCGGGCGGAGTCGACCAGCCAGCGCATCGCAAGCGCCGAACGGCGGCCCGGGCGCACTTCAACCGGCACCTGGTAGGTCGCACCGCCGACGCGGCGCGACTTCACTTCAACGCGTGGCTCGACGTTGCCGAGCGCCTGCTTGAAGATGTCCAGTGGCTCGCCCCGGCCCTTTTTCGCCATTTCGCCGAGCGCGCCATAGACGATCTTCTCGGCCGCGGACTTCTTGCCGGCGGACATGATCATGTTGATGAACTTGGCCACGACCTGATCGCCGTACTTCGGATCAGGGAGGATTTCTCGTTTGGCAGCGACGCGACGTCTAGACATGGCTGGCGAAATCTCGAATCTGGTTCATGAAGGGACGATTACTTGGCCTTGGCCTTCGATTTCGGGCGCTTCGCGCCGTACTTCGAACGTGCCTGGCGGCGATCGTTGACACCGGAGGTGTCGAGGGTGCCGCGGACGGTGTGGTAACGGACACCGGGCAAGTCCTTCACACGGCCGCCGCGAATCAGGATCACGGAGTGTTCCTGAAGATTGTGGCCTTCACCGCCGATGTAGGTGGTGACTTCCTGACCGTTGGTCAGGCGCACACGGGCGACCTTGCGCAGCGCGGAGTTCGGCTTCTTCGGCGTCGTCGTGTACACGCGGGTGCACACGCCGCGCTTCTGCGGACAACCTTCAAGCGCCGGCACAGCGCTCTTTTTCCGCTGCGTATTCCGTGGCTTGCGCACTAACTGATTGATTGTGGCCATGTGCCCTTTTCCATCTCTCGGCCCGGTGACGGGCTGTGCAAGTTACCGAAAGCTGCGGCCCGACGGGCCACGCCTTGTGTTTTTGTTTAACGCCGTGTGGGGGGCTCGAGACCCCCCGTCCTCCACCGCTAGACCACCGGGCAACTGCCGGTCACCGGGCTTGTGCGCCGCGGCGGGTGTTCTGAGAACGGGAAAATCCAGCGTGAAAAAAACGACAGGCTCGGTGACCCGGCCTGTCGTAGGAGCGGAATTATATTGAGCAGGTAGAACTGGTGTCAACGACCACGCTAGCCCTCATTCGAAAGATCACCTGACGGTGGGGCTTCCGGCTCTGCCGACACGGTCGGCAGAGGCTCGGCCACCGGTGTGGTGAACGCAAAGTTCGGGGCATCGGCGCCCTGACGGCGACGCCGGCGACGATCGGTGTGGTACGCGAAGCCAGTGCCCGCGGGGATCAGTCGACCCACGATGACGTTTTCCTTCAGGCCCCTCAGTTCGTCGCGCTTGCCCGACACAGAAGCCTCTGTGAGCACCCGCGTCGTTTCCTGGAAGGACGCTGCCGAGATGAACGACTCGGTCGCCAGCGAGGCCTTGGTGATGCCCAGCAGCAATTGCTGGTAATCGGCCGACTGCTTGTTCTCGCGGCCCATGCGGTCGTTCTCCTCGAACAAACGCTCCTTCTCGATCTGCTCGCCCGCCAGGAAGCGGGTATCGCCCGACGACGAGACCTCAACCTTGCGCAACATCTGCCGGACGATGACCTCGATGTGCTTGTCGTTGATCTTGACGCCCTGCAGGCGGTAGACCTCCTGCACCTCGTTGACGATGTAGCGGGTCAGCTCGGGCACGCCCTTCAGGCGCAGGATGTCGTGCGAATCCGGCGCGCCGTCACAAATGACGTCGCCCTTCTCGACATGCTCGCCCTCGAACACCGTCACGTGACGCCACTTCGGAATCAGCGTCTCGATCTCGTCGTTCTTGTCCGTGCGGATGACCAGGCGCTGCTTGCCCTTGGTGTCCTTGCCGAACGACACGGTACCGCTGGCCTCGGCGAGGATGGCCGGTTCCTTCGGCTTCCGGGCCTCGAACAGGTCGGCCACGCGCGGCAGACCGCCGGTGATGTCGCGGGTCTTCAGCGACTCCTGCGGGATACGCGAAATGGTGTCGCCGATTTTCACTTCCCGGCCGTCTTCGACGGCGACCAGCGCGTTCGGGGGCATGAAGTAGGCGGCCGGCATTTCGGTGCCGGGAATCTTGATTTCCTTGCCGTTCGCATCGACGAGCTGAATCATCGGACGCAGATCCTTCGCGGCGGAACCGCGCTGTTTCGGATCGGTGACCACGATGCTCGACAGGCCGGTGATTTCGTCGAGCTGACGCGCGACGGTCACGCCTTCGACGATGTCCTTGAAGCGCACGAAACCGTCCACTTCCGTGATGATCGGGTGGGTGTGCGGGTCCCAGTTCGCGATGTTCTGGCCCGACTTCACCACGCTGCCGTCGCCGACGGACATCGCGGCGCCGTACGGCACCTTGTAGCGTTCGCGCTCACGACCGATGTCGTCGATGACGACCAGTTCGCCCGAACGGGACACCGAAATCAGGTTGCCATTCACATGGCGCAGCGTCTTCATGTTCTGCAGTCGAACGGTGCCGCCGAACTTGACCTCGATGCTGCTGACCGCCGCCGCACGGGACGCCGCGCCGCCGATGTGGAAGGTCCGCATCGTGAGCTGGGTGCCCGGTTCGCCAATCGACTGGGCGGCAATGACGCCAACCGCTTCGCCGACGTTGACGATATGACCGCGCGCGAGGTCGCGGCCATAGCAGGAGGCGCAGACGCCGTAGCGGGTCTCGCAGGTGATCGGCGAACGGACCTTGACTTCGTCAACGCCCATTTCGTCGAGATGCGCGACCCACTTCTCATCCAGCAGCGTGCCGGCTTCGGCGATGACGATATCGGTCCCGGCGCGCACGACCGGCTCTGCAATCACTCGACCCAGCACGCGGTCGCGCAGCGCTTCGACGACGTCGCCGCCTTCAATCAGCGACGCAATCGTGATGCCCTGGGTGGTGCCGCAGTCGTGTTCGGTGACGACAAGGTCCTGCGCGACGTCGACCAGACGCCGCGTGAGGTAACCCGAGTTCGCGGTCTTCAACGCCGTATCGGCCAGACCCTTGCGGGCGCCGTGGGTCGAGATGAAGTACTGCAACACGTCGAGGCCTTCGCGGAAGTTCGCCGTGATCGGGGTCTCGATGATGGAGCCGTCGGGCTTGGCCATCAGGCCGCGCATGCCGGCGAGCTGGCGAATCTGCGCGGCGGAACCGCGCGCGCCGGAGTCGGCCATCATGTAAATGGAATTGAACGAGGCCTGACGGACCTGCTTGCCCTTCGTATCGGTGACCATTTCGGTACCGAGCTTCTCCATCATGGCCTTCGCCACCTGGTCATTCGTGTGCGACCAGATGTCGACGACCTTGTTGTAGCGCTCGCCAGTGGTCACGAGACCCGACGCGTACTGGTCTTCGATTTCCTTCACGCCGTCTTCGGCAGCCTTGATGATGGCGGTCTTCTCATCCGGCACGACCATGTCGTCGACGCCGATCGACACGCCTGAGCGCGTCGCGTGATGAAAGCCCGTGTACATCAGGCGATCGGCAAAAATCACCGTTTCCTTCAGACCCACCGTGCGGTAGCACGAGTCGAACAGGCGCGAGATCGAGCGCTTGTCGAGCGCGCGGTTCACCAAAGCGAAAGGCAGACCTTTTGGCAGCACCGACGACAGCAGCGCGCGGCCGACCGTCGTTTCGACGAGCGTGGTCGCGGTGACTTCATTCTTCTCTTCGTCGAGCAGCGTCTGCGTCAGACGCACTTTGCACTTGGCATGCAGGGTTGCCGCACCCGTCTCATAGGCGCGATGCACTTCAGCGACATCCGCGAACTTCATGCCGGTGCCCTTGGCGGCCACCGATTCGCGCGTCATGTAATACAACCCGAGCACGACGTCCTGCGTCGGCACGATGATCGGATCGCCATTGGCCGGTGACAGGATGTTGTTCGTCGACATCATCAGGCTGCGCGCTTCGAGCTGCGCTTCGATCGACAGCGGCACGTGTACCGCCATCTGGTCACCGTCGAAGTCCGCGTTGAATGCGGTACACACGAGCGGATGCAGCTGAATCGCCTTGCCTTCGATCAGCACCGGCTCGAACGCCTGGATGCCGAGACGGTGCAGCGTCGGTGCGCGGTTCAGCAGCACCGGATGCTCGCGGATCACCTCTTCGAGAATGTCCCAGACTTCCGGGCCTTCGCGCTCGACGAGCTTCTTCGCGGCTTTGATCGTCGTTGCCATGCCGCGACGTTCGAGCTTGCTGAAGATGAACGGCTTGAACAGTTCAAGTGCCATCTTCTTCGGCAGGCCGCACTGGTGCAGTTTCAGCGTCGGACCGACCACGATGACCGAACGGCCGGAATAGTCGACGCGCTTGCCGAGCAGGTTCTGGCGGAAACGGCCCTGCTTGCCCTTGATCATGTCGGCGAGCGACTTCAGCGGCAGCTTGTTGGTGCCGGTGATCGCGCGGCCGCGCCGGCCGTTGTCGAGCAACGCGTCGACCGCTTCCTGCAGCATGCGCTTCTCGTTGCGCACGATGATGTCCGGCGCGTTCAGATCCAGCAGCCGCTTCAGGCGGTTGTTGCGGTTGATTACACGACGGTAGAGGTCGTTCAGGTCAGAGGTCGCGAAGCGGCCACCGTCCAGCGGCACCAGCGGGCGCAGTTCGGGCGGCAGCACCGGCAGCACCTTCATCACCATCCATTCCGGACGGTTGCCGGAGTGGATGAAGCCTTCCATCAACTTCAGGCGCTTGGTCAGCTTCTTGATCTTGGTGTCGGACGTGGTCGTCGGCAGCTCTTCCCGGATCTTCCGCACTTCGCTGATCAGATCGACCGAGCGCAGCAGTTCATAGATGGCCTCGGCGCCCATGCGGGCATCGAAGTCATCGCCATACTGCTCGATTGCCTCGAGGTAGGACTCTTCAGAGAGCAGCTGGCCGCGCTCGAGCTCCGTCATGCCGGGCTCGATCACGACATACGCTTCGAAATAGAGAATGCGTTCGATCTCGCGCAGCGTCATGTCCAGCAGCAGGCCCATGCGGGACGGCAACGACTTCAGGAACCAGATGTGCGCAACCGGGCTGGCCAGGTCGATGTGGCCCATACGTTCGCGGCGCACTTTCGCCAGCGTGACTTCGACGCCGCACTTCTCGCACACGACACCGCGATGCTTCAGGCGCTTGTACTTGCCGCACAGGCACTCGTAATCCTTGATGGGTCCGAAAATCTTGGCGCAGAACAGACCGTCGCGCTCGGGCTTGAAGGTCCGGTAGTTGATCGTTTCCGGCTTCTTCACTTCGCCATAGGACCACGACCGGATTTTCTCCGGCGAGGCCAGGCCAATGTTGATCGCGTCGAAATCTTCAACGTGCCCGTGGCTCTTGAACAGATCTAGTAAGTCTTTCACGTTGACAGCTCCTTAGACGGTGTCTTTGACGGGTCGCCGCATGCGATTCATTCGATTCATTCGCGATCGAGTTCGATGTCGATCGCCAGCGAACGCATCTCCTTGAGCAGCACGTTGAACGATTCCGGCATCCCTGCTTCCATGCTGTGGTCACCGTCGACGATGTTCTTGTACATCTTGGTACGGCCGTTCACGTCGTCCGACTTCACCGTCAGCATTTCCTGCAGGGTGTAGGCAGCGCCGTAGGCTTCGAGCGCCCAGACTTCCATTTCGCCGAAGCGCTGGCCGCCGAACTGGGCCTTGCCGCCCAGCGGTTGCTGGGTGACGAGGCTGTAGGGTCCCGTCGAGCGCGCGTGCATCTTGTCGTCGACCAGATGGTTGAGCTTCAGGATGTACATGTAGCCGACCGTGACTTCGCGGTCGAACGCGTCACCGGTGCGGCCGTCGAACAGGCGTGTCTGGCCACTGCGCGGCAGACCGGCGAGTTCGAGCATGTGCTTGATCTCGGCCTCATCGGCGCCGTCGAACACGGGCGTCGCCATCGGCACGCCGGCCGACAGGTTCTTCGACAGGTCGCGGATTTCGCGATCATCGAGTTCGTCCAGCGTTTCCTGACGACCGCTCGCGTTGTAGATCTTGCCGAGAAACTCGCGCAATTCCGGGACGGTCGCCATGTTCTGGAGCATCTTCGTCAGCTTCAGGCCCAGGCCGCGCGCGGCCCAGCCCAGATGCGTCTCGAGCACCTGGCCGACGTTCATGCGCGAAGGCACGCCCAGCGGATTCAGCACGACGTCGACCGGCGTGCCATCAGCCATGTACGGCATGTCTTCGACCGGTACGATCATCGAGATGACGCCCTTGTTGCCGTGACGGCCGGCCATCTTGTCGCCCGGCTGCAGACGACGCTTCACCGCGAGATAGACCTTCGCCATCTTCAGCACACCGGGCGCGAGATCGTCGCCGGAGGTCAGCTTGCGACGCTTTTCCTCGAACTGTTCCTCGAACTCTTCGTTGTGCTTCTCGAGCTGGCGGGCGAGCTGCTCGATCTGCTCGTTGACCGTGTCGCTGGCGACGCGGATTTCGAACCACTGGTCGCGTTTGACGGCGCCCAGATGCTCCTTGCCGAGTTTCTCGACGGCACCAATCCCGCGCGGCCCCTTCTCGGACTTCTTGCCGAGCAGCAGACGCTCGACGCGCTGATAGATGTCGTCCTGCAGAATGCGCAGCTGGTCGTCGAGATCCTTCTTGACGCGCGTGAGCTCGGCACGTTCGATTTCGAGCGCCCGGGCATCCTTCTCGACGCCATCACGCGTGAACACCTGCACGTCGATGACCGTGCCGCTCATGCCGGACGGCACGCGCAGCGAGGTGTCCTTCACGTCGGACGCCTTCTCGCCAAAGATGGCCCGCAGCAGCTTTTCTTCCGGCGTCAGCTGGGTTTCGCCTTTCGGCGTGACCTTGCCGACGAGAATGTCGCCCGGATTCACTTCGGCGCCGATGTACACGATGCCGGACTCGTCGAGTTTCGACAGTGCGCTCTCGCTGACGTTCGGAATGTCGGCCGAGATTTCCTCCGGCCCGAGCTTCGTATCGCGAGCGACGCAGGTCAGTTCCTCGATGTGGATGCTGGTGTAGCGGTCTTCCTGCACCACGCGCTCTGAAATGAGGATCGAGTCCTCGAAGTTGTAGCCGTTCCACGGCATGAACGCGACGAGCATGTTCTGCCCGAGCGCGAGTTCGCCGAGGTCGGTGGCCGGGCCATCGGCCAGCACGTCGCCACGGGCAATCTTGTCACCGGTCTTGACCAGCGACTTCTGATTGATACACGTGTTCTGGTTCGAGCGCGTGTACTTCGTCAGGTTGTAGATGTCGACACCCGGTTCGCCGGCCTTGGTCTCGTCGTCATTGACGCGCACCACGATGCGCGCGGCGTCGACGAGGTCGACGACGCCGCCGCGGCGGGCCGTCACCGTCACGCCGGAGTCCTGCGCGACGGCGCGCTCGATACCGGTACCGACCAGCGGCTTCTCGGTGCGCAGCGTCGGCACCGCCTGGCGCTGCATGTTCGAACCCATCAACGCGCGGTTCGCGTCGTCATGCTCGAGGAACGGGATGAGGGCCGCGGCGACCGACACGATCTGCATCGGCGACACGTCCATGTACTGCACGCGTTCCGGCGAGGACAGCGTGAACTCGTTTTCGTGACGGCACGAGACGAGGACGTCGATGAGCTTGCCATCCTTGTCCAGCGTCGCGTTCGCCTGCGCGATCACGTACTGGCTTTCCTCGATCGCCGACAGATATTCGACGTCGTCGGTGACGCGGTTGTCGATGACCTTGCGATACGGCGTCTCGAGGAAGCCGTACTTGTTGGTCCGCGAGTAGACCGCGAGCGAATTGATCAGGCCGATGTTCGGACCTTCAGGCGTTTCGATTGGGCACACGCGGCCATAATGCGTCGGGTGCACGTCGCGCACTTCGAAGCCCGCGCGTTCACGCGTGAGGCCGCCTGGGCCGAGCGCCGACACGCGACGCTTGTGCGTGACTTCCGATAGCGGGTTGTTCTGGTCCATGAACTGCGAGAGCTGGCTGGAGCCGAAGAACTCCTTGATGACCGCCGACACCGGCTTCGCGTTGATCAGTTCCTGCGGCATGATGCCTTCGGACTCCGCGAGGCTCAGGCGTTCCTTGACGGCGCGCTCGACGCGCACGAGGCCGACGCGGAACTGGTTCTCGGCCATTTCACCGACGCTGCGGACGCGACGATTGCCGAGATGGTCGATGTCGTCGACCGAGCCGTTGCCATTGCGGATGTCGACGAGCGTCTTCATGACGTCGACGATGTCAGAGCCATAGGACATCAGGACGCCCTTGATCTCGGCCCAGGGCAGCTTCGAGCCGTCCTTGATGCCGTCGAGACCAGGCAGGCGGCGCAGTTCGGTCGGCACGTGCGAAACCGACACCATCGCCTTGTCGTCGGGGTTCTTCAGTTCCTTTTCGAGCAGCGCGGTGAAGTAGGTGCCATCGAGCAGGATTTCCGGCACTTCGCTGCCCGGACGCCCGACCCGGCGGTTGAACTTCATGCGGCCGACCGTCGACAGGTCGTAGCGGTCCTGCGTGAAGAACAGGTTCTTGAACAGGTTTTCCGCAGCTTCCTTCGTCGGCGGTTCGCCGGGACGCATCATGCGGTAGATTTCGACCTGTGCTTCGAGCTGCGTGCGCGTGCCATCGGCGCGCAGCGTTTCGGACATGTAGGCGCCGTGGTCGAGGTCGTTGGCGAAAATGGTCTCGATCACGCCGACCTTGGCGGCCGTCAGCTTGTTCAGCATGTCGTCGGTGATTTCGGCGTTCGCTTCGGCGAGCACTTCACCGGTCGTGGTGTTCACGATGTCGCGCGCCAGCACCTTGCCGGCGACGAAGCTGCGCGGCACGACGATTTCGCTGATGCCGGACTTCTGGATGTCCCGGATGTGACGCACGGTGATGCGGCGTTCGGCATCGACGAGCACATTGCCCTTCGCATCGGTCAGCGCGAAGTCGAGCGTGACGCCACGCAGGCGCTCCGGCACGAGCTTCAGCGTCAGGCTCTTGTCGGTGACCGTGATCTGGTCGCGCTCGAAGAACATTTCGAGGATCTGCTCGGTGTTGTAACCGAGCGCGCGCAGCAGCACGGTCGCCGGGATCTTGCGGCGCCGGTCGATGCGCACGAAGACGAGATCTTTCGGATCGAACTCGAAGTCCAGCCACGAGCCGCGATACGGGATCACCCGCGCGGAGAACAGCAGCTTGCCCGACGAGTGGGTCTTGCCGCGATCGTGGTCGAAGAACACGCCCGGCGAACGGTGCAGCTGCGAGACGATCACTCGCTCCGTGCCGTTGATCACGAACGTGCCGTTCTCGGTCATGAGCGGAAGTTCGCCCATGTACACTTCCTGTTCCTTGATTTCGCGCGGCACGCGGTCGGGGCCGCTGGTCTCGCGGTCGAACAGGGCGAGGCGCACCTTGACCCGCAGCGAGGCTGCATAGGTCAGGCCGCGGACCTGGCATTCCTTGACGTCAAAGATTGGGGCGCCGAGCCGATAACTGTCGTAGTGCAGGACGGCGTTGCCGGAGTAGCTCTCGATCGGGAAGACCGACTTGAAGGCCGCGTGCAGGCCGACATCGTCGCGCTGGTCAGGTAGCACCTCTTCCTGCAAAAAGTTACGGTAGGACTCGATCTGCGTTTCGAGCAGATAGGGCACGTCGAGCACCGCGCGACGCTTGCCGAAGTCCTTCCGTAAACGTTTTTTCTCAGTGTATGAGTAGGGCATGTTCGTCCTCTATTTACCTGACAACTCTGTCCTGAACGCGCCACCCGGCACGGGTTTGCGGGTTCCCTTCAAGGCCGGAAAATGCCAAAGGAAACGGCGAGCGGATTCGTTTGCCGAACCGCTCGC
>LNFM01011053.1_pt1 | contig 16058 bp, 19 predicted proteins | sample 596031 | NCBI WGS metagenome assembly LNFM01 (sample SAMN04254537, study PRJNA301005) | activated carbon metagenome | isolation source: dual media filters at the Ann Arbor, Michigan drinking water treatment plant | place: USA: Ann Arbor | reverse complement strand
ACCGTGATTGGTGTTGCCAGCATGGTCAGCACCACGGCCCGCACCTTCACGCTGACGCCGGCGGCGGCGGCGGCGCAGTCGGTCCGCTGGACCAGCACCACGCACTTCGAGGGCGTGACCGCCGATACGCTCGGCGCCAGCACGGTGGCGGTCGAGGGTTATCTGTCGGGCGGCAGTCTGGTGGCCACCAGCATCACCCGGCGCAACTGAGCTCCGATCCGCGCTTTACTCGCGCGACAGCGCGCTCGACAGCAGCCGGGCGGTGATGTCAACGATCGGAATCACCCGCTCGTACGCCATGCGGGTGGGTCCAATCACGCCGAGCGTGCCGACCACCTGGCCATCGACCTCGTACGGCGCCACCACCAGGCTCAACTCGTCCATCGGCACCTTGGCCGACTCGCCGCCGATATAGATCTGCACGCCCTGTGCGCGGCCGGAGACATCGAGCAATTGCAGCAAACGCGACTTGTGCTCGAAGAGATCGAACAGCGCGCGCAGCTTGTCGAGACTGCCGGACAGATCGCTGACGCCGAGCAGCTTGCGCTCGCCTGACACAACCACCGGATCACTCTCCTCGGCCGCTTCGCTGCCGGCCTGCACGGCGGCCTGCATCAGGCGGCCGATCTCGCTGGTCAGCTCGTGCAGATCACCACCAAGCCGACGCCGCGCGTCCTCGAAGCTGTGTCCGGCGAACTGCTGGTTGAGGATATTGGCCGCCTCCACCAGTTGCGCCGGCGAGTAGTCGTGCTGGGTCAACAGGATGCGGTTCTGCACGTCGCCATCGGGGGTGACGATGATCAGCAGCACCCGCTTTTCCGACAGGCGCAGGAACTCCACCTGGCGGAAGGTCGAACTGCGCCGAGGCGTCAGCACCACGCCGGCGAACTGCGACAGGTGCGACAGCATCTGCGCCGCCGTCTGCAGCGCCCGCTGCGGCTCGGCCACCTGCAGGCTGCCCTGAATGATCTGCGCCTGCTGTTGCTCTATCGGTTGCACCGTCAACAGCGTGTCGACGAATAGGCGGTAGCCGCGCGGCGTCGGGATCCGGCCGGCGGAGGTATGCGGGCTGGTGATGAAGCCCATCTCCTCGAGGTCGGCCATCACGTTGCGAATGGTCGCGGCCGACAGTTCCAGCCCGGAAATGCGCGCCAGCGAACGGGAGCCCACCGGCTCGCCTTCGGCGATGTAGCGTTCGATCAACGCCTTCAGTAGCAGTCGTGCCCGGTCGTCCATCATGGTGACGGCGATTTTATGGCGAGCCGTGCACGCGCGGGGCGGATCGGCCCACCGTCGGGCGGATGGTGCCGCCGAAATCGCCGCGACCGGCCGCCAACGTCGATTTATCGCAGCAGGTTCGAGGGCATTTGCTAGAGTCGGCCGCCATGGCGCAAGCATTCAGCAGGGTTGCAATCTTCGGCAAGCCGCGCGCGGACAGCGTCCGCGAGCCGCTGTTGCGCATCATCAGCCAGGTGCAGGCGGCCGGGCTGGAGGTGCTGCTCGATGCCGCCACCCGCGAAGCGGCCAGCCTGACCGACTTCGCCGGCCACTCGCTTGCCGCCATCGGCAAGCAGGCGACGGCACCATGCTCGGCATCGCGCGCGAACTGGCGCCGCACCAGGTGCCGCTGATCGGCATCAACCACGGTCGCCTGGGCTTCATGACCGATATCGCGCTCGACCAGATGACCGAGGTGCTGGGCCAGATGCTGGCGGGCGACTACGAGATCGACCGCCGCGTGCTGCTCGATGCCGAAGTGCTGCGGCGCGGGTCGCCCACCTTCCATACGCGCGCGCTGAACGACGTCGTGGTCTCGCGCGGCGTCAACGGCGGCATGGTCGAGTTCACCGTGCGGGTCGACGGCGTGACCATGTACAACCAGCGCGCCGACGGCGTGATTCTGGCGACCCCGACCGGCTCCACCGCCTACGCCTTGTCGGCCAATGGCCCGATCCTGCATCCGTCGCTGGCCGGCCTGGTGCTGGTGCCCGTGGCGCCGCAGACCTTGTCCACTCCTGCGTGATCGAGATCGAGATCACCGATGTGCGCGACGCCTCCGCGCACTTCGACATGCAGACCTACTCGCAACTGGCGCCGGGCGACGTCGTGCGCGCCCGCCGCAGCCGCGACAGTGCCACCCTGCTGCACCCGCGCGGCTACAACTACTTCGCCACGTTGCGGCAGAAGCTGCATTGGAACGTGATGCCGAGCGAGTCGCACAACCGCTTTTGAGTCAACGCCGCGCCGCCAGGACAGCGGTGCGGCACGACCCGCGCGCGCTCGGTCGGCCCGCTGGCGGCACGGCGAAGTCTCTAAACTGCGCGCCGACGCGCTCCTTGCCCTGCCTACGCCCCACCCATGCTGCTTGCCCTGTCGATCCGCAACTTCGTCATCGTCGATGAACTCGACCTGGAGTTCGCGCCCGGCTTCACGGTGCTGACCGGGGAGACGGGGGCTGGCAAATCGATCCTGATCGATGCGCTGCTGCTGGCGCTGGGCGAGCGGGCCGATGCCGATGTCGTGCGCGAAGGTGCCATGCGGGCCGAGATCAGCGCCGAGTTCCGCGTCGGCGACGTCGCCGGCGCGTGGCTGCAGGCGCACGACCTCGCCGGGGAGGATGCCGGCTGCACGCTGGTGCGGCGGACCATCGACGCCGCCGGCCGCAGCAAGGCCTTCATCAACGGGTCGGCCGTCACCCTGGCGCAATTGCGCGAACTCGGCGAACTGCTGCTCGATGTGCATGGCCAGCACGCGCATCAATCGCTGCTCAAGCCCGTCGCCCAGCAGCAATTGCTCGACGAACACGGCGGACTGACCGTGCAGGCGCGCGGCGTGGGCGAGCTTTTCTCCGCGTGGCGGCGCGCCGGCAAGGCACGGGCGGATGCCGAGGCGATGGAAGGCAGCGCCCAGCTGGAGCAGGACCGGCTGCGCTGGGTCGTCGACGAGCTGGGCGAACTGGCGCCGGTGGCGGGCGAGTGGGCTGCAGTGCAGGCCGAGCACAGCCGGCTGTCGCACGCCGCCAGCCTGGTCGAAGGCGCGCAAGCGGCGATCGACGCGCTCAGCGAGGCCGATGATGCCGCGCTGGTGCGCATCGACACCGTGAGCCTGCGCCTGGGGCAGCTCGCGGCGGTCGACGAGCGGCTCAAGCCGGTGCTGGAGGCGTTGGAGAACGCGCGCATCCAGGTCGACGACGCCTCACGTGCCCTATCGAGCTACCTGGCGCGCACCGAGATCGACGACAAGCGGCTGGCCGAGGTCGAGGCACGCGTCTCGGCACTGCATTCGGCCGGGCGCAAGTTCAAGTGCGCGCCCGACGAGCTGGCCGAGCTGCTCGCCGGCGCCCAGGCCAAGCTGGCTGCGTTGACGGCGTCCAGCGATCTGGCCGGCCTGCGCGCGGCCGAGACCACCGCCCGTGCCGCCTATGACAAGGCAGCCTCTGCGCTGTCCAAGGCACGCGTCAAGGCGGCGGCCCAGATGAGCCGCGAGGTGACGCGGGCGATGCAGGACCTGTCGCTCGCCGGCGGTCGCTTCGAGGTGCAGATCACCGAAGCCGAGCCCAGCAGCAGCGGCAGCGAGCGGATCGAGTTCCTGGTCGCCGGTCACGCCGGCACGTCGCCCAAGCCGCTCGCCATCAGCCTGGCGATCTCGGTGATCGCCGCCACCGCCACGCCGGTGGCGACACTGATCTTCGACGAGGTCGATGCCGGCATCGGCGGCGCCGTGGCGGAAACCGTCGGCCGGCTGCTCAAGCAGCTCGGCCAGCAGCGCCAGGTGCTGTGCGTGACCCATTTGCCGCAGGTGGCCGCGCGCGGCGATCAGCATTTCGTCGTCAGCAAGGCGATGGTCGACGCGCGGCCGGTGTCGCGCATCGCCGCGCTCGAGCGCAAGGCGCGCGTCGAGGAACTGGCCCGCATGCTGGGCGGCGTGGAAATCACCGAGACCACGCGCAAGCACGCGCGCGAGATGCTCGCGGCATGAAGCGGCGCCGGCTGCTCGCCGGTGCGACGCTGCCGTTGTTGGCCGCGTGCGCCCATCGGCCATCGGCCGGCAAACCCGCCGGCGCCTGGCCGTATGCAACGCTGGACGGCCAGCCGCCGCTCGTCATCGCCCATCGCGGCGCCAGCGGCGAGCGGCCCGAACACACGTTGGCCGCCTATGCGCTGGCGATCGACCAGGGCGCCGACTATATCGAGCCCGACCTCGTCAGCACGCGCGACGGCGTCCTGGTGGTACGCCACGACGCCGAGCTGTCGCTCACCACCGATGTGGCGCAGCACGCCGCCTTCGCCGCGCGCCGCCGCACCCAGACGATTGACGGCACGTCGATGACCGGCTGGTTCGTCGAGGATTTCAGCTGGGACGAATTGCAGCAACTGCGCGCGCGCGAGCGTTGGCCACAGTGGCGCCCGCAGTCAGCCGCGTTCGACGGCCAGTTCGGCGTGCCGTCCCTACAGCAGGTGATCGAACTCTTGCAGGCCGAGCAGCGGCGCCACGGACGCCCGATCGGTTTGTATCCGGAGACCAAGCACCCGCGTCACTATGCCGCGCGCGGTCTGGCGCTCGAGGGCCGGCTGATCGAGGCACTGCATGGCGCGGGCTGGCGCACCGCCGCCGCGCCGGTGCTGCTGCAGTCGTTCGACCCGGACAGTCTGCGCGCCCTGGCGGGACTGACGGCGCTGCGCCGGGTGCAGTTGGCGGGTGAACGCGTCAACCTCGACGAGGCGGCGCTGCGCAGCATCGCGCAGTACGCGCAGGCGATCGGCGTAGCCAAGGCGCAGGTCATCGGTCGCGATGCACAGGGTCACCTTGCCGCACCGACATCGCTGGTCGCGCGCGCCCACGCGGTCGGGCTCGCCGTGCATGCGTGGACCTTCCGACGCGAAGCCAACTTCCTGCCGACCGAGATGCAGCCCGACGAGGAGTTGCGCCGCTTTCTGGCGACCGGGCTTGATGGCGTGTTTGCCGATCAGCCGGGCGCGGCGCGGGCCGTCGTGCAGTCGCTCATGGCCGACCGCGGCGCGCGTTGAGCGTGCGGCAGCACGCGGCACGCGGTCAGGCGTCCTTCGGCCGGTGCGGGCAGGCGGGTTTGGTGCAGACCCCGTACAGCGCCAGCGCGTGGTCCTGCAGCTGGAAGCCGCGCGCGTGCGCGATCTTGTTCTGGCGCTGCTCGATTTCGGTGTCGATGAACTCCTCGACCCGGCCGCAGGTCAGGCACACCAGGTGATCGTGGTGCGCCCCTTCGTTCAACTCGAACACCGCGCGGCCTTGCTCGAAGTGATTGCGCATCAGCAAGCCAGCCTGCTCGAACTGCTGCAGCACCCGGTACACCGTGGCCAGTCCAACGTCGAGGTTCTCCGCGATCAGCGCCTTGTAGACGTCTTCGGCGCTCAGATGCCGCGCACCCGTGGCGGCCGCGGCACGCTGGAAGACTTCGAGGATCTTGAGCCTCGGCAGCGTGGCCTTGAGACCGCTGCTCTTGAGTTCGCTGGATCCGGAACCGGCACGGCTCGGCATGGTGACGTCCTGCCTGGAAGGAAAGTGGATCTGAAGGTCGGGAAGCGCGATCGGACCGCCGCCATCCGTGCCACGCGCGGGGCGCGTGGTCTCTCTCGAAGCGCTGAGTATCATACCGCTCGCTCTTAGCCAACCACGGCGCTCGCGCCCTCCAAGATGCCCCTACCTGCTGCACCGTCAATGTCCTCGCCCGCACGTGCGCGCCGGCCCATCGGTGGCCTCGCCATGGCGCTCGTTGCGACGCTGGTCGCACTCACCGGGTGCGAGTCGATCCGCAGCTGGACACCGCCGCTGATCCAGCCGTACCGGCCTGATGTACAGCAAGGCAACGTGGTGACGCGCGAAATGGTCGAGCAGTTGCGCGAGGGGATGACACGCGAGCAGGTGCGCTTTCTTCTTGGCTCGCCCATGCTGGTCAGCGTATTCCATGGTGACCGCTGGGACTACGTGTACCACCTGCGACGCGGCAAGGGCGCCGAGACGGAGACACGCCGCCTGACAATGTTCTTCAAGGACAACCGCCTGGCGTCTTTCAAGGCGGACGAGATGCCACCCGAGGCCCTGGCCGACAACCTGATCCTGGGCCGCGATGCCACCAAGGCGCCGCCGAAGACTACGCCGACGCGACCGTCCGATCCACAGACCAATCCGCCCGGCCCGATCTACTGACCGGGCGGATAAAGCAGCGGCAGCATCGCCGTGCAGGCATGACCGAACCACCCGCCGGACCGCGGCACTGATCCCAGGCCACACGCATGACCCAGAAGATCGCGATCGCAGGCGCCAGTGGGCGCATGGGCCAGATGCTCATCGAAGCGACGCTCGCGGCGCCGGACCTGACGCTGGCGGCGGCGCTGGATGTCGCCGCCAGTCCGAGCCTGGGCCGCGATGCCGGCGCCATGCTCGGCCGCGCCACTGGCGTGGCGATCAGCAGCGACCTGGCCACCCTGCGTGGCTGCGACGTGCTGATTGACTTCACCCGCCCGGAAGGCACGCTGACCCATCTGGCCGCCTGCGTCGCGCATGGCGTCAAACTCGTGATCGGCACCACCGGCTTCGACGAGCGCGGCAAGCAGGCGATCCGCGCCGCGGCCGAGAAGATCGCGATCGTGTTCGCGCCGAACATGAGCGTCGGCGTGAACGCCACCTTCAAGCTGCTCGAGGTGGCCGCCAAGATCCTCAACAGCGGTTACGACATCGAAATTATCGAGGCACATCATCGCCACAAGGTCGATGCGCCCTCGGGCACCGCACTCAAGATGGGCGAGGTGATCGCCGGCGCGCTCGGCCAGCCGCTCGACGAGCTGGCCGTCTACGCGCGCGAAGGCCACACCGGCGAGCGCAAGGCGGGCACGATCGGCTTCGCCACGGTGCGCGGCGGCGACATCGTCGGCGACCACACGGTGCTGTTTGCCGGCACCGGCGAGCGCATCGAGATCACCCACAAGTCCTCCAGCCGCATGACCTACGCGATGGGTAGCCTGCGCGCCGCACGCTACCTGGCCGCACGGTCCACCGGCCTGTACGACATGAACGACGTGCTCGGTTTCACAGGGCAGGCGTGATGGACGGCGGGGCGACACTGGGACTGGGTCACTTCTGGGCGCAGGCCGATGCGCTGATCCGCATCACCGCCTACCTGCTGCTGGCGATGTCGGTCGGCAGCTGGTTCCTGATCCTGTGGAAAGCCTGGGCGTGGTGGCGGGTGCGTGCCGCAGCACGATCTCTGGAGGCGTTCTGGCAGGCACGCTCGATCGACGAGGCAGTCGCGCAGCTCAAGCCGATCGACGCCGAGGCGATCTTCGTGCCGCTGGCCACCAGCGCAGCCGCCACTGCGCAGCGTCCGGCCGATGACGCGACCCTGTCGGCGCAAATGAACCGCTCGGAGTGGTTGACACGCGTGCTGCGTCAGCGCATCAACGAGGCGTCGGCGCGGCTGGAGGCCGGCCTCACCTTTCTTGCGTCGGTGGGTGCGACCGCGCCGTTCCTCGGTCTGTTCGGCACCGTCTGGGGCATCTACCACGCGCTGATCAGCATCGCCTCCACCGGCAGCATTTCGATCGAGAAGGTGGCCGGTCCGGTTGGCGAGGCGCTGATCATGACCGCCTTCGGCCTGGCGGTGGCGATCCCGGCGGTGCTTGCCTACAACGGCTTCGCGCGCGGCAACCGGCTGGTGCTGGCGCAGCTCGACGGCTTCGCGCACGACTTGCACGCCTTCTTCACGGTCGGCGCCCGCCCGGCCGCCGATACGTGACACCAGCATGAGCTTCGGCGGGTTCGAGCGCAGCCAGGCGCCATCGCAACCGATGGCCGACATCAACGTCACGCCACTGGTCGATGTGATGCTGGTGCTGCTGGTGATCTTCATCATCACCGCGCCGCTGCTGGCCTCGGCGATCAAGCTCGACCTGCCCGAAGTGAAGGCCGCACCGGCCGCCGCCACCAGCGAGACGATCAACTTTGCCATCGATACCGACGGCCGCTTCTACTGGAACGACCAGCTGATCGAGGACGGTGCGCTGGCCGAGCGGCTGACAGGAGCCGCCAGGCTGCAGCCGCAACCCGAACTGCATCTGCGCGCCGACAAGGCCACCCGCTACGAGCGGCTGGCGCAGGTGATGAGCGCGGCGCAGGAGGCGGGCCTCACGCGGATCGGCTTCGTGACCGAGCCGCCGGCCGACACGGTGAGAGCGCCGTCGGCCCCGCCAGCGGCCGCCCGGTAGTCTGATGACGGTGGGGTCGCGTCACCAGCGCACTCGCTTTGCTGGCCACGCGCCGGCTGCCGGGCGCGCGATGACGTGTGTCGTCGCGGCAGCGCTGCTTCTGACCGTCGGGCCGCTGCGGGCCGCGGTTAGCGCGACCGACGATGCCGGCCAGGTCGTCACCCTCCCCGCGCCCGCGCGGCGCATCGTGGCGTTGGGCCCCCACATCACCGAGCAGTTGTTTGCCGTAGGCGCAGGCGGCCAGATCGTCGGCACGACCGAGTACGCGGACCATCCGCCGGCGGCGGCGCAGATTCCGCGCGTGGCGCGTGCGCACAGCGTCGATCTGGAGCGCGTCGCGGCCAGCCGGCCGGACCTGATCGTCGTCTGGGGCAGCGGCTTTCCGCCTGCCACCATCGAGGCGCTGCGCAGGCTGGGCACCGCGCTCTACGTCAACGAACCGGGTGCGCTCGACAGCATTGCCAGCTCGATGGAGCGCCTCGGTACGCTCACCGGCAGCAACAGTGCGGCGCAGGCCGCATCGCAGTTTCGCGACCGGATCGCCTCGCTGCGCGAGAAGTACGAACCGCGCGCCCCGGTGCGCGTGTTCTATCAGATCTGGCAGCAGCCGCTGATGACGCTGTCCGGGCGGCACGTGCTCAGCGAGGCGATCCGCCTGTGCGGCGGCCGCAACGTGTTCGATGCGCTGATGCCGATCGCACCGCAGGTGTCGCTGGAGGCCGTGTTCGCTGCGGATCCGCAGCTGATCGCCACCGCCGAGCCCGAAGCGCGGGCCACCGGCGCGCTCGATGGCTGGAAGCGCTTTCCGACGATTGCCGCCGTCAAGACCGGTCAGCTCGTCACGCTCGACGCCAACAAGCTGAACCGCCACTCGCCACGCATGGCCGAGGAGATCGGCACGCTATGCGAGCGCATCGACACCGCACGCCGGGTGATCGCCCATACTCCGCGCTGAACCTACCCGCTGCATCTCCTTGATGAAGCCACGCTGACCGGACCCGCCTTGGCCACCGACCTCAATCCCATCTCACACGTGATCCAGCTGTCGGTCGCGCCGGTGTTCCTGCTGACCGGCATCGGCGCGTTGCTGGGCGTGATGACCAATCGCATGGCGCGGATCGTCGACCGCGCCCGCGCGCTGGAGCCGCAGCGCGCGCAGGCAGCGCCGGCTGAGGTCGGTCGCTTCGACCAGGAGCTGGCCGAGCTGGAGCAGCGCGCCCGCCTGATCAACCGCGCGATCACGCTGCATGTGGTCGCCGCCCTGCTGGTGTGTGCGGTGATCGTCGGATTGTTCGTTACCGCGTACTACGCGTGGACGCCCGACCTCACGAAGCTGTTGGCCGCTTTGTTCGCCGCCGCGCTGCTGGCGCTGATCGTCGGCCTGCTGTCGTTCCTGCGCGAGGTCTACGTCGCCACGCAGACGTTGCGCATCGGCCACCGGCACTGACGGCGGAGCATGTCAGAGGGCGTACTCGTCGCCCAGAACGATGCGACCCTGCGCATCGCGCGCAAAAGGCGCCCACGGCAGATCGGTGACGCCGGGATCGATGCCGGCCTGCTTGAGCAACGTGGTCACCTGACCACGATGATGGGTCTGGTGGTTGAACATCTGCGTCACGCACAGCCAGACCGGGCGTGACATCTCGCGTTGTGCCACACCCGAGAACCACGTGAGCGTCGCCGCCAGCTGGGCCTGAGTGACGGTGGCGGCCCAGGCACCGATGTCGTCGTCCATCGATCTTCGTGCCTGTAGCAGCCCAGCAAAGTCGTCGTACAGGTCGGTGCCGATCTTGCCGGTGTCGTAGGTCTTGCCGTTGAAGCGCGGCAACCATACGCGGTCGCCCCAGAGCAGGTGATTCAGCGTCGAGTGGATCGAGCGGAAGAACGCACCGCGATCGGCCTTGCGCTCGGCGTCGGAGAGCTGCGCCGCGGCGGTGTAGATCTTGCGGTTCATCCAGCCGTTGTAGGCGGCGAACAGCTGGCAGTGCTCGGCATCGATCATCGGCTACTCCACGGCCTCGGCAATCGGCGGCACCACCCCGCTCGCGACCCAGCCGAGCAGCGGCTGCCACTGCGCCACGTCCTTCTCCACCCGGCTGGGGGCCACGTCCCACAAGGTCAGGCCGTGTGCAGCGAGTTGCACGTAGTTCTGGGTGTCGCGCAGGAAGCCGAGCACCGGCAGCTGCAGGCCCTCGACGAAGCGCTGCAACTGCTCGGCCGAGCGGGTGCGCTGGTCGACACGCATGCCGACCACGCCGACGCGACCGCTGTCCTTCATGTCGCTGCGCTCCTGCAGCTTCTCGAGGAAGGCCTGGGTTGCGTAGATGTCGAACAAGCTCGCCTGCAGCGGCACGATCACGCGGTCGGCCACCTTGAGCGCGTCCTTGAGCAGATGCCCATGGATGCCGGCAGGAGAATCGAGCACCACGTGCGTCACGCCGCGTGGCGGCCGCGCGATACGGTCAGCATCGACGTTCCAGCTGGTGATCGGCGCCGCCGCCGCGGGGCGACGCGCCAGCCAGCCCAGCGCCGACTGCTGCTTGTCGAGGTCGCCGAGCATGGTGGGATGGCCGCGGCTGGCAAAGAAGCCGGCGAGGTTGGTGGCGACGGTGCTCTTGCCGACGCCTCCCTTCGGATTGACGATCAGGACCACGGGCATCGCGGCGCACCTCCACGGGAAGGACCGGTGCAGTCTATTGCGACGGGCGCGCGCGGCACAGGGGCGGGCTGCGGATGCGCCTCAGGCGTGGGCCAGATGAAACAGTGGCCCGTCGGCGGTGGGCACCGCAGCAAAGCGGGCGCCGAACAACTCGCTCAGCGCCTCGGCCGTCAGGCAGTCGGCGGTCGTACCGGCCCGCCAGCGTCCCTGGCCGGACAGCAGCAGCACATGGGTGGCAAAGCGTGCGGCGGCATTGACGTCATGGGTGGAGGCCACCAGCGTGCGCTGCGCAAGTTGGCCCAGACGTTGCAGCACCAGCGCCTGATGCCGCGGGTCCTGGTGCGAGGTGGGCTCGTCCAGCAGCACCAGCGGCGTGTCCTGCGCGAGCGCGGTGGCCAGCGCCACCCGCTGCCGCTCGCCGCGCGACAGGGTGCGTACATCGTGGTCGGCCAGGTCGATGCAATCAAGCTGGGCCAGTTCCTCTAGGGCGCGCGCCGTCCCGCCGGCATCGTCGGCGCCGAAGCGATAGCGCGCGGTGAGCACCGTCTCCAGGGCGGTGGCAGCGAACGGGTCGAGCCAACGGTCAGTCACCAGTGCCCGGTGCGCGGCCAACGCGTCGACCGACCAGCGACCGAAGTCTTGCCCGGCGATGACGACCTCGCCCGCCTCGGCGCAGCGCAGGCCGGCGAGCACGGCGAGCAAGCTCGACTTACCGGCACCGTTGGGGCCGAGGATCACCCAGCGCTCGCCACGGCGCACCGTCAATGTGAGGTGCTCGACCAGGGTGCGGGTGCCGGCGTCCAGTCGCAGCTTGCGCACGTCGATCACATCGAGCGGCAGGGCGTTCATGGTCGCGTCTCCGTAATGTCAGCGCCGCGCCAGCAGCCAGAGGAACACCGGTACGCCGATCAGCGCGGTCACCACGCCGACCGGAAACTGCACCGGGGCGGCAGCCGTGCGCGCGATGGTGTCGGCTGCGACCACCAGCACGCCGCCTGCCAGCGTGGCGGCCGGCAGCAGGAAGCGCTGGTCGTTGCCGATCGCCAGCCGCATCAGGTGAGGCGCGACAAAACCGACGAAGCCGACCGCGCCCGCCAGCATCACCGCCGTGCCAGTCGCCAGCGCCGCGATCAGGACCAGCGTGCGCCGTCGCCGTTCCACATCCACGCCCTGCGTGACCGCCTGCACGTCACCACGCAACATGAGGTTGAGGGCACGCCCCTGGCGGCGCGCCAGCCACAGGCTCACCGCCAGCACGACGAGCGCAAACAGTGCCTGCCGGAGGTCGGTGGCACCGCCCAGGTCGCCGAGCAGCCAGAACACCATCGTGCGCAACTGCGCATCGGGGGCGAGCGTGAGGATCACCGATAGCATGGCCGAACAGAACGCGGCGATCATCACGCCGGTCAGCAGCACGCGGGTGGTCGATGCCTCGCCCTGCAGCGCATCGCGCAGGAACAGCGCGCGATGCGCCAGCGCAAAGAGCAGCAGCAGCGTGGCCAGGGCGCCTGCCGCGCTGGCCGCCTGCATCCACGCCAGCGACGCGCCGAGCGCCAGCGCGCCTAGGGCGGCGACGGCCGCGCCGCCGGAGATGCCGAGCACGTAGGGATCGGCCAGCGGATTGCGCAGTAGCGCCTGCAGGATGGCGCCGGACAGCGCCAGCAGGCCACCCACCGCAAACGCGCTCAACGCGCGCGGTAGGCGCAGCTGCAGCACCGCCGTCGTCACCGGATCGGCCGCACCGACGATCGCGTCGAGCATGTCGCCCGGCCGCAGCGACACGCTGCCGATCGCCAGCGCCAGCAACAGCACCGTCACGCCAGCAAGCAGTAGAGCGCCCATGGCGCGCCGGGCGCGCAGATCACCGGGGGAGCGAAGCGCGGCCATGGTCGAGGGTCAGCCGCGCCTGCGGGTGAGCGCCACGATCGAGCGCGCCATAGCGGCGACGCCGCCGCATGCGCTCATAGTCGCCACTCCACACCGCCGAACACCGCGCGGCCCCAGGTGTTGTAACCATCGATCAGCGCGTACTCCTTGTCGAGCAGGTTCTCGGCGCGCAGCTTGAGCAGCAGGTTGCGCGTCACGCGGAACTGCGCGACCGCGCGCACCAGCGTGTGCGCCGCCAGCTCCTTGCGAGCGAAGGTATTGACATCGAAATCGTCGCGCGCAGCGACCCACGACACCTCGCTGCCCAGGCGCCAGCGGCCCTGGTCGTGGAACACGCCAACGTTGAACGTGCGCGGCGCGCGGCGCACCAGCCGCTGGCCGGTGGCCTCGTCGCGGGTACGCAGCCAGGTTCCGTTGGCGTCGAGCTGCCATGCGCCACGCACCATGCCGGCCGAAAGCTCCACGCCTTCAGCCTTGGACCGCGCGATGTTCTCCGCTTGCTGGGTTGCGGCGTTGTACTGGACGAGGTCGCGGGTGCGAGTACGGAACACCGCCAACGAGGCGCGCGCACCCTGGTTCGCATAGCGCAGTCCAACTTCCTCGCTGCGCGCCTTCTCAGGCGCCAGGCCTGGGTTGCCGAAGAACGGGAAGTACAGGTCGTTGAAGCTCGGCGCACGAAACGCGGTCGATGCCTGCACGGTGGCGCGCAGGCTCGGCGTGATCGCATAGCCGTAGGCTGCCAGCCAGGAGTCAGCGTCGCCGACGTCGGAGTAGTCGTCGTGGCGGATGTTCAACTGCACCTGCTGCCTGCCATCACCCAACGTGCGCCCGGTCACGCCGAACCAGCCCGAGGTCACGTGCCGGCCAAAGCGCGTCAGCACGTTGCTGAAGGACGGGTCGTAGCCCGTGGAGGCGCCGCGCTGGTCCATGTACTCCAGCCCGAACTGCGCGCTGACCCGCTCGGCCAGCTGCGCCTCGATCTGCACCTGGCCCTGGCGATTGCGGGTATCGAACTCGCTGTTGTTGAACGAGAATAGGTCGCTGCTGCGATTGGTGGCCTCGTCGGTCGCTTCACCTGCAAAAGCGCGCAACGTCCAGACGTCGCCAAGTCTGTGCCGCAGAGAAAGCTGCCACGCCTCACTGCGCGCATCTGCGTCGTGCGTGGCGGTCGGGCCGTCGGAAGGGTCGTCGAAGTCGATGCGATTGCGCTGTGTCCAGGCGGACATGCTCAGTGAGGTAGCTTCGCCGAAGCTGTGATTGACGCGCAATGTGCCGCTGCGCTGTCGGTGGCCGTCGTCGTCCGGATTGGCCCCGAGCGTGAAGGGTGGGCTCACCTCGACCTTCGACGTATCGATCGACGAGAACGGCTCGGCGCTGCGTGCTGCCGCGGTAGCCGACACGCGCGTCTGCCCGAACGTCTGCGTCGCGCTCAGGCTGCCGCCCCGGGTCGCACCGCTGCCGGCCTCAACACCGATCGACAGTTCGCGCGGTGCCCTGCTGCCGCGCGTGAAGATCTGGACGACGCCGCCGATCGCCTCCGATCCGTACAGGCTCGACATGTTGCCGCGCACGATCTCGATGCGGTCGATGGTGTCGACGTTGATGCCACTGAGAATCGCAAATCCGCCGGTGGCCGTGTTGATTCGCACGCCGTCCACCATGACCAATACCTGGCTGCTGCCCGCGCCGCGCGCGAACAGCGACGTCTGCGCGCCCGGGCCGCCGGTGCGGGTGAACTGAAGCCCTGGCTGGCGCGAGATCAGTTCCGCCAGATCGGTGGCCTGCAATCGTTCGAGGTCAGCGCGCGCGATCAGGGAGATCGGCGCCAGCGCTTCGTCCAGTCGCTGCTCGGTACGGCTGCCGGTGACCACCACCGGTTCGAGTGAAGCGACCTGTGCGCTGGCGGGCGCGGCCGAGAGCAGAGAAACGAAGATGGCGAGCGTCGTCAACGACCGGACAACGCCGAAGCGTCGCGCCAGCGACGAGGTAGTGCACAACATAAGGTGTTCCTTGCGTTCATGCCGGCCCTCCGCCGGCGTCCGTGTTCGGACCGGCACGTGGCGCGACGACGCGAGTCGCCCGACGCCTGCCTAAGTCAAACAAGCAGACGCGGCGATCTTGCGGCTGTCACACCCCGTGACCAGACCACCATCGAGCGTCACAACAGGTGTGATGACGGTCGAACCGATGGCCGGTCTCCGGGCTGCAGTGCGACCTTCGCGCCTTCCCGCGGACGCCGGGCGGCGCCTGCAGTGGCTGATGCGAAAGCGGCCGTGCCGATCTGCGATTCTCGACACGACGACTGCTTACCGTTGCGGGGGCAGCGCAGGTTCATCCGGCGGAAAAATGCGTTCGCCCGACTCCTGCTTCCCGTTTCACCGTGGCTGTCCAGCAGGGACCCCACGACACCATCTGTGAGAAAAGTCTATCAGCGGCCGCTGCGTCGGCGCCTTGATCGGCGCCAACTGATCCGCGCCAATCACCGCACACGCCGGTGATACGATCGCGCGCATGCTCGACGACCTAGAGGCACTGCGTTCCAAGCTCACCGAGCTCAACGCCCGCGTACGCAACCTGCGTGAAGAAAACCAGCAGTTGCGCGTGCAACTGAGCACCGCGCAGACCGACCTGGAGTCGGCCCGTGGCCGGGTGTCGGTCGCGGTGAGCCGCGTCGATGAATTGTTGTCCCGCCTGCCTGCGGTCGAGCCCACCCCGGCAGTCAGTTCAGAGATCACCGTCGGCCCGCTGGGTGGAGTCACGCAATGAGCACCGAACAGGTCGCCGTTACGGTGCTGGGGCGGGAGTATTTGCTCGCCTGCCGACCAGAAGAGAAGAGCGATCTACTCGCCTGCGCCCGCTACGTCGACCAGAAGATGAACGGCATCCGCGATGCCGGCAAGATCGTCGGCGCCGATCGCATCGCCGTGCTCGCGGCGCTGCAGATCGCGCAGGAACTCCTGAATGCCCGCGCCACCGATGGTTCAGCTGTGGGCGAAGCGCGCCGTCGCATCCGCGAACTGAACGCGCTCGCTGACGAGATGCTGGCGCCGCAAGAGAAGCTGTTCTAAATCCGGCGCACGGGTCGCTCCGCCGGCTTTCAAGCCCCCGTCCAAGTGACGTCATCACCCGCATTTCGATCGATTGCACACCCCTGTGCTGCACATCACGCGGATACACTCCGATGTCCCTGCGGTGTCCGCGCAAAGGCTCTTTCGTTCCTTGAACCTATGCGCTTTGCGCAAGGTTGTTGAGCTCGCAACGTGGTGCGATCGGCA
>LNFM01008089.1_pt1 | contig 16059 bp, 17 predicted proteins | sample 596031 | NCBI WGS metagenome assembly LNFM01 (sample SAMN04254537, study PRJNA301005) | activated carbon metagenome | isolation source: dual media filters at the Ann Arbor, Michigan drinking water treatment plant | place: USA: Ann Arbor | reverse complement strand
ACTACGCGCGCATCGCGCAGTTCGCGCAGCGCGACGGCATCGAGATCCCGCGCTGGGTGGCGCTGAAGATGGAAGGCTTCATGGACGACGCCGCCTCGATCCGCGCCTTCGGCATCGACGTCGTCTCGCGCCTGTGCGAACGCCTGATCGCCGGCGGCGCGCCCGGCATCCACTTCTACACGCTGAACCAGTCGGCGCTGACGCTCGAAATCTGTAAACGTCTCGGCCGCTGACGCCCCGCTGCCGCTGTTGCGCGCCCGAGACGCGCGCAGCGCGGCTTGCTGCGCCAGGTCAAGGCACGCTGTCCTGCCGGCCCGCGGCAGCTTCGCGATTGCTGCAGCGCAAGCCTGCACTCCACCCCGGCCCGTCCAATGGCTGGGCGGCCATGAGGCCGACACCAACGTGGAGTGAACATGAAGAAGAGCTTGATCGTCCTGGCGGCCTTGGCCGCTGCCGTGCCTGCCGTGCAGGCCCAGGGTTCTGACACCGGCAACTGGCTGGTGCGTGGCCGCGTGCTGCATCTCGACTCGGCCAACAAGGACAGCACGGGCCTGGGCCTGAGCGTCAACAACAAGGTCTTCCCCGAGTTCGACATCAGCTACTTCCTGTCGCCCAACCTGGCGCTGGAGCTGGTGCTGACCTATCCGCAGAAGCACGACGTGCGCTCCAAGGGCGCCGACATCGGCACCCTCAAGCACCTGCCGCCCACCCTGTCGCTGCAGTACCACTTCACCGGCATGGCCGTGCGGCCGTACGTGGGCGTGGGCCTGAACTACACGCGCTTCTTCAACGTCGAGTTCCAGCCCGCCGTGGTGGCGGCCCTGGCGCCGACCATCAAGAAGAACAGCGTCGGCCTGGCGCTGGGTGCCGGCGTGGACGTCCCGATGGGCGGCGGCTGGGTCTTCAACGTCGACGTGAAGAAGGTGAAGATCGAGACCGACGTGTCGTCGTTCGGCAAGAACGCCGGCACCTTCAAGGTCGATCCGCTGCTCGTCAGCGTCGGCGCCGGCCTGCGCTTCTGATCTACAGCCCGGGCCGCTCCCACTGCGCACCGTCCTCGGTGAGCAGCGCGTCGAGCGGCACGTCGTGCGCCTCGCCCTTCAGCCAGGGCACGAAGCCGTGGGCGTAGCCCACGCCCACGGTGACGGGCTGCGGCTCCAGCGCGGCCAGCGTGCGGTCGTAGAAGCCGCCGCCATAGCCCAGGCGCAGGCCGCCCGGGCCGAAGCCCACGCAGGGCACCAGCAGCAGCTGGGGATGGAACATTTCCGTGTCCTTGGGCTTGGGGATGCCGAAGGCGTCTTCTTCCATCGGGCAGCCCGGGTACCAGACGTGGAAGCGCAGCTGCTTGGTCTCGCGGTCGATCACCGGCAGGCCGATGCGGCGGTCGGCGTGCGCCTCGCTCCAGCGGTAGAGCGCCGGCAGGGCGTCGAACTCGCCCTTGATGGGCCAGTAGGCGCCGATGGTGCTTTCGTTGCGCCCCACCAGCCACACGCGCAGCACCTCCTGCAGGTGCACCGATCGCTGGTGGCGGTCGACCATGGCCTGCCGCTCGGCCTGCAACTGCCGGCGCAGCAGCTTCTTGTCCTGTGTAGGCTCGATGGACAGCTTGAAGGGCAGGGTCATGGCAGGAAGCTCCTGACGGGGGAGCGTCATTGTGACCGTGTCCGCCGGGCGACCCTGGGCGAGACAAAGCGGCTCGCGGCCAGGCGAACCCGGCACCCGCCCCGTGCTGCGCGGCCTGCCGCTGCTGCTGCCGGCCGAGGCCCACGTGCGGGACCCGGCCAAGGACATTGACCGTGGCGTGCAACGGTGGTGTCAAAGGGCGCTAAATTCGGCCATCGCCGATCCCGCTGGCGGCCTAGAGTGATCCTGCGATGAATCCGCGACTTTCCACCCTGCGTCGAACTGCCCTGGCGCCTGCGCTCCTGCTGGCCGCCTGCGCACCGCCAGCCTTGGCGCAGGCGCCGCTGCCTGCGGCGATCGACAGCTCCCCGGTACCTGCTGTGCAGACCTCGGGCACCAGCGCGGCCGCCGGCCCCGACGCCCCCATCGTCGAGGCCCGCGAGGCGCTGCGCAAGCGGGACCGCGCACGCCTGGCCGCCCTGCGCGCCAGCACGGCCGCGGCCCAGCACCCGCTGGCGATGTGGGTCGACTACTGGGAACTGGGCAACCGCCTGACGGAGGCGCAGCAGCCCGAACTCGACGCCTTCTACGCCCGCTGGAAGGGCACCTACGTCGAAGACCGGCTGCGCAACGACTGGCTGCTCGAACTCGGCAAGCGCCGCGACTGGGCCAACTTCGCACGCGACATGCCGGCCTTCCGCATGAACGACGACCGCGAGGTCACGTGCTACCACCTGCTGACGCAGCACCTGGCCGGACAGGACGTGCGCGATGCCGCGCGCGCCGCCTGGTTCGCGCAGCGCGATGCCGACGACGGGTGCCAGCTGCTGGGCAGCACGCTGTACAAGGCCCGACAGCTCCAGGCGCAGGACGTCTGGCGCGAGGCCGAGCTGTCGGTCGAAGCCAACCGGCCGCGTGCCGCCCGCGCCGCCGCGGCGCTGATCAATCCCGTCTCGGCCCAGCTGGTGGCCGACCTGTGGGAGCAACCGCTGCGCGTGCTGAAGCGTCTGGCCGACGAAGATCTGACGGTGACGCGCGGCGAGATCGCCACGCTGGCCCTGATGCGCGCCGCGGCCCTGGACCTCGATGCGGCCGCGCAGCAGCTCACCGCGTTGTGGCAGCGCCGCCTGTCGCCTGCGCAGGCCTCGCTGGCCTGGGCGGCGGTGGGCAAGCAGGCCGCGCTGAAGCTGCTGCCCGACGCTGCCGAGCACTACGCCCGCGCCATGAAGCTGGCGGGCAGCGACCCGCTGGGCTGGAGCGACGACACGCTGGCGTGGGCCGTGCGGGCCGCGCTCCGCAGCGCGCCGGCGGGCGAGCGCTGGCCGATGATCCAGCGCGCCATCGATGCCATGAGCGCCGAAGAGCAGCGCGACAGCGCGTGGCTGTACTGGAAGGCCCGTGCCGTGCAGGGCCGCGCCAAGGCCGGGGCCGACGGCGAGGCCGACCGCGCAGCCGCACGGAACATGCTCGAAGCGCTGTCGCGCCAGATGAACTTCTACGGCAAGCTGGCCACCGAAGACCTCGGCCAGCGTGTCAGCCTGCCGGCGCCCGCCGCATCGCTGACCGACGCCGAGCGCGAAGCGGCGCGCGGCAACCCGGGGCTGCAGCGCGGGCTGAGGCTCATCGGCGCCGGCTTGCGCAACGAGGGCGTGCGCGAGTGGAACTGGACACTGCGCGGCATGCCCGATCGCGAACTGCTGGCCGCTGCGCAGGTGGCCTGCGACCGCGAGGTCTGGGACCGCTGCATCAACACCAGCGACCGCACGCGCGGCGAGATCGACATGGCGCAGCGCTTCCCCACCCCGTTCCGCGCCCAGGTGGTGGCCAAGGCCCGCGAGATCAACCTCGACCCGGCCTATGTCTACGGCCTCATCCGCCAGGAGTCGCGCTTCATCATGGACACGCGCTCGCACGTCGGCGCGTCGGGCCTGATGCAGCTGATGCCGGCCACCGCGCGCTGGACGGCCAAGCGTGCCGGCCTGCCCGACTTCCGGCTCGAGCAGATCAACGACCGCGACATCAACCTGCGCCTGGGCACGACCTACCTGAAGCTGGTGCTCGACGACTTCGGCGGCTCGCAGGCGCTGGCTGCCGCGGCCTACAACGCCGGGCCCAACCGGCCGCGGCGGTGGCGCGAGGGGGCGGTGATGGAGCCCGCCGCCTGGGCCGAGACGATCCCCTTCAACGAGACCCGCGACTACGTCAAGAAAGTGCTCTCCAACGCCGTCTACTATGGTGCGGTGCTCGGCGCCCCGGCGCCTTCGCTGAAGGCGCGGCTGGGCGGGCTCATCGGCCCGCGCGATGCCGCGGCCCCGGTGCCGAACCGGGAGATCCCATGAAGGTGAAGAACATCCTCGTGCTGGGCGGCACCGGCTACGTGGGCCGCGCGCAGTGCGAACGGCTGGTCGAGCGCAACTGTGGTGGCGGGGGCCGGGTCACCGTGCCCACGCGGCGCCGCAGGCACGGTGACCGCATCGCCACCTTGCCCACGGTGGAATTGCTGCCGGCCGACGTGCACGACGAAGCCACCCTGCGCCGCCTGCTTGCCGGGCAGGACGCCGTGGTGAATCTGGTGGCCATCCTGCACGGCAGCGCCGCCGCCTTCCAGCACGTGCACGTCGACCTGCCGCGCAAGCTGGCCGCGGCCTGCGGGGCGGCCGGCGTGCGGCGCCTGGTGCACGTCAGCGCGCTGGGGGTGGGGCCGAACTCGCCGTCGAACTACCTGCGCAGCAAGACCGAGGGCGAGGCCGTGCTGAAGAGCGCCGGGCTCGATCTCACCGTGCTGCGGCCGTCGGTCATCTTCGGCGCCGAGGACAAGTTCCTGAACGTCTTCGCGCAATTGCAGCAGGTGGCGCCGGTGATGCCGCTGGGGGGCAGCGACGCTCGCTTCCAGCCGGTGTGGGTGGAAGACGTGGCCAGCGCCATCGCGAACTGTCTCGACCAGCCCGACAGCGTCGGCCGCACCATCGAATGCACCGGGCCCACCGTCTACACGCTGAGCGAACTGGTGCGGCTGGCCGGCCGCTGGAGCGGCGCCGAACGGCCGCAGATCCCGTTGCCGGGCGCGCTGGCCCGTCTGCAGGCGCTGGCGCTCGAACTGCTGCCCGGCGAGCCCCTGATGTCGCGCGACAACGTGGCGTCGATGAGCGTGCCGAACGTGGCCAGCGAGATGCTGCCGCGCCTCGAGTCGCTGGGGATCACGCCAGCCGCGCTGGAGGCCGTGGCACCGGGCTACCTGGGCCAGACCTCCGGCCGCGCGCGCTTCAACCGCTTCCGCCAGGGCGCAGGCCGCTGAGGGACCCACCCCCGTAGCGCCTTCGGCGCTCCCCCTCAAGGGGGCGACCCCAGCGGCCGGGCAGAGCCCGTCCACGGCGTCTGCTTGAGGGCGCCGCCACTGGCGCGCGGCGATTCGGTTTGCGCCACGCATCATGGCGATCAGGCATTTGCGTCCATCGCAGCCGGCGCACGCCGTAGCATCGCGTTCCTCACAGCACGGAGACCGCGATGGCGCTGCAACTGTTCATCGGCAACAAGAACTACTCGTCCTGGTCGATGCGCCCCTGGGTGCTGATGGCCGAACTGGGCCTGCCCTTCGACGAGACCCTGGTGCGCTTCGACTTCAGCGAAGGGTCGGCCTTTCGACGCACCATCGGCCGCATCAACCCCGCCGGCCGCGTGCCGGTGCTGGTGGACGACGGCTTCGCGGTGTGGGACACGCTGGCCATCACCGAGTACCTGCACGAAAGGTTCCCGCAGGCCGGCGTGTGGCCGGAGGCGCCGAAGGACCGCGCGCGGGCGCGCAGCCTGTGCGCCGAGATGCACAGCGGCTTCTCGGCCCTGCGCACGCACTGCCCGATGAACATCGAGGCCCGCCTGGCCGACGCCGGCGCCCAGGCGGCGGCGCGCGACGACGTGCGAAAGGATCTGGCACGCCTCGAAGCCGCCTGGGCCGATGCGCTGCAGGCCAGCGGCGGGCCGATGCTGTTCGGCCGCTTCAGCGCGGCCGACGCCTTCTTCGCGCCGGTGTGCGCGCGCATCCGCGGCTACGCGCTGCCGGTGTCGGACACCACGCGCGCCTACGTCGAACGTGTCTTCGCGCTGCCGTCGGTGCGGCGCTGGGAGACCGAGGCGCTGGCCGAGCGCGACTTCATCGCTGAGGACGAGCCCTACCGCGCGCGGCCTGTCTGACGCGAGCGGCGGCGACAGCGCGATGCGCCTCTACGAAGTCGGCGGTGCCGTGCGCGACGCCCTGCTGGGCCGCCCGGCCAGCGACCGCGACTGGGTGGCCGTGGGCGCCACGCCCGAAGAGCTGGTGGCGCTGGGCTACCGTCCGGTGGGACGCGACTTCCCGGTGTTCCTGCACCCGCACACCGGCGAGGAAGTGGCCTTGGCCCGCACCGAGCGCAAGTCGGCGCCGGGCTATCACGGCTTTGCCTTCCACGCCTCGCCCGACGTCACGCTGGAGCAGGATCTGGCGCGGCGCGACCTCACCATCAATGCCATGGCGCGCGACGCCGACGGTTCGCTGATCGACCCCTTCGGGGGGCAGCAGGACCTCCGCGACGGCGTGCTGCGGCATGTGTCTGCCGCCTTCGTCGAAGACCCCGTGCGCCTGCTGCGCGTGGCCCGGCTCGCCGCGCGCTTCTTCGATTTTCGTGTGGCACCGGAGACGATGGCACTGCTGCGGCGCATGGTGGCCGAGGGCGAGGTCGACGCGCTGGTGGCCGAGCGTGTGTGGCAGGAGCTGTCGCGCGGCCTGATGGAAGCGCGGCCGAGCCGCATGCTGGAGGTGCTGCACGACAGCCATGCGCTGCCGCGTCTGCTGCCCGAGGTCGAACCCGACGCCCACCGGCTGCAGGTGCTAGACGCCTGCGCCGCCGCCGCGGCGCCGCTGCCGGTGCGTTTCGCCTGCCTGGTGTTCGGCAGCCACGCGCCAGGTGCCCTGGCCGAGCGTTGGCGCGCGCCTGTCGAGTGCAAGGCGCTGGCCGAGCTGCTGGCGCGGGAGCTGGTGCCCCTGCAACGCGATGCGCAGGCAGCGGCGATCGTGCGCGTGCAGCTGCTCGAGCGGTGCGATGCCTTGCGGCGCCCGGCCCGTTTCGAGCAGCTTCTGCAGGCCGCCCTGTGTGAAGCGCCAGGCAGTGTGCACGCCGCGAGCTGGCGCTCGGCGCTGCTGACCGTGGCCGGCGTCGACACCGCCAGCGTGGCCGCCCAGGCGGCCCAGGCGGGGGCCCGCGGGCCGGCCATCGGTGCGGCGGTGCAGGCCGCGCGTGTCGCCGCGCTGGGGGCGCTGCCGGGCGATTGAGCGCGGCAGCGCGCTGCGGCTCCGCCGGGCTTGTGCGACGATGACGGAGATCGCGCCGGTACACGGCGCTGACGGGTCGACACCGGGGAGGGCACGCTTCATGCAACTGGCCGATGGCATTCGCAAGCATGGGTTCCGCAAGTGGTACGAGCGTGAACTGCTGCAGAGTCATGCCCACCTGGCGCTGACCTTCCTGTGCGGCATCGGCGTTGCGGCCTCGATGGAGGCGGCCTTCAAGTTCCGCGGCCAGGCCGACCAGATCACCGACCTCGCGGCCGTGCTGCTGTGCTCCACGGTCGGCATCTGGGCGCTGCGCCGCTACCTGTATCTGCTGTCGCATGCCGAGGCCGTGGCCAACCAGGCCGACTGTCCGCACTGCCAGGCCTATGGCCGGCTGACGGTGGTCGAGGCCGAGGCCGACGGCGGGCGCGTGCAGGTCTGCTGCCGCCAGTGCGGCCACCGCTGGCGCATCGACGCCTGATCCCGGTCTCGATGTGTCCGATCCGTACGTCTGGGAACAGACTGCGGGGCGGGTTCACCTGTAGCATGGGGCTGAGCCGTTGCCCGTTCCCGGGGCGGCAACACAAGCCTGTGCCCGGCCTAAGGGTCTTCTCCCCGTATCCAGGCGCCTCTGGCGCAGACGAAGCACCTTGAGCGAGATGACGGTCGTTGTCGATGTCCAGGCCGAGCCGGGGGTGCGTGTCGCGCCCCCTGGCTTTCGAGCACCCAGCCACCCTGCCGCAGATCCCTCCTCATGGACATGATCGTCGGACCGGCGCTGCTGATCGCCCTGCTCCTGGGCGCGTTGTATGCGGCGCCCTGGTGGCGGCACAGCCGCCGTCGCCGCTGGCGCAGCGGTCCCGCGCTGGTGCTGTCCGCCGCGGCGCTGCTGGTGGGTGCCTTGCTGATGCTCGGGCGCATCTGACGGTCGGCGGCGCCCGGTGCGCTGCCACCCTCGCCCGCGTGCCGCGGCGCTCAGGTTGCGGCCACGATGCGTTCGTCGCGCACCACCAGGCCGTCCACCAGTTCGACCACGCGGTCGCAGCGTGCCGCCAGCCGGGGATCGTGCGTCACGATGAGGAACGAGGTGCGCAGTTCGGCGTGCATGCGGCGCATCAGCGCGAAGACCTCGTCCGATGACGCACGGTCGAGGTTGCCGGTGGGCTCGTCGGCCAGCACCAGCGGCGGTTCCAGCACCAGCGCGCGGGCGATGGCCACGCGCTGCTGCATGCCCCCGGACAGCTCGCCCGGCCGCTTGGCCATGGCCTCGGCCAGACCCACGGCCGCGAGCATGGCGCGTGCGCGTTCGCGCTGCGCCGCACTGACGCGGCCTTCGCGCATCAGCGCCGGCAGCGTGACGTTCTCCAGCGCCGTGAACGCGGGCAGCAGGTGGTGGAACTGGAAGACGAAGCCCAGCGCCGAGCCGCGCTGCTGGGTGCGCGCCGCGTCGTCCTGCCCGTGCGTTTGTGTGCCCGCGATGAGGTAGCTGCCGGCCGTCATGCGTTCGAGCAGGCCGATGATGTTCAGCAGCGTGCTCTTGCCCGAGCCCGAGGGGCCGATCAGCGCCACGAACTCGCCGTGTGCCATCGCCATCGACACGCCGTGCAGCACCTCGGCTTCGTTGGGCTGGCCGACGTTGTAGCTCTTGCGCACGCCTTCCAGCGTGATCAGCGGGCCGCGGCGGTCGAGCTCGTTCACAGCCGGATGGCCTGGGCCGGGTCGAGCCTGGCGGCGCGCCGGGCCGGTGCCACCGCGGCCAGCACGCCGCACACGGTGGCCACCAGTGCCACCTGCAGCGCGAGCCGGGGCGACAGGCTGATGTTGAACAGCGGCAGCCCGTCGCTGCCCTTGACGAAGGTGGTGAAGGCCCACACCAGGCCCACCGCCAGCAGGACGCCCAGCGCCGAACCCAGCGCGCCGACGATGGCGCCCTGCAGCAGGAAGATGCGCAGCACCTGCCCCTGGGTGGCACCCATCGCGCGCAGGATGCCGATCTCGCGCCGCTTCTGCACCACCGACACCACCAGCACGCTGGCGATGCCCAGCACCACCACCACCATCACCACCGTGCGGATGAGCGTCGTGCTGACCGACTGCGCGTTGAGCGCCGAGACGAGCTGGGCGTTGGCGTCCTGCCAGCTCTCCACCTTCACGGGCCAGCGCCGGGCCAGCCGCGCGGCCAGCTCGGGCGCGGCCCAGACGTCCACCAGCGTCAGGTCGACGTTGGTCGCCCCGCCCGGCAGGCCCACCAGGCTCTGAGCCAGCCGCAGCGGCACGATGACGGTGCGGCGGTTGAGTTCGCGCACGCCCAGGTCGACCAGGGCGGTGACGCGCACCGATTCGCTGATGTCGCCGGCAGCCCCCTTGGTGACCACCGCGAGGCGGTCGCCCACGCCCACGCCCAGGTCCTCGGCCAGCTCGCGGCCCACGATGGCCTCGCCCGGCCCCAGCCGCGCCGTGCCGGCCACGACCTTGGAGCGCAGGTTGACGATGCGGTTGTAGCGCTCGAGCTCCACGCCCACCAGGGCGATGGCCAGCGTCGCCTCGCCGCGCACCGCCAGCCCGGCGCCGGTGGCCATGGGCGACACGGCGGCCACTTCGGGCAGGGCCTCGAGCAGCGGCACCAGGGCCTGCCACTCGGGCATCGAGCGCGGCCGCTGGGCGCGCGGCTGCGCCTGCACCAGTGCCGTGGCCCCGGGTTCACGCGCCGCGGCGGGCGTCACCGCGTCGTCGCGCGAGCTGAGCGTGACGTGGGCCTGTGCACCCAGCGTCTTCTCCAGCGTGTTGGCCTGCAGCCCGCTGATCAGCGCCGAGATGTAGGCCACCACCGCCACGCCGGCCGCCACGCCCACGATGATCAGCAGCGACTGCATGCGGCCTTCGATCAGGAAGCGCACCGCCACGCTGCGTTCGAACCCCAGCAGCGCACGCACTCAGCGGCCCATCGCGTTGGACAGCGCGGCGCCGGCCCCGCCGCCTGTCGAACTGCCGACCGGCCGGGCGGTCTCGGTGTCCACCCGGACGCGGGCGCCGGGCGCCGGCACCGCGCTGCCCAGCAGCACCACGTCGCCGGCGGCCAGGCCTTCCAGCACCTCGACGGCCTGCAGGGTGCGCAGGCCCAGCCGCACGGTGCGCCGCTCGGCGCGGCCGTCGCGCGCCAGCAGCACCTCGGGGCTGGCGCCGTCGCCGCGCAGCGCGTCCACCGGCACCACCAGCGCGCGATCGCGCCGCGCCGTCTCGACCTCGATCGACAGCGTCATGTCCTCGCGCAGGAAGGCGGGGTGCGGTTCGGCCGGTGTGAACTTGACCTCGACCGCACCGCGCTGCGCGTCGACCAGCGGCGCAATGCTGGCCACGCGCGCCATGAAGCGCTGGCCGGCGAAGGCATCGGCCAGCACGCTGGCGGTCTGGCCAGGCTGCAGCTGCTGCAGGTAGCGTTCGTCGACCTGGGCCACCAGCTGCAGCGGGCCGGACAAGGCCAGGCTGAAGAGGGCGCGACCGGGTTGGACGATCTGCCCGGGCTCGACGCTGCGCAGCAGCACCCGGGCGTCCGCCGGGGACTCGATCACGGCCTGCGCCAGACGCGCCTGCGCGGCGGCTGTGGCCGCCCGTGCCAGGGCCAGCTGCGCTTCGGCCTGCGCCACGTCGCTGCCCTGGTCCCCCAGGGCGCTGCTCTGCGCGCGCGCGCCGGACTGCTGGGCGCGAGCCACGTCCACGGCACGCTGGGCTTCGTCCAGGCGGGCCTGGCTGACGAAGCCGCGCGCCACCAGTTCACGGGTGCGCTGCAGTTCGGCCTGCGCCGCCACGAGCACCGAGTCGCTCTGCGTGACCACCGCCTGGGCCGCGCTGCGGCCGCTGGTGCGCAGGCCGGCCAGCCGCGCGGCGGCCTGCCGTTCGGCGGCCCGCGCCTGGTCGAGCGCCGCACGGAGCTCGTCGGTCTCCAGGCGCAGCAGCACCTGCCCCTGCTTCACGGCCGCCCCTTCGGCCACGGCCACCTGCGCCACGCGGCCTGTCACCGTGCTGCCGACGTCGACCCGCGACGAGGTGGCCACGCGGCCCGAAAACTGCAGCGTGCGCACCAGGGGCGCCGAGACCACGGCCACCGCGGGCACCAGGGGCCCGCGCTGCCACAGCCACCAGCCCGTACCGGCCGCCAGGGCCACCACCAGGGCCGCCACGGCCCACATCACACGACGCGTCATGGCCGGAGTGTGTCACCCGGCCCCATGCTTGCCGCTGACGACGGCCAGGTTCCGGCCTGCCGGCTGGCGCCCGCGTGGGCTTTACCATCAGGCTTACGGCTCGAGGGGGCATTCACCCCAACAGCGCGCATGGGCAAGAATCCGCCCCCCGCCGCCGTGGGGTCTTGTCCCGCCGGCCCCAGCCCGTTCCCACGAAAGACCAAGAACACCATGGAACTGCTCGCCAGCCCAGAAGCCTGGATCGCCTTTCTGACCCTCACCATGCTCGAGCTGGTGTTGGGCATCGACAACATCATCTTCATCTCGATCCTGGTGGACAAGCTGCCGAAGGAGCGTCGCGAGTTCGCGCGCCGCCTGGGCCTGTTCATGGCGATGTTCATGCGCATCGGGCTGCTGCTGCTGCTGGCCTGGATCGTCGGCCTGGTCAAGCCGCTGTTCAGCGTGTTCGGCCACGACGTGTCGGGCCGCGACCTGATCCTCATCCTGGGCGGCCTGTTCCTCATCTGGAAGAGCACCACCGAGATCCACCAGTCGCTCGAAGGCGAGGAAGAGCACGGCGGGCCCAGCGTGGTGAAGGCCACCTTCGCCAGCATCATCATCCAGATCATGATCATCGACCTGGTGTTCTCGCTGGACTCCATCATCACCGCCGTGGGCATGGTGGACGACGTGCGCATCATGATCGCCGCCGTGGTCTGCTCGGTGGCCCTGATGATGCTGTTCGCCGGCCCGATCGGCCGCTTCGTCAGCGACCACCCGACCATCAAGATGCTGGCGCTGAGCTTCCTGGTCGTCGTCGGCGTCGTGCTGGTGGCCGAGGGCTTCGGCCACCACGTGCCCAAGGGCTACGTCTACTTCGGCATGGCCTTCTCGCTGGCGGTCGAGATGCTCAACATCCGCCTGCGCAAGCGCTCGGCCAAGCCGGTGCAGCTGCATCCTCAACAGATCCCGGGTGGCGACTGAGGTGGACTATCCCCGCTACGACCCCGCTTCGGCGGTCACGCCGCTGTCGCCGGCCGAGCTCGACGGCCTCGACCGGCTGCTGCAAGGGCTGGCCGACGAGGGCGCGATGACGCTCGACGGCCTCGACGGCTACCTGACCGCTCTGTGCGTGGGCCCGCCCGAGCTGCTGCAGACGCTGCCGACGGCCGAGTGGCTGCCCCTGGTGTGGGGCGGCGACGGGGAAGCGGGCATGGACGCCGCCGAGCCGTTCGCGAGCAAGAAGCAGCGCAAGGCCACCGTGGTGACGGTGCTGCGGCACCTGCGCCACATCGCGCAGCAGACGGCCCACGAGCCGGCCGCCTGGGAGCCCATCTTCAGCATCGCCGAGCAGGGCGCGCAGGAATTCGCCGACGCGCGCGACTGGTGCACCGGCTTCCTGCAGGCCGTGGACCTCATGCCGCAGCCCTGGCAGGCGCTGTGGGACGACCCCGAGCTCGGCCCCCTGCTGGCCCCCGTGCTGCAGCTCGGCGGCGGCCTGGACGGGCGGCCGCTGCCGGCCGGGGCCGACGACCTGGCCGACCCCATGGCCTGCGACGCGCTCAGCCGCGGCGTGCCCGATGCGGTGCTCGCGCTGCTGGCGCGCTGCCGCGCAGGCGCCCAGCCCTAGGCGTCGCTGTCGGCGCTGCGCCGGCGCACCTTGAACGTGCCGATGGAGCTGGCGACGAGCTCGCCGGCCTCGTCGCGCACCTGGCCTTCGCAGAAGATCAGCGAGCGGCCGGCCTGCTGCACCGTGCCCACCGCCGACAGCCTGCCCTGGCCGCCGCGCAGGAAGTTCATCGTCATGCTCACGGTCACCACGCCGTCGCCCTCCGGCAGGGTGGTGCGCGCGGCCGAGGCCATCGCGACGTCGAGCAGTGTGGCCACGGCGCCGCCGTGCACGTTGCCGAAGTGGTTGGTGAGCTCGGGCCGCACGTCCAGCGCCAGCGTCGTGCGCCCGCGGTCGAAACGTTCGCCCACCACGCCCAGCAGGTCGAGAAAGGGCACCACCACCCCGAAGAATCCAGCCATCTGCGCACGCTCCGCGGCGCGCCCGATGGGGCCGCCCGGGGTCAAGACTAGCGGCGTTCGGGGCCCGGGCCCGGCGGGACCGGCGATGCTGCAGCGCGGCATCGCGCGCCGAAGGGTGCGACCGCGCGGCCCGCGTGACTTTCGGATGCACTGCCGCAGGAACTCCGTCGATTACCGTCGGTCAACCCATGGCAGGCCATGGATCCAGCCTCAAGTTCAGGGCCCTGCGCGCCGAGATCGAAGGCAGGCGGGGCCACCGCGGAGCAAGGTCATGGAACTTCCCTTTCGCGTGTTGCTGTACCGCTACCTCTTCTTCGCGTGGCTGTTCCAGGACATGACGCGGCCGAAGAACCTGTACGAGCACGCCGCCGCCTGGCGCCACAACCAGGCGCAATCGCGCTGGCTGCCGGTCTACATGCGGCGCTACGTGGTCATCGGCGCGGGCCTCACCGGCATGGGCTGGGTCGTCGAGTCGCTGAGCCCGGTGCTGTCGGCCTTTTTCTATGTACCCGGCACGATGACCGTGCCCATGCTCGTGGTGGCCGGTATCGCCTGGACGGGGCTGCAGATCCTCGAGTGACCGTTGCGGTGCGGCGTGCGACCCGTCAAAGGGTCAGGCGGCCGCCACGGTGCTCGCCGGGTGCCGCTCCGCCGACAGGTCCAGCATCAGCGACAGGTTCTGCACCGCCGCGCCTGCGGCGCCCTTGCCCAGGTTGTCGAACACCGCACTCAGCAGCACCTGCCCCGTGCGCTCCTGCCCGAACACCGCCAGCCGCAGGCGGTTGCTGCCGTTCAGCGCACGGGGGTCCAACCGCTGCGCATCGACGTCGACGGACAGGGCCTGCACCTCGATGAAGGCCTGGCCCGCGTAGCGTGACGCGAGCGCGGCATGCAGCTGAGCGGCCGTCACGCCCGGCGGCAGCAGTCGCAGGTGCAGCGCCATCGTCAGGACGATGCCTTGCCGGTAGTGGCCGTAGGCCGGCACGAACACCGGTGCGTGCGACAGCCCGGCGTGCTGCTGGATCTCGGGCACGTGCTTGTGGTTCAAGCCCAGGCCGTAGACCTGGAACGGCACCGCCGGGGCGGCATGAGCGCCTTCGTGCTCCTCGAGCCCGGCGCGCCCCCGTCCGGAGTAGCCGGACACGGCGTGGATCACCAGCGGGTAGTCGGCCGGCACCAGACCTGCATCGACCAGGGGCCTGATCAGGGCCAGCGCCCCGGTGGGGTAGCAGCCGGGATTGCTGACGCGCCGTGCGGCAGCGATGCGCCCGGGCTGTGCGGCGTCCAGTTCCGGCAGGCCGTAGACCCAGCCCGGCGCGGTACGGTGGGCCGAGCTCGCGTCGATCACGCGCACGCCAGGGCGGCGCACCAGCGCCACGGCCTCGCGCGCCGCGTCATCGGGCAGGCACAGCAGCGCGACGTCGCAGTCGTTCAGCGCTTCGGCACGGTGGGCCGCGGACTTGCGGCGTTCCGGCGGCAGCTGCAGCAGGCGCAGGTCGGTCCGGTCGGCCAGCCAGTGCCGCACCTGCAGTCCCGTGGTGCCCTGGTCGCCGTCGATGAAGACGAGTGGTGTCATGCGAGCCTCCGATGTTTCGAGGGGCATCGTGCCGCGGTGCCCGTGTGCAGTCGAGTTGAATCTGACAAACTACCTATTCAGAGAACCTGAATTTGTGGCCGATCACCAGGGGGCGCCGTGCGCGAAATCAACCTCGACCGCCTGCGCACGCTGCTGGCGGTCGCCGACCTCGGCTCCTTCGCGGCGGCGGCCAAGGCACTGCACCTCGCGCCGCCCACGGTGACGCTGCACGTGGCGCAGCTCGAAGCCCGCCTGGGCGCGCGCCTGCTGCACCGGGCGCCGGCCGGCGTCACCGCGACCTCCGCGGGCAGCCTGCTGATCGACAGGGCCCGGCGTCTGCTGTCCGATGCCGACGACCTGCTGCAGACCGTGCAGCGCCAGATCGCCGCGCGCGGCGGCCGTGTGCGCCTGGGGGCCTCCACCGGCGCCCTGGCGCACCTGCTGCCTCGGGTGCTCGAGTCGCTGACCCTCCGTCATCCCGAGATCGACGTGCAGGTTGCCGTCATGACCAGCGAGGAGGCCCTGGCCCGGGTGGCCGCCGGCCGCCTGGACGTCGGCATCGTGGCGCTGCCGCAGCCGGTGCTGCCCGGCCTGCAGGTGCAGGCCTGGCGCCGGGATCCCGTGATGGCCTTCGTCCCCGCCGTCTGGCAGCCGCCACGGCGGGTGTCGCCGGCCTGGCTCGCAGCGCGGCCCCTGATCGCCAACGACCGCAGCACGCGGCTCTCGCGCCAGACGGCCGAGTGGTTCGCCGCGGCCGGCCAGCGGCCGCAGCCGCGCATCGAGTTGAACTACAACGACGCGATGAAGAGCCTGGTGGCGGCCGGCTATGGCGCTGCGCTGCTGCCCATGGAGGCCGGCGCGCCCCCGCCCGACAGCCGCATCAGCGTGCGGCCCTTGACGCCGGCGCTGTCCAGGGCGCTGGGCCTGGCGCATCGGGCCCGGCCGGACGACGCGGCGACGGAGGCGACGCTGCAGGCCCTGCTGGAGATGCGGGGCCGGTGAGCCGGGGCACCGGCGTGAGCGCTTCGCGGTCGCTCAGAGGTGGCGCATGTAGTAGTCGAGCACGCCTTGCGCATCGCGCCCGGCCAGCTTGTCCACTTCGTTGCGCTTCATCGCCACGTGGTTGGCCACCAGCCCGGCGCCCAGGGCTTCGACCAGGGCGTGGTCGGCCTCCAGCGCATCGAGCGCCTCGGCCAGGCTCCCGGGCACGCCCACGGTGGCGTCCTGCCCGGTCAGGCCGTCTTTCGTTTCGCTGGGCGGCAGGGCATGGCCGTTCTTCAGGCCCAGGCGCGCGGCCTGCAGCACGGCGGCCACCAGGGTGTAGGGGTTGGCCGCGCCGTCGCCCA